>WPCJ01106971.1_pt1 | contig 14900 bp, 19 predicted proteins | sample 5399831 | NCBI WGS metagenome assembly WPCJ01 (sample SAMN12869470, study PRJNA574797) | sludge metagenome | isolation source: wastewater treatment of pH10 | place: China:Beijing | collected 2019-05-20 | reverse complement strand
GCTGAACGCGGGGACGTGTGGGACAGGGCGCGGCATCTCATGCAGTTAATGATATTGGTTTTCATTACTTGCTGGCACCGGCCGAGAGCGTGTCACCGCAGGACGGAGAGCGTGTCACCGCAGGCGGGGCTGGCGAGGCCCCACATTAAGCGAGCGCCCCGGGGCAATCCCCGAGGCGCTCGCCAAGCCACCCGCCTACCAGATGCTCACGCGCTCCTCCGGCGCGAGGTAGAGCTTGTCGCCAGGCTTCGTGCCGTACGCCTCGTGGTACGCATCGAGGTTCTTCAAGATCTGGTTGCACCGGAACTCGTTCGGCGAATGCGGGTCGATCGTCAGGAGCCGCACGACCTCAGCCGGGCGCGACTTCTGCTGCCACGCCTGCGCCCAGGCCAGGAAGAAGCGCTCGGCCCCCGTGAGCCCGTCGATCACCGGCGACTCGGCGCCCGCGAGCGAGCGCAGGTACGCCTTCCACGCGATCTCGAGACCCGACAGGTCACCGATGTTCTCGCCGATCGTCAACTCGCCGTTCACGGTCTGGCCGTCGGCGCCCTCAGGGGAGAGCTCGTTGTACTGGCCGATGAGCGCTCCCGTGAGCTTCTCGAACGCCTCGCGGTCCTGCTCCGTCCACCAGTCGGTGAGCTTGCCGTCGCCGTCGTACCGCGAACCCTGATCGTCGAAGCCATGACCGATCTCATGGCCGATGACCGCGCCGATCGCGCCGAAGTTCGTCGCCGCGTCCCAGGTCACATCGAAGAACGGGGGCTGCAGGATGGCAGCGGGGAACACGATCTCATTCATACCCGGGTTGTAGTACGCGTTCACCGTCTGCGGGGTCATGAACCACTCGGTTGCGTCGATCGGCTTGCCGATCTTGCCGAACTCGCGCTCGAACTCGTACTCGGCCACGCGCTGCGAGTTGCCGACGAGGTCGCTCGCGTCCGCGGCGAGCGCCGAATAGTCACGCCACTTCTCCGGGTAGCCGATCTTCGGCGTGAACTTCCCGAGCTTTTCGAGGGCTCGCTCGCGAGTGCCCTCGCCCATCCACGACAGCTCCTCGATGGAGTCGCGGTAGGCCCCGATGAGGTGACCGACGAGCTCGTCCATCGCTGCCTTCGAGTTCTCATCGAAGTGGCGCTCGACGTAGATGCGGCCGACGGCCTCGCCCATAGCGCCCTCGACGAACGAGACGCCGCGGCGCCAGCGCTCGCGCTGTTCGGTCGCGCCGGTGAGCGCGGTGCCGTAGAAGTCGAAGTTCGCGCGCGACATCTCCTGCGTGAGGAGCGCCGCAGAGGAGCGGACGATTGACCACGCGAGCCACGCCTGCCAGGCCTCGAGCTCGTCCTCGACGAGCAGCGCCGCGAGACCCGCGAGCGCGTCGGGCTGGGCGGCGACGACCTCGGCGAAGGCGGCCTCAGGTGCGCCCATCGCGGCGATGTACGCCTGCCAGTCGAGCTGCGGGGTGATCTCCTGGAGCCCGGCGAAGTCGCGCAGGTTATAGAGCTTCTGGATGTCGCGGCTCGCGACAGTGTCCCAGTGGCTCGCAGCGATGCGCGTCTCGAGATCAAAGGCGAGCTCGGCGAGGCGCTCAGGATCGCCGGCGGTCTTCGAACCGACGCCGGCGAGGGTGAGCATGCGGGCGATGTGCGCGCGGTACTGCTCGCGCACCTCGGCGAACTGCTCCTCGCGGTAGTAGGACTCGTCGGGCAGCCCGATCCCGCCCTGCATGACGAAGAGGATGTAGCGCGCCGGGTCGCCCGGGTCGTTGTCGATGAACATGCCGTAGAACCCGCCGAGGCCCTTCCGTTCGAGCTCAGCGGTCACGCGCACGAGCTCGGGGATCGACGGGACAGCAAGCGCGCGGTCGAGGTCGGCGCGGATCGGCTCGGCGCCGAGGGCGTCGATCCGCTCCGTGTCCATGAAGCTCGCATACAGCGCGGCGACCTTATCGGCCTCCGCGTCTGCGCCGCCCTCGACGAGGCCGGCCGCGGGGGCCTCGGTGCCGGTAATGATGTCGCGCACCGCCTCCTCCGCGTTCTCGGCGAGCACGGCGAAGGAGCCGTAGCGTGCCTTGTCGGCGGGGATCTCGGTGCGGTCGATCCACTTGCCGTTCATGTGGCGGAAGAGGTCGTCCTGCGGGCGCACCGCCGGATCGAGTTCGGAGAGGTCGATGCCGGACTTGCCGGGCGCTGCGTTGCTCATGCCCTTCAGCCTAGCCGGGGCGCCCGAACGCGCGACCGGCGTTCACTCACAGCGATCCGGCCGTGAGTGAACGCCGGCGCGGTTCAGCAGCAGCGCGACCCTGGGTTCGCGTCTTCGTCCGCGTACCGCTCGCGCCAGAACTCGCGCTCCGAGAGCACCTCGGCGCCCGGGTGCGCGCGCCCCGCATGGGCAACGTAGGCCGCGTACGCGCCCTCGCCCGTGAGCTCGTGCAGGTAGCTCAGCGCGGCGCGAAGCCTCCGGCGGAGGCCACCGCCGGGCTCTCGCCGGGCGCGACTAGTGCTGCTGGACATCTGGCCTCAGCTCTTCGGGCAGCGCGTCCCATTCGGCCTGCAGCTTGCGCTCGCTCGGCGTCGCAATGAACCCGGCGGCGCCGAACGTCCGGCTCGGCACGTACGGATCCTCGGTGTCGACGACCTTGCCGGTCCGATACGAGCGGATCACGGCTGCGACCGCGGTGAGAATCACGATGATCGCGAGCGAGACGAACACGATCGAGAGCACCCCCTGCACCATCGTGTTGCGCACGATGGCCTCGAGGCTCTCCACGGGACCGAGCGATGTGTCGCCTGCGGCGAGCGCGTCGCGGTACTTCACGTGGTTCGCGAAGTACCCAACAGCCGGGACCGGGGAGAAGATCTTGTAGAGGGAGCCGGTGATCGTGACCACGGCGATGAACGCAAGCGGCGCCGCGACGACCCAGAGGTATTTGAAGTTCTGCTTCGCCGCGATGATCGCCATGACGACGGCGAGCGCGATGGCCGCGAGCAACTGGTTCGCGATGCCGAACAGGGGGAACAGCGTGTTGATGCCGCCCAGCGGGTCGGTCACGCCCATGAGCAGGATCGCGCCCCAGGCCGCCACCATGATGAGGGTCGTTAGCCAGACGCCCGGGCGCCACGAGTTGTCGCGGAACTTCGGCGCGAAGTTGCCCATGGTGTCCTGCAGCATGAAGCGCGCGACGCGGGTGCCTGCGTCAACGGCGGTGAGGATGAACAGCGCCTCGAACATGATCGCGAAGTGGTACCAGAAGCCCATCATCGCGGGGCCGCCGATGACGTCCTTCATGATGTTAGCGAGGCCGAGCGCGAGCGTCGGGGCGCCGCCAGTGCGGGAGACGATGCTTTCCTCGCCGACGGCCTGGGCCGCGGAGGTGAGCATCTCGGGTGTGACGTCGACGCCGGCGATGCCGAGGCCCATGACGAACTCGACCGCACCTTCGACGGTGCCGCCCGTTGCCGCGGCGGAGGAGTTCATCGCGAAGTAGATGCCCTGGTCGAGGGTGACCGCGGCGACGAGTGCCATGAGCGCGACGAACGACTCCATGAGCATGCCGCCGAACCCGATGAAGCGGGTCTGGCGCTCCTTCTGGACCATCTTCGGCGTCGTGCCAGAGGCGATGAGTGCGTGGAACCCGGAGAGCGCACCACACGCGATCGTGACGAAGAGGAACGGGAAGATGTTGCCCGAGACCACGGGGTTCACCTCGGTCGCGGCAAACTGGCTCACCCGCGGCGCCTGTACGAGCGGGTTCGCGATGACGACGGCCGCGGCGAGCAGCACGATCACGCCGATCTTCATGAACGTCGAGAGGTAGTCGCGCGGTGCGAGCAGCAGCCAGACCGGCAGCACGGCGGCGATGAAGCCGTAGATCGCGACGAACCAGGCAAGCGAAACCTTGTCGAGTGTGAAGATTGCGGTGCCCCACTCGGTGCCCGCGACCCAGCCGCCGGCGACGATCGCGACCATGAGCAGCACGAAGCCAATGATCGAGATCTCGGTGATCTTGCCGGGGCGGATCCAGCGGAGGTAAACGCCCATGAAAAGGGCGATGGGGATCGTCATGCCGACGGAGAAGACGCCCCACGGGCTCTCGGCGAGCGCGTTCACGACCACGAGGGCGAGGATCGCGACGATGATGACCATGATGAGCAGCGTGGCGATGATCGCGGCGGTGCCGCCGATGCGGCCAAGCTGATCGCGGGCCATCTGCCCGAGTGAGCGCCCGCCGCGGCGGGTCGAGAAGAACATGACGAGGTAGTCCTGGACGGCGCCGGCGACGATGACGCCGACGATGATCCAGATCGTGCCGGGAAGAAATCCCCACTGCGCGGCCAGGACCGGTCCAACGAGCGGGCCCGCGCCGGCGATTGCGGCGAAGTGATGCCCGAAGAGCACGTTGCGGTGGGTGGCAACGTAGTCCTTGCCGTTTGCCTTGTACTCGGCCGGCGTCGCACGGGTGTCGTCGGCATGCACGATCTTCGCTTCGATGAAGCGCGAGTAGAACCGGTACGCAATGAGGTAGGTCGCGACGCCGGCAAAGACGAACCAGATCGCGTTGATGGTCTCACCGCGCGAGAGCGCAAGCATCGCCCAGCCGGCGGCACCGATGAGGCCGATGCCGATCCAGAGCGCGATCTTCAGGCCGCGCTTATTGCGCGCGTCGGCCGCGATCTCATCCGCGGTAAGCGCGACGGGCGGAAGCGGCGGGCTGGAGTCGTGCGCCTCCGGAGTCGCTTGATTCATTGAGTTCATTGCATCCCTACTTTCATCATTGATTTGGCTCTGCATGTGCCACCAGGCACCACTCTTCCCCCAATGCCTCCTCACCCTAATAGGAGGACGGGATTCGCGGTACCCTTGCCGCATGCCGCCGAGCGAGTTACCGTTGCGCAGCACCATCGACCGCAGGATCGCAGCCCTCGCTCTCCCGGCGCTTGGCGCGCTGATCGTCGAGCCCATGCTGCTGACACTCGACGCGATCTTCATCGGGCACCTCGGCGCCGCGCCGCTTGCCGGGCTCGCAATCGCGAGCGCGATCCTGCAGACCGCGGTCGGTCTCATGATCTTCCTCGCCTACTCGACGACGCCGATGGTCGCCCGCAGACGCGGCGCCGGCGATATGCGGGGAGCCGTGCAGGCAGGCATCGACGGGCTCTGGCTCGCCCTCGGGATCGGGATCGTCGTCGGCTCGGCGCTCTGGCTGGTGAGCGCTCCGATCGTGCGGCTCTTTGGGGCCGATGCGGCGACGACGGACCAGGCGCTCGCCTACCTCACGGTGTCGTGCCTCGGGATCCCAGCGATGCTGCTCGTGTTCGCCGCGACCGGGCTCCTCCGCGGCCTGCAGGATACGCGCACCCCGCTGTTCGTCGCGACGATCGGCTTTTCGGCGAACGCGCTGCTGAACTGGTGGTTCGTCTACGGCCTCGGGTGGGGCATCGCCGGAAGCGCGTGGGGAACTGTCGTCTCGCAGTGGGGCATGGTCGTGGTCTACGTCGCCGTCGTCGCACGCCACGCACGGCGGGCAGGCGCGAACTGGCTCCCCCACCGCGATGGCCTGTCCCAGGCGGGACGCTCCGGCGGGTGGCTCTTCATTCGAACGCTCGGGCTGCGGGCGGCGTTCCTCGCAACGGTGTTCGCGGCCACGAGCCACGGCACCGAGGCGACCGCCGCCTACCAGGTTGTCTTCACGATCTTCTCGACCGCGGCGTTCGCGCTCGACGCGCTTGCGATCGCCGCCCAGGCCCTTATCGGAGACGCGCTCGGCTCGCGCAACGCTGCCCTCGCGCGCAGGATCGTGGGCCGCACCATCTTCTGGGGCCTCGTCGCCGGCGCCGTGATCGGAGCGGTGCTCGCGCTCGGCAGTCAGGTGATCGGGCGGGCGTTCACGAGCGACGCCGGGGTCCTCGAGCTCCTCCCACCCGCGCTGATCGTGCTCGGATGCTCCCTCCCGCTCGGTGGGTTCGTGTTCGTGCTCGACGGCGTGCTCATGGGCGCCGGCGACGTCAGGTACCTCGCGTGGACGAGCATGGTGAACCTCGCCGTCTACATTCCCGTGCTGTGGCTCGCCACCTCGCTCGTACCGAGCGGCACCGCCGCCCTCGTGGCCATTACCGCGAGCTTCATGGTCGCGTTCATGCTCGCCCGCGCGACGACGCTCGGGCTGCGCGCGAGGGGCGGGCGCTGGATCGTGCTCGGCGTCTAACCGGCAGGTCGGAGCGTCGCGGCGGGCCGTCGCACAACCCTAGAATGGTGGGGTTCAGCCGCAGTGCGGTTACCCCCGTTCGTCAGGAGCACTGTGGCCGCCACAGACCCGCGTATCTCGCCGTCGAGGTGGACCCTCGGCGTGCTCATCGTGTTCACGATGTTTGGCTTTGGCTTCGGCAACTGGCTCGCCCGCATTCCCGCGGTGCGCGATCGCCTCGACGCGAGCACGTTCGAGATGAGCGTCATCGGGCTCACGCTCGCCGCAGGGTCGCTGCTCGGGCTCGTGTTCGCCGGTCGCACGGTGACGTGGCTCGGGCCGCGCCAGTCGATCCTGTATGGCGCCCTCGGGCAGGCGCTGTTCATGCCACTCGGTGCAACGCTCCTGTGGTTCGGCATGCCGATCCCGGGGATGCTCGCGCTCGCATGCTTCGGGTTCTTCTTCAGCACGAGCGACGTTGCGATGAACGTGAGCGGGGCCTCAGCCGAGCGCGCGCTGGGCAAGTCACGCATGCCGATCCTGCACGGCGGCTACAGCTTTGGCGGGGTGAGCGCGATGGGCGTCGGCGCGCTCGCTGAGATGCTGCAGATCCCAGTCCCCGTGCACTTGGGGGCAGTCTTCCTGCTAATCATCGCGGGGATCCTCTTCGCGATCCGCAGCATCCCGCGCGTCGAACCCGGCGAGATGCCCGCTGAGCCCGTACCCGTGAACACGAACACCGGCCCGATCCAGCTGCTCGCGAACCCGGCGGCCGAGACCGCCCCGCAGAAGCCGACGAGCTATAACCCGTGGCGCGACCCCCGCATCATCGTGATCGGCTTCGTCGCGATGAGTTTGAGCCTGACTGAGGGGACGGCGACCGACTGGCTGCCGCTCGCCCTCGCCGATCACCGTGGCTTCTCGAACTCGGCGGCAGCGCTCGCGCTCGGTGTGTTCTTCGTCGCGATGCTCTCGACCCGCGCCGCCGGCAGCTGGCTGATCGAGCGGTTCGGCCGCGTGTGGATCCTCCGCGCCAGCGCGATGACCGCGGGCGCAAGTATCGTGCTCATCAACGTGCTGCCATTCAGCTGGGCCGCCTACGTCTGCGCCGGACTCTGGGGCGTGGGCAGCGCCCTGGGCTTCCCCATCGGCGTCTCGGCCGCCGCCGACGACCCGCAGAAGGCGGTCCGCGGCGTCGCCACCGTCTCGGCGATCGCCTACGCGGCGTTTCTGCTCGGGCCGATGGCGATCGGCCTGCTCGGCGAGCACCTCGGGCTGCTCAACGCGTTCCTCCCGCTCGTCGCCTTCCTCATCTTCGTGGTCTTCGCGGCGGGCGCGGCCCGTGAGCCCGGTCGACAGGCGGGTCGCACGACAACCGGCTAAACTGTCACGGTGCGAATCGTGGTTGCTGACTGTTCCGTTGACTATGCGGGTCGGCTCTCGGCCCACCTGCCGCGCGCGAAGCGCGTACTGATGCTGAAGGGCGACGGCTCGATCCTCGTCCATTCCGATGGCGGCTCCTACAAGCCGTTGAACTGGATGAGCCCGCCGTGCTCGCTCGAGCCGCTCGAACTCGACGACGACGTTCGCGACGCCGGCATCGTCGAGCAGTGGCAGGTCACACACAAGAAGACCGCCGACAAGCTCGTGGTCTCGCTGTTCGAGATCATCCACGACTCCTCGTACGATCTCGGCGTCGATCCAGGCCTCATCAAGGACGGCGTCGAGGCGCACCTGCAGGAACTGCTCGCCGATCAGATCGACTTGCTCGGCGACGGGCATTCGCTCGTGCGCCGCGAATACATGACGGCCATCGGCCCCGTCGACATTCTCGCCCGCGACTCGGAGGGCGTCTCGGTCGCGGTCGAGATCAAGCGCCGCGGCGAGATCGACGGCGTCGAGCAGCTCACCCGGTACCTCGAACTCATGAACCGCGACCCGCTGCTCGCCCCCGTGTCGGGCGTCTTCGCGGCGCAGGAGATCAAGCCGCAGGCGCGCACGCTTGCTGAGGATCGCGGGATCCGCTGCCTCGTGCTGGACTACGACGCGATGCGCGGCATGGAAGACAAGAACACCCTGTTCTAGGCATCGGTTGCGCCTGCGCGCGACGCGACGCCGGAGTTGAGCGCGCCTTCCCCCTGGGCGTGAGGAGCGCTGACTGGGTACTATCGGGACATGAGCTACACGCCGCCCCCGCGGGTCGTCTACCAGCCACCCGCCCAGCCGCCCGTGCCGCCGCCCGCGAACGGCATGGCCGTCACCTCGCTCGTGCTCGGCATCATCGGCGGGCTCATCGGCGTGTGGGCGCCATTTCCGATCTTCGGGATCATCGCGGGGGCTGTCGCGTTCCTCCCCGCGCTGCTGGCGATCATCTTCGGGCACGCGGGCCTGCGCACCGCTAAGCGCACGGGAACCGGCCGGGGTCCGGCGATCACCGGGCTCGTTTTGGGCTACGCCACCCTCGCGATCATTATCGCGGCGACACTCTTCTGGGGCTCGGTCATCGCGTTCGGCACCGACGCGGGCATGAGCTCGTCGTTCTAGCCGAACGCCACCTTAACCAACGCGGTCGGGTGAATACGCGACCGCGGTGAGCTAGTCCTTCTGCTCGGGACTCATCCCCATGAGGAAGCCGACGACGGCGCCGATACCGATACCGACGCCCGCACCCCAGCCAACCCAGCCGAGCTGGGCGCCGAGGACCGCGCCAATCGCGCCGAGAACGACGACGCTTCCAACCATCCAGATCGTCGCTTTGCGCTTCGCGGGGTCGCGGGGCTCGTTGTTTTCCATACCTCAACGGTAACGCCTGGCGCCGAGAACGCCCCCAGCCGCACCGGAGCATGCGCCCGTCTTCGGGGCTGCGCTCACGCACCCCCACAGAGAAACGCCAATGCCCCACCACGTACGTGGTGGGGCATTGGCGTCTATCGCGCGGAACGCGGAGCTTGGACTTACTTGTCGCGGAGCTCGTCCTTCACGTCGTTGCGTGCCTTCACGGCGTCGCGCTCGGCTTCAGCGCGCTTCACGTCGGCCTCCGCGCGAACCTCGTCTGCCTTGTCCTTGAGCTTGTCGACGCCCTCTTCGACTGCGTCGCCAACCTTCTTGGCTGCCTTGGCTGCGTTGTCCTTTGCATCTTCAAGAAAACCCATTGTGTTCCCCCTTCGTTTGCTGCGGTGGACCACCAGTATTTCGCGGCTCCCTGAAAGAACCGGGAGCAATTCGCCGGAACTTTCAGACAGTTTTCAGTTCGTTCGCGCTATTTTTCGCGCCGCCAGGCCCCCGAGAATGATGTCGATTCCACTGTCGAAGGTGGCGTCGAGGTCACGCCCGTCCCCCGCCTCCTGCGGGAGCTCCTCCGCCAGCAGTGCACCAAACTCGGCGGCCTGCCTGTGCGTCTGCGTGGACTGCGCGTGGCCGAACGTGTAGAGCAGCAGGGCCTGGGCGCCCTCGCCCCCGACAAGCTCAGCGAGCCGCCGCTCGATCGCCGAAGAGCCGAGCCGAAATGCCTCCACTGTCGCAACAACGTCGGCCCCGTCGCGGACAGAGAGCATCGCCTCCCGCAGGGCGACACACAGCGCGCGCGGGTCAGATGCGTCGAGGCGAACGCTGCGCAGGATCTCGTCGGCCATGAGGGCGAGCAGACTCTGCTTGTTCGGCACGTGGTGATAGAGCGCGCTGGGCTGAACGTCGAGTTCGGCGGCGACCCGCCGCATCGAGCATGATTCGAGCCCCTGCGCGGCGAGCACCCGGAGCGCCGCGGCGACGACGTCGGCTCTCGTGTTGCGCATATCGCCATTCTATCTGTAACCTGAACACCGTTCACCAGAACACTGTTCAGGTTTGATTTTTGGGAGTCCACATGACCGCCGCACCAGCAGCAGCCCCCGCGCGCAAGCGCCGCAGCACCGCGACCGACCTCGCGCTGATCGCGAGCTTCGCGGCGCTCATCGGGGCGTGCTCGTTCCTTCCAGCAATCCCGATCGGCGTCGTCCCGATCACGCTGCAGACCTTCGCCGTGATCCTCGCCGGCGCCGTGCTCGGCTCGACGCGCGGCGCGCTGGCGGTGCTCCTCTGGATGGCAGTCGGCATCGTCGGCCTCCCCGTGTTCACCGCGGGCGGCGCTGGTCTCGCCCCGTTCGCCGGCCCGTCGGTGGGGTACCTCGTGTCGTTCCCGATCGCCGCGTTCTTCACCGGCTTCGTGGTCGAGCGGCTCCCGCGCAAGCGGATCGCGACGAGTATCCCGCTGATCCTGATCGCCGGCGCCGCGGCCTCGATCCTCATCACCTACCCGCTCGGTGCGCTCGGCATGGCCTGGCGCGCCGACCTCACGCTCGGGCAGGCGTTCGTGTTCGGGCTCTCCTTCATTCCGGGCGACCTCCTGAAGAACGTGCTCATGGCAATCGTCGCGACGTCCGTGCACCGCGCGTTCCCGGCACTGCTGCCCGCGCGCGGCCGCGCCGCCACTGCGCCGTCAGCTCCGGCGCAGCCAGCCTCCGCTCCCGCCGCACCCACCGCGTAGGATCGCTGGGTGATCTCGTTCAACCAGGCCAGCGTCGTCTCGCACGACGGCGCCACGATTCTGCACCCGTTCTCACTTGAGCTGACGGAGCAGCGGGTCGCGGTCATCGGCGCGAACGGATCGGGCAAGTCGACCCTTGCCAGGCTCATCAACGGCCTCGTCGAGCCGAGCTCGGGCACCGTCACGATCGCTGGGGCCGATGACTCCGCTTCGGCGCTGGACACTGTCGCCGACGGGTCGGCGGTACGCCGGGCCGTCGGGTTCGTCTTCACCGACCCTGCTGCCCAGCTGATCATGCCGACAGTGATCGAGGACGTCGAACTGTCGCTGCGGCGGGAGCATCGCGATGCGTCGGATCGCAGACTGGCCGCGGTTGCCGCGCTGGCGCGCTTCGGACTCGACGGCTTCGCCGAGCGCAGCGTGCACGCGCTTTCTGGCGGCCAGCAGCAGCTCCTCGCGATCGCGACGGTGCTCGCGACCGGGCCACGAATCCTCGTCACCGACGAGCCCACAACGTTGCTCGACCTGCGAAATACCCGCGTGATCGGTGACCTCCTCACCTCCCTGCCCCAGCAGGTCGTCATCGTCACCCACAACCTCGATCTGGCGGCGCGGACCGACCGGGTGCTCGTCGTCGATCAGGGCCGGGTCGTCTTCGACGGCGAGCCAGCGGCCGCGATCGCGCACTACCGCGACAGCGTGGCCGCGGCGTGAGCATTCCATCGCCCCTTGGCGCATACATCGCCAGCCAAGGGCCGCTCCACAGACTCCGGCCGGGCGCCAAGCTCCTCGGGCTGTTCGCGTTCGCGATCGCGACGATCGTCGCGCAGGGCTGGGTCTCGGCCCTCTGCGCCCTCGGGATCGGCGCGGCGCTCGCCCTTGTCGCCGGCCTGCGGGGGCGAGACTTCTGGCGGGTCGCGCGGGCGTTCGCGCTCGTCGGCATCCCGCTGTTCGCCTTCCAAACGTGGAGTTCTGGGTGGGAACGCGGCATCGAAGTGATCGCCGACATCCTCGCGCTCATCCTCGCCGCGAGCGCCGTGACCGCGAGCACTCGGGCGAGCGACATGCTCGACACGATCGCGTGGTTGCTCACCCCGCTCGCCCGGTTTGGCGTCGACACTGAGCGGGTCGCGCTGACGTTCTCCCTCGCCATTCGCATGATCCCGACAGTGCAGGATCTCGCCCGCGATGCGCAACAGGCGGCCCGTGCCCGCGGTCTCGACCGCAGCCTGCGCGCGCGGACCGTGCCGCTCGTGCTGCGCACCGTCTCGCAGGCACAGCTCACCGGCCAGGCACTAGCGGCACGGGGCATCGGCGACGAACAGGCCCCGTAGGCTAGACCCATGGCTGAATCGCACGAGATCCCCGAGGGCGTCGACGAGAACTACGAGAACGAGGCCGCTCGAGCCGCGCTCGTCGCGTTCACGGCGACGCCCGACTACGAGCACCTCGCGACATTTCTCAACGCGCTGCGCGACGGCTACCTCGTCGTCGACGTGACCGGCACCTCGACCAAGAAGAAGGGTCCGCGGGTCCGCACCATCCGGTCCACGAAGGGCCAGCTCGTGCTCCCGGTCTTCACGTCGATGGCCGAGCTGCGTGCCCTCGCCCCGGCGACGGGCGGCGAAGAGCTCAAGGGCGCGATCATGCCGGCCCGGGCTGCGCTGTCGCTCATCACGGCCGACCGGTTCGTCGCCGCGGAGTTCGACAAGGCCTCGGCCGCCCTTGTGTGCCTGCGCAAGTTCATCATGCTCGTGCTCGGCGACGACGAGATCACCGCGGAGTCACTCCAGGCCTAGCCCCGGACGCGACAACGCCCCCTCCGAGGAGAGGGCGTTGTCGCGTCCGCGCCGCCAGTCCCGGCGCGGACGGGGCATCGGCCCCAGCGCGGTCGGCGCGCTACTTGCCGACTCGGAACGCGCGCACGACCTGCACGACGCCGAGGACAACCATCGAGATGCCAAGCAGCCACCAGAGGGTCACGGCGCCCATGAGCGGCGAGAACAGCAGGGTGATGCCGGCGATCACCGAGACGATGCCGTAGATGATGGTCCACACCTTGTTGTCCGACTTCGAAGCCGTCACGAACGCGAGGATGCCCTCGAAGAGCCAGAGGATACCGACCATGATCGAGAACATCAGCGCCGTAACGACACCGGCGAACATGAGGTTCGACATGATGATGACGCCGCCGACAACGTACAGGATGCCGAGCAGGATGTGCCCGACCCGCGACCAGCCGCCGAGGCTACGCGAGAAGATCGCGGTGCCGAAGTACACAATGCCGGTGACGATCGCGTAGGCGCCGATGAGCGCGGCGACGAGAGTCAGGGTCACTCCGGCGGAGGTCTTCGGGGCGAAGATCACGAAGAGGCCGAGCACGATGGCGATGAGACCGCCAACGCCGAACAGCACGCGGGCGCCGTCAGTTGCGCGTTCCTCGACGGGGCGATTCGGGGTATCAGTTGCAGTCATGTGCGATGCTCCTATTCATATGTTCCCGCGCCCTGGGTGCGGGCGTATGTGTTCAGCTTCTCACCTTTTCGGCCCACTGTGTTGAATTTTGGCGACGGAATCACGCTTCTCGGTCTGTACATTTCCACTGAAACACCTATGCGCGAAACCGGGGCGGGCGCAGGGCGCGCACCCGAGTAGGCTGGTGGCACGAGCGACCTTGGGGTCGGCCCACACTCGAAGGGGATGTCATGAGCACCGGATCGCACGGCGACGTGCAACTTGAGAACGAACACTTCCGCGTCACGCAGTGGACGATCAAGCCGGGTGGCGTGATCCCCATGCACCGTCACGACTTTGAGTACGTCGTGATCCCGCTCGTCACCGACACAATGCGGGTCACGAACGCAGACGGGAGCGTCATCGACGCTGCGCTCGAACACGGCGTGAGTTACACCCGCCCCGCGGGATCCGAGCACGAGGTGTCGAACCCAGACTCGGCCGCAGACATCGTCTTCGTTGAAGTGGAGCGGCTCGCGTGAGCGCGCTCACGATTCGGGCGGTCGACCCCGGCGAGCGCGAGGCGTGGCAGGCCACCTACCGCGGCTACCGCGACTTCTACGAGAAGGAGCACGACCCGGCGGTGTTCGACACTGTGTGGGGTTGGCTCCACGATCCTGCGCACGAGACGCGCGGCCTCGTCGCGGAGCTTGACGGCGAGATCGTTGGTCTCGCCCACTACCGCAGCTTCGCGCGGCCGCTCGCGGGCTCGACCGGCATCTACCTCGATGACCTGTTCACCACTCCGGCGGCTCGCGGCATGGGGGCGGGATCGGCCCTCATTCGCCGCCTCGAGGAGATCGCGCGAGACGAGGGTGCGACGCTCGTCCGGTGGATCACCGCCGACTCGAACGCGACCGCACGCAGCCTGTACGACAAGGTTGCAACGCAGACGCCGTGGGTGACCTACGACATCACCGTCTAGGAGCGTTCGCTCCCGGCGCGCAGACGCTCGGTCCCCGTCGTGGGGTCAGTGAAGCCGTGCGGGCGGGGGCTGCCCGCGTCATCGACGGCGACGAACACGATGCTGTCGAGGCGCAGGATCTCCTGCCCGGTGACCACGTTGTCCACCCGGCAGCTCAGCGTGATCGAGGTGCGGCCGAACGCGACGACGCGGTATTCGAGCTCGAGCAGGTCTCCGCGGTTCGCCCTGCCGACGAAATCAACGGCCGACATGTGCCGGGTGACGAGATCCGTGGTGCCGAGCTGCACCACCGCGACGATCGCAGCCTCCTCGTCAACCCACTCGAGCAGGCGCCCACCGAACAGCGCGTCGTGCTGGTTCAGATCCTCTGGCTTCACCCATTTGCGTACGATGTCCCTGTGGCCGCTCATAGCTAAAGCCTAGGCGAAGCCTCGCGATTTCCGGGCCGTAGACTGAGAGCATGGTCGTCTTCGCAGGAATCCTGTTGCTCATCAACGCTGTCTACAACGTCATCGTGTGGCCGCGCTTCTGGACTCGCGTCGCCCAGGACCCGCGCGCTCGCGACGAGCAGGGTCGCGCGACCAAGTTCCTCACCGTGCACGCGGTGCTGATCTCGATCGCGCTCCTCATCGCCGCGGTGTCGGCGGTCGCGGGCGTGCTCGTACTTACCCAGGGCTAGCGGCACGGCTCCACCGGCGACCGGCACGGCCCCGGTCCGGCCCCGGCGGCCCGGCCGACCCCAGCCAGGCGCCACAGTT
>WPCJ01017024.1_pt1 | contig 14903 bp, 17 predicted proteins | sample 5399831 | NCBI WGS metagenome assembly WPCJ01 (sample SAMN12869470, study PRJNA574797) | sludge metagenome | isolation source: wastewater treatment of pH10 | place: China:Beijing | collected 2019-05-20 | reverse complement strand
GGATTGTGCAGCTGTCGCATTGCGACAATAATCGATGGAGCGGTTAGGAGGAGAACGCGCCGCCCGCGGGTTCGCCGTCCTTTCTTCGCCAACGAACAGGGAGCGAACCAATGAGAATTTCCGGTTTCGCGGCCGGCTTCGCCGCCGCACTCACTCTCTGTTCCTCCACCGCCGTGCTCGCCGCCACCCAGATAAGCTGGTGGCACGCCATGACCGGCGCCAACGCCGAAGTGGTGGAGAAGATCGCCAAGGATTTCAACGCCAGCCAGAGCGACTATGAGGTCGTTCCCGTCTTCAAGGGCACCTATCCCGAGACGCTGAACGCGGGCATCGCCGCCTTCCGCGCCGGACAGGCGCCCGACATCATCCAGGTCTTCGACGTCGGCACCGGCGTCATGATGGCCGCCGAGGGCGCCATCCGTCCGGTGGCCGAGGTGCTCGACGGCGCCGGCCTGAAATTCGACAAGAGCCAGTATCTGCCCGGCATCGTCGCCTATTACTCGAAGCCGGACGGCACCATGCTGTCCTTCCCCTACAACTCATCCTCGCCGATCCTGTACTACAACAAGGACATCTTCGAGAAAGCCGGGCTCGACGTGAACAACCCGCCCAAGACCTGGAACGAGGTTTTCGAAGCGGCGAAGAAGATCAAGACCAGCGGCGCGGCCGAATGCGGCTACACCTCGACCTGGCTGACCTGGATCCATCTGGAGAATTTCGCGGCCTGGAACAACGTGCCCTACGGCACCCAGGAGAACGGCCTGGCCGGCGGCGAGGTCGAGCTGAAGATCAACGCGCCGCTCTTCGTCAACCATTTCCAGGCGATCGCCGACCTCGCCAAGGACGGTACCTTCAAATATGGCGGCCGCACCTCGGAAGCCAAGCAGCTCTTCCTCGCCGGCGAATGCGGCATCATGACCGAATCCTCCGGCGGCCTCGGCGACATCGTCAAGGCGGGCATGAACTACGGCATCGGGCAACTGCCCTATGACAGCGACGGCAACGGCCCGCAGAACACCATTCCCGGCGGCGCCAGCCTGTGGGTGATGGCCGGCAAGTCTGACGAGCAGTACAAGGGCGTCGCCGCCTTCTTCAACTACCTGTCGCAGACCGACGTGCAGCAATATCTGCACGAGCAGTCCGGCTACCTGCCGGTGACGCTCGCCGCCTATGAGGCGACCAAGAACTCGGACTTCTACGAGAAGAATCCCGGCCGCGAGACGCCGATCCTGCAGATGATGGGCAAGGCTCCGACCGAGAACTCCAAGGGCGTGCGCCTCGCCAACCTGCCGCAGGTCCGCGACATCCAGAACGAGGAGTTCGAGAAGATGCTCGCCGGCCAGCAGACCGCCCAGCAGGCGCTCGACGCGGCCGTCCAGCGCGGCAACGCGGCCATCAAGGATGCGATGGGCAACTGAGCCCATCCGCCGATCCGGGCCGGCACATCCTTGCCGGCCCCTGCCTGTCCCCTAATTTCGGAAAAGACCCGGATTGGAGAGGGTTCAGGAATTCGCGCCCCGATGGGCACGGTGGCGAGCCCGCGGCGACGGACGGAAAACCGTACGGCGATTTCCCGTCCGCACGCGCGAAAAGAGGGACGCCGAGGCTGGAGGAGAGGCCATATCATGACGCCCCGCGTCGTATTCCCGAACCGGGTCCTGCCCTATCTGCTCGTTGCCCCGCAACTTGCCATCACGCTGGTGTTCTTCTACTGGCCGGCGGGCCAGGCGCTCTACCAGTCGATGCTGCGCGAAGACCCGTTCGGCCTCAACTCCCGCTTCGTCGGGTTCGCCAATTTCAGGAAGGTGCTGGCCGATCCCGCCTATGTGAACTCCCTGGAGGTCACCGCCGTCTTCTCCATCGCCACCGCCGCCGTTGCCATGAGCGTGGCGCTGCTGCTGGCGGTGATGGCCGACAAGGTGGTGCGCAGCCGGGGCCTCTACCGCACGCTGCTGATCTGGCCCTATGCGGTGGCGCCGGCCATCGCCGGCATGCTGTTCCTGTTCCTGTTCAACCCCTCGATCGGCACGCTGGCCGTGCTGCTGCGCAAGGCGGGCATCTCCTGGGACCCGCTGCTCAACTCCACCGACGCCATGGTGCTGGTGGTGACCGCCGCCGCCTGGAAGCAGATCAGCTACAACTTCCTGTTCTTCGTCGCCGGATTGCAGGCGATCCCCAAGACGCTGATCGAGGCGGCGGCCATCGACGGCGCCGGCGAGACCAAACGGTTCTGGACCATCGTCTTCCCGCTGCTGGCGCCGACCAGCTTCTTCCTGCTGGTTATCAACACCACCTACGCCTTCTTCGACACCTTCGGCATCATCCACGCCGTCACCGGCGGCGGGCCGGGCAAGGCCACGGAAACGCTGGTCTACAAGGTCTACAATGACGGCTTCGTCAACCTGATCCTCGGCGAATCCGCCGCCCAGTCGGTGATCCTGATGATCATCGTCATCGCGCTCACCGCCATCCAGTTCCGCTATGTCGAGAGGAAGGTGCATTATGGCTGACCTCAAAGCGCCGGCCAGCGGCCACGACAAGCTGATGATCGGCCAGTCGGCCACGGGCATCTATGTAGCCCACGCCATCCTGATCCTCGGCATCCTCATCGTCGCCTTCCCGATCTACTACACCTTCGTCGCCTCCACCCACACCTTGCAGACCATATTGCGCCCGCCGCTGCCGCTGCTGCCGGGCCCGGAATTCTGGAACAACTACTCGCAGGCGCTGTCGGGCGGGGTGAACCGGATCGGCGGGGTCGGCGTCGATACGCTGCTGGTCAACACCACGGTGATGGCGCTCGGCATCGCCATCGGCAAGATCGTCATCTCGATCCTGTCGGCCTATGCCATCGTGTTCTTCCGCTTTCCGCTCAGGATGACCTTCTTCTGGATCATTTTCATCACCCTGATGCTCCCGGTCGAGGTGCGCATCCTGCCCACCTACAAGGTGATGGTCGACCTCGGCCTCATCGACACCTATGCCGGGCTGATCGTGCCGCTGATCGCCTCGGCGACGGCGACACTGCTGTTTAGGCAGTTCTTCATGACCATTCCGGGCGAACTGGTCGAAGCCGCCCGCGTCGACGGCGCCGGGCCGTGGCGCTTCTTCTTCGACATCCTGCTGCCGCTGTCGCGCACCAACATCGCGGCGCTGTTCGTCATCCTCTTCATCTACGGTTGGACGCAATATCTGTGGCCGCTTCTGGTCACCAACAGCAACAGCATGAACACCATCGTCATCGCGCTGCGCAAGATGATCTCCTTCGCCGACGCCGACACCCAATGGCACCTCGTCATGGTGACGGCGATGCTGGCCATCGTGCCGCCCATCCTCGTGGTGGTGGCGATGCAGCGCTGGTTCGTCAAGGGTCTGGTCGAGTCGGAGAAATAGGAACAATGGCGACAGTCGATCTCAACGATGTGCGCAAGGTCTATGCCGGCGGCGTCGAGGCGGTAAAAGGCGTCTCGATCGCCATTCCCGACAAGGCGCTGTGCGTGCTGGTCGGCCCTTCGGGCTGCGGCAAGTCCACGCTGCTGCGCATGATCGCCGGGCTGGAGACCATCTCCTCGGGCACGATCTCCATCGACGGCAAGGTCGTCAATGAGATCGGCCCGACCGACCGCGACATCGCCATGGTGTTCCAGAACTACGCGCTCTATCCGCATATGAGCGTCTACGACAACATGGCCTACGGTCTGCGCAACCGCCGCACGCCGAAGCCCGAGATCGACAGCCGCGTGCGCGCCACCGCCAGGACCCTCGAACTGGAGCAGCTTCTCGACCGCAAGCCGCGTCAGCTTTCCGGCGGCCAGCGCCAGCGCGTCGCCATGGGCCGCGCCATCGTGCGCAATCCCAAGGTGTTCCTGTTCGACGAGCCGCTTTCCAATCTCGACGCCAAGCTGCGCGGCCAGATGCGGGTGGAAATCAAGAACCTGCAACGCAATCTCGGCGTCACCTCGGTCTACGTCACCCACGACCAGCTCGAGGCCATGACGTTGGCCGACATGCTGGTGGTGATGAATGCCGGCCTGATCGAGCAGATCGGCGCGCCGATGGACGTCTACGAAAAGCCGGCCTCGACCTTCGTCGCCGCCTTCATCGGGGCGCCGCCGATGAACCTGCTGGCGCTGGCGCGCGAGACGGACGGCACGGCCACGGTGATGGGCGGGGCGAGGATCGAAGGATCGATTCCGCAGCATGTGGCGATCGTCGGCCTGCGGCCCGAGGATGCGCTGGTCTCGACCCCGCAGTCGCCTCAGAAGGGCGCGCTCTCGCTGCCGGTGACGGTGGAGGCGGTCGAGCCTGTCGGAATGGAAAGCTTCCTGCACTGCGCCATCAACGGCGAGCGCATCGTGGTGCGGGTGCCGGGCCGCAGCATGGTCCAGCCCGGCGACACGCTGGAAATCGCAGCCGGCCTCGACCGGCTGCATTTCTTCGACAAGGACGGCAAGCGGGTCTGAAACCCGTCTGCCCCATCCCGTATCAGTTGGCGATGCGGCGGGCGAACTCGGCCAGCGCCTTCTGGTAGATCGTGGCGCGGTTCCAGTCGTTCCAGTGCCTGTAATTGACTTCGCCCGGACCGTATCCGCCACCCGGCTGCCAGCCATGGCCGCGCAGGAAGTTGGCGGTCGAGGCCAGCACGTCGGCGCGCGAGCGGATCAGGTCGCGGCGGCCGTCGCCGTCGAAGTCGACGGCATATTCCAGATATTTCGACGGCAGGAACTGGGTCTGGCCGAGTTCGCCGAAGCCGGCGCCCTTCATCTGGGCGGCCGAGATATAGCCCTTCTGGGCGATGATCAGCGCCGAATCCAGCTCGTTGGTGAAGAAGGCCGAGCGGCGGCAGTCATAGGCCAGCGTCGCCAGCGGGCCGAACACGCCCTTGTTGCCGGAATTGGCGCCGAAGCCCGTCTCCATGCCCCAGATGGCCAGAAGAACCTCCGGCTGCACGCCGTAGCGCTGCTCGATGCGGCGCAGCAGCGAAGCCTCGGACTTCATGTAGCCCTTGGCCTTCTTGACATAGGAGGCCGGCGCGCGGCGGTTCATGAAATCCTCAAGGCTGCCGCGGAACGCCTTGTGCTGGGCGCGATCGATCTTGATGACGCCGGTCTCGTATTTGATGCCCTGCAACGGCCGCGTGTCGATGCCCCTCGCCTTGGCGTCGGCCGCATAGGCATCCACCCACGCATTGAAGCCGCTGCCGTCGTTGCCGCACTTGCCGGCCGCCTGCGCCGCGCCGGCCGTTGTCAAGGCGGCAAGCGCCGCCGCCGCAAAAATCCTTCCCTTGGCAAGAAATGCCATATCGGTCTCCTGAGTGCCTGAATCACGTCCCCGCGCGAATTTGCCAGTCAAACGTGTAATTGTCATCGCCGTTCCGGCAAGCTGCGCCTGCAAGGCGGGCTCTGTGCAGGCGGAGTTCGCTCTAAATGTGGCAAAGCGGCCCGCCGGCAGGAACGCAGCCATTTACCCTATCCGCGATTGAATTGCATCGGCGATTCAACTTCCCGGCCGCATGCGCTACATGATTCCGACGGGCCAACCCGGCAGGACAGGCATGACCGCTTCTTCACGCGCTTTTGATCGATACCGCCGCTCGGCCGGAGAAAAAGCCACCCTGCCACGGCTTTTCGTCGGCCTTGCCGTGGTCGGCCTCGCCTGGGTGGCGACGACGCTGGCCGCCATCGGCGGCGGCGCCTATCTCTTCGCCTTGCGCCGCATCGATGCGGGCGAGCCCGCCAGCCCCGACCTGATGACCCACTTCATCGCCTCGCCGGGAGGCGTGGCGGCCATGCTGCTGTCCTTCTCGGGGATATGGATCGGCCTGTGGCTGGCGATGCGCTTCCTGCACCGCGAACCGCTCTCCGCCCTCTACGGCCCAGGCCGCCGCCTGTCGCGCAGCGGCTTCGCCAGGGGCTTCATCGCCGTCCTCGTCACCTCGATGCTTTCGGAAGTGCTGATCTACCTGCTGCGGCCGGAGCTTTCCCGCGGCGCCATCCCGGTCGAGACCTGGCTGCTGTTGCTGGCGCCGGTGGCGGTGCTTACCCTCATCCAGACCTCGGCCGAGGAAATGCTGTTCCGAGGCTACCTGATGCGCGGCCTAGCCGCCCGTTTCGCCAGCCCGCTGGTCTGGTTCGTGCTGCCGGTGGCCGTCTTCACCGTCCTGCACTGGGGCGCTTCGGCCAACCCGGCGGTGCATCTGGCCGGCCTCCTGTCGATCGGCGCCTTCGCGCTGGTGCTGGCGGCGACGGTATGGCTCACCGGCAATCTGGGCGCCGCCTTCGGGGCCCACCTTGCCAACAACCTGTTCGGCTTCGTGCTGATATCGCATCAGGAAACCTACGGCGTCTTCGCACTCTTTTTGGGCGCATCGCTGGAGGGCCCCGGCTGGACCCCGCTGCATGCCGTGCTGCTGACCCTGATCGGCATCGCCGGCAGCGCGCTCACCCTGGTCCTCCTGATCCATCCGCGCTCGCCATTGAAGCTGGAAGCCGATGCGTCGGCGGCGGCGGATACCGCCCGGTCTTGACTCCGGCCGGTTTTTCCTGTCTACAGCCCGCAATTCTGCGACAAGTCTTCTTTTCGCGAAGCTGACCGGGGCGCCGTGGCCGTCATGACCACAAGCCGATCCCGGAGGCCAACACCCGGCAGCGCGATGCGCCCCCGGGTGCTTTTCGGCTTTGGTTTCGCTTGGAGAAGGACCGGAGCGGCACTACCTCTCGTCCATCCACGGACGGCAGGGAAAAGGAAGAGACATGTTTGAATCGCTGCAGGAACGCCTTGGCTCGATCCTGAACGGCCTCACCGGCCGCGGCGCGCTGTCGGAGGCCGATGTCTCGGCCGCGCTGCGCGAGGTTCGCCGCGCCCTGCTGGAAGCAGACGTGGCGCTCGATGTCGTGCGCTCCTTCACCGACAAGGTGCGCGAGAAGGCGGTCGGCGCGGCGGTTCTCAAGTCGATCAAGCCCGGCCAGATGGTGGTCAAGATCGTCCATGACGAGCTGGTCGCCATGCTGGGCGAGGAGGGCGTGCCGATCGACCTCAACGCGCCCGCCCCGGTCGTCCTCATGATGGTCGGCCTGCAGGGCTCGGGCAAGACCACCACCACCGCCAAGATCGCGCGCCGCCTGACCGACCGGCAGGGCAAGAAGGTGCTGATGGCCTCGCTGGACACGCGCCGGCCGGCCGCGCAGGAGCAGTTGCGCCAGCTCGGCGAGCAGGTGAAGGTCGCCACGCTTCCCGTCATCGCCGGCCAGTCGCCGGTCGACATCGCGAAACGCTCGGTGCAGGCGGCCAGGCTCGGCGGGCATGACGTGGTCATCCTCGACACCGCCGGCCGCACCCACATCGACGAGCCGCTGATGGTCGAGATGGCCGAGATCAAGGCCGCCTCGAACCCGCACGAGATCCTGCTGGTCGCCGATTCGCTGACCGGCCAGGACGCGGTCAACCTCGCCCGCAATTTCGACGAGCGCGTCGGCATCACCGGCCTGGTGCTCACCCGCATGGACGGCGACGGGCGCGGCGGCGCCGCCCTTTCCATGCGCGCCGTCACCGGCAAGCCGATCAAGCTGATCGGCACCGGCGAGAAGATGGACGCGCTGGAGGAATTCTATCCCAAGCGCATCGCCGACCGCATCCTCGGCATGGGCGACATCGTCTCCCTGGTCGAGAAGGCCGCCGAGACCATCGACGCGGAAAAGGCCGCGGCGATGGCCAAGAAGATGCAGTCGGGCAAGTTCGACCTGAACGACCTCGCCGACCAGCTTGGCCAGATGCAGAAGATGGGCGGCATGGGCGGCATCATGGGCATGATGCCCGGCATGGGCAAGATGAAGGACCAGATGGCCGCCGCCGGCCTCGACGACAAAATGTTCAAGCGCCAGCTCGCCATCATCTCCTCGATGACCCGGGCCGAGCGCGCCAATCCGGACCTTTTGAAGCACAGCCGCAAGAAGCGCATCGCCGCCGGTTCCGGCACCGATGCGGCCGAGATCAACAAGCTGCTCAAGATGCACCGCGGCATGGCCGACATGATGAAAGCCATGGGCGGCAAGGGCAAGGGCGGCGGCATGATGCGCGGCCTCATGGGCGGCCTTGCCTCCAAGATGGGGATGGGTGGCCTGATGGGGGGCGGAATGCCCGACCTTTCCAAGATGGACCCGAAGCAGATCGAGGCGCTGAAGAAGCAGGCGGAGGCCGCCGGCCTCGGCAAGGGGCTTTCCGGGGGCCTTCCGGGCGGCATGCCCGGTGGTCTTCCGGGTCTGGGCGGCGGCCTGCCGGGCCTTCCGGGCGGCATGAAGCTGCCCGGCCTTGGCGGCCTGCCGGCCAAGAAGAAGTGAGGGGACGATGAGCGAAGAGAAAAACCTCGACGAGGCCAAGCGCCTGCTCGCCGGCTACCGCGCCTCGATCGACAATATCGATGCGGCTCTCATCCATATGCTGGCCGAGCGCTTCCGCTGCACCCAGGCGGTGGGCGTCCTCAAGGCCACCCACGGCCTGCCGCCGGCCGATCCGGCGCGCGAATCCCAGCAGATCGAGCGCCTGCGGCGGCTGGCCAACGACGCCCATCTCGATCCCGACTTCGCGGAGAAGTTCCTGAACTTCGTCATCCGCGAGGTCATCCGCCACCATGAACATATCGCCGCCAATGGCGGTGCCTCCCAACCCGGCTGACCATCGGCCGGAACCACACAGACCCAATCACACCTACCCAGACATCAGAGCTTTAGGAGAAAGAAAATGGCACTGAAGATCCGACTGGCCCGCGCGGGCTCCAAGAAGCGTCCCTACTACCACATCGTCATCGCCGACGTGCGCAGCCCGCGCGACGGCCGTTTCATCGAGGCCGTGGGCGCCTGGAACCCGATGCTGCCCAAGGACGGCGAGCGCGTGACCATCGACGCCGACCGTGTCAAGCACTGGCTCGACAACGGCGCCCTGCCGACCGACCGCGTCGCCCGCTTCCTCGACCAGGCCGGCATCTCCAAGCGCGACGCCCGCTCGAACCCGACCAAGGGTCAGCCCGGCAAGAAGGCGCAGGAGCGCGCCGCCCTGCTCGCCAAGGCCCAGGAAGCGGCCGCCGCCGCTGCTGCGGCTGCCGCCGTCCCGGCCGAGGCCAGCGCCGAGTAAGGCACCCAGCTTCGTTCACGCAAAAAGGCTGCGCCGGGCGATCCGGCGCAGCCTTTTTTTGTCTGGCATCATGCCGGGGGCTCATGGTTTGCCCGGTCAGTAGCCGTCGTAGTAGCGATCATTGTAGCGGCGGCTGTAGTAGCGATCATCGTAGCGGCGGCTGTAGTAGCGGTCATCGTAGCTCCGGCCGTAATAGCGGTCGTCATAATTGCGCGGGCACTGCGCGACATAGACGCGGCCGTAGCGGTCGCGGTAGCGGCAGCGGTTCGGCTCGTTGGCGGATCCGATCAGCGCGCCGGCCACCGCGCCCACGGCACCACCCACCAAAGCGCCTTCGGCGCGATTTCCGGGCGAGGCGACAGCCGATCCGATGGCAGCGCCACCCAGACCGCCGATCGCCGCACCCTGTTCCGTCTGCGAGCATGCGGCCAGCGGCACGAGCAGACCCATAAGCACGATCAACTTCTTCATTGTCTCAACCTCTCGCGGACAATTGCTGTCCCTCACCACCGCAGATAACGAACAAAAACGGGATTCGATCCGGGGCGGCGGCGGAATCCATGGCAACCGGATCATGAATGGCGGCTGAACGCGATTTCCGGCATCCGGCAGGCCATGCGAAGGTTGACAGGGGCAAGGGTCCTCGTTTATGAGCCTGTCACAACTTCGGCGCGCTCTTGGGCGCGCTTTTCAGTTACGCCCGCAAAGGGCCAAATTGACGGGCAGTACCATGAAGATCAAGAACTCGCTCAAGGCGCTGAAGGCACGTCACCGTGACAACCGCCTCGTTCGCCGCAAGGGCCGCATCTACATCATCAACAAGACCGACCCGCGCTACAAGGCCCGCCAGGGCTGAGACCGGCGCCGGCCGGGCGCAGGGCTTCGGCTCTGGATTTCCGGTTGCGCAACTCACGCGAAATTCAGTTTGACCGGGCGCATGACGGGGTTAGATTCCCTTTCATGCGCTTTGTCGTTCTCATCGGCGCGACGTTGCTGTCGCTGGGCGCCGCATCCCTTGCGGCCGTTGCCGACGATGCTGCGCTTCCCAACGGCACCGCCTCCGGCGATACCGTCGAAAAGCCCGCTGAAAACCATACGCAGAGGCTCGACCGGCTGTTTGCCGAACTGAAGCGCGAGGGTAACCCGCGGGCGGCCGAGCGCATCGCCCGCCGCATCCAGCGGGAATGGTCGCAATCCGGCAGCGCCTCGGTGGACCTGATGATGGAATGGGCGCAGAAGGCGGCCGCTTCGCAGAAATACGACGTGGCGCTCGACTTCCTCGACCAGGTGGTGACCTTGCAGCCGGATTTCGCCGAAGGCTGGAACCGACGCGCCACCCTGCACTACACGATGAAGAACTATGCCAAGTCGATGGCCGACATCGACCGCACGCTGAAGCTGGAACCGCGCCATTACGGCGCGATCTCGGGCCTTGCCCGCATCATGTCCGACACCGACCGCAAGGAAGCCGCCATCGACGCCTGGCAGCGCGTGCTCGACATCTATCCGGCCCTGCGCGCCGCGCAGGACCAGCTTTCGACGCTTTCCGAGGAAGTGGCCGGCCAGAGCATCTAGAGCGGCCCGCGCGGTCCCGCGCGGCAGCTATATGGAAAAACGGCAGCCCGGGTCATCCGGACTGCCGTTTTAAGGTCGGGTCCGTCGTCCTTACTTGCCGCCGCCATCCGCGCCGATGCTGGCGATGCGCAGCATGTTGGTGGCGCCCGACGTGCCGAGCGGCACGCCGGCGGTGATGATGATGCGATCCCCCACCGCGCCGAAATTCTCGTGCAGCGCGATGCGGCAGGCGCGGTCGACCATGTCGTCGAGGTCCTTTGCGTCCTCGGTCACCACGCAATGGGTGCCCCAGGCCAGCGACAGGCGCCGGGCCGTTTCGAGGATCGGCGACAGCGCGATGATCGGCACCTTCGGCCGCTCGCGCGCGGCGCGCAGGCCGGTGGCGCCCGAGGCGGTGTAGCTGACGATGGCCGACAGTTCGAGCGTCTCGGCGATCTCGCGCGCCGCGAAGGAAATGGCGTCCGGCCCGGTCGCCTCCGGCGTCGAGCGCTGGGCGTTGATGATGGCCGGATAGGTCGGGTCCTTCTCGACCCGCTCGGCGATGCGGTTCATGGTGGCGACGGCCTCGACCGGATAGGCGCCGGCCGCCGATTCTGCCGACAGCATGATAGCATCGGCGCCTTCGAACACGGCGGTCGCCACGTCGGACACCTCGGCGCGGGTCGGCACCGGGGAGGAGATCATCGATTCCAGCATCTGGGTGGCGACGACCACCGGCTTGCCGGCCCTGCGGGCGGCGCGGGTGATCTGCTTCTGGATGCCGGGCACGGCCTCGGGCGGCATCTCGACGCCGAGGTCGCCGCGCGCCACCATCAGCGCGTCGGTCAGTTCCATGATCTCGGAAAGCCGGGCCACCGCTTGCGGCTTCTCGATCTTGGACAGCAGCAGCGCCCGTCCCTTGGCGATCTGGCGCGCCTCGACCAGATCCTCGGGGCGCTGGATGAAGGACAGCGCGATCCAGTCGACGCCGGCTTCCAGCGCGGCATCGAGATCGGCGCGGTCCTTCTCGGTCAGCGCGCCGACCGGCAGGTCGGTGTCGGGCAGCGACACGCCCTTGCGGTCGGAAATGGAGGTGCCGGCCACCACCACGGATTCGATGGAGCGGCCGTCGCACTTGACCGCCTTCAATTCCAGCTTGCCGTCGTCGATCAGCAGGCGATGGCCGGGCTGTACGGATGCGAGGATTTCGGGATGCGGCAGGTGGACGCGCGTGACATCGCCCGGGGCGGGATCGGCGTCGAGGATGAAGGTCTGGCCGACGGCGAGCGTTTCCTTGCCGTCGGCGAAGCGGCCGACGCGCAGCTTCGGGCCCTGCAGGTCGGCCAGGATGCCGATGGGGCGCCCGACCTCGGCCTCGACGGCGCGGATGCGGCCGATCAGCGTGCGCATCAGCTCATGGTCGGCGTGGCTCATATTGATGCGGAAGACGTCCGCACCGGCTTCGAAGAGTTTCCTGAGCGTGGCCTGCTCGGAGGAGGCGGGCCCGATTGTGGCGAGTATCTTGACCTTGCGGCTGCGTCTCATTGACCGTTTTGACCGTTGGTTGCCGGGGACGAGGCCCCGTCCGTTGTAGGCTGCTCGGTCAACTGGACCATCCAGCTTGACTGCTCGCCGGTGTCGTATTCCTGAAAGCCGGCCCGCTGGAAGCCCCGTGCCACGCAGTCGGTGACGCCGGCGATCTTGAATTCCTTTTCCGCCACGCACATGTTGATCGGGCCGTCCCAACGGCCGCCGCGCTCCGCGTCTTCTGCATAGAGATAGTAAAACCTCGATGACAGCGGCCCCTCGATCAGCGTCTTGCAGCTCGACGCCTCGATGTGCCACCAGCCCTCGGTGATCCAGCCCGCCTGCCCCCGGTAGCCGATGCCGACGCCGACCAGGCTCTGCGTGGCGTTGCAGACCCTGAAATCGGCATGGGCCGGTGCCGCCTGCGCCAGCAGGGCCAGCGGCACGGCGGCAAACGGCAATGCGGCCATCAGCGCGCGGCGCGCGCTGCCTGTGCCGGCACGGACCTTGTTCCTACCCCTCAGCATCGATCTCTTCATGTGCTTGGCCCCTTTTCGGCAAAGTCCGGGCGTATGTCAACGCGCCGCCGCCTCGAAATCCAATCGATTTAAAAGCGGAGCGCGCGGGTCGTTCGTCGCCCGAGGCGGAATTCTGGCAAAAACCTTGTCCAAACCACGGCATTGCAAGGATGCCCTCTTCGTGGGATGAAACCGCAGGGTTCCGCTTTCGCGAAATCGCGGAAACTCTATCTTCCAGTTTCCACGCAATGGCGAACGGAAAATCGGTTCCCACTTTTCCTGCTATTGCTCTATCACCCAGCCCGGAACGAAAAACGGACCTTTCCTTCCAGCCATGACCCGATCCACAGTTTTCGCCCCCTTCGACCTGGTTGAAGGCGACGTCAGGCGCGGCATCCTGCTGGTCGCAGACCATGCACGGCGTGACCTGCCGCAGGATTACGGCACGCTCGGCCTGCCGGCAGCCGAGTTCGAGCGCCACATCGCCTATGACATCGGCGTCGAGACGGTGACGCGCGAACTGGCCGCCCTGCTCGGCGTGCCGGCGGTGCTGGCCAATTTCTCGCGCCTGCTCATCGACCCCAATCGCGGCGAGGACGACCCGACCCTGATCCGGCAGCTTTATGACGGCACCATCATTTCGGGCAACTATCCGCTTTCCGAAGCCGAGCGGCAGCGCCGGCTCGACATGTTCTACCGGCCCTATCACGATGCCGTCTCGGCCGCGACCGCCGCCGTGGCCAAGGCTTCGGGGCGCGCGCCCTTCCTGTTTTCGGTGCATTCCTTCACTCCGTCCATGCAGGGCATCGCCCGGCCATGGCACTTCGGCGTCCTGTGGGACCGCGACGACCGCGTGGCCAGGCCGCTGATCGAGGCTCTGGCCGCCGACGGCGCGCTGGTGGTGGGCGACAACGAACCCTATGACGGTGCGCTGCGCGGCGACACCATGTTCCGCCACGCCATCGTCAACGGCTATCCGCATGCGCTGATCGAGATCCGGCAGGACCTGATCGCCACGCCCGAGGCGGCCACGGGTTGGGCGCAGCGCCTCGCCCCCATCGTTGACGCCATCAACCGGCGCCCCGATATACATGAGGTGCGCCGGTACGGCTCGCGCACCGGTCCCGTATGAATGAGGAGAGCGCCATGACGCAGATCGACGAGGAAAAGCAGCGCGACCTCGAGGCCGCCGCCTTCCGCCGCCTGCTCAAGCATCTGCGCGAGCGCACCGACGTGCAGAACATCGACCTGATGAACCTCGCCGGCTTCTGCCGCAACTGCCTCGCCAACTGGTATCGCGACGCGGCCGAAGCCGACGGCATCGCGCTTTCGAAGGACGAGGCGCGCGAGATCGTCTACGGCATGCCCTATGACGAATGGCGCGCCCGCTATCAGGCTGAGGCGTCCGACGCGCAGAAGGCCGCCTTCGAGCAGAACCGCCCGAAGGACCACTGACGGTCAGCCGCGCCGGGCCGCCTCGATCACCGCGATGTCGATCTTCCTCATCTTCATCATCACGTCGAAGGCGCGTTTTGCCTCCGCGCCGCCGGCGGCCATCGCCTCGGTCAGCACGCGCGGCGTGATCTGCCAGGAGATGCCCCATTTGTCCTTGCACCAGCCGCATACGCTCTCCTGGCCGCCATTGCCGACGATGGCGTTCCAGTAGCGGTCTGTCTCCTCCTGATCGTCCGTGGCGATCTGGAACGAGAAGGCTTCGCTGTGCTTGAACTCCGTGCCGCCGTTGAGGCCGATGCAGGGAATGCCGGCGACCGTGAAGTCGACCGCCAGCACGTCGCCGGCCTTGCCGGACGGGAAGTCGCTCGGAGCATGATGAACGGCATGCACCGCGCTGTCGGGAAAAACCTCCGCGTAGAAACGGGCCGCAGCCTCGGCGTCCCTGTCGTACCACAGGCAGATCGTGTTCTTGGGAATGGCCATCCTCTTTCCTTTCGCGTTTCCGGAAATGCCTCACGCCGGTTTGCGGGCAAACGCATCGGTGCCGACCGGCGTTCCGTAACATATCCCGTCAGGGGCATTTTCGAGATCAGGATGGTTGGACGTAACGCATGAAACGATTTAAAAGGCGCCCGTTCGTCCTCTCGGGATTGCCCATCATGGATCACAAGAGCAGCGCCGTGCGTGGTCGCTGGGCCGTCGCGGCCATGTTCTTCGTCAACG
>WPCJ01363147.1_pt1 | contig 14916 bp, 12 predicted proteins | sample 5399831 | NCBI WGS metagenome assembly WPCJ01 (sample SAMN12869470, study PRJNA574797) | sludge metagenome | isolation source: wastewater treatment of pH10 | place: China:Beijing | collected 2019-05-20 | reverse complement strand
TGCCGGCATTGTTGACGAGCGCATCCACATGGCCGAGTCCCGCGACGGCCTCCGTCACCGTGCGCTGGCAATCCTCGAGTTTGCTGACATCAGCCAGAATCGGGATGCACTTGCCGCCGAGCTTCTTCACCTCGGCGACGGTTTCCTGCAGCGTGCTTTCCTGTGCTGCGATATCGGTGAGGGCGAGATTGTAGCCGCGCTGGGCGAGGCCGAGGGCGATGGCGCGTCCGATGCCGCGGCTCGCGCCGGTTACGATGGCATGTCTGGTCATGGGATGTTCCTCGAGACGTTTCTGATTCAGTGAAAGCTGTCGTTGAGCGGATCAGGCGCGCGCGCCGCGGACGGGCAGCGTATTCATCGCCTTCACCGTCTCTTCGAAGGAGACGAGGTTGGCGCCGGAGCCGAGGCCCGTCGCCACGGTGGCCGCGGTGGCGGTCGCGAGCTTCGCGCAATCGAGCAGATCCCAGTCACGCACCAGACCGGCGATGAAGCCGCCGGTGTAGGAGTCGCCGCAGCCGGACGTGTCGCGCACTTTCACATCGAAAGCGGGGACGGTGAATTGGCGGCCATCGCGTGTCATCACGAAAGAGCCGTGCTCGCCGAGCGAGATCGCACAGGCGCCGGCGCCTTTGCCAATGAAGTATTGCGCGCAGGCGACGGGGTCGTCGGTGCCAACCAGCGCATGGGTCTCGTCGATGCTCGGCATGAAGAAGTCCGTATAGGGCATCAGCGGTTCGACCAGCTTCAGCGTTTCGCCGCGCGCCTGGATCAGGTCGACAGTTGTGATGCAACCGGCCGCCTTGGCATCGCGCAGCAGCGCAATGGTCGGCTCTCCGTCCATCGCCAGCAGCGAGCCGACGCCGCCGAGATGCAGCACCTTGCTCTTGCAGGCGGCCTTCTGCGCTTCCGGCGAAATCTTCCAGCGGGCCGAAGCGCCGCGCGCATGCAGCACCGGGCGCGAGCCGTCGGGGCGGATCGGCAAAATGGTGGCGGAGGTCGGCGCGCCGGCCATACGCTCCATCACCGAAATGTCGATGCCCTCGCGCTCCATCGCATTGAGCACCCAGTCGGCCTTCTCGTCGTCGCCGACGGCGCCGACAGCGAGGGCCTTCAGGCCGAGACGCGCGCAAGGAACCACAGTGCCGCCTGCGGTGCCGGCGACCGTGAGCTTGATTTCGTCGATCAGTGCGCGGCCGCCGCCGGCCGGAATTTCAATGACGGGCACGCCGAGGATGTCGAGGATGTAGGTGCCGCAGACGCTGACGTCGTGGGGATGGGCCATCTGGCAAGTCTCGCAAATTGGTGGGCGGGTTTGTTAGGTCGAGGTTTTCGGCGTGCCATCGCTGTCGCGCAGGCCGTATTGTCCCCATCGCTTCAGAAGACTGTCGATCTCGGCATCCGGCAGCAGCGGCGGCGTGCCGAGCTGCAGGCAGCCGTGATACTGCTTGGCCAGTACCTCGACCTCTACCGCAAGCCACATGGCCTTGCGCAGGTTGGGACCGATGGCGATCAATCCGTGATGCGCCAGCAGGCAGGCGCGCCGATAGCGCAGCGCGACGAGAGCCAGTTGCGACAGTTCGGCGGTGCCATACTGTGCATAGGGTGCGCAGGGGATGTCGTTGCCGCCGCCGGCTGCGATCATGTAGTGGATCGCCGGAATTGGGCGGTTCATGATCGCGATGATGGTGCAGTAGATCGGATGCGCATGCACCACGGCATTTGCTTCGGGCTTGTCCTTGAGAATGTCGAGATGAAAACGCCATTCCGTCGAAGGCACGCGGCCGTCCGGCGCGGTCCACGAGCCGTCCCATTTCATTGCGACGATGTCTTCCGGGCGCATCGTGTCATAGGGGACACCCGACGGCGTCAGCAGGATGCCGTCCTCGGTGCGCACGCTGATATTGCCGGACGTGCCCTGATTGATGCCCGCGGCCGACATCTCCCGGCAGGCATCGATGATGGCCTGCCGTGTTGCGATGTCTGTGGCGCTCGGATGCGTCATGGCGTGTTCCTCGAAAATGGTCGAAGCGGCTCTTGCCGGCCGCTGCGGTGGTCGCGATATCGGATGGGACGCGTCAGCGCCCCATGGAAAAGAACTCGTCGTTCGGCCGCATGCTGGTGACATTCGCCAGGCGGTTGGACATGCCGAAGAAGGCGGCGATGGCAGCGATATCCCAGACATCGTCCTCGGTGAAGCCGTGGCCCGCCAGCGTCTCGATATCGGCGTCACCGACTTCATAGGCCTGCATCGAGACCTTCATGGCGAAATCGAGCATTGCACGCTGGCGTGGCGTGATGTCGGCCTTGCGATAGTTCACGGCGATCTGGTCGGCGATGAGCGGGTTCTTGGCGCGGATGCGCAGGATGGCACCGTGCGCGACCACGCAATACTGACACTGATTGGCATTGCTGGTGGCCACCACGATCATCTCGCGCTCGGCCTTGGTGATCGGGCCGGGCTTGTCCATCAGCGCATCGTGATAGGCGAAGAAGGCACGGAATTCGTCGGGGCGATGCGCCAGCGTCAGGAATACGTTGGGCACAAAGCCGGACTTTTCCTGCACCGCGAGAATGCGCGTGCGGATGTCATCGGGGAGGCTGGAGATTTCCGGAACGGGAAAGCGGCTGATGGCAGGCTTGGTCATGATGTCTGTTTCCTCTCAGGCGGTCGCGAGTGCAACCAGTCGATCCTGGTATTCTTCAAAAGCGTCGCGTTGATCTGCGATATGGGGTTCGGCGCGGACAAGGCATGTATGTGCCGAGCAGCCCTGGCCGAATTGCGAGGTGCCGATATCGAGCGTCAGCACATTCGGATTGCCGGCGACTTCGAGACCGCTCTCGTCGCGGGGCGTGAACCATGCGCCGGTCGGCAGCACCAGCACGCCAGGGCGCACGCTGTCGGTGACATCGGCGGTGGCGAGGCAGGCGCCGCGGGCATTCCAGATGCGGATAGTCTGGCCGTCGCTGATTTTCCGCGCGGCGGCGTCATCGGGATGCAGGCGAGCCTGTTCGCGGCCGTTGCGTTTGGTGGAGGCGCTGGCGATGCCGGTTTCGATCTGGCTGTGCAGCCGGCCGGCGGGTTGATGCGAGATCATGTGAAGATCGGCCGCGTCACTGCCATTGCCGAGCCATTCCGCAGGCTCCACCCAGGCGGGGTGCGACGGACAGTCGGCGTAACCGAGCCGGGCGAGGGTCTCGCTGCCGAGCACGATCTTGCCGCTCTCGGTCTTCAGCGCATGCGCTGCGGGATCGGTGCGGAAGTCGGCCAGGAAGGTGTGGTTGGCGCGCACCGGGCAGCGCGCATAGCCAACGCTCCAGAATGTGTCGAAGTCCGGCATCTCGAAGCCGAGTCGTTCGAAGGCGTCGCGCCGGCTATCCTCATAGAGATGCCGCACCCAGCCCATTTCGTCGCGACCTTCGTTGAAGCGGTCGGCGACGCCGAGCTTACCGGCGATGCGATCGAAGATCTCGAAATCGGGCAGGGAGTCTCCGACCGGCTTGATGGCCTGCTTCATCGCGACGATGAAGTCGGAGCGCTTGTTGCCGGCAAGGTCGTTGCGTTCGATCGATGTGGTCGCCGGCAGCACGATATCGGCGCGCTGCGCCGTTGCGGTGAACATCGGATCCTGGACGATGATGGTCTCGGGCCGTGTCCAGGCTTCGGAGAGCCGGTTGAGATCCTGATGATGATGATAGGGATTGCCGCCGGCCCAGTAGACCAGCCTTGTGTCGGGATAGGTTCGTGTCTCGCCTTCATAGGTGGAGGTCGCGCCGGGATTGAGCAGCATGTCGCTGATGCGCGCCACCGGGATGAAGCTGTCGATGGGGCGTGTCAGTTGCGAGATCGCCGGCGACTTGCCGAGATTGAACGGCGAACCGACACCGCCGAGCGAGGCATAGCCGTAGCCAACACCGCCGCCTGGCAAACCGATCTGGCCGATAATGGAAGCGAGGCCGAGCGCAGCCCAGAACGGCTGCTCGCCATGATGCGCGCGTTGCAGGCTCCAGCTCACGGTGAGCATGCTCCGCGTATCGACGAGGCGCTGCGCCAGTTGGCGAATGGTCCCGGCGTCGAGCCCGCAAATCTTCGCGGCCCAGACCGCGTCCTTGCGAATGCCATCGGATGAGCCGTCGAGATAGCGGAGCAGCCGGTCGGCGCCGCTGGTGCAGCGCGTGAGAAAATCCTGCGCGTGGCGGCCGGCCTGCACGATCTCGCCGGCGAGGCCGAGCATCAGCGCCGTATCGGTATTGGGGCGGATCGGCCACCATTCGGCATCGACCCAATCAGGCAGATCGTCCTTCAGCGGCGAGACATGGACGATGCGAATGCCGCGCGCTGCGATCTGCTTGAGATAGGTTTCGAGCCGATGCGCGCCGATGCCGCCGGCTTCAGTCTGGGCCGTCCGTGGCGACAAGGCGCCGAACACGACAAGCGTCTCCGTATGTTCGGCGATGGTGTCGAGCGTGTTGGCCTGACCGTCGCAGGCGTCCGAGCTTCCCAGCGTATGGCGCAGGATCACCGGGCCAGCGGCGATCGAGTAAGTATCGACGTGGCGGGTGAAGCCGCCGACGAGATTGAGCATGCGCTTGAGCAGCGACGATGCGTGATGCAGGCGGCCGGAATTGGTCCAGCCATAGGAGCCGGCAAAGATCGACGCATTGCCATGGGTCCCTGAAACGCGGCGGATCTCATCGGCCACCAGCGTGGTCGCTTCATCCCAGCTGACGGGAATGAATTTCTCTGAACCGCGCTTGCGCCGATCGCTGTGTTCTCGCTTCTCCAGCCAGCCCTTGCGCACCATCGGGCGCAGGATGCGACGTTCGGGATTGGCCCATTCTGGCACCGAATGAATGATCGGCGAGGGAGCCGGATCGTGCGCGAACGGCTCGACGCCCACGATTTTCTCGTCCTGCACGAGCAGCGTATAGGCGCCCCAGTGGCTGCAATGCGGGATTCGCCTGATCTCACTCACGCGTCGTCTCCGTGTGGCTGCTCATTGGTTCGGTCAGGATGCATGAGCGAGGGGACGTTCGATCTCACGCCGCATCTGCGCGGCAAAGTCCGGATAGGTCTCCGCCACCTCGTCGTAGACGCGTCCGCGCAGCAAGGCCAGCGTCTCGGCGTCCGGAAGGGCCGTCTCGTTCGGCTGGCTGTCATGCGTGAACTGGAAGCCGGTGGCTTCCTTGATGTCGGCGAGGCCGTGGCCGGGATGGATGCTCTGCAGTTCGAAGCCGGGCCGCGTCTTGTCGAAGCGGAACAGCGCCTTGCCGGTGAGCAGCGCGATCGGTCCGCCGGTGCGATGCGTGCCGGCTTCGCTGACGCCGGGCGTGCTGATGAAATCCACTTTCTCCACCAATGCGCGCGGCGTGTGTTCCTCGCGGAACAGGATCACGCGCGGCACCACGTAGTAGAGATAGGCCGAGCCGAATGAGCCGGGCCAGCGCACCGGTGTCTGCGGATAATCGCCGGTCCCAACCAGATTGATGTTGCCGCGGCCGTCGATCTGGCCGCCGCCGAGAAAGAACGCATCGATGCGGCCCTGTCCGGCGCAGTCGAATAGCTCCGCGGAGCCATTGGTGAAAAAATTATGCTCCACCGATCCGAGGATCGAGATGCGCGGGCCGTTTTCGCCGGCCTGCTGTTTTTGCGCGCGGAGCAGCATGGCGCCGGCGGCAGGGATTGGCGAGGAAGCGCCGACGGCGACGTGGCGAACGCCATCCAGCAGTTTGGCGATGGTGCAGATCAGGATCTCGCGCGGATGAACCTCGGTCATCATGCCGGCTCCATCTGGGTTTGAGCGTTTGCCATGTAGTCGGCAAAGCCCTCCGTGCTGCGGGCTGCGCGCGCATAGCGCAGGATCTCGGCGGTGTCGGTGGGATATTCGCCCCACAGGCCATAGGGCCAGGCGCCTTTCGGCGCCACGGCGATGTCGGTGACATAGAGCGCGGGGAGCACACCCGCTGCGCTCATCTCATTGGCGAGCAGGCTGTCGTCCACGATGCGCTCCACGGTGACCAGGGTCGTGGTTGAAGCGTAAGCCATCGCGGCGAGTTCGCGGCGTCGTCCGATCCACACATTGCCAAAGCGATCGGCCATCGGTGCATGGAAAATGGTGACATCGGGCTTGATCGCGGGAATGAGCACCACGGGATCGCCGTCATCAGCGAGAGGATTGTCGATCACGCGCCAGTCGTCGCGATGACGCAGCAGGTCGCTGCCGATCAGGCCGCGCATGGGCATGAACGGGCTGCCCTTCTGGGCGGCCATCAGGCCGGCATGGATGGCAGGGCAGGTCGCGTCCTTGAGGGCGATCGCGCCGTCCTTGACGGCGGCATTGAAGCGTGGCGCGCCGCCGGCTTCGCCGAGCGATACAGCGCTGGTCTCGACCGAGCGGACACAGCCCGCGCCGATCAGTTGATCGACTTGAAGGCCCCCGGTCGGCACGCAGACGAGATCGAGATTGCGCGTGTCGCGTTCGATGATCGGACGGGTCATGGCCATCGAGACGCCGGCATAATCGACCGGCAGCGCCAGCCGGATTCCCGGTTCGACATGCTTCGCCAACGCGCGAAGATCGCTCACCACAATTCGCCTCCCTGCATTTATCGTTCTATATTGTGGAACGTAGTTCTAAATAAATTAGTCGCGCGTTCGCCCACCTGTCAATTGGTCTGAGCGCGAAACTGCTTTGCTCGCAGCATCAATGCGTGCGGGAGGTAATTTCGGTCGATGCGCGCCGATCTTCGCGCCATCCGTTCTCTTGACAAGGCATCGCACTCGGCGAACAATAATTGGAATAACGTTTCATAATATAGAACGATTAGGGAGGTTGAGATGGCTGAGCCATCGGCTCTGCGCGCGGGGAATCCCGGCGCAGGGGCATCTGCATCGCAGGCACGCGGCGCGCGCGCCGGACAGGTCATCGGCTCGAGCATCGCCGTCCGTGATGCCGAAAAGCGATACGGCCAGTTCCATGCTGTCGATCACATCAATCTCAACATCGAGCCGGGCGAATTCATCACGCTGCTTGGTCCTTCGGGAAGCGGCAAGACGACATTGCTGAATCTGCTGGCCGGGTTCCAGAGTCTCGACGGCGGCGAGATTCTGGTCGACGGCAAGCCGGTGCACAATGTGCCCACGCACAAGCGCGGCTTCGGCATGGTGTTCCAGAGCTACGCGTTGTTTCCCAACATGACGGTGACACAGAATGTCGCTTTTCCGCTGCGCATGGCCGGCGTCGATCGCGCGACCACCGAACGGCGCGTGGCCGAGACGTTGGAAATCATGCGCTTGTCGGCTCACGCGCACAAAGCGCCGTCGGAAATGTCGGGCGGCCAGCAGCAGCGCGTCGCCATCGCACGCGCCATCGTGATGCGGCCGAAAGTAGTGCTGATGGACGAGCCGCTCAGCGCGCTCGATCGCCGTTTGCGCGAATCGATCCAGATCGAGATTCGCGATCTGCATCAGACTATCGGCAGCACGATCCTGTTCGTGACCCACGACCAGGGCGAAGCGCTGACCATGAGCGATCGCATCGCCGTGCTCGATGCCGGCAAGATCGTGCAGATCGGTCGGCCGCTGGAGATCTATCGTCATCCGTCCAATCGATTCGTGGCGTCGTTCGTCGGCGAGAGCAATCTGATCGAAGCCGAGATCGTGCAGAAGCGCGGCACCACTGTGACGCTGAAGAACCGCGCCGGCTATGTGTTCGATGCGGAGAGCCGCGATGCCATCGATGTCGGCCGCGTCACCGTGCTGGTGCGCCCGGAGCGTATCGCGATCGCCAATGAGCCGACTGCAAATTCGACGCAAGTGACCGTGACTTCGGCGATCTTCCTCGGCGAAATTCTGCGCATCGAGGCGCAGATGGAGGGCGGCGACACGCTGCTGATCCGCTGCACCGACACGGCGCGGCGGCCCTTGCCGAATATCGGCGATCGGCTGCATGTCAGCTGGGGCTCGGAAGATTGCTGGGTGCTGACATGACCACGATCTCACTGTCCGACGCCCCGCGGCCGCAGGCGGGGGCCAGCCTCGCCATGAAGCTCAAGAACCCGGCATTGCTGCTGCTCCCGGCCGTCGCCTTTCTGACCTTCATCTATGTGCTGCCGCTGATCGATCTCATCCGTATCAGCATCAGCGGGCCAAGCTGGCTGACCTATTTCGAGCGCGTCTTCGCCGTGCCGCTGTATTGGCAATCGCTGGTGCGGACGATGCAGATCTCGGTCACGGTGGCGTTCCTGTGCCTGCTGTTCGGTTATCCCACTGCGCTTTTGATTCATCGCACGCGCGGCCTCACCCGCGCGCTGATCGCAACCGCGATCGTGCTTCCCTATTTCATCGCGATCCTGATCCGTACCTATGCCTGGATGGTGCTGCTCGGCCGCAATGGACCGGTCAACAAGTTCCTGGTGTCGATCGGCGTTCTCAGCGAACCGGTTCAACTGCTGTTTCACCGGGGCACTGTGCTGCTCGGCATGACGGCGGTGCTGTTGCCGCTGATGGTGCTGACCATCTATTCGAGCGTGTCGCGGCTCGATCCCGCGCTGACGCGCGCAGGGCTGGCCAGCGGGGCCGGTCCCCTTGCCATATTCTGGCGAGTCCTCCTGCCGCTGACGCTGCCCGGTATCGGCGCCGGCTTCCTGCTCGTTTTCGTCGCCGCAATCGGCTTCTTCATCACCCCGACGCTGCTCGGCGGTCCCGGCGATCAGATGTTCGCCATGCATATCACGCAGCAGGCGGACTCGGTGACATCCGAAGGCTTCCTGCAGGCGCTCGGCGTCGTGTTGCTGCTGATCACGCTGGCAGTCGTGGCCATCGCCGGTCGCTTTCTTGGCCTCGAATTCATCTGGGGCGGGCGCAAGCTGACGGAGACGGCGGTGACGCATGCCACGCCGGCAGTTACGTCCGGCCCGCCGCGTAACAGCTTCGGCAGCAAATTCGCAGACATGATCGGATGGCCGTTGCTCAGGCTGTTTGGCATGCTGCCGGCCAGTTCTGGCACCTGGACCGTGCGGCTGATGGGCGGTCTCGTGGTCGCGGTGCTGATTCTGCCGATCATCGTTGTGATGATCATTTCGTTCAGCAGCGCTAGCTATCTGACCTTCCCGCCGCCGGGTTTCTCGCTGCGCTGGTACGAGCAGTTCTTCTCCGACAGCAACTGGATGCGCGCATTCTGGACATCCGCCCTGATCGCAACCGTCTCGGCTGCGATTGCGGTTGGTCTCGGCACATGCGCCGCGCTCGGCATCGTCCGGGGCAATGTGCGCGGAAAATCCGCCATCATGCTGCTTTTGGTCAGCCCGATCATCGTGCCGCCGGTCGTGCTCGGCCTGTCGCTCTATACGCTGTTCCTGAAGTTCGATCTGGTTGGTTCGGTGTTCGGCCTTGCGGCGGCCCATGCCATCGGTGGTTTGCCGATCGTGGTGGTGATCCTGGCGGCTGCGCTGCAGGGTGTGGACAAGCGGCTCGAACAGGCGGCCTCGGTCCATGGCGCGTCGTCCCTCACGGTGCTGCGGCTGGTCACATTGCCGGCGATCGCGCCGGGTCTCGCAGCAGCAACATTCTTTGCGTTCCTGCATTCGTTCGACGAACTGGTGCTCACCCTGTTCCTGTCGAGCGCACAGTTGAAGACGCTTCCCTTGATGCTGTGGGGCGACATCAATTACCGGCTCAATCCGGTTCTGGCTGTGGTCTCCACGCTCGAAGTTCTGCTGGTCGTGGGAGGATTGTTCCTCGCACGGCCGGTGCTAGCAACGTCGCAAAAAGCGACCTGATAAAAGTTCAAACGGAGGAATTGGATAATGCTGGGAATGAAAAACTTGCGGCTGACAGCTCTGGCTTCGGCAGCCTTCATCGCGATGGGGGCCGGCATGGCCGTCGCCCAGAGCAATGTCGTCATCATGCAGGATCCGGGCGGCGGCTATGGCGATGCGCTGCGCAAGGTGATGTATGACCCGTTCGAGAAAGAGACCGGCATCAAGGTCGTTACCGTGCAGGAAGCGCGCAGCGGTCCGCGCATCAAGGCACAGGCCGAGGCCGGCAAGGCGCAATGGGACCTGACCTTCATCTTCGACCAGGAAACCAAGCTGCTCGGCGACTGCTGCCTGGCCGATATCGACTATTCGAAGCTTTCCGAATCCGCGCACAAGACCCTGGCGGCCATGCCGGACAATCTAAAACGCAAGAAGGGCGTCGCGCTGCAGGTGATCGGCGTCGGCCTCGTCTATAACAAGGACAAGTTCAAGGGCGACAAGGCTCCGCAGAACTGGGCGGATTTCTGGGACGTGAAGAAGTTTCCGGGCCGTCGCTGCATGCCGGCCTGGCCGCGCTTCACCTTCGAGGCGGCGCTGATGGCGGACGGAGTCGCCAAGGACAAGCTGTATCCGATCGACATGGAGCGTGCGCTCAAGAAGCTCAAGGAAATCAAGCCGCACATCGTGAAATGGTGGACCACCGCCGCGCAGCCGCCGCAGCTGCTGCTCGATGGTGAAGCCGATATGTGTCAGGCCTATACCGGCTCAATGAGCAAGCTGGCACTGGAAGGGGCTCCGATCGATCTCACCTTCAATCAGGGCTTTGTCTATTACGACTTCTTCTCGATCCCGAAGGGCGCGCCGAACTACGACAACGCGCTCAAGCTGCTGTCCTGGCGTCTCGATCCCAAGCGGGCTGCCCAGCTCACCTCGACATTCCCGGTCGCGTTGCCGTCGAAGGTCGTGTTCGACGCGGCGACCGACAAGAATATCGCGCGTTACTGGGCGAACAATCCGGACAACGTCTCCAAGGCCATCGAATGGAGCCCGGACTTCTGGGGCGCGCCGTCGCCGGCAGGCAACTCCACCAATGAGGAATATGCACAGGAGAAGCTGAACGCGCTGCTTGCCCAGTAAATTGGGCTATACGACAATCAGATCGGCGGTTCTGGGCTGCCGATCTGATCCCGACAGAACGCCAACTGACACCGGCTGCGTAAATGGACAAGGCGTTTATCAAAGGATTGCGGCTCCTGGAGGCGCTGGCAATGAGCGAGCAGCCGCGCGGTGTCACCGACCTTGCCAATGAGCTGAAGTTTACCAAGAGCAACGTGCACCGGCTCCTGGCGACGCTGCAATCGCAGGGCTTCGTCCGCCAGATTCCGCCGCACAGCACTTACGAGCTCACCACCAAACTATGGGTGCTCGGCAATCACGTGATCCAGCGTATGGATCTTATCCGTATCGCGCGCCCGGCCATGATGGTCCTGGCCGAGGTGACCGGCGAGACCGTTCATCTGTCGGTGCTCGAGGGCACCGACGTCGTCTATGTCGACAAGATCGAAAGTGCGCACCACATTCGCGCCCATACCAGCGTTGGCATGCGTGCGCCCGCATTTACCATGGCGACGGGGAAGGCCATGCTCGCCCAGATGCCGGACGACTATCTGGAGAATTTTCGCCCGTATCTCAGGCGTTATACCGATACGACTCGAACGACGATCGAGGAATTGCGGGAGGACATTCACGCAGCACGGGTACAGGGCTATTCGTCAGTGCTGCACGGCGAATGGCGAGAGGGGATCGCGGCTTGCGCCTGTGCCATCGTCGGACGCTCGGGCGAACTCGTTGGGGCCATCGGCATGTCCGGACCGGATACGCGCGTCAAACGCAAGCAGATCAAGGAATACGCAGTTCACGTGATGCAAGCTGCCCGCGATATCGGCCGGGCGCTCGGTCATGTTCGAACGATTTGAGGTCGTCGCTTTACTCAAAGCTCCTGAAGAACGATGGGCGAATTCATCCACCGACATGCTTTCGCGAGACGACAGCCGGAAGTGATGCTATCTGCGGCGTTGCCGATTGAGGATAGCGTATACGAAAATGGCCCATGTCGTTCTGAGCTTCGATCGGATCGTCGATCATGCCCGTCTCCCGGAACTCATCCGTCGGCAATCGGGCGCTCTCGTCGGCGCGTTTGAATCCGATCCGCGGCCATCTTCCGTGTTTGCGACACAGCAGCGCTGGCTGATGGCCCATGCGGCGCTCGGGCTCTATTTCCGCAGCGCTCATGGCCGCATCATGTTCGCCGATTTCCTGAAACTCGTAGAGCAACACAAGGTTGCGAGTCGCAACACGGCCGACGCCTTCATCAAGGAGATGGTGCGGTACGGGTTGGCGCGCGCGGCGGACGATGTGCGCGACAGGCGCACGCGGCCCGTCGTGCCGGGCGACGAGAGCCTGCGGCAAATCGCCGGCTGGCTCATGATGCATCTCGTCACACTCGACGGTCTCGACGATGGCGCGCGGCTCCAGGCGCTGTACGCGGATGCCGGGTTTCTGGCCCGGGCTCAACCGCTGATCGCGGACGCTTTACTGACGACGCCGTCGATCCGGGAGCCGGGGGGCACTTTCGCATTGTTCACCTGGCTGAATGGCGGCGGCGTTGTGATGGATCGCATCATGACCAGTATTCCGCAGCTCGACGTTGCCGCCGACCGCATTCCGACCGGAATTGCGTCGCTGGATCAGCTGAGCGGCGCGCTGCCGCTGTCGCGCACCCACCTGATGCGCAAATTGCGCGAGGCCGAAGCCATGGGCAGCCTCGGCTGGGAGGGCAGGATGGACAGGTCCATCCTGTGGATCTCGCGCGGCTTCTGGCGGGAATATGCGACGGCCCAGGCGGTCAAGCTGGCCATCATCGACCGCGCCTGTTCGGTCGCCATGGATGCCTCCCGGAGCGATCGCGCGCCTCAATAACGCGTCCTGCGCGCATCAAAATGCTCGCATGGGTTGTTTCAGAAAAATTTCATGTCCTTCTCAGCGAAAATCGGTGTTCGCCCTCGCAGGATTGAGGGACACGATGTGAACGGCCGTAAATATCGCTGTCCTGTTCGACCAGCGCGTCTGCGGCTCCATCGGCGCATTGAAATCATTCGGGGCAGGGCTGGAAGTGCGACATCACTTGAATATCGGGGCGCGTTGGTCGCTGCCGGTCTTGCTGGCGCTCGTGCTAGGCATCCTTCTTCCCGGCGGCGCCTCCACCCCGGCGATGGCTCAGGACGCCGGCTCGCTGCTCCGCGAGCAGCAGCGCCGTGAGGAGCTGCAGCGGCTCGACCGGCTGCCTGCGCCGGATGCCGTCGAGACGCCGGCCCGTTCCGGCATCGTCGGGGTCGAGCGCGGCCAGACGCTGGTGATCAGAAACATCCGCTTCACCGGCAAGCTGGACCTGCTGCCCGAGGCCGAGCGGGCGAAGATCGCGGCCAAGGCGAAAGGCAAGCGGCTCGGCATCATCGGCATCAAGGGCATTGCCGACGAGGTGACCATCGCCATCCAGCAGCGCGGCCGGCTGCTCGGATATGCCATCCTGCCGCCGCAGGACATCACCGCCGGCACCGTCACCATCCAGCTCATGGAAGGCCGCCTCAGCAAGATCGAATTCGAGCGCAAGGCCGATGTCCGCATCCGCGAGGAGATCCTCAACGGGCTGCTCCATCGCAGTATCGTTCCGGACAGCGTGGACAAGGACACGCTGGAGGAAGCGCTGCTGCGCATGAACGACCTGCCGGGCGTCACCGCCAAGGCGCGCCTTGCGCCGGGCGAGAGCCAGCAATCGAGCCGGCTGATCATCGGCGTCGATCAGGCGCCGCGCTTTTCGGGCTCGCTGTCCGGCGACAATTCCGGCTCCTACGCCACCGGCCGCGCGCAGGCCACGGCGCTCATCAATGCCACCGATCTCACCGGCTATGGCGATCTCACCCGCATGACCGGCGTCGTCTCCGAAGGTCAGCGTTTTGGCCAGGTCGCGGCCAGCCTGCCCATCGGTGCCAGCCCTTTTTCGCTGAATGCCAACTACGCCTATCTCAGCTATCGCAACCGCGACGAGCTGGGCTCCGCGCTCGGCCTCGAAGGCTTTGCACATTATGCCGGCACCGGGCTCGATTACAGCCTGATCCGCTCCCGCGATCTCAACTGGCGTCTGTCCGGCACTTTCAACTGGAAGGAGCTGGCCGATGACAGCATTGTCGGCCGCCTGCAGGACAAGCGCTCGGTGTCGGGCACGTTCGGCGTCAGCGGCGATGCCCGCGACGACTTTTTTGGCGGCGGCCTCACCAACTGGTCGGCGAGCTGGACATTTGGCGATCTCGATCTGTCGCGCGTCGATACGGCACTGCTGATCGATCAGCTCACGCTGCAGACGCAAGGTAAATTCCAGCGCTTCAATGTTCAGCTCGCGCGCCTGCAGAAACTGCCGGATGCGTTCTCGCTGTTCGCGCGGCTTTATGGCCAGGCGTCGAACAAGAATCTCGACAGTTCGGAAGATTTTGCGCTCGGCGGCTCCTACGGCATTCGCGGCTATCCGGTTGGCGAGGGGCGCGGCGACATGGGCGTCATCGGCACGCTCGAGCTGCGCTATGACGCGCCGGTGCCGGCGACGTTCGGACAGCTGCAGCTCGCGGGCTTCGTCGATAGCGGCCATGTCTGGCTGAACCGCAATCCCGATGGCATCGCGCTGCTCAATGCCTGCCAGTGCAACGACTATCAGCTCACCAGCGCTGGCCTCTCGGCGCGCTGGGCGCGGGAGAATGTGAGTTTCTCGGCCACCTGGGCGCAGGCGCTGGGCGACAATCCCGGCCGCTCGCGCCTCACCGGCGACAATGCGGATGGCAAGGCCCTGAGCCAGCAATTCTGGCTGCAGGGCGCTGTGAGATTCTGAGGGCACAGCGATGAACCACACTTACAAGCATATCTGGTCGAAAACGCTCGGACGGCTGGTCATCGTGCCGGAATGCTGCAAAGGCGGGCAGGGGCGCAAGGGCGGCAAGGCGAAGATCGGTGCAGCGGCAAGCATTGCTGCGACGCTGCTCGCGAGCCCCGCTCTGGCGCAGGGCGTGTTGCCGACCGGCGGCACCGTCGTCTCCGGCGCGGCATCCATCGCCA
>WPCJ01013898.1_pt1 | contig 14928 bp, 8 predicted proteins | sample 5399831 | NCBI WGS metagenome assembly WPCJ01 (sample SAMN12869470, study PRJNA574797) | sludge metagenome | isolation source: wastewater treatment of pH10 | place: China:Beijing | collected 2019-05-20 | reverse complement strand
TGAGCGCAGCGCCGCGGACTGGGCCCGGGAGCTCGGCCTCTCCAGCCGGACCCTGACACGCCGGTTCGAGATAGAGCGCCTCGCAGAGCGCGGCGAGGCGGCCGTCGCGCGGCCAAGGCAAGGCTGTCGGCAAGGCTGGGGCGCGGCGCAACTGGTCGAGGATGAGGGTCACCACCCGCCCGCCATAGCCGTCGGGGTCGCCCTGGCCCTCGATCGCCGCCGCTTCGACGATCAGGGCCTTGAGCAGCGGCGACACTGCCAGGACCGTCGGGGCGCGTGGCAGGGCGCTTCCCGCCTCGGTCGCGATCCACAGGCTCCGGAACTCCGCGCCGAGCAGCGATCCGACGCGATGCGGTACGCCCGTCGGCAGCCAGGCCGCCTGGTCCGGCGAGGTGATGAAGGTCTGCCCGATGGTAGAGACGGTCAGCACGCCCTCGATCGCATAGACCAGCTGGTGCCAGTCATGAGCATGGTCCGGGAAATGGTGCCGGGGCGGAATCGATTGCGCCCGCATCGTCATCGGTCGCGGCGGCAGGGCATCGGGCGGGGTGGTGATGATCGACCAGCTCATGGCGTGCGTGCTTTGTCTGATATTCTATAGTTTTTGGCAAAGCGTCGAAAGTAGGTCAGTGGGATTTCTGATAGGCGAAAGACATGGCTGGCGAGGGCCGATGCGCTTGCTGCAACCGCTTCGTCGCTCGCAAAAGCGAGAAGCGGGCTGCGTCGCCGGGCCCATTGGAGAACTCAGGTCGCCGCATGACCACGACATCCATTCTTCCGGACGCCGAGGCGGCGATTTCGCTTCGGCGGGAGCGCAGCAATGTGCTGCGTCTGGCGGTCTGCCAGGCGCTCGCCGGCGCCAACGCCACCGTCGTCTTCGCCACGGGCGCGGTCGTCGGCGACATGCTGGCGCCCAGCAAGGCCCTCGCGACGATGCCGGTCTCGATCTTCGTCGTCGGCATGGCGCTCTGCACGCTGCCGGCCGGCGCCATCGCGCAGCGCCATGGCCGCGGCATGGTGTTCATGCTTGGCACCGGCAGCGGTGTCCTCGCCGGCGCGCTGGCGAGCCTCGCCATGCTCGTCGCCTCGTTCTGGCTGTTCTGCTTCGCCACCTTCTGTGCCGGCATCTACGCCGCGGTCGTCCTGTCCTTCCGCTTCGCCGCGACCGATTCCGTTGCCCCGGAGCGGCGCCCGCGCGCATTGTCGGCGGTGATGGCAGGCGGCGTCTTCGCGGGGGTCATCGGCGCGCAACTGGTGACGCATACGATGAACCTCTGGCCGCCCTATCTCTTCGCGGCCACCTATGTCGGCCAGGCGGCGGTCGCGGCGCTGTCCGCCCTCATCCTGCTCGGCGTCAAGCTGCCGATGCCGACTGCCGCGGAGCAGGCGGGCGGGCGGCCGCTCGGCGTGATCGTGCGCCAGCCCCGCTTCGTCCTCGCGGTGATCTGCGGGGTCGTCTCCTACCTCTTGATGAACTTCCTGATGACGGCGGCGCCGCTGGCGATGAAGCTGTGCGGGCTCTCGCAGGAATCGGCCAATCTCGGGCTGCAATGGCACGTCGTCGCCATGTACGGGCCGAGCTTCTGGACCGGGCGGCTGATCACGCGCTTCGGCGCGGCGAAGGTCGTCGCTGCCGGCCTCATCCTGACCGGGGCCGCGTCGGCGGTCGGGCTGTTCGGCATCGACGTCACGCATTTCTGGGCAACGCTGATCCTGCTCGGCCTCGGCTGGAACTTCGGCTTCGTCGGCGCCTCGGCCATGGTCCTGGAATGCCATCGCCCGGAAGAGAAGGCCCGCGTGCAGTCCTTCAACGATTTCGCGGTGTTCGGCACGATGGCGATCGGCTCCTTCCTCTCCGGAGGCCTGCTCTCCGCCTTCGGCTGGAACATGGTGCTGATGCTGTCCTTCGCACCCTTGCTCGTCGCGATCCTGGCCCTCGCGGCCGGGCGCCGTCGTAGCAGTATCGAGCCAGTGCCCAGCAGAGGCGCGCATGACCTGAACGGATGAGGCGAGCCGCCCGTCTCATCCGGAGTTTTGAATGCTTATACATATAAACTATTGTAATTGCTTGGATTTTTGATCTCGGCTAAGCTGGTCGCGTATTCGCCGCAGCTTATCGTTCCGAGTCTTTTTCCATGAACAGCCAGCCCCTCCTGTCGGTCTTGACCGGCCCCGGATGCCTCGATCGGGCCCGCCGCCTGCCTTGTCCAGAGGCGATGCGGCCGGTGAGGACGGTCGCCAGCGCGGCAGTCTTCAAGGGCGAGACGGAGATCGGGATCGAGCACCATGGTGAGCTCTATCGTCTCAGGATCACGCGGCAGGGAAAGCTGATCCTGACCAAGTGACGCCGCCCTCGGGGCCTCGCCGCAGATCACAGGGCCGCCTCGCGCGGCCGCAAAGGCTCGATGCGGCCATGTCGCGAACGGGCCGCCAACCGCAAGGAATCCAGACCATGACCAGCGCCACTGAAACAGGCGTGCCGGACGGACGCCTGCCGAAGCGCCAGCGCCACAAGGTGGCGTTGCGGCGCCTCGACGTCCTCCGCGTGACCGATCTCAGCCCGTCGATGCGCCGGGTGACGCTGGGCGGGCCGGAGCTCGAAGGCTTCGTCAGCCTCGGCTTCGACGACCATGTGAAAATGTTCTTCGCAGCGCCCGGCGAGACAACCCCGGTCCTGCCCGTGGTCGGCCCGGATGGTCTGGCCTTCCCCGAGAGCGGTCCGCGGCCACTGGCGCGCGACTTCACGCCGCGGCGGCATGATCCGCAGGCGGGCGAGCTCGATATCGACTTCGCCCTGCTGCATGACGGCCCGGCCAGCAATTGGGCGGCGCAGGTCAAGCCGGGCGATCCTGCCTGGATCGCCGGCCCGCGCGGCTCCTTCATCGTTCCCTTCGATTTCGACTGGCATCTGCTGGTCGCCGACGAGACCGGGCTGCCCGCTCTGGCGCGGCGCCTGGAAGAGCTGCCGCAGGGCAGCCGGGCGCTCGCTTTGGTCGAGGTTAGTGGCGCGAGCGAGGAACTGCCGCTGCCTCGCCCGGCCGGCGTCGAGGTGGTCTGGGCTCATCGTGCCGCCGGGGCGCAACCCGGTGCGGCGCTGCTCGCGGCCTTGCCGGTTTTGGCTTTCCCCGATGGCGACTACTTCGCCTGGCTCGCCTGTGAATCCAGCGCCGCCAAGCAATTGCGCGGCGTCCTCGTCGACGAGCGCGGCGCCAATCGCAGATGGGTCCGCGCCCATGGCTACTGGCGCCGCGGCGCCGTCGCCGTGCACGACGATTTCGACGAGTGAGGCGGCCGGCCCGCCATCCATCGCCATCTGCCGAAGCCTAGAGGAGACCAGCCATGGCTGCCGACTTCGATCATGTGCTGACGCGCGCCGAGCAGCAGCGCCTCGAGGCCGCCCTGCATATGTTCTCTGGGAAGGCGACGCGAAACGAGCCGGCGGCGCCGGCTCCAAGCGCATACGAGGAGCATGTCTGGCTGGCGCAGCAGCAGGTTCCCGAGGCCGTGCTCAAGCATGTCGTGGCCTGCCGGCTGACCGGCGAGCCTGATCTGGCGCGCTTCGTCGGCGCGATCCGCGATGTGGTGCGCGCCCGGCCCGATCTGAATGCCCGCTTCCGCTTCGGCGAGGATGGCGAGCTGCACAAGCGCTTCGCTGGCGAAGAGGGGCGCATCGTCAGCCTGATCCGGGCCGAGACGCCGGAGCAGGCGATCGCGGCGATCCTCGACCGGCAGGGTGCAGGTTGGGACAGCGACGGCGAGCCGCCTTTCGAGGCGCTCGTGATCAGCTGCCCGCAGGAGGTGGTTCTCGCGCTGGTCCTGCATCGTATCCTCGAGGCGGCGCACCCCGCCGCGGAACTCCTGTTCGCACTTGGGAGGGCCTATGCGGGCGAGCCGATCCCATCGGCCTCTCGCTCCGTGACGCGGGCTCCCGGGACACCACTGCTCGCAGCGGGCGAGGCGTCGGCGATGCTGCCGGGCTGGATGTGTCGGAGCGAAAACGCCACGGGTCCTGACATCGTCGATTTCGGCAATCCCCGTGCCCCGCAGTCCGAACGGGCACTGGCCGGTCGATACGGCGTCACGATCGGGCTGGAGTTCCTGAACGGCCTCGCGCCGGATGCATCGGATCAGGCGGTTCTCGCCTATCTCGCCGCGCTGTTCGCCCGCTACCTGTCTGCTCTGTCCGGCAAGCGGGAGGTCGACCTGCTGGTCCCGAGCGGGCTGGCCGCGCAGATCGGCGATTCCCCGTCATCCGTCACGGGTGGAGAAACCGTCCTCCTGACGGTGGACGGACAGGCGCCGGTAGAAGCGATCGTTCGCGCGATCCGGGATCGGCTCGGCCGGACGGCGAATGCGCCGACGCGCCGCGCAGGCAGGGCTGAGCGTCCGATCCTGTTCGTCAATTGGCTCCACGATCCCGCGGACAGCTTGCAGATGCCGGGCGTATCGATCGAACGGCTGCCGCTGCCGGCGCTTGAGACCCGCCCCGATCTGGCGTTGGCTGTCGAACGCAGCGAGCAGGGCGGCGTCGCGATCGAGCTTGTCACGGGGCAGGGGCTCTCGCCGCGGATCGGCCCTGTCCTGCTGGAGCGCTTCCTGGCCTGGCTGAAGGAAGGCGAGGGCGCTTTGCCGGGTGTCTCGCCGGCTGTTGCTGCAGACAAGCCGCAGCAGGGAAGGACGATCGCAGCCGAGGCGCCGGCGGCCGCTGCGGTGACCGCCCTCATCCTCGCCGAGTTCCGCGCCGCCCTCAACGCGCCGGAACTGGGGCCGGACGATGACTTCTTCGACCATGGCGGCCATTCGCTGATCGCGACGCGGATCATCGGGCGCCTGCTCAGCCAGCACGGCATCGAGCTGCACTTCAACGATCTGTTCAGCTATCCGAGCGCCGCTGCGCTCGCGCGCAAGGCGCGTCGCATCGGTGAAGCGGCCCCGGAAACGTCGCGAGCTGCGCCGATCGAAGAGGCGCCGAGCGCGCCGCTCTCGCTGGCGCAGGCCTCACTCTGGAAGGCCTATGCCGCCTTCGGCTTCAACGAGATCTTCAACCTGCCCTTCGCGCTCGATTTCCTCGAACCAGTCGACGAAGCCCTGTACGGGCGTGCCTTCACCGATGTGCTCGAACGTCATCCCGGCCTACGCAGTCTGTTCCGGCGCGAGGGCGAGAGGATCGTCCAGCAGGTCGTGCCGGCCATCGAGCTGCCGCACTACAAATGGTTCTGGACCAGCGCCGAGAGCGTGGGCGTCGATCGCCGCGACGAGGCGCTGCACCATTTCGACCTCGCGAAGGAACTGCCCTTCCGTCTGCGCTTCCTGATCGATCCCGCGACGGGCCGACAGGTGCTGTCCTTCCTGTTCCATCACATCGTGCTCGACGAGTGGTCGGTCAACCTGATGATGGACGAGATCGCCTATTGCTACCGCATGCGCGCGGCCGGCGGCATGCCGGTCTGGTCGGATGCACCGGCGCCGTTCCATGAATTCGCCCGGCTTCAGGATGCCGCCGGCGTCGACCAGGCGCATCTCGGCTACTGGACGGACATGCTGCGCGGGGCGCCACAGCCGCAGCCGATCCTCCAGCGTCAGGACCGTGCCGAACCTGCCCGGGAAGAAGCGTCCGCCGCAGGCGGCTGGGTCGAGTTCAAGCTCGACCGGGAGGCGACGGAAGGGCTCTACGCCCTCGCCAGGCAGAGCAGCGCTTCGCTGTTCAACGTGGTCTATGCCGGTATCGCCGCTTCGCTGCGCCAGCTCGGCGCGCTCTCGGAGTTGGTGGTCGGCACCTCGGCCTCCGGCCGCAGCGACGCCGCCTTCTTCGACACGGTCGGCTACTTCACCACCGTCGTCGCCCATCGCATCCGCTTCGACGAGGCGACGAGCCTTGGCGGGCTGGTCGGCCAGGTCAGGAACCTGGTCAACGACTCGCTGCCATCGAGCGAGATCCCGATCGACCTGGTCGAGGAAGCGCTCGGCATGACGCCGGGGCGCGACCATCTCTTCGAGGTCTTCATCCAGATCCACGCCAAGAACAAGCTGAACGGCGAGCTGACACTGCCGGACGGGCGCAGCATTGCCTTCCGGCAGGTCGATCCCGAGCGGCACGAATCGATGCTCGGCCTGCATTTCGAGGTGATGGAGGAGACCGATCTTTCCGGCGAGCGCGCGATCCGCGTGCTGATGAGCTACCGCTCCGAGCATTACGGGCCGCAAGAGGTCGAGAAGATCACGGCGACGACCAGCGCGGTCTTCGCCCTGATGGGCCGGGCTGGCGGGGCGCAGGTGAAGCTGGCCGAGCTGGGCGCGCATCTGCCGGAGGGGTGAGAGCGCCACCGCGGCTCACCAATTTACCCAAGCACCTGATGAAGAGCGCGGGGAACCCTTCTCCCGCATCGAAGTCGGATTTATCCGACTTCGACACTTTGAGTGCCGATCTCGGGTAGACTCGGGATCGGTGGAGAAGGGCAGGGATGAAGGCCTGCCCTATCCATAGAAGGCGCTGCGCTGCCGGCTCACTTTAATAATCAGCGGCGGTCTCTCACCCCTGCCCCTCTCCCATCCGGGAGAGGGGTTCCCCGCGCCTCCGTCTCGCGCACGCCTACTGGCAGAACCGCTGCGCTGGCTCACACCAGGCCGAGCGCATCCTCGCGCTGCTCCGCCAGAAGCTCCGTAATCGGGCGAGCCAGCGCCTCCGGGGCGAGCGCCCGCGCCAGGAAGGCCGGCAATGCCTCGCCATGCCGCTCGAACGGTTCCCTCGCGAACATCGCCGGGTCGGCTGACATCGCGAAGCTCAATCCGCTGCCATCGTCTTCGCCGCGGAAGGTGAGGTCGATGCCCTCGCCCTGGCCGCTGCCCATGATCTCCCGCGTCACTGTGCAGCCATGAAAGCTTGGCGCGCTGAACGGCAGCACATTGATCAATGGCGAGAAGAAGTAGCGGCTGCCCGCGGGCATGCCGTTGTCCATGGCGATCTGCTCGATCCGGTAGCGGCCATGGCGGCGCTGGCTCCTCAGCGTGGCGCCGTTCTCGCGCAGGACGTCTTCGAGGCTCTCCTGCGGCGCGAACGACAGATGGAACGGCAGGATGTTGACGACCATGGCGGGCGTGTGGGCGGCGAGGCTGCCCCAGCGGCTCATGAACGGCAGCCAGAAGGCAAGGACCTCGCGCCCCTCGATCCGTTGCCGCGGCAGGCGGCGCGAGAGATGGAGCCCGGAGAGCAGCACCAGCAAATCGGGCCAGCCGATATCCGTCTTCTGCGAAAGCCCGCGCAATCCGGCGCTCACATCAGCCGATAGCGTGCCATAGACCTCGTGCGGCGCTTCGCCGGCCTGCTTGTCGCCACGATGCAGGATCGGGAGCGGAGCGTGCGCGGCGAACTCGTCCCGCCAATAGGCGCGGTCGCTCTCATGGCGGCGGCTGGCGCGATAGGCCTCCTCTTCCGCGATGAAGCTGGCGAAGGGGTGGAGGGCCGGGCCGGCGTCACTCCGTGTGAGGCGCTGCGAATAGAGCTGGCCGCAGCGCTGCTCGATCAGCGTGAAGCCATAGCCGTCGAGGACGATGTGGTGGGCGCGGATATACCAGAGATAGCGCCGCTCACCGACGCGCAGGAGCCAGGTCGCGGCCAGCCCTGCGCCGCGCAGGTCTAGCGGTGCCGCGACATCCGTTTCCATCCGCGACCGCGCTTCCTGCAGGGGGTCGGCGGCACTCCTCAGATCAATCTGCTGCAGAGCAGGGCGCAATTGCGGATCGCAGCTCTGAAGCGGCATCTCGCGGTCTGCTTCGACATGGAAGCGCACGCAGAGCGCGTCGGATTCGGTAATGGTCTGGATGATGGCCGCGACCAATGCCGGTTCGTCCGTGACACCGTCGATGTCGAGGCAATGCGCGACGGTCGCGATCGGCTCGTGCGGGTGGAAAGTAAACTCTTCCCAGAAATCGAGCTGCGGCAAAGTGAGCGGCATCAGGGCGCGGCGCGAATCGGCCTGCGACATGGGAATCTCCAATTTGGGTTATGCGGGCCGCGGCGAGCTGCCTCACCGCTCCTGGTCGCGGAGCAGCAGCGCGACCTGCCCGGCATTGCGGCAGCGCAGCAGCTGATGCGGCGTCAGATCGGCGTTGAGCTCGTCGCGGATTCGGCTCGCCACGGATTTGAGGTGGGAGGGCAGCAGGCCGAGGCGGATGAAATCAGTGGTGTCGTCGATCTCCGGCGAGGCCGGCTGGCCGAGCACGGCGAGGTAGAGGTCGAGAATTCTGCTGTTGCGCAGATTGGCTGGCGGTGCAGCCCTTGCCGCCGGTTCGCGGCGCTCCGCGGCAGCGGCCAGCAATTCGCGAGCCTTGCGGCGATCGGGCTTGCCGTTCGCCGAAAGCGGCAATGCCTCGACCTCGACGAAGCGGGTCGGGATATGCGACTCCGGCAGCACACGCCTTGCATGGGCGCGCAATTCGACGGCGCTCGGCTTGCCCGCCTGCGCCGGCACATAGATCAAGCCGATCTCGGCCTCGCCGCGCTGCTCGCTGCCGCAATCGACCACCAGCAAACGGCGGATATCGGGATGGGCGCCGAGCTCCGTCTCGATATCCGGCAAGGAGACGCGCACGCCGCGGACCTTGACATAGCCGTCGACCCGGCTGGCGAAGAGGATGGTGCCGTCATGGCGGTAGCGACCGCGATCGCCGGTGCGGAAGGCGCGCACCGGCTCGCCGGCTTCGTCCGCGACGGTGACGAAGTCGCTCTGGCCGAGCACGCCGTCCTGGAGATAGCCGAGCGCGACGTTGACGCCGGCGGTATGGATGCGCCCGACGACTCCGGACGGGCAATGCTCGCCGCGTTCGTTCAGGATGAAATAGCGATTGCCCGGCAGCGGCCGGCCATACGGGACCTGCCCGGTGTCCTCGGGGCCGATCTCGTGCCAGATGCTCCAGATCGTGGTCTCGGTCGGCCCGCCGAGCGAGACCAGCCGCAGCGCCGGATCGAGACGACGCAGTTCGGCGATTACCGCCGGCTTGATGTAGTCGCCGCCCTGGGCGATCAGCCGGAGCGAGCCCAGTTCATCGCCTTGCCGGCAGGACAGCAGCATCTCGAGGATCGCCGGCACCGAGCACCAGAGCGTGACCTTGTGCTCGGCGACGAGCCGGTTCCAGGCGATCGCATCCTTCTCCTCGCCCGGCGCCGGCTGGACCAGGGTCGCGCCCGCCATCAGGCAGCCGAACACATCGAAGACCGACATGTCGTGATGCAGCGGCGTCACCGAGATGAAGACGTCGCTTTCCGTCGCCTGCCAGTTCTCCAGCGTGCGGCCGATGACGTTCGAGGTCGCCCGGTTGGAGAGCACCACGCATTTCGGCCGGCCGGTGGTGCCGGAGGTGTAGAGGTAATAGGCGGGATCGTTGCTGGCCGAGAGCGCGGCGAGCGCCGGCAGGAGCGCCAGGGGATCGGCTGGTGGCTCGCCCGCCAGCAGGGCCTCGAGCGTCGCCACCTCGTGCCCCGAAACCGGAGCTGACGACACCACCAGCGCCGGGCGGCAATTGGCGAGGAGATAGTCCAGCCGCTCGGGCGGCGAGGCCGCGTCGATCGGCACCCAGATCGCGCCGGAAAGCGCACAGGCGAGCGTGATCGCGGTGTGCTCGGGCCCGCGCGGCAGGCAGACCGCGACGACATTGCCCTTGCCGACGCCGCGCTCGCGCAGCGCCGACACCGCCTTGCCGACATTCGTGCCGAGTTCGCCATACGAGATTCGGCGGGCGCCCGAGATCAGGGCGATCTTGTCCCTATCTCCCGCGAAAAGGTTGTCGGCGATGCGTTGCAGGAAGCGGCTGCAGGCGAACTCATCCTCGGAGCCGTTGAGCCGATAGTGGCCGAGGTCGAGCATCTCGCCCCGCACGATCTCGAAGGCGCCGCGGGTGCAGATCGCAGCGACCTGCCGGTCGAGCGCGGCAAGGATGTCGCTGATGATTCCGCGGTCGATCGCCTCGCGGGCGTAGTCGATGTCGATGACGAGGTTGCCCTCGTCATCGTCGCTGAAGCGGATATCGACAGCGACCTGCGGCGTCTGGGTCAGGCCGCCATGGCGACGGATGCCGGCATCTCTCGGCAGTTTCGGCCAGCCGAGGCCGTTGGTCACGACGACGGGCAGGGCCGGCCCGCCCGGTTGGGCGTTCATCAGGAGCCGGCTGATCTGCACGCCGGATTGCGAGAGATGCTCCAGCCCCTCCAGCACATCGCCTTGCAGGGCCTGAGCGCGCTCGCGGAAGCTGCCCTGTCGCGCATCCCAGTTGACCGCGATAAAGCTCGACCGGTTTGCGAGCTTCGCGGAAGCAGCCGGAGCCACCGGGATACCGACGCAGAGTGCGCCTTCGTTCAGCCAATGCGACAGGGTTTCGAGGACGACGGCCGTCACCGCCGTGTTCTTGAACAGGCGCTCCCTGGCAGCGAGGCGACAGAAGGTGGTGAAACGCTCGCGGGCGATCGTCAGGCTTTCGCGCTCGTAGCGCGAGGCGGCAATCGCCTCCAGCGGCTTGGTCCATGGCAGCTGCGGCGGGCCTTCCACCGGCTGGAGCTTGTGAGCCCAATAGGCGGCGTCCTTACGCCGCTTCGCCTCGTCGGTCGGCGGTGGCAGGGCCGCAGCCTCCAGGCGTGGTGTTTCACCGCCCAGCAGCTCGACCAGCAGCAAAGCGATGGCGCGGCCATCGAGGATCATGGCATCGAAGCGGGCGAACAGCACGCAGGTCGCCCGGTCGGGATCATCCGCTTCCGGGTCCGGCAGGCGGAACGCCGTCACGTTCCAGGGCGAGCGTGTGAGGTCGAATAGGCGATGGGCGTAGTCCTCGCGCTGCCCGTCGATCCAGGCCAACGCTTCTGCCTGCGGCAGGCCGCGCAGGTCGATCTCGTCATAGTTGACGGCTGGCTCGGATAAGACCCACGAAACCCGGCGCTGTGCGTCGATATGCGTGCGCAAGGCCGGATGCCGCGCGACCATCGCAAGGAGGCGCGGCGGCAGCGCCGCGACATCGATCGCACCGCGATACTCGCGGAATTCCTGCATGGCGACGCCGCCCAGCGGCAGGTGCCGCTCGCGCCCGACCAGATAGGCCTGCTGCAGGTCGGTCAGGGGTGTTTCAATCCCCCCGAAGGCTCCGCCTTGCCCCGCGTCGGAAAAATCATCCCGCATCGATCGTCTCCAGGAAGATGCGCGCGATCTCGTCAGAGGCGCCGCCCGAGCGGGCGCGGACGAGATCGGCGAGGCTGCGAGGCGTCATCGCCTCGTCGAAATCGGCATGCGGCGGCGCGCCGATGGGGCAATAGCGGTCGAGGAAGCGGGCGATCTCGGCCTTGGCGGCCGCGGTTATCGCGCTACCACCGTGCACCGCTTCGCCCGGCGACAAGCGCCCGAGCAGGCTGATCAGCATGTCTTCGGTCGGGTTGGCGGTCTCGCGGCCCGGCCCTGCATTCGCCGCGGTCGGTGCGGCGTCGAGCGCCTCCGGCCGCGCCGCGACCTCGCGCAGCAGCGCGACATAGGCCGCGAAGGTTTCGCGGGCCCAGGCTTCCGGCAGAGTGTCGAGCCGGATGTCCCAGTTCACCAGGATGCCGCCGCCGCAGGCCGCGACCTGGGCATCGATCGCCACCTGCGGCCCTTGCGAGATCACCCAGTTCATCGGGCCGAAGACGCGCGTGGCGGTCTCGCTGAAGAGCTCGCCGCCGGAGAGCCCGAGGCCGGCGGTGAAGACGACCGGCGCGGCCTGCACCGAGCCGTGCAGCCGCGACAGGTCGCGCATCACGCTGACGCCGGGATAGGCATCATGTGCAATGAGTTCGACCATCTGGCGGCCGATGTCGTGGCACAGCTCGGCCAATGTCGCTGCGGCCGCGAGATCGACGCCGAGGATCAGCACGTTCGAGAATTCGCCGACGATCCGCTCGACATCGGGAACGAGCGGCGCACGCCAGAAACTCGGCACGTTCAAGCGAAAGCAGTCCTGCCCCGTAGCCCGGCCGAGCACGGCTGCGAAGAGGCCGAGTGCCAGCACGGACGGCGTCACCCGAAGATCGCGAGCCCGTCTTTCCAGCGCCCGGCGCTCGTCGGACGAGAGCCGGGCGGCCAGGCGCTCGCTTGTCGGCTCTGCCGGAGTATGAAGTGTTGCGGGCAGTGCGGGTGCCGGGGGGATGTCAGCGAGACGGGCTCGCCACCAAACCCTGTCGCGCTCGCGCCGTTTCGCGCCTTCGGGTCCCGCGCCCGCCCGGTCGAGCCAGTCGAAGAAGCCGTGGGAGGCGGGCGCTTGCGGTCGGTCCGGATGGTCGTAGAGCCGGGCAAGATCCTCGATCACGAGCCGGAAGCTGTTCGGGTCGACCGCGATCATGTCGGTGTCGACATGCAGCCGGCAGGCGCCGTCGGGCAGCAGGCTGAGGCCGAACGCCGCCGCCTCGCCGCGGCCTAGATCGAGTCGGCGATGGCTCCAGCTCCGGCGCTTGGCGAAGAGGCGCGCCTCCAGCGCCTCTTCCGGAAGCTCCCGCAGGTCCTCGACATCGAGCGACAGCGGATCGATTGCCGGATCGAGGTGCTGGCGACCTTCGGCATCGACACGCAGCCGCAGCATCGGATGCAGCCGGCAGAGCCTGCGAACCGCATCGCGCAGCCGCTCGGGCTTGAGGTCGCGCCCGTCGAACTCGCCATAAAGATGTGCTGCCACGCCTCCGAGGGAGGTGTGCGATTGGCGGCCAAACCAATAAGCCGCCTGCAGAGGCGTCAATTGTCGTATGTTCATGGCATTTGTTTTGAAGGTTTATAATCGATTACTGCAAATCGATTTCGATTGACATTGCTTCTTACGAAAGCAAGAAGCTGTCAACGTCTGCGATCAGCATCGCTGAATGAAGCCTCTTTAGAAGTAGAGTAACTTCAATGCTGGAAAGCTTAGCCTTGAAAAACAATCTTAATTTCAAAATTGGTGCTTTATTTGCATCAAATGGCCGCGAATTGTTGTCATCGGGAATCCATGAGTGGATCTCCGTGCCAGCCCGTGATGGGCAGGATCGCGGACAGGGTCTGCACGCGGCGGTTGAGGCAGCCTTCGAGCGGGCCAGGCGGGCAGGGCAGGCCAATCCGATCCTGATCGGCGCCATTCCCTTCGATGTGCGCGAACCCTCCTGCCTCTATGTCCCGGCGGGCTATGAGTGGCGCGAGCAGGCTCCGGCCGAGGCGGCAGGCGAGCCTCCGGGCGTTCCCGACCTGCTCGACCAGCGCAGCCTTCCGGATGAGGACGGTTTCAAGAAGGCGGTCGAGCACGCCATCGTCAACTTCCGCCACAGCGACGTCCGCAAGGCGGTGCTGTCGGTGATCCGCGAATTGCGCTTCGCCGAGAGCATGGATGTCGGCCGGCTGCTGGCCAGCCTGCGCGCCCAGAACAGCCAGGGCTATCTGTTCAGGGTCCCCTTGCCCGACGAGGGCGAGCTCGTCGGGGTCAGCCCCGAATTGCTGATCCGCAAGGAGGGCGGCCGGATCGTCTCGAACCCGCTCGCCGGCTCGGCCAAGCGCCAGCGCGATCCGCAGGCCGATCGCGCGGCAGCCGAGCAATTGGAGCGCTCGCAGAAGGACCAGTACGAGCACCGGCTGGTGATCGAGAACATCCGCTCGATCCTGGCGCCGCTCTGCACGGAGCTCGATGTTCCCGGCGCGCCCTCGCTGATGAGCACGGCGGCGATGTGGCACCTCTCGACACGGATCGAGGGCGTCTTGAACGACCCGGCGATGACCGCGCTCCAGCTCGCCTGCATCATCCACCCGACGCCGGCGGTCTGCGGCTTCCCGACCGAGAGCGCCCATAAGCTGATCCGCTATGTCGAGCCCTTCGAGCGCGGGCTGTTCACCGGCCTGGTCGGCTGGTGCGATGCGCAGGGCAATGGCGAATGGGCGATCACCATCCGCTGCGGCATCGCCCGGCGCGACACGCTGCGGCTCTTCGCCGGCGCGGGCATCGTCGAGGCCTCCAATCCCGCCTCCGAATGGGAGGAGGTGCAAGCCAAGCTCGGCACCATGCTCAGCGCCTGCGGCCTCGCCGCCTGACATCGAAGGACCATGGCATGACCATCGACTTCCAGCGCTGGCCGGCGGAGTTCGCCGCGCGCTATCGCGCACGCGGCTACTGGCTCGACCAGCCCCTGACCCGCATCCTCGACACGCAGCGGCAGGAGCGCCCCGAAGCCATCGCGATCATCTGCGGCGACAGGCAGATCAGCTATGCCGAGCTCGACCGCAAAGCCTCGAACCTGGCCTTCCGATTGAGCGAAGCAGGGCTCGGGCAGGGCGACACGGCACTGGTGCAGCTGCCGAACCGCGCCGAGTTCTACATCGTCTTCTTCGCGCTGCTGAAGATCGGCGTCGCTCCGGTCAATGCGCTTTTCAGCCACCGCAGGCTGGAGATGACCTCCTATGCCGAGCAGATCCAGCCGCGGCTGGTGATCGGAGCCCGGGCGCACGAACTCTTCGCCGACGACAGCTTCACCGCCGAGCTCAGAGAGCTCTCGCCGCGCCTGTCGCTGGTGCTGCTGCTCGGCGGCAACCGCGCCTATAACGATCTCGAGCGCTGGCTGGCGTCGCAGACCAGCGCCGCCCCGGCCGGCTTGCCATCGCCCGCCGACGAGGTCGCCTTCTTCCAGCTCTCCGGCGGCAGCACCGGCACGCCGAAGCTGATCCCGCGCACCCATAACGACTACGACTACAGCGTCCGGGCGAGCGCCGAGATCTGCGGGCTCTCGCCGCAGACGCGCTTCCTCTGCGCGCTGCCGGCCGGGCACAATTTCCTGCTGAGTTCGCCCGGCGCGCTTGGGGTTTTCCATGCCGGCGGCTGCGTCGTGCTGGCGCCGTGCCCCGAGCCGCTCGCCTGCTTCGCCCTGATCGAGCAGCACCAGGTCGACATGGTCGCGCTGGTGCCGACGGCGGTGGC
>WPCJ01101888.1_pt1 | contig 14932 bp, 13 predicted proteins | sample 5399831 | NCBI WGS metagenome assembly WPCJ01 (sample SAMN12869470, study PRJNA574797) | sludge metagenome | isolation source: wastewater treatment of pH10 | place: China:Beijing | collected 2019-05-20 | reverse complement strand
TACCAGGGCCAGATCGCCATATCGGCGATGGTGTATTCGCTGCCTGCAACATATTCGTTCTCGGCCAGCCGACGGTCGAGCACATCGAGCTGCCGCTTGGTTTCCATGGCGTAGCGGTTGATCGCATATTCGATCTTTTCCGGCGCGTAGGCATAGAAATGACCGAAGCCGCCGCCGACAAAGGGTGCCGACCCCATCTGCCAGAACAGCCAGGACAGCGCCTCCGCCCGCGCCGGCTGTTCGCTCGGCAGAAAGGCTCCGAACTTCTCGGCCAGATAGACGAGGATGGAACCGGATTCGAACACCCGGATCGGCTCCTCGCCGCTCCGGTCCACGAGTGCAGGGATCTTCGAATTCGGATTGACGTCAACGAAGCCGGAGCCGAACTGTTCGCCATCGATCTTGATCAGCCATGCATCGTATTCAGCGCCCTTGAAGCCGGCAGCCAGCAATTCCTCCAGCATGATGGTCACCTTCACGCCGTTGGGCGTTCCCAGCGAATAAAGCTGCAGCGGATGCTTGCCGATGGGCAGCTCCTTGTCGTGGGTCGCTCCGGCAATCGGGCGGTTCGTGCTGGCAAAGGCACCGCCATTGGCCTTGTCCCAGGTCCAGACCTTCGGTGGTGTGTATGGGGATTGTTCTGACATTCTCGGCTCCCATCGGATCGGCGGATGGCTGACAGGTGAAGGGCCACCCTCATGGACCAACTACATAGGCGTTGGAGCCAGCCTTTGACAGGCAGATTCTGTTCCAAAACCCAAGCGATCGCCGCAACGTTTTTCTGCGTTTCCCGGCCTTCACAGGTGCAATGTTTTGATCACCGTCCTCTGGTCGCGCCAGCACGAGCGCGAAACCACAGGCCCTGATGTTTTCTTGACCTGTGACCCGCAAATCCCCAATCGAATTCTGATGCCGGCTCGGCCTATCAAGGGCCATCCCAGATGGCCGGCGCAGTACGAGATTGCTGCTGACCGGCAACAGCGCCGCGACCCATGCCATGCTCAAACCCGTCTCCCGGTTCCGGTTGCTGACCAGAACGAACGCCATCCCAACCGAATACTTCATCCTCGCCAACCTGCAATCGGACGGGCCGGTGGTCGGACATCTTGCCGGCAAGCCGATCCGAGAGGCCGTGATCGACCAGAATGGCCGGCGCTACCGCTTCGCCGGTGTCATGCCGCGCACGCGCGGCGGCCGTTTCGCCGTGGAAAATCTTCGTCCGGGCGAATGGATCGTGCAGCCGGGGTTTATCTACACTCTGGAAGAACCCGCAGCGCTGCGGGCGTGAGGCTTGCGGTGGAGATGGCGCTGCGATCTGCTCACGCTTATGTGCACCGACAAGCGGGAACCTGTGCAGCCTCTCCCGGTTTTTGCTGATGCCCGTTGCCGCCTTGCATGGAAGAAAGCCGGCAACGTGCGGGAGGCTGAGATGCGTGCTGCGCTGGTGTTCGGATTGCTTTTGACGACGATCTCGCCGGCAGCCGCCAATATGGGACTAGGGTTTGGCTGGGGGCCGACGAAGCAATGCTTCGATCCCAACTCGCCGCCCATCACCATCGCCGACGTCCCGCAGGGGACCGCGACGCTACGCTTCAAGCTCACCGATCTCGATGCCGCCGATTTCAATCATGGCGGCGGCGACGTCAACTTCCAGGGCCAGGAAACACTACCCTACGGCGCCTTCACCTACAAAGGCCCCTGCCCGCCGGATCCTTCGCAACCGCACCACTATCGGCTCTCCCTGCAGGCGCTCGATGCCAGCGGCGCGCTGCTGGGGACCGCCAGGGCCGAGAGGAACTTTCCCTAACTGCCTTATCGCAGGCGTGTTGCGGCGGTCTCTTCGGCTCTTGCCATGATAAGAGGAACAATACCGCACCATCACAGTTGAGGAACCGAACCGAAAGGAGAGGTCTCTTGATGGATGTGACGGCACTTGCCACCGACTATGATGAAACGCTTGCTGAAGAGGGCCTGGTCTCAGCGACTACATTGAGCGCGTTGCGGAAGCTCAAGGACAGTGGTCGCAGGCTCATTCTGGTTTCCGGACGGCAACTGCCCGACCTCAGGAGAGTTTTTCCCAACTTCAGCATCTTCGACAGGATCGTCGCGGAAAACGGAGCCATCCTGCATGATCCGGCGACAGGCAACGAGAGACTTTTGGCGCCGGCGCCTCCACCTGCCTTCGTTGAATCTCTGAGAACGCGCGGTGTCGATCCTCTGCTTGTCGGCCAATCCGTGATCGGCACGCTGGTCCCGAACGAGATGATCGTCCTCGACGAGATCCGGCGTCACGGCCTCGAACTCGAAATCATCTTCAACAAGGGCGCGGTCATGGTGCTGCCGAGCGGCATCAACAAGGCGACCGGACTTGTGGCGGCCCTGGACGATCTGGACATGCCAATCGACGGAGTGGTTGCGATCGGCGACGCCGAGAACGATCACGATCTTCTGCGCCGCGCGGGCTTTGGTGTCGCGGTGGCAAACGCGCTGCCGAGTTTGAAGAACACGGCGGATCGGATCACCCTTGCCCCCGCGGGTGATGGTGTGACGGAAATCATCGACGCAATCCTGCGGGGCGACATTGCGGTTGGCGGCAAAATCGATGGCTCGGGAGTGACCGCCTGATGCCGGGCGCCAGGCAGGCCAGCCCAATGTCCACGAGCCCGATCCTGACATCACCCCGAAAAGACGAATGTCGGAACGATCCCTACGCTGGCGCATTTGGTTTTCATCACCGACCCATAGGAGGACTGCCGGGCCATGAAAATTGCCCATGTCGCACCGCTTTTTGAGTCCGTTCCCCCAAAGCTCTACGGCGGTACAGAACGTATCATTTCATACCTCACCGAAGCCCTTGTCGAACTCGGCCATGAGGTCACCCTGTTTGCGACGGGAGACGCGAAAACATCAGCGACGCTGGTGGCGGGACGTGAACGGGCACTTCGGCTGGATCCTCATCCGCTCAAGTCTGAGATCGCGGCCCATCTTTCCATGCTGCACGACGTCAAGGCACGAGCCGACGACTTCGACGTCATCCACTTCCACCTCAGCCATTTCCAGCATTTCCCGTTCTTCGACGATATGCCGGAGCGTACGGTGACGACGCCGCACGGCCGGCTGGACTATGCAGACCTGGCGCCTGCCTATGCGCGCTTTCCGGAATTCCCGATGGTCTCGATTTCCCAAAGCCAGAAAACCGGCCTGCCGGATGCCAACTGGCTTTCCACCATCCATCACGGCATTCCACCACAGCTCTACACGCTCGATTCGGAAGCCGGTGCGAACGGCACCTATCTGGCGTTCCTCGGCAGGCTTTCGCGGGACAAGCGGCCCGACCGAGCCATTGAAATCGCCCGCCGCACAGGGCTCAGGCTGAAGCTGGCTGCCAAGATAGGTGACGGCGATCGCGACTACTTCGCCGAGGTGATCGAGCCGCTGATCGACGGCGATCAGATCGAATATGTCGGCGAGATCCCGGAGCATGCCAAGAACGAATTTCTCGGCAACGCAGCTGGCCTGCTGTTCCCCATCGACTGGCCGGAGCCGTTCGGGCTTGCAGTCATCGAAGCCATGGCGTGCGGCACACCAGTCATGGCCTGGAGCTGCGGTGCGATGCCGGAAGTGGTCGACCACGGCGTCAGCGGGATTCTGGTGGAAACCATGGAAGATGCGGTGACAACGATGCCGGACCTGTTGTCGCTTGACAGGCGCCGCGTCAGGGCCACGTTCGAAGAGCGATTTTCCGCTTCCCGCATGGCGCAGGATTACGTGGCCGCCTACCGGCAGCTGGTCGGGTCGCCGACCGAAACCAGAAACCGCGCTGCCGACGGAAATCCCCTCGGAGCGATCCATTGAACACCGTACCGCTCGACGAGCACAAGCTCGACCCAGCTATCGCTCTGGCATCGCTTGACGAGGCTGCCCCTAGAGAACCGCATCGCCTGTTCGCCCTGAAACATGGCGACAGTTTTGCCGTCGCCGACTCCTATGGCGACATACGTGGTGTCGGCGACGGTTTCTTTCGCGACGACATGCGCATGTTGTCTGAATTCCGGCTCACCGTCGGCGGGCGCTCGCCCTCCCTGCTTGGCGCCTCGCTCAGCCAGGACAACGTGCTCTTTTCCACCAACCTGACCAACCTGCCGATCAAGACCATGGACGGTAAGGAGATCCGGCAAGGCGCAATCCATGTCGAACGGGTACGGCTGATCTGGGAAGACAGGCTTTATGAGCGCCTTACGCTTTCCAATTACGGGCAGGAGCAGTCCACCATCCAGCTGTCGCTCCGATTTGCCGCCGATTTCCGCGACATGTTCGAAGTCCGGGGCACGGTCCGACAGAAACGCGGCACCGCGCGTCTCGCCGAAGCAGGGCAGAATTCCATCGTGCTGCGATATCATGGGCTCGACGACATAGAGCGGGTTTCGGCGATTTCGTTCTCGCAGATGCCGGACCAGTTGATGCCGGATCAGGCTGATTTCTTCCTGACCCTCGCCAAACGCGGCAAGCAGACGCTCTATGTCGAAGTCGGCAGCGATGTCGCGGCACCGGACCGTGAGCGTTTCCGGGCGGCCGCGGCCAGAGCACGTTTTGCGATGCGCGCCAAACGCCGCCATGGTGCAACGGTTCACAGTTCCGGACGGGTCTTCAACGACTGGATCAACCGGGCACGTGCCGATGTCGCGCTGCTGACCACGGAACTGGAAACCGGGCCCTATCCCTATGCGGGTATTCCCTGGTTCTCGACCGCTTTCGGCCGCGACGGCGTGGTGTCGGCATTGCAGATGCTCTGGCTGAATCCGGGACTCGCGCGTGGTGTACTGGCCTTCCTTGCACAGCATCAGGCCACCGAGACATCGCCGTTCAGCGATGCCCAGCCAGGCAAGATCATGCATGAAACCCGCAAGGGCGAGATGGTAGCGCTCAGCGAGCTGCCCTTCGGCCGCTACTATGGCGGTGTCGACACGACACCACTCTACATCCTGCTAGCCTGCTCCTACGCCAACAGGACCGGCGACATGGATTTCATAGACCGGCTCTGGCCCTCGCTGAACGCCGCCGCCACCTGGATGATCGAGGCATCGAGGGAAACCGGTTTCGTGACCTATCAGCGGGCTGCGGCCTCCGGACTGGCCAACCAGGGCTGGAAGGACAGCTACGATTCCGTCTTCCATGCTGACGGACGAATCCCGAAGGGTCCTATCGCCCTGGTGGAGGTGCAAGGCTACGTTTTTGCAGCGTTCCGAGGATTGGCGGCGCTGGCGGAGCGTCGCGATGAGCCCGAGCAGGCGGCGGAATGGAGCCGTCTTGCCGAAGCACTCCGCGAGCGGGTCGAGGAGCGGTTCTGGATGGAAGACCTCGACTATTACGCCCTGGCGCTGGATGGCGATGGCGAGCCGTGCAGGGTGCGCACCTCCAACGCGGGACATCTGCTCTATGTCGGCCTGCCGAGCGCGGAACGAGCGGCGAAAGTGGCCGAGCAACTGCTGTCGGCGTCCTTTCATTCCGGCTGGGGGCTCCGCACGCTGGCCGATGATGCGGTGTTCTTCAATCCGATGTCCTATCATAACGGATCGATCTGGCCGCACGATACCGCCATCTGCACCGCCGGGCTTGCCCGCTATGGCATCCGCGAAGACGTGGTGCGGCTCACCAGCGGCACCTTCGAGGCTGCGGTGCATTTCAACATGCGACTTCCCGAGCTTTTCTGCGGTTTCACCCGCTCCCCGGGAGAGGCACCGATTGCTTATCCGGTTGCCTGCCTGCCTCAGGCCTGGTCGGCCGGAGCGGCTTTCATGCTGATGCAAGCCTGTCTCGGCCTGCGCGTGGATGGATGGACAGGCTCGATCGAGGTGACCCGCCCCCGCCTGCCTATCGGCATCGACAATCTGACGATCCGCCACATCCAGGTCGGAACCGTCGCCGTCGACCTGATTTTTCAGCGCGTCGGCGATCGTATCGGCGCCTTCCTTGCCGATCAGCATGAAGGGCGTGTGCCGTTGATCGTGCGTAGTTGAAAATCGGAACCATCGCGCCGGCGTCGCGTTGGGTTCATACCTGCAGCGCAGGCAATTCTTCTCGAAGCTCAGGAGATGCAACCGACTGACAGGTCGGAAGTGGAACCATTGATGACAACAAGCGATCTCGTGAACTCGCTTCCGGCTCTGTGGCTTGCAGTTCTGGCGACCTTCTGCCTGGCGGGAGCGGCCTTGGCTGCTGCGTTGATACGATCCGGGAAATCCAGCCCCTCCCACTCCGTTGCCGAGCCGCCTCCCGACACGATGCGCACATTGCTGCGCGAATTCGAGAAAAACGGCCATTCGGCGGACGCCGCCCTGGTCAAGTGGTCACCCGACACGCTGCGCAAGATTCTCGCCACCGAACTGCCCGACGCGCAGGTGATCGTCGTCTCCAACCGCGAGCCCTACATCCATAACATCAAGAACGACGAGGTCGAACTTGTCGTGCCGGCAAGCGGTCTGGTCTCGGCGCTCGAGCCGATCACACGCGCCTGCGCCGGCACCTGGATCGCCTACGGTGGCGGGTCGGCGGATCGCCTTACCGTTGACGAGCATGATCGCGTTGCCGTGCCGCCGGATGATCCCTCCTACATGCTTCGCCGTGTCTGGCTGAGCGAAGCGGAGCATGCGGGCTACTATCTGGGCTTTGCCAACGAAGGGCTCTGGCCGCTTTGCCACATCGCCTTCACCCGGCCGAATTTCCGGGCATCTGACTGGGAGACCTACGAGAGGGTCAACCGGAAATTCGCCGACGCTGTCGTTACCGAAGCCCGGAATGAACGACCGATCGTGCTCGTTCAGGACTACCACTTCGCACTGCTGCCACGCATGCTGCGAGAGCAACTGCCCGAGGCGATCATCATCACTTTCTGGCACATTCCCTGGCCGAACTCGGAAGTCTTCAGCATCTGCCCCTGGCGCGAACGCATCCTCGATGGATTGCTGGGCAGTTCCATCATCGGTTTCCACACTCAGTTCCACTGCAACAATTTCATAGAGAGTGTCGATCGCTTCCTGGAGACGCGGATCGAGCGTGAGGACGCCGCAATTTCCTACCAGGGACAGACCAGCCTCGTTCACGCGTATCCGATTTCGATCGAATGGCCTCCAGCCCAGCTGAGCAAGGTGCCTGCCGTCGCGCAGTGCCGAGACCGCGTCCGGACCAAGCTGGGCATCGCCGACGGTGTAAAGCTGTGCGTTGGCGTGGAGCGGCTCGACTACACCAAGGGCATCGTCGACCGGTTCCGCGCACTGGGCGAGCTGTTCGACCGATATCCCGAATGGATCGGCAAAGTGACGTTCCTGCAGATCGCGGCACCGAGCCGCGGCACATTGCCGGATTACGAAAGGCTGCACCGCGAATGCGAACGATGCGCGGAAGAGATCAACCAGCGCTACGGTCGTGATGGCTATACACCTGTGCTGTTTGTGGCCGAGCACCATACACGCGAGCAGGTCTACGAGATCTACCGCGCGGCCGACGTCTGCATGGTCACCAGCCTGCACGACGGCATGAACCTCGTCGCCAAGGAATTCGTCGCGGTGCGCGACGACGAACAGGGCGTGCTGATCCTTTCAATGTTTGCGGGCGCTTCCAAGGAGTTGCTGGAGGCGCTGATCGTCAACCCCTTCGATGCCGCCACGATGGGAGAAACGATGCGGCATGCACTGACGATGTCCTTCGCCGAACAGCGCGACCGCATGCGCCGCATGCGCGAAATCGTACGCGACAACAATGTCTATCGCTGGGCCGGCAGCATGCTTCTCGACGCGGCGCGTTTGCGCAAGCGGGCGGAGGTTGAGCTTGCCGGACCAGGCGACCCCATGGAGACCAACAACGTCGTCAGCCTGCCGGAGCGATGGCGGGCAATGACATGACCATCGCCATCCGGATGATCTGGATAACGATGCCGGTGAAAGGAGTGCTCAGATGTCGCCCATGGCCAGCCGACTTGAACAGATGATGCCCCGCTGGGTGCAATGTCTCGTCCGCGACAGGCACAAGGCGTCGACCCCGGAAGACGTCGATGCACGATGGCGCGAGATGGCGGAAAACGATCTTTATGGCGCAAACACGCCCGACTACACGCATGTACCCAAGGAGAGCGCGCAAAGCGATCATCCGTTGGGCCGGAAGCCGCGCCGATAACCGCGCGAGCCCCGACCTGGAGCCGATCAGCCGTGGGCTATGGCGGCGCAGGCTCCCTGCCTGCTGGATCGGGCGGCGACAAGCGCCAGGACGATGTAGAACAGGCATGCGGCACCAAAGGCCCAGCCGTAACCGCGCACCACATCGCCTTGCGTCGCGGCGACCGACATCAATACTGCCAGCCCGACAGTCGGCCCCAGTTCCATGGCGGTGTTCATGACGCCACCGGCCAATCCTGCCTGGCGCAGCGGCACGTTGGTCATGGATAGCACCGCCGAGCCCGAGAACATCAGCGACATGCCGACTGCAACCAGAACGGTTCCAGGCATGAGGCCTATGAGATAGCTCGAGTCGCTGCCAAGCCCGGCAAGAAGTCCCAGTCCAAGCGCAGCGACAATCAGCCCCCCGATGGTTGTCTGCGCTGCACCGAAACGCGCAACCACAGCCGGAGAAAGGTAGTTCGTGATGATCAGCACGACGGCGAAGGGCAAGAAAGCCAGCGTCGTCACCAGGGGCGACCAGCCACGAACCTGTTGCAGGTAGAGCGACAGTATATACTCGATGGCAATGGACCCGACGGCAGCCAGCATCATGCCGAGAAGCCCGGTGAGGCGACAGGAATCGGCAAGGAAGGAAGGCGGCAGCAACGGATCGCGCATTTTTCCCTCGACCACGAAGAACACGATGAGCACGATTGCCGAGACGCTCAGCGGCGCCAGGACCGGCGTGGAGATCCAGGAATGGTCACCGGTCATGATCAGACCGTAGCTGCCGAGAACGATGCCCGCCGTGGCCAGCAATGCCCCAAGCGGATCGAGACGCGGCCTTGCAGCAGAGTTTTCTGTACTGTCCCGCGGCAGCAGCATGCTGGTGGTGGTCAAGGCGATCAAGGCAACCAGGATGGGTGCGGCAAACATCCAGCGCCAGGATACCCATGTCGTGATGACGCCTGAAACGATGAAACCAAGAATGGCCCCAAGCACCGAAACACCACCCCATGTCGCCATGGCGCGGCCGAAGTCCTTCGGCTCCGGAAACAACCTGTGCAGCACGGACATTGCAGCGGGCGCGATCATGGCGCCACCGACACCTTCGATGAAGCGCATCGCCGCCAGCATCTCATAGCTCGTCGCGGCAGCAGCGATGACGGAAGCCGCGCCGAACAGGACGAGCCCCAGGATGAACATGCGACTGCCGCCGTAGCGATCGGCCAGCCGGCCGCCGAACAGAAGCAAACCGCTGAACGGCAGCCCGTAAGCAACCTGAAGCAACAGCACGTCGGTCGGAGCGAGGTTGAACTCAGTCGCAATCTTCGGCAGCGGCACCATGATCAAGGCGATGGTGAAGATCAGCGTGCTTTGCACGGTGGCGAGCATGGCAAAGGCCAGGCGTTGCTGTTTTCTCACGTTCTGATTCCTCCAATCGCGGACGCGCATATCCGTTCGGCATGCGGGCCGCGGCGTTGTCTTGTGGTGATGGCGTGGCTGGACTGGCGGTGCGGTGTCGGCTCAGCCGCTTTCGTAACCTTCGATGGCAAGGCCGGCGTCGAGCCAATCAGGAAAACCCAGTTCAAAACGACGAGCGATCCAGCCGCGCGCTTTGAGAATTGCCAGCGCATCGGCCGAAAGCACGCAACGGATACCGCGGCAATAAGCAACGACAAGTTTCTCTCGCGGCAGTTCAGCCAGCCGATTTTCCAGTTCTTCGACGGGGATGTTGATCGCCTGTGGCAAGTGACCGGCAGCGAACTCGTCTTCCGGCCGCACGTCGAGCAACACGATGGAATCTTCGCGCATGCGGCGCAGCAACTCTTCCCGCGTTATGCTCTCGAGGAGGTTGGAGCGACCGGTGCTGCCCGCAATCAGATCGCGAATCTGGACGCTGTTGTAGGCAGCGAGACTGCGTAAGGCGGCAAGCAAAGCCTCGATCGGACCACTGCCAAGGCGATAGAGCACACGCTTGCCGTCGCGGCGTGTCTGTACCAGCCCGGCCCGTTTCAACCCCTGCAGATGCTGCGACGCATTGGCGACGCTCAGGCCGGTCAGTTCGGTCAACTGCTCCACGGCTTTCTCGCCCTCCGCGATATGGTGCAGCAACACCAGCCTGTGAGCATGGCCAAGGGTGCGCGCAATGTCCGCAGACAAGTCGAAGAGGGGATGGTGGGAGTCAGCATTTGTCATGACGTTGCTCTAGCACCATTCAAACATTCAATCAATCTGTTGAATGATGTTTTTCGATGAGCTATGACACCCATCAATTCGACCACTGGGAATATCTGGAGTGAAACAATGAACGGCGATCTCATCCTGCGCGCTGTGCTCATTGGCGTCGGAGCCACCGCCGCAATGGACCTCTGGGCACTTTTTCTGAGGCGTATGTTTGGAATCCCGTCCCTTGACTATGCCTGGGTCGGGCGCTGGCTCCTGCATTTCGGGCATGGCCGCTTTGCGCATGAGAACATCGCGAAAGCGGCCCCGATTTCCGGCGAAGCCATCCTCGGCTGGTGCGCACACTATGCGATCGGCATTGCCTTTGCAGCCCTTCTGCTGGCGCTCGGTGGGGCCGGCTGGGCACAACACCCCACGCCCCTGCCCGCATTGACCATCGGTCTCCTCACGGTCGCCTTTCCATTCTTCATCATGCAGCCAGCGTTTGGCTTTGGCATCGCCGCTTCTCGCACGCCCAAACCAGCCGTTTCGCGCCAGCGCAGTTTGATGGCGCACTTCTCTTTCGGCGTCGGGCTCTATCTCTCAGCCCTGCTGCTTGCTTTGGTTTTCGCCTAGACTGCACCGATTCCCCCGGCGATCCGCCGGGCAGTGTCCTGCTCAAGGCAAGGCGACGATGAAAATCCTGGCGATCTGCGGCAGCCTGCGCGCGCGCTCTTCCAATCTCGCCGTGCTGCAGGCAGCGCAGATGCTCGCGCCACGGTCGCTCGAGATCACGCTCTTCGATGGACTGGAGGCACTGCCCCATTTCAATCCGGATCGGGATACGGAAACTCCACCCCCAACCGTGTTGCGGTTGCGCGAGGCAATCGGTCACGCCGATGGCCTGCTCATATGCAGCCCCGAATATGCGCGCGGCATTGCCGGTGTCATGAAGAACGCGCTGGACTGGCTGGTCAGCAGCTTCGAGTTTCCGGACAAACCCGTTGCCGTCATCAATGCGTCCCAGCGATCGACGCATGCCGACGCTGCCCTCCGCCTGACGTTGCAGACGATGTCGGCTCGCCTGATCGAGGACGCGTCGATCACCTTGCCGCTGCTGGGACGCAATCTCGATGCGCCAGGAATCGCTCAGGACCCGGAGCTTTCGTCGCAGGTGCAGACGGCGCTCGAACATATGGAGCATGTCATCGGCGACCAGATCGCGAAGCAGCAATCGGGATAACGCCGCACTCAATCACCCGCCCGGGTCATCAGCTGGCAAGTTTTCGCTGATGTCCAGCCGCGCTTTCGAAATCGAAGAACTTCTGGATCGCGAGTGCGGACGCGCCACGCAACCAGACATTGTTGTCCCAGTCCACTTCCAGCGGAGGCGGCGACCCGAAGGAATTCTCCTTCACCGCCCGGGCGAGAGGATCGATCAGGGCCTTGCCGAAACGGACCGCTTCGCCACCGACAACGACGACGTCAGGGTCGACAAGGTCGATCATGCCAATCAGCCGCTCGCCGATCTCACGACCGATCTTGCCGAGATAAGCCGACGCCAGCGGGTCGCCACGTTCGACGGCGGCCAACAAATCGTCGCCGGACTCTCCGTCCCGCAACTCCTGCCATCCCCTTATGATCCCGGACTCCGAAAGGCGCCGGTTCCAGCTCAGTCGATCACTCGTCGCCCCACCATCCCTGTCCGGACGCACGAAACCGATCTCTCCTGCTGCGAAGCGCGCGCCACGATGGATCTGGCCATTGAAGATCAACGCAGCCCCGACGCCGGCGCTGATCACGAGCACCAGGGCAGACCCATGTGTGCGCCCATAACCAAACAACTGCTGGGCGATGGCAAAAGCATTGACGTCGTTTTCCACCCAGACCGGCACGCTGATACGCGCTGCGATCAACTCGGCAACGGGCACATTGGTCCAGCCGAAGTCATGAAATTCAAGGCAGATCCCGCGATTCACATCGATAAGCCCCGGCATGGCGACCCCGATGCCGACAAGTTTTCGCGAATTGGCATTTTCCTTTTGCAACATGGCCACACCGCTTGCCACCGCGGCAGCAACAGCCTCGGGATCATGGCTGGACAGGGGCACCTTGCATGTCCCGATCGGCCGTGTGGACAGATCCGTCAGCGTACCTTCCACCCTGTCCGCCATGAGCTTGAATCCGATCGACCAATGCTGCTGGTAGTCGATGCTGAGCGGGATGGGCTTGCGTCCACCTGTGCTTTGCATGCCCTTTCCTTCGACGAGCATGCCTTCATTGATGAGCTCCGCGGTGACGCCGGTTACTGCCGCAGGGCTGAGACCGGTCATCGCCGCGATCTCGACGCGGCTCAGTCCACCTGCGCGACGCAGGCAGTTGAGGACCAGCCGCCTGTTCAACGCGCGCGTTGTGCTTTGATCGCCTTTGATCATGTTTAATTCAATAAATGAATGTCGATGTGGCGCGCATATTGCGCCACAGTCAAAGGCAGATCAAGCTCCCGTAAACTACAACCTTAGGATCAGCCGCCCGAAGCTTGTCCGGTCAAGTGCGCAAGCGCAATTGTCAAGAATTGCCCCGTTTTATTATGCAACCGAGAGAATCGGCGGCAGACAGTTGATCTCCCAAAAACTTGGCCCCTTCTTCGTTTGAGTCGAAGAAGGGGCCAATAGCTTTCCTGACAAATGGCCGATTCTATTTCTGGATGTCGGCTTTGGTTTTGGCAACCTCGTCGGCGCTCATCTCTCCCACCGTCTCGACCTTGCCTTCCTTGACCTTCCACAGCCGGAACGGGCCGGTGATATCGCCATACTGGTCGAAGGAAACCGGACCGATGACGCCCTCATATTTCACCGGCTTGCCTTCCTTGATCAGCGCAAGGGCCTTGGCGAATTCCTCCTTGCCCGCATGGATCGGCTCACCCTTGTCTGAGACCACTTCCGGGATCGCCGCCTTGATCGCAGCGGCATCGCCCTTGCCGGCCTTGGCAATGGCCAGAGCCACGATCGCACCGGCATCGTAAGAGCGATCTGCGGCGGGAGCGTCCGGCTTGATGCCACCGGAAAACGCCTCGTAGGCACCGTAGAAATAATCGGTCGACGCTGTCTTGCTCGTGCCAGACGAGGTGCCGTAAGCCTCGTTGAGATATTGCGCGCCGACCGCGTCGATGAACTCGGCGGAATTCATGCCGTCATTGAGCAGGAATTTCTGGGCGCCGCCCCCGGAAATCCAGGCACGCGCGATCGTCGCGCCGTCCACAGGATAGCTGACCAGATAAAGCGCCTCGGGTTCGCCAGCCATCGCAGCGCTGGCTTCGGCGGAGTAACTGGCCTGCTTTTCATTGTAGGGCGTGGTGGAAGTAATGGTGCCGCCGAGTTTCTTGTAAGCGTCGGCGAATTCCTTGACCATGTTGACGCCGAAGTCATTGTTGACGTGGATGATGGCGAGCTTCTTCAGGCCATTATCGATGGCATATTTGGCCGCGGCGGTGCCTTGCAGCGCATCCGAGGTGATGGTGCGAAAGAACACCCCGTTGGTCTTGCCGTCCTTGCCAAGCGCGGTCAGCGTCGGCGACGACGAGGCAGGCGATACCTGCACGATGCCAGCCGGAGCGGTCACCGAGGTCAGGATCGGAATCGATACCGACGAAATAATGCCGCCAATGATGACCGGCACCTTCTTGATGTTGACCAGCTGGGTCGCCTGATCGACGGCCACGTTACCCTGGCTCTGGCTGTCGCGTGTGTCGGTGACCAGCTTGCAGCCGCCGGCGCCGCCGGCCTCATTGAAATCACGGAAGGCCATTTCCACGGATTTCGCACCGGCCTGGCCATACTCGCCGGCAGGACCGGTCAGTTCCATCACCAATCCGACGGTGATGTCGCAATCGGCGGCCAATATCGGCGTGGCTGAAGTGGCCAGCGCCGCCAGCATCGTGGTGACGAAAAGATGTTTCTTCATATCACTTCCCCTTTGTTATGGCCGAGCTCCCGACACGGCCTTGTTTGGTCTGCGAAAATCCGGGCTGCCCTGGCTCAGGCAGCTCCCTTGTTGAGGTTGTATTTCATGATCGAGCCGTGACGGCCGTGGCGGTCGCGCTCGAGCGTGTAGACGTCGCCCTCGATCTGATGGGCTCGCGCCAGCACGGCAGCGATCTCTTGCTGGTCCCGGTCGGTCAGGTCGATGTCTGAAATGGCGAGGTTCGAGGGCAGATGCGCGCGGCTGCGTGCGCCGACGATGACGGCAGCGACTGACGGCTGCGACAGCATGGCGGCGCTGGCGATGGTGGCGATGTCGGCATCATGGCGGTCTGCCACGGCACGCAAAGTTCGCAGCAAATCCTGGAACAGGCCCCAACCGCCGAAATCGTCGATGATCAGTTTGTATTTGACCAGAGACCGGTTCTCGTAAGGTTCGGCAGGTTCCGTAACGCCAAGCCAGCGGTCACCGAGGAAACCACCGGCGACAGTGCCGTAGCACAGGAACGCGATGCCCTTTTCCGCAGCGAGTGCGGCCATCTGCTTTGCCGGCCGGGTATCGAGCAGCGAATACTGCACCTGCATGGAGGTCAGCGGCACACCGGCCCCAACGATGGCCTCGACATGCGCGGTGTC
>WPCJ01099884.1_pt1 | contig 14972 bp, 15 predicted proteins | sample 5399831 | NCBI WGS metagenome assembly WPCJ01 (sample SAMN12869470, study PRJNA574797) | sludge metagenome | isolation source: wastewater treatment of pH10 | place: China:Beijing | collected 2019-05-20 | reverse complement strand
CGTCGACCACGGCCTCGCCGACCGGCAGGCGGCGGACCAGCCGCTGCGTCGACATCAGCGTCTCGGCCGTCATCGCCTGCACCGGCTTGTGGTCGGCGGCGCCGGTGGTCTCGAGCAGGATGCGGCGCTCGGCCTCGCGGTCGGGATAGCCCACATAGATCTCCAGAAGGACGCGGGCGAGCTGGGCTTCCGGCAGCGGATAGGTGCCTTCCTGCTCGATCGGGTTCTGGGTGGCGAGGACGTGGAAGGGAGCGGGCAGGTCATGACGCTCGCCGGCGACGGTGACATGGTGCTCCTGCATCGCCTGCAGCAGGGCCGACTGGGTGCGCGGCGAGGCGCGGTTGATCTCGTCGGCCATCAAGAGCTGGGCAAAGACCGGGCCCTTGATGAAGCGGAAATGCCGCTTGCCGCCCTCGCTCTCGTCGAGCACCTCGGAGCCGAGGATGTCGGAGGGCATCAGATCGGGCGTGAACTGGACGCGGCGGGCCGAGAGGCCGAGCACAACGCCCATCGCCTCGACCAGCTTGGTCTTGGCGAGGCCGGGCACGCCGACCAGAAGCCCGTGGCCGCCGGCGAGCAGGGTGATCAAGGAGAGATCGACGACCTTCTGCTGGCCGAAGATGACCTGGCCGATCTCGGTGCGGGCGGCGCCGATGGCGGCGAGGGCCGCTTCCGCCGCCTCGACGACGCCGGTGTCGAGGTTGATCGGGGCGTTTGCATCACGGGCTTGCGCCACCATTGCGATCTCCTTCAGCCTCGCGCTCGCGGGCCTTCCTATCCGATTCCAAACTGTGACCCTCGCGGGGAGCATGCTCAAGGGCCCGAGAGCGGCGGTGCACAACAGTCCGCTTCACGATTATGTAGAGTTCAAGGCGAGAGAGCGATGCAACCGGCATGCCGATGACGAAAGCGCGAGGTGAGGCGACGAGCGAGGCCGCGGGCGCGATGAATCGCCTGCTGAGCGCGCTCGGCAGTGGTCCAGTCCGCGGATTGCCGCCGGTGGAGCGCTGGAATCCGCCCTTCTGCGGCGATCTCGACATGCGCATCGCCAGTGATGGCACCTGGTTCTATCTGGGCACGCCGATCGGCCGGCCGGCGCTGGTGAAACTGTTTTCCTCGGTTCTGAAGCGCGAAGGCGACGATTATTTTCTCGTGACCCCGGTCGAGAAGGTCGGGATCAAGGTCGAGGACGCGCCGCTGCAGGCGGTCGAGATGGCGGTGGAGGGCGAGGGCGACCAGCGCAGCATCGCCTTCCGGACCCGCACCGACGACCTCGTAACTGTCGGGCCTGACAACGTCTTGCGCTTCGAGAGGGCTGCGAACGAGGGTGTGAAACCCTATGTGCATGTCCGGCGCGGGCTCTGGGCCCGGCTCACGCGGGCGCTGACCTATGATCTCCTGGCGCTCGGCGAGATCGGCGAGATCGACGGGCAGGCGCAGTTCGGCATCGCGGCCGGCGGCCTGTTCCACGTCGTCGCGTCGGCCAGCGAGATCGAGGGACTCTGATGCAGCACCTTGCCAAGCGGCTTGCCGATGCGGCGCTCTGGAACGGCGGCGAGCTCGAAGCACTGCTGCATCGCGCCTTGAGGCCGGAGCCGCCGGCCCATGGCGACCTGATCGCGCGGCCGCGCGGCGATCACGATCTCCAGTCCGATCCGGTCGATATCCCCAACGAGGCGAGTGCGGTCGAGGCCGCCGTGCTGATCCCGATCGTGCTGCATCCGGGTGAGCCGACCGTGTTGCTGACCCAGCGCGCCGCATCACTACGCAGCCATTCGGCGCAGATCGCCTTCCCCGGCGGGCGCATCGACGCGACGGACGGCTCGCCCTTGGTCGCCGCGCTGCGCGAGGCGGAGGAAGAAGTCGGACTGTCCCCCGGCAAGGTCAGGGCGGTCGGCTATCTCGACGCCTATCTTACCGGCACTGGCTACCGGGTCACGCCGGTGGTCGGGCTGGTCGAGCCGCCGCTGACGCTGACGATCAACCCGCACGAGGTCGACGAGGCCTTCGAGACGCCGCTCGCCTTCCTGCTCGATCCGGCCAATCACCAGCGCCATGGCCGCGAATTCCGCGGGCGCTATCGCACCTACTATGCGATGCCGCATGGCGATCGCTATATCTGGGGAGCGACTGCCGGCATGATCCGCAATCTCTACGAGCGGCTGGCCGGTTAAAGAGGTTACGCCGAATGCTGCGCTCGCTGACCGAGGAGTTCCTGCTCTTCGTCCTGCCGTTCTGCCTGTTCGCGGGCTATCTCGTGATCCGGCGGCGCAATCCGTTCGATGTCGAGCACTGGAGCCGCCATCTGTTCTGGCTGTCGGTGACCGGGATCGTGCTGGGGATCGGCTCCTTCGTCTATGCCGGCCTGGTCGCGCCGCGCCATACCGGAGCGTTCGTGCCGCCGCATGTCGAGAACGGCAGGCTGGTCCCCGGCGAGTTCGACGACCGGCCGAAGCGATGACCGGCGTCGGGCGCGAACGGCTTTCTGGGCTGCTGACGCGTGCCGATGTCGCCGCGCTGCTTTCCACGCTGAACCGGGACGGGGAAGGAGCCCGCATCGTCGGCGGCGCCGTGCGCAATGCGCTGCTGGGCGAGCCGGTCGCCGATATCGACGTCGCCACGACCTGCCTGCCGGACGAGACGATGCGCAGGGCGCGCGCCGCCGGCTTCAAGGCCGTGCCGACCGGAGTCGAGCACGGCACCGTCACCGTGTTGATCGACGGTGTCCCCTTCGAGGTCACGACGCTGCGGCGAGATGTCGAGACCGATGGCCGCCATGCCGTCGTCGCCTTCGGCCGCGACTTCCGCGAGGACGCGCTCAGGCGCGACTTCACCATCAACGCGCTCGGCCTCGATGCGGCGGGCGGGCTGCACGACTATGCGGAGGGGCTCGCCGATCTTTCGGTGCGAAAAGTGCGCTTCATCGGCGTGGCGGGCGACCGGATCGCCGAGGACTATCTGCGCATCCTGCGCTTCTTCCGTTTCCATGCCCGCTACGGCGTCGGCGAGCCGGATCGAGCGGCGCTCGATGCCTGCATCGCAGGACGAAGCGGGCTGGAGGGGCTGTCGCGCGAGCGGGTCTGGGCGGAGCTTCGCAAGCTGCTCGCGGCGCCGCATGCCGCCGAAACCCTGCGAGCGATGGCAGGCGCTGGCCTGCTGATGCCGGTGATCGGCGGCGTGCCCCGCCTCTCGCGCTTCGCTGCGATCGCCGATGGGCCGGGGGACGGCGTCTATCCCGCCTTCCGGCTGGCGGCGCTTGCAGTTGCCGTCAGCGAGGATGCGCTCCGGTTGCGCGAGCGGCTGCGGCTCTCGAATGCCGAGTTCGAGCGGGTTTCCGGCATCGCCGCGGCGCTGGAGGCGCTATCGGGAAGAGGAAAGCTATCGGAGATCGCGCGCTTGCGCCGCCTGGCTCATCGCATTGGAAACGATGCCGTCGCGGGCGGGCTGGTCTTGCTGGGAGCGGATGGCGCATCGACCGAGATGCAGGCGCTGATCGCCGATCTGGCGCAGACGCCACCCTTCCTGCCGACAGGCAAGGATGTGCTGGCGCTCGGTGTCAGCGCCGGTCCGAAGATCGGGCAGGTGCTCGAAGCGGCGCGGGATGCCTGGATCGAGGCGGGCTGTCCGGCAGGGCGGGACGAGCAGATGGCGCTGCTGGCGAAGGCCGCCGGGGCTGAAAACTAGAACCTCGTGGTCGTCCCGGGCGACCGCAGGGAGACCCGGCACCCATTCCGGAACCTTATTCGGAGAGGCTCGGGAATGGGTCTCGGATCGGCGCGGCTTCGCCGCTTGTCCGGGACGACTCGCGAGACGTGGAAGGGAAGGAGCGTTCAGGGCCACCTGACCGTCGGCGGCATCGAGGACAGGATCGAGGCGACGTTGCCCCCGGTCTTCAGGCCGAAGATGGTGCCGCGATCATAGAGCAGGTTGAACTCGACATAGCGGCCGCGGCGGACCTGCTGCTCATGGCGCTCGGCGTCCGTCCAGGGCGTCGCCAGATTGCCGCGCAGGATGCGCGGGTAGATGTCGAGGAAAGCTTCGCCGACGGATTTGGTGAAGGCGAGATCGGCTTCCGGATCGCCTGACCAGACATAGTCGTAGAAGATGCCGCCGATGCCGCGCGGCTCGTTGCGGTGCTTCAGATGGAAGTACTCGTCGCACCAGGCCTTGAAGCGTCCGTAGTCGGCGACGCCGGCATGGGCCTCGCACGGGGCGCGCATCGCGGCATGGAAGGCCCGCGAATCGGGATCGTCCTGGGTGCGCCTGCGGTCGAGCACCGGGGTCAGGTCGGCGCCGCCGCCGAACCAGGGCTTGGTCGTCACGACGAAGCGGGTGTTCATGTGCACGGTCGGCGCGTGCGGGTTCCAGGGATGGGCGATCAGCGAGATGCCGGTGGCGTGGAAGCGCGGGTCTTCCGCCGCACCCGGAATCTGCGCGGCGAATTCCGGGGCGAAGCTGCCATGCACGGTCGAGACGTGGACGCCGACCTTCTCGAAGACGCGGCCCGACATCAGCGCCATCACGCCGCCGCCGCCCGGCGCGCCGTCATGGTTGCTGCGCTGCCAGGGCGTGCGGACGAAACGGCCGGGCTTGTCGGTCTCGGGCGGGAAGGGGCCGGCCGCTTCGTCCTCGATCTCTTCGAAAGCGGCGCAGATGCGGTCGCGCAGGCTCTCGAACCAGGCGGCTGCACGCGGCTTCAGGGCTTCGACGATAGCAGGATCGACGGCTGCGGGTTGCGTGGCTTGTCCGGTCATGTGCGGTCTCTTCGTCAGGCGTCGGCCGGCGCGGGATAGGCGTGCAGCTGCCGCAATGCCTCGCCCACTATCATCGCCGCGGCCATGGCGACATTGAGCGAGCGCAAATCCGGGCGCATCGGGATATGCACGCTGGCATCGGCCGCAGCATAGACCTCCGGAAGAACGCCCGCGCTCTCGCGCCCGACCATGACGATGTCGCCGGGCTGGAAAACGAAGTCCGTATGGGCGCAAGCGCCGTCGGTCTCCGCCAGGACGAGGCGATGGCCGGCCTCACGCCGCCAGGCCTCGAAGGCGCGGAAGCCGTCATGGCGCGTCACTGCCGCCCGCTCGATAGTCCATGCCGGAGCGGCGGAAATTGCGGTCGGAAACGTCGAAGGCGGCCGGCTCGACGATGTCGACGGCGATGCCGAGGCAGGCCGCCAGGCGGATCATCGTGCCGGCGTTCTGCGGGATGTCGGGCTGGTAGAGGGCGAGGCGCAGCATGGCGGGCGTCATGCTGCCGGCGCAGGTCGCACGTCAAGCGCCAGCTCGGCCATGCTCTGGCCTTCATTTGGCAGTGGACCCATATAACGAAGCGTCGTCATCGCCAGCAGCCCGAGGAGGGCCACCCTAACTCCATGTTCGCTCCGCTCTTCCGTTTCCTTGAAAGCCGCATCGACGTGTTCGCGCCCTTCGACGAGCGGCAGACGCCGCCGACCGGCGTGTTCCGCTTCATGTGGCACCACATCAAGGACGTGAAGGGCTGGATGGCCCTGATCATGCTGACCGGCCTCGGCTTTTCCGGCATCGAGGCGGCGATGTACCTGATGGTCGGCTGGTTCGTCGACCTCCTGACCAAGAACTCGCCCGAGCAGGTCTTCAGCGAGCATGGCTGGCTGCTGATCGGCGCGGCACTCGTGGTCACCGTGGCGCGGCCGCTGATCTATTTCGCCAACCACGCCATCGTCGACCAGGTTGTGGTGCCGCAGATCACCAACCAGATCCGCTGGCGCAACCATGTCTACACGCTCGGCCACGCGCTCTCCTATTTCCAGAACGATTTCGCCGGCCGCCTGTCGTCGCGGGTGATCCAGGCCGGGCAGGCGATCCGCGGCGCCACGATCGAGGTCATCGACGATCTCTGGTACGCGCTGATCTTCGCCTCGGTCGCGATCGGCTTCTTCGGTTCGACCAGCGTCTGGCTCGCCATGCCGGTGATCGCCTGGCTCGCGGCCTATGTCGCGCTGCTGATCTATTTCGTGCCGCGCGCCAAGAAGCGTTCGGAGGCGAATTCGCTGGGGCGTTCGAGCACGACCGGTCGCATCGTCGATGCCTACACCAATATTCTGACGGTCAAGCTCTTTGCCCGGGCCGATGCCGAGCGCTCGGCCGTGCGCGACTCGTTGACGCGCTGGAACGCCTCCTTCCTCAACCTGTCGCGGCTGATCACCGGCGTCAGCGTCATCCTGCAGACGATGAACAGCCTGCTGGTCGTGGCGACGGCCTGGCTCTGCCTGCACCTGTGGAGCCAAGGCGAGATGACGCCGGGCGCGGTCGCCGCCGCGATCGGGCTGGTGCTGCGCCTGGTGCAGATGTCGGGCTGGCTGATCCATCTGGTCCGCGGCATCTTCGAGAATATCGGCTCGGTGCAGGAAAGCATGGAGACGATCGCCAAGCCGCACGACCTGCCGGATGCAGCCGACGCCGTGCCGCTCCAAGTGGCGCAGGGCGGGGTGCGCTTCGAGCATGTCCGCTTCAACTACGGCAAGCCGCAGGGGCTGTTCGAGAATCTCGACCTCGAGATCAAGCCCGGCGAGAAGGTCGGCCTGGTCGGTCCCTCGGGAGCCGGCAAGTCGACGCTGGTCAACCTGCTGCTGCGGCTCTATCCGCTCGATTCCGGCCGGATCCTGATCGACGGGCAGGACATCGCCCACGTCACGCAGGAATCGCTGCGCAGCCAGATCGGCATGGTCACGCAGGACAATTCGCTGCTGCACCGCTCGATCGGCGACAACATCGCCTATGGCCGGATCGGCGCGACGCAGGACGAGATCGCCGCCGCGGCCAAGCGGGCCGCGGCGCATGACTTCGTTCTCGGCCTCAGCGACCAGGACGGGCGCCAGGGCTTCGATTCGCGCGTCGGCGAGCGTGGCGTGAAGCTCTCCGGCGGCCAGCGCCAGCGCATCGCCATCGCCCGCGTCCTGCTCAAGGACGCGCCGATCCTGATCCTCGACGAGGCGACGTCGGCGCTCGATTCGGAGGTTGAGGCCGAGATCCAGGCGCAGCTTTCCACATTGATGGAAGGAAAGACCGTGATCGCGATCGCGCACCGGCTCTCGACCATCGCGGCACTCGACCGGCTGATCGTGCTCGACAAGGGCCGGATCGTCGACATGGGCAGCCATGACGAGCTGGTGCGGCGCGGCGGGCTCTATGCCCGCCTGTGGGCCCGGCAGTCCGGCGGCTTCCTGGCGCTCGCCGACAGCGAGCGGATTCCGGCCTGAGCCAACTGCACGGCGGCATTGCTGCGATGCAGTGGGCTGCGGCACGCGCGACAGTAGACTTCGTCAAAACTGCATGCCAAAGAGCGCGCAGGCGACATGCCGCCGAAAGGCGGTTTTGCGCCCGCGCCCCTGTGAGGGCGCTTGATTTGTTTAAGCCGGCCAAGCCGGCAGCCGAGCAGGGAACTGGATCGTGGCGCACGCGACCGATACGACAGGCACCGAACCCACCCGCCGCGACTTCCTGATGCTGACGACCGGCGCTTTCGGCGCTGTCGGCGCCGCCGCGCTTCTCGTTCCGCTGGTCGGCCAGCTCGCCCCCGACGCGCAGGTCGTCGCCGCCGGCGCCCCGATCGAACTCGACCTGACCCCGATCGCGGAAGGCCAGGCGATCAAGCTGTTCTGGCGCGGCAAGCTGATCTTCGTGCGCAACCGCACCAAGAAGGAGATCGACGAGGCGCTCGCCGTCGACGTCGCGACGCTGCGCGATCCGCAGACCGACCAGCAGCGCACCAAGGCCGGCCACGAGCGCTTCCTCGTCGTCTACGGCAACTGCACCCATCTCGGCTGCGTGCCGCTCGGCACCGCTCCCGGCGAGCCGCGCGGCGAGTTCGACGGCTGGTTCTGCCCGTGCCACGGCTCGCACTACGATTCCTCCGGCCGCATCCGCAAGGGTCCCGCGCCGCTGAACCTGCCGGTGCCGCCCTACGCGTTCACCACCGACACCAAGATCAAGATCGGCTGAGCCTCCTGAAGGCGAGGACGGCATCGAGCGGAATTGAGAGAGCTTGAGGCGAGCATGAGCGGTCACAGCACCTACCAACCGAAGACGGGGATCGAGCGCTGGCTCGATGCGCGCCTGCCGATCGTGCGGCTGATGCACGATTCGGCCGTTTCCTACCCGGTGCCGCGCAACCTCAACCTGCTGTGGACCTTCGGCGGCATCCTGGTGTTCATGCTGGTGGCGCAGATCATCACCGGCGTGATCCTGGCGATGCACTACACGCCGCATGCGACGATGGCGTTCAACTCCGTCGAGCACATCATGCGCGACGTGAACTTCGGCTGGCTGCTGCGCTACCTGCACTCCAACGGCGCCTCGATGTTCTTCGTGGCGGTCTATGTCCACATCTTCCGCGGGCTCTATTACGGCTCGTACAAGGCGCCGCGCGAGGTGCTGTGGATCCTCGGCGTCATCATCTTCCTGCTGATGATGGCCACCGCCTTCATGGGCTACGTCCTGCCCTGGGGCCAGATGTCCTTCTGGGGCGCGACCGTCATCACCAACCTGTTCTCGGCGCTGCCGGTGATCGGCGAGACGATCGTGACCTTCCTGTGGGGCGGCTACTCGGTCGACAACCCGACGCTGAACCGCTTCTTCTCGCTGCACTTCCTGCTGCCGTTCATGATCGCGGGCGTCGTCGTCCTGCACATCTGGGCGCTGCACCATGTCGGCCAGAACAATCCGTCGGGCGTCGAGGTCAAGGACGTCAAGAAGGACACCGTTCCCTTCACGCCCTATGCGACGATCAAGGACGTGTTCGGCATGGTCTGCTTCATGCTGGTCTTCGCCTGGTTCGTCTTCTACCAGCCGAACTTCATGGGCCACGCCGACAACTACATCCCGGCGAACCCGGCTTCGACGCCTGCCCACATCGTGCCGGAATGGTATTTCCTGCCGTTCTACGCGATCCTGCGCGCGATCCCCGACAAGCTCGGCGGCGTGCTCGCCATGGGCGGCGCCATCGTGATCCTCGCCTTCCTGCCCTGGATCGACACCTCCAAGGTCAAGTCGATGACCTACCGGCCGATCGCGCGCCAGTTCTTCTGGATGTTCGTCCTGGTCTGCATCGGCCTCGGCTATCTCGGCGCCATGCCCGCCGACGAGCCCTATGTCACGATCTCGCGTATCCTGACGGTGCTGTATTTCGGCTTCTTCCTGGCGCTGGCGCTGATCGGCATCTTCGAACGGCCGGCCCCGCTGCCGACCTCCATCGCCGACTCGGTGCTCGGCGGCTCGGGCGCTCGCCTCGGCCACGCCACCGCTTCGGAACCGCAGGCCAAGGGCTGAACGAGACCATGAGCAAGATGTCCCTCCGCCTGTCGCTCGCTGGCCTCGTCACCGGCCTTGCGCTTGCTGCCGCCTCACCGGCCCTGGCCGCCGAAGGCGCGCCGAAGCCGCCGGCGCAGAGCTGGTCGTTCTCCGGCCCGTTCGGCAAGTTCGATCGGGCGCAGCTGCAGCGCGGCTTCAAGGTCGCCAAGGAAGTCTGCGCCAACTGCCACGCGATGAGCCTGATCCGCTTCCGCAACCTGGCGGAGCCGGGCGGTCCCGGCTTCACGCCCTCGCAGGTCGCGGCGCTGGCCGCGAGCTACACCAACATCAAGGACGGCCCGAACGATTCGGGCGAGATGTTCGAGCGCCCCGGTCGTCCGGCCGACGCCTTCCCGGCGCCGTTCGCGAACGAGCAGGCGGCCCGCGCCGCCAATGGCGGCGCCTACCCGCCGCCGATCGACATGCTCGCCAAGGCGCGCACCTATGAGCGCGGCTTCCCGAAGTTCGTCTTCGACATCTTCACCCAGTACCAGGAGCAGGGGCCTGACTATATCGTCGCGCTCCTGACCGGCTACCGTGACCCGCCGGCGGGCGTCACGCTGCTCCCGGGGCAGAACTACAACAACTTCATGCCCGGCCACCTGATCGCGATGCCGAAGCCGCTGAGCGACGGCCAGGTCGAGTACCCGAAGGGGCCGGACGGCAAGTCGCCGGTGCCGGAGACGGTCGAGCAGTACGCCAAGGACGTCGCCGCCTTCATGGTCTGGATGGCGGAGCCGCATCTCGAGGCGCGCAAGCGCCTGGGCTTCCAGGTGATGATCTTCCTCGCGCTCTTCGCCGGCCTGCTCTACTTCACCAAGAAGAAAATCTGGGCGCGCCTGCCCGACCACGCTTCGGCGCACTGAGCGAGACCCGAGTTGGAAAGGGCCCCGGAGACGGGGCCCTTTTTCGTTGCGGGCTGCATTTGAGTCGGCCGCATTCGATCGCGTGCGCCGCCGTGTTACGGCTGTCACGAATCACGATCCTTATCCGGGCAATCATCGGAGACTGAGGCATGGCTGAAGCGGTTCTGGGGATCATCGGCGGCTCCGGCATCTACGACCTGCCGGGCCTGACCGATCTGCGCGAGGAGCGGATCGAGAGCCCCTGGGGCGAGCCGTCCGACGTGCTCCGGATCGGGCGGATGGGCGAGACGAAGATCGTCTTCCTGCCGCGCCATGGCCGCGGCCATGCGATACCGCCCTCGGAGATCAACTACCGCGCCAATATCGACGTGCTGAAGCGGGCAGGGGTGACCGACCTCGTCTCGCTCTCGGCCTGCGGCTCCTACAAGGCCGAGCTCTATCCCGGCCTGTTCGTGCTGGTCGACCAGTTCGTCGACCGCACCGCCGGCCGCGCCAGCTCCTTCTTCGGCAAAGGCTGCGTCGCGCATGTCTCGGTGGCGCATCCGGTCGGGCCGGCCCTGCAGGAGCGGATCGCGGCTGCAGCCACGGCGGAGGATCTGCCCTTCGTCAAGGGCGGCACGCTCGTCACCATGGAAGGCCCGCAATTCTCGACCCTGGCGGAATCGCTGACCTATAAGGGCCTCGGCTATGACCTGATCGGCATGACGGCGATGCCGGAGGCCAAGCTCGCCCGCGAGGCCGAGATCACCTATGCCACGGTCGCGATGGTGACGGATTATGACTGCTGGCACGAGGAACACGGCGCGGTCGACGTCGCCTCCGTGATTGCCGTGCTGCACGCGAATGCCGACAAGGCGCGCCGGCTGGTGGCGCGGCTCGCCGCCGATTTCCCGCGTGAGCGCGAGGACTGCCCGGCCGGCTCGCACAATGCGCTGGATTTCGCTGTTGTCACCGCGCCGGAACATCGCGACCCCAAGCTCCTCGCCAAGCTCGATGCAGTGGCGGGGCGAGTATTGAAGACGCAGGGCTGACGCTGCGCCGGCTTTCCCGGAGCAGGCACCTCGGGTTAAGAGGAGCCGCTCAGCCGATGGATGTTTTGTCATGGACCGCAGCGCGCTCGATGATCTGAAGAATGCGATCCGGACGATCCCCGATTATCCGGCGCCGGGAATCCAGTTTCGCGACATCACCACCCTGCTCGGCGATGCCCGCGCCTTCCGCCGCGCCGTCGACGAGCTGGTGCAGCCCTTCGCCGGCTTGAAGATCGCCAAGATCGCCGGCATCGAGGCGCGCGGCTTCATCCTCGGCGGCGCAGTGGCGCATCAGCTCTCGGCCGGCTTCGTGCCGGTGCGCAAGAAGGGCAAGCTGCCGCACGAGACGGTCGGCATGCCCTATTCGCTCGAATATGGCGACGACGAGATCGAGGTGCACAAGGATGCGGTCTCGCGCGGCGAGCGCGTCCTGCTGGTCGACGACCTCGTCGCGACCGGCGGCACGGCGGAGGCGGCGGTGAAGCTGCTCTCCTCGCTCGGGGCAGAGGTCGTTGCGGCCTGCTTCATCATCGACCTGCCGGACCTCGGCGGCGCCGACAAAATCAGGCGGCTCGGCGTGCCGGTGCGCACGCTGGTCTCCTTCGCCGGGCAGTGAGGCCATGAAGATCCACGGACGGCATTACCGCACGATCTGGCTCGACGAGGACGGCTGGGGTGTCCGTGTCATCGACCAGACGCGGCTGCCCTTCCATTTCGAGACGGTGAGGCTTTCGACTGCCGAAGAAGCCGCGCACGCGATCCGCCACATGACCGTGCGCGGTGCGCCCCTGATCGGCGCGACCGCGGCCTATGGCGTGGCGCTGGCGCTGCGGGTCGATGCCTCCGACGCGGCCCTGGAGCAGGCGCTCGCGCTGCTAGACGCGACGCGGCCGACGGCGGTCAACCTGCACTGGGCGCTGGCAAGGATGCGCAAGCGGCTGATCGACCTGCCGCAAGCCGAGCGGGTCGCGGCTGCCTATGCCGAGGCGGGGGCGATCTGCGACGAGGATGTCGCGCTCTGCCATGCCATCGGCGAGCATGGGCTCAAGGTGATCCGAGAGATCGCGGCGAGGAAGCCGGCTGGTGCGCCGGTCAACATTCTGACCCATTGCAATGCCGGCTGGCTCGCCACGGTCGACTGGGGCACGGCGCTGGCGCCGATCTATCTGGCGCATGACGCCGGCATTCCCGTCCATGTCTGGGTCGACGAGACGCGGCCGCGCAACCAGGGCGCGGCGCTGACCGCCTATGAGCTCGGCAGCCATGGCGTGCCGCATGCGGTGATCGTCGACAATGCCGGCGGGCATCTGATGCAGCACGGTGAAGTCGACATGGTGATCGTCGGCACCGACCGGACGACCGCGACCGGCGACGTCGCCAACAAGATCGGCACCTATCTCAAGGCGCTAGCGGCCAGGGACAATGGCGTGCCGTTCTATGTGGCGCTGCCCTCGCCGACGATCGACTGGACGCTTGCCGACGGGCTGAAGGACATCCCGATCGAGGAGCGCAGCCAGCGTGAGGTCACGCATCTTTTCGGTCAGGCTGAGGATGGCCGCACCGGCTTCTTCCAGGTCGCGGCGCCCGGCAGCCCGGCCTGCAATCCGGCCTTCGACGTGACGCCGGCGCGGCTGGTCACTGGCCTGATCACCGAGCGCGGCATCGCGCCGGCGAGCCTCGAGGGGCTGGCGAGCCTCTTTCCCGAGATGACGAGTGGTGTGGCGGCATGAGTGAACAGGCGTTGCGCGAGGAGATCGTCGCGGTCGCGCAGGCGATCGACAAGGCCGGCTTCTGCCCGTCGAAATCCGGCAATGTCTCGGCGCGCTTCGGCGACGGCTTCCTGATCACGCCGTCGGGGCTGCCCTATGCGCGGACCAAGCCGGAGGATCTGATCTATCTTGCCCTCGACGGAGCGGTCCTGAGCGGCAGCCGCAAGCCCTCGTCCGAATGGCCGTTCCATGTCGCGATCTACAAGACGCGCCCGGATGCGCAGGCGATCGTCCATACGCATTCGCCACGCGCCACGGCGCTGTCCTGCGCGCGGCGCGGCATTCCGGCCTTCCACTACATGATCGCGCTCTGCGGTGGCTCCGATGTGCGCTGCGCCGACTATGCCACCTTCGGCTCGCCGGAGCTGGCGGCGAACGCCGTCGCGGCATTGGAGGGACGCAAGGCGGTGCTGCTGGCCAATCACGGCGTGATCGCGCTGGGCGCGAGCCTGGCGGGGGCGCACACCATCGTCGCCGAGGTCGAGAATCTCGCTGGGCAGTATCTCGATCTGCTCGCTTCGGGGCTTGAGCCAGTGATCCTCGACGAGGCCGAGATGGAGCGCGTCTCGGCGAAATTCGCAGGATACGGCAAGGTCGGCTGATCCTGGCGACTGGCCGAGAGAGCACCGGCATTCCTGTACTCGTTTTCGGCCAGGTGCCTTTGCGGAACCGATCTCATCGGTTGTTAACGGCTCTCCTCTATTGAGAGCCGAATGAAGCTCTCGCGCTATCTGCTCGACTCGCTGGACGCCCTCGGTATCGGCGTTTGCGAGTACGATGGTGAGATGCGGGCTCTCTGCTGGAACCAGACCTTCCTGCAGATCTTCCCCGAGGATGTCGGCGAGATCTATGTCGGCGAGCCCTATGCCGACAATCTCCTGCGCTTCTACCAGCGCCGCCTCTCGCCCGAGGAGATGCCGGAGATCAACCGGCATGTCGCCGAAGGCGTGACTCGCCACGAGAACCAGACGCAGCCCTTCGAATTCATCCATAACGGCCGCAAGCTGCGGGCCTCCTCGCTGCGAGCCCCGGATGGCGGCCGCGTGCGAATGTGGCAGACGCTCGATGTCGAGACGCCTGCCGAGACGGCGCCCGAGCTGGTGCTGCCGGTCATGGACGCGCTGCGTTTCATCCCGGACGGCGCCACCATCCTCGATGCGAAGCAACGGGTGGTCGCGGCGAACGACGCCTTTCGGCGGCTCTACGACCTGCCGCGCGGTGTGCCGGTCGTCGGACGTACGCTCGACGAGATCATTTCCTGGTGCTGGCGCGGCGCCTCGCCCATGGGCGCCTGGCGCGCGGCGATCAGCAACGGCCTGCGCTATGACGGCGTGCCCTTCGAGATCGAATTGCCGGGCCAGCGCTGGCTCCGGCTGATCGCGCGGCATAGCAAGGGCGGCGTCAGCTTCTTCACCCATGCCGACATCACCGTCACCAAGCGCCAGCAGATGGAACTGCTAGACGCGCAGGAGGCGCTGCGCCGGGCCAATGCGGCGCTGGCGGAGCTGGCGGAAACCGACGGCCTGACCGGCCTCGCCAATCGCCGCCGCTTCGTCACGCGGCTCGCCGATGCCGCCGCCCGGGCTGAGCCGCTGGCGCTGATGATGATCGACGTCGATCACTTCAAGACGATCAACGACCGCTTCGGCCATCTCGTCGGGGACGCCTGCCTCAAGGCGATCGCCGAGGTCATCGCCGCCCAGGTCACCGCGGCCTCGGCGCTGGTGGCGCGGATCGGCGGCGAGGAATTCGGCGTCCTCCTCGGCGATGCGTCGATCGAGGTTGGGAAGGAGGTGGCGACGACCATCCGCCGCGCCTTGCGGCGCGTGCCCTGGCGCCTGCTTCATGCCGAATTGACCGGAGTGACCGTCTCGATCGGCCTGTGCGCCGGGAAGGGGCCGCTGGACGGCACCAGCCTCCACGCCAATGCCGACGAGGCGCTCTACGCCGCCAAGCGCAACGGCCGCGACCGCATCG
>WPCJ01051510.1_pt1 | contig 14972 bp, 14 predicted proteins | sample 5399831 | NCBI WGS metagenome assembly WPCJ01 (sample SAMN12869470, study PRJNA574797) | sludge metagenome | isolation source: wastewater treatment of pH10 | place: China:Beijing | collected 2019-05-20 | reverse complement strand
GCCGCGCCGAGCAGCAGCGCGACGGAGAACCCCGCCTGCGAGGGCACGACTGCGTCACCGAAGCTCGTCGTGAGCTGCGCCAGCACGAGGCCGATCACTGCGGCTCCGACGGTCGTGCCGAGGGAACGCATGAGGGTGTTGAAGCCGTTTGCGGCCGCGGTCTCGCTCTTCGGCACCGCGCCCATGATGATCGCGGGCATCGCCCCGTATGCGAGGGCGACGCCGCTGTTGATCACCAGGCTCGTGGCGAGCAGGCCCCAGGTGCTGCCCATCGCCAGGAGGCCGACGCCATAGCCGAGAGCGAGGATCGCGCCGCCGAGCACGAGCGTGAACTTTGGGCCGCGAGCGTCAGTGAGGCGGCCACCGACCGGTGACAGCACGAGCATCATGAGGCCCGCGGGCGCCATCCACAGCCCTGCCGCAAGGATGGACTGGCCGAGGCCGTAGCCCGTCGCGGTCGGCAGCTGCAGCAGCTGAGGCATGACGAGCATGCTTGCGTACATGCCGAAGCCGATGAAGAGCGATGCGATGTTCGTGAGGAGTACGCGGGGCACCGCGGCCGTGCGGAGGTCAACGAGCGGGTCGGTGGTGCGGAGCTCCCACACGCCCCAGAGTCCGAGCGCGGCGACCGCGGTCGCGAACATGCTGAGTGTGAGCGGAGCGCCCCACCCCCAGGTGGCGCCCTTGGAGACGCCGAGGATGAGGGAGATCAACCCGATTGCGAGCCCGATCGCGCCCAGCCAGTCGAATCGCTGCCCGGCCGCCCCGGCCGGGAGCGCGGGAATGAGCCACCAAATCGCGAGCGCGACGAGCAGGGTAATGACGGCGCTCGCGAAGAACAGTGCGCGCCAGTTCGCGAAGTCGATCACGGCCGCCGAGACTGGCAGCCCGATCGCGCCGCCGACGCCAAGCGTCGCACTCACTGTCGCGATCGCGGACGAGAGGCGCTGGGGCGGCACGAGGTCTCGCAGCATGGCGATGCCGAGCGGGACCATGCCCGAGCCGAAGCCCTGAAGGGCGCGGCCGGCGATCATGACCTGAACAGTTGGCGCGACCGCGCAGATGAGCGCGCCAACGAGGAGCGTCGCGGTGATGACCCACGCGGTGCTGGAAGCCGGGGCGTCGAAGATGACGGGCAGCTGCGGGATGAGCGGGGTGACCATCGTCTGGGTGATCGAGTACGAGCAGATGCTGCTCAGCCGGTACACGATAGCCCAGCACCCGTCCCGCGCTCGGCTCGACCGAAGCGTCTACCTACTGCTCAGCCGAATTGACGGCGAGGGGCCGATGTCCATCGGGGAACTGAGCGCGGCGTTCCAGCTCGACGCCTCGACGCTGCAGCGCCAGACGACCGGTGCGGTGCAGGCTGGGCTGCTTGAACGCGTCCTCGACCCCGCAGGCGGGCTCGCACGAAAGCTCGCGCTCACGCCGCTGGGACGGGAACGCCTCGCCGAGTCGAAAGACCAGTCGGTCGACGCGCTCATGCGTATCCTCGCGGACTGGTCGACAACCGACGTGAACACGCTCGCCGAGCTCCTGCGCCGTTTCAACGTGTCGATCGAGGAGTACCGGGACGCGCACGCCGGCGCCTAGAGTCGAGCGCCGCCCCGCGGTGCCCCAGCAACCTCGCGACGTGGGCCGGTAGCCTGGAAGCTCACCGAACCAACCCGCAAGGAAGTGATCGTGATGTCGGCAATCGTTGCCGCGTACGGACCGTTTGACGAAACTCTCGGGCAGCGAATGCTCGACCGAATACAGCACCGGGGGCCAGATGGCCGCGGTGTGAAGCGGGTGGGGGCGGCCTGGATCGGGAGCCACCACCTTGCAGTGATGGACCCGGGGGCGACCTCGCCGCCCCTCGCCGCGCCCGACGCGGGGCTGTGGCTCGTTGGCGACGGCGTGATCTACAACCACCGCCGCATTCGCGCAGCGTTCGACGGCACGGCGTTTACGACGGGCTCGGACCTCGAAGCCGCCCTGCGCCTCTTCGCGCGCGACGGAGTTGCCGCCTTCGCCCGCCTCTGGGGAACATTCGCGCTCGCCGTCGCAGGCGAAGCCGGTGAGTTCGCGGTCGCCCGAGACGTCCTCGGGATCGCGCCGCTGTACTGGGCACGGCGCGGCGACACGACGCTGTTCGCGTCCGAAATGAAGGCCTTCGATGAGGACTGGCGCGAATTCGTCGAGCCCTTCCCTCCCGGACACGCGTGGACGCCGAGCGGCGGCCTCGTCGCCGACCCGGCGGCGATCTCGACCGCGCCCGTCCTGCTCCAGAGCCGCGCCGCCGACGAGGAGCCCCCGGCGTGGGTCTTCGACGCGGTGCGCGAGACGCTCATTCGCGCCGTCGAAGAGACGCTCGACGCAAGCAAGCCCGTCGGGATCCTGCTCTCGGGCGGCGTGGACTCGAGCATCATCGCGGCCATAGCCGCGCGGCTCGCGGCGAAACGCGGGCTCACCCTCCCGAGCTTCTCGGTGGGGCTCGCCGGCAGCCGCGACCTCGCCGCGGCGAAGCTTGTCGCGGAGCACGTCGGCACGACGCACCACGAGCTGACCTACACCGCGGAGGAAGCGATCGAGCTGCTCCCCACCATCATCGGCGAGCTCGAGTCCTTCGACCCGAAGCTTGTGCACTCTGCGGTGCCGCACCACCTTGTCGCCGCGCTCGCCGCAGAACAGGTCACGGTCGTGCTCGCGGGAGAGGGCGCCGATGAACTCTACGCAGGGTATTCGCACTTCGGCCGCCACACTGACGGCGCCGCGCTGCACGGCGAGCTGCTCGACACGCTCGACGGCATGCACGCCGGCGGCCTGCAGCGAGTTGACCGCGTCGCCGGCGCGCACGGTCTCGAACCGCGGCTCCCGTTCCTCGACCTCGACGTGGTCGAGCTCGCGATGGCGCTTCCGCCGGAGTGGAAGCTCATCAGCGAACAGCGCCCCGCGAAATGGCTACTCCGCCGTGCGTTCGACGGCTGGCTGCCCGACGAGGTGCTCTGGCGCCGAAAGGAGCAGTTCGGCGAGGGAACCGGCATGAACGACGTGCTCGGGGAACACTTCTCGGCGGTGCCGAAGGCGGACGAGGCAACGCCGGACGAGCTGCGTGCGGCAGCCCCCGAGCTCGATCCGCCGCTGCGAACTGCGGAGGAGCTTACCTACTACCGGATCTTCTCAGACGCGCTCCCCGGGATCAACGCACAGCGCACGGTCGGGCGCTTCGTCGAAGCGTAGCCGCGGCGGGCAGAAACGACGTGGCGGCCGGGGGAGGAACCTTCCTCCCCCGGCCGCCGCGCTGGTGTCGCTGAGGGGTTACGCGATGAACCCCTCGGCAGTGAGCCACTCCTCGGCGACGTCGCGGGGATCCTCACCGTCGTTGTCAACCTTGCCGTTGAGCTCGGTGATCGCCTCGTTCGTGAGCGCCTCCGAGATCGGGGCGAGGATCGTCGCGATCGCCGGGTACTCGTCGAGGGTCTCCTGGCGCAGCGTGACGGCGCCGGCGTACTCGACGAAGAACCCGTCGTTGTCGTCGATCACCGTGAGGTCGTTCGAGATCACGCGCGCATCGGTCGAGAAGACCTCGCCGAACGAGCAGGACTCGCCGATCTGCGTGTAGATGAGGTTCAGGTCGAGCTCGACGATCTCCGAGAACTTGAACCCGTAGGCGTCCTGCAGGCCGGGGAGCCCGTCGTCGCGGTTGATGAACTCGCTCGCCGCGCAGATCGCCGCGTCCTTCGGGTTCGCGTTCACGTAGTCTGCGACGTCAGTCATCGTGGCGATGCCGTTCGCCTTCGCAAAGTCGCTCTTCACGGCGATGCGGTAGGTATTCTCGAAGTTCGCTGGCTCGAGCCAGGCGATCCCGTTCGCCGCATCGGCCTCGGCGACCGCCGCGTACAGGTCCTCGGGAAGGTTCTCGGTCGTGTTGCCGAGCACGTTCACCCATCCGGTGCCCGTGTAGTCCCAGTAGATGTCGATCTCCTTCGAGACCAACGCCTCGCGGACCGTCGCGCTTCCGGAGATGCCCGTCTGGTCAGTGATCTTCGCCCCGGCGTTCTCGAGCGCGAGTGCGGTGATCTGGGCGAGTACGTGCGACTCGGTGAACTCCTTCGAGCCGACGGTGATGCTGGCGCCCGACAGCTCGCCGTCTCCGGCTGGCGCCTTGGAATCGCCGGTGCTGCAACCGGTGAGCGCGAGCGTGATGCCCGCACCGGCTGCGAGAACCGCGAGCGCCTTACGTGAGGTCTTCATTGGTATCTCCTCTGAGTTGATGGATGGTGAGACTACAGTCCGCGCGGCCGCAGAATGTCTTCGGCGAGGCCCGCGAGATAATCGATCGTGAGCGCGAGCACCGCGGTCAGCGTTGCGCCGACGAGCTGCACGATGAAGCGATTCGTGGTGAGGCCGGCAACGATGACGTCGCCGAGCCCGCCCGCGTTGATGTACGTCACGAGCGTCGCGGTGCCGACGTTGATGACGAGGGCGGTGCGGATGCCCGCAAGGATCACGGGCACCGCGAGCGGCAGCTCGATCTTGCGCAGGACGGTGAACCGGGACATTCCCATTCCGCGGCCCGCCTCGAGCACCGACCGGTCGACCTGTTCGAGGCCGACGATCGTGTTCAGCAGCACCGGCACGATCGCGTAGGCGGTGAGGCCAACGATCGCCGCGTTGAAGCCGAGGAACAGGAACGCGACGGCGAGGATCACGAGGATCGCGATCGTAGGGACGGCCTGGCCGAGGGTCAGCAGGGTGACGAGGTAGGGGCGGAACCAGCGCGCGAAGCGGCGGCTGAGGATCACCCCGAGCGGCACCGCGATGACGAGGGTGCACAGCGTCGAGACGGCGGTGAGCTGGACGTGCTGCCAGATTGCGGCAGTCAGCCGCTCGGGGCTGAGCGCGCGAGCCTCGATCGTGTCGAGTGTCTGGCTCGAGACGTACGCGTAGAGCGCGAGGCAGACCGCGGCGAGCACCAGCGGCATCGTGAGGTAGCGCCCGGCTGACTTGCGCCAGCCGGCGCCGCTCACCGGCGATCCTGCTCGCGCGCCCGTCGGCATCGTCGCAACGTCGGCGGCGCTCATAGGCCAGCCTCGTTCTGGAGGCCCGCGCGGGCCTCCCCGACCGCCTGGCTCCGCATCTCGCGAATCGCGTCGTGGATCTGCTCGAAGTCGGCGACGCCGACGTACACGCCGGCGTCGTCGACGACCGCCGTGACGCTGTGGCGCGACGTGATGAGAGCATTCAGCACATCCGACAGTGTCGCCCGCGGCTCCATGTGGTTGACCGACGTGCCGAGCTCGACGAGCGTGCGGCCCGCGGCATCCCGGAGCTCGTCCGCCGCAACCCAACGCACTGGGCGACCCGCGGCATCGAGGACGAGCAGGGCACTCTCCGTGGCCGCGCGCAGCTGCGCGAGGGCTGCCTCGACAGGCGTGTCTGCGCTGACAGTCGGCCACTCGCGGAGCGAGATGTCCGACACTCGCGTGAGCCCGAGCCGCTTCAGGGAGGCGCCGCGGCCGATGAAGTTCTTTACGAAGTCGTTCGCGGGTGCGGTGAGGATCTGTTCGGGGGTGTCGTACTGGGCGATGCGCGAGCCCTCCTGCAGGATCGCGATGCGGTCACCAAGCTTGATCGCCTCGTCGATGTCGTGCGTCACGAACACGATCGTCTTGCGCATCTCGGCCTGCATGCGCAGGAGCTCGTTCTGCAGCCGGTCGCGGGTGATCGGATCGATCGCGCCGAACGGCTCGTCCATGAGCAGCACGTCAGGGTCCGCGCCGAGCGCGCGGGCGACGCCGATGCGCTGCTGCTGGCCCCCCGACAGCTGCTTGGGGTAGCGGTCACGGTACTCGGCGGGGTCGAGGCTCACCATCGCGAGCAGCTCGTCCACGCGCTGCGCGATGCGCGCCTTGTCCCAGCCCAGTAGCTTCGGCACTGTCGCGATGTTCTCGCCGATCGTCATGTGCGGGAACAGCCCGATCTGCTGGATCACGTACCCAATGCGGCGGCGAAGCTGGTCCGGGTTCACCTTTGTCACGTCTTCACCGTCGAGCAGAATCCGCCCGCCCGAGGGCTCGATGATCCGGTTGATCATCTTCATCGTCGTGGTCTTGCCGCACCCGGACGGCCCAACGAGGACGACGATCTCGCCCGCGCGGATCTCGAGATCGAGACTCGCGACCGCGTCGCGGTCCTGCCCCGGGTAACGCTTCGTGAGCCCCTGGAGGCTGATCATGACCGTCTCTGTGGTGGTCTGCTGTTCAGTCATCGGATCCCCTTGGAGGTCGTGAGTCGACGCACAATGTGGAAGAGCACGTCGGACAGGATGGCCAGGATTACGACGCCGAGCGCCCCTGCGAGTACAAAGTTGATGGCGACGGGCGTGCCAACGCGTGCGAGGCCGGTGAAGATGAAGTTGCCGAATCCCGGGCCATTCACGATCGAGCCGATCGCCGCGATCCCGAGCAGGGACAGCGTGGTCACGCGAACGCCCGTGATGATGACGGGCCAGGCGAGCGGCAGCTCGACGCGCAGCAGCCGCTGCATTCGGGTGAGACCCATCCCGCGCGCCGACTCGGTGACCGCGGGGTCGACGCCGTTCAGGCCTGCGACAGTGTTGCGGATGATCGGCATGAGGCCGTACATCGTGAGGGCGACGATGACGGGCTTCGCGCCGAGGCCGAGCGGGCCGAGCAGCAGGATGAAGAGTGCAAACGAGGGGATCGTCAGCATGGCTCCCGACACCGCCAGGGTGAAGTCGCGCGCCCGTTCGTTACGGTGCGTGAGGACGCCGAGCGCCACGCCAAGGACAGTAGCGAGGAGGACAGATATCCCGACAACTGCGGCATGGCCGATGCCCATTTCGAGCATGTCGTCTGCGCGCTTGATTAAAAATTCGAGAAAACTCACAGTCCCTTTCGCTGTCCGCCCGCATCGTTCTCGCGCATCGTCGTGCTCGAAGGTGGTGGCGCCACTCAGAAAGCCAGAGTGTCAGCGACGGGGAGGAGGATCAATTTCCACAAGAACTCATTGTACAGTACGGCTTTTTCCCAGCTCAGCGACGTACCCAGCAGCTGTTGATCAGTCTCGGATACGGGCGGCGTTGGCGCGACTGAGGCGGTCGACGCGCATGTACGCGTCGCGGGAGAGCGCGCGCCACAGCTGCACGGCCAGGGCCGGGTCGCGCTCCTCAAGCGCCTCGATCTCGTCGGCGGTGAGCACCATGACCTCAACCGGCCCTTCGGCCTTCGCCGTGGTCTCTTGCCTGTCATCCTCGCCAAGCGCGAGCTCGCCGAAGGTCATCCCGGCGCCGAGGGTGCGCAGCCTGAACCTCGTGCCGTCGGTGTGCGAGGCGACGATGCTGATCGTCCCCGACAGGATGAAGAACACCCCGCCGAATCGCTGCCCAACGCGCCGAATCACGTCGCCATCATCGTAGTGGCGGGGGTTCATGTGCGAGGCGAGCGCCTCCGCGTCCGCGCGGTCAAGTGGCGCGAGGACTGGGGAGTCGACGACGGGGACCGCGCGCGGCATGGCCTCGGGGCCGCCGTAGCGCTCGAGCAGGCGGTGCTCGCACTCGGCGATCGCGCGGTCACGCGAGTCGAAGACCGTGATGCCACGAGTATCGACGCCGCCGAGCACGTCGTCGGGATCGACGAGCAGGATCTCGCGGCCGTTCTCGCGGAAGTCCTGGAACACCGCGTTGATCATGCGGATGCCGGCGTCGCCCACCTCGTCGACATCGCGCACGTCGATGACGACGACATCGATCTCGGGCGCGCGCGAGGTGAGCTCTCGGACGACGGTCTCCGTGCCGGCGAAGAACAGGTCGCCAGCGAGCTCAAGGACAAGCGCCCGCTCGCTCTGCTCCTGGAGCACGTCCGCGGCAGCCTCGGTGCGCCGGATGTTCGACGGCTCCTGGTCGATCGTGCGGATCGAGCGGATCGCCGAGCGTCCCTGCCTGGCCGAGCGCACGAAGTGCATCTGGAGATCAGACGAGATGCGGCGGCAGGCCGCCGCTCCGCGCACGCTGTTGCCGTGCTTGTCGAGGGGCGGCGAATAGACAGCGAGCCCCACCTGGCCCGGCAGCACGGCAATGATCCCGCCGCCCACCCCGGATTTTGCGGGGAGCCCGACGCTCGTTGCCCAGTCGCCTGCGTCGTCGTACATGCCGGAGGTCATCATGACCGACAGCACCCGTTCGACGGCCTCGTAGGGGAGCACCTCCGTGCCAGTGACGGGGTTCGTGCCGCCCGACGCGAGCGTCGCCGCAATCATCGCCAGGTCGCGGCAGTCGACCTGCACGGCGCACTGCCGCAGGTAGGTTTCGAGCGCGCGAGTCGGGTCGCCCTCGACGACGCCCGCGGCGCTGAGCAGGTAGGCGAGCCCGTGGTTCCTGTCGCTCCGCGCGCGTTCAGCCCGGTACTCGCGGCCGTCGCTGCGGAGCCTCCGGGCGGCGAACTCGGAGTACGTGTGCTCAATGCGTTGAATCGGCGTCCGGCCGCCCGAACCCTTGATAAGCGAGGCGACGGCGATCGCCCCGGCATTAATCATCGCGTTCGCCGGCCTGCCGGTCTCCGGGTTTGAGGAGATCTCGTTGAACGGGTCGCCCGATGGCTCGACGTCGACGTGCGCGTCAACCGCGTCCATGCCAAGCTCGGCGATTGCGAACCCGTAGCTCAACGGCTTCGAGATTGACTGCAGCGAGAACTGCTTGCGCGTCGTGCCGACCTCGTAGACGTGGCCGTCAACCGTCGCGAGGGCAATGCCGAAGTCCGCGGGGTTCAGATCCGCGCTCGACGGGCCGACGCTGTACGGGGTGCCGTCCCGCAGCTCCGCCAGCTCCGCGTGGACCTTGCGTAGATAGCTGAGTACCGGTGATTCCATACTTCGGAGTGTAACCGGGAGGGGGCACCCCGCGGGTCGGCAGGCTAGCGGGCGGCGCCCTTCAGGCTGCCGGTGATCTTTCCTGCGGGATCGACGATGACGCAGTTCACGGTGCGATCGTTGAACTCATTCCAACCGTCCTCGGTGGGGGTGAGCGTGTAGAAGTCGAGCTCGGAGTCGAAGTAGTCCATGCCGACAAACTCAGTGAACATGGCAACGCACTTCTCGTTGCTCTCGTCCTCAAGCGCGGTGGCATCGAGGAAGCTGTCGCCGGAGAGCTCGAACTCGCCGAAGATTTCCTCGTCGTGCTCCTCCGCGCAGGGGACCACGGGAACGTCATACACGACGGAATCGTCGGTGGAGTCCATGCAATCGCCCACCGCGATCTGGTCCACTGACGCCTGGGACTGCTCCGTGACGGCGCCCTCGTCATCGCGTTCGATGGCGGTTACCGGAAAGATGCTGCAGCCCGCAAGGACGGGGAGTAGGAGGAGCGTCGCGAGCGTTGCCGCGGTTGTCGATCGGGTTCGGGTGCGTGACAGAGTAATCGGAGTGTCCTTTCGTTCCCTGCGCTACCGCGAAGGCTTTTCTATGTATTTTCATAGCCTACCCGCCGGGCGCCAACGGCAAACGCCCCGCACACTTGGCGAGACCAAGCGTGCGGGGCGAAGCGGGAGGGCGGCGTCTGGCGTGACGCGACGGCCCGTTGGAAGCTAGCGAGTAGCCGGTTCTGGCGCGCCAGCCTCGGTCTGAGCGAGCTCGGCCTCGGCAAGCTCGTCGTCAGTATCCGAGTTGTCGAACGCGAGGCCCTGGCGGGGCGCGTTGTAGAGATCCTCGTCCAGGATTTCCTCGCGCTTTGCGACGATGGTCGGCACGAGCGCCTGGCCCGCGACGTTCACCGCGGTGCGGCCCATGTCGATGATCGGGTCGACTGCGAGCAGCAGGCCGACGCCCTCAAGCGGCAGGCCGAGCGTGGACAGAGTAAGCGTGAGCATGACGGTTGCGCCCGTGGTGCCCGCGGTCGCGGCCGAACCGACGACCGAGACGAGGGCAATGAGCAGGTACTGCACGAGCGACAGCTCGATGCCGAAGAACTGGGCGATGAAGATCGCGGCGACGGCCGGGTAGATCGCGGCGCAGCCGTCCATCTTCGTCGTTGCGCCGAGCGGCACCGCGAACGACGCGTAGCCGCGGGGCACGCCGAGGTTGCGCTCAGTCACGCGCTGGGTCAGCGGCAGCGTGCCGATCGACGAGCGGCTCACGAAGCCGAGCTGCACCGCGGGCCACACGCCAGAGAAGTACTGGCGGATCGAGAGGCCGTGCGCCTTCACGAGGACCGGGTAGACGACGAACAGCACGATGGCGAGGCCGAGGTAGAGTACGGCGACGAACAGCGTGAGGGTCCCCATCTTGCCCCAGCCGTACTCGACGATCGCGTTGCCGATGAGGCCGAGCGTGCCGAGCGGCGCGATCCGAATGATCCACCACAGCACCTTCTGGATGATGGTGAGCGCCGACTCGGTGAGCGCGATGAACGGCTCGGCCTTCTGGCCGATCTTCAGCGCCGCGATGCCGACGGCTGCCGACACGACGATGACCTGCAGCACGTTGAAGCTTGCGCCAGCGGTGAGGGCGCCGGTCTCGAGGTCGACCCCGCCCGAGACGCCGAGGCCGAGGAAGTTCTGGGGCACGAGGCCGGTGAGGAAGTTCCACCAGGTGCCGACGGTGTATGGATCGGACGGGGTGAGCTCCGAACCAGACGCGGCAGCGCCGGGGCGCAGCGTCACGCCGAGGGTGATGCCGATTGCCACGGCGATGAGTGCGGTGATCGCGAACCAGAGCAGCGTCTGGCCGGCGAGGCGTGCAGCGTTGGTGACCTTACGTAGCCCGACGATGCTCGACACGATCGCCGTGAAGATGAGCGGCACGACCGCGGCGCGCAGCAGCGTGACGTAGCTCGAGCCGATGACCTTCAGCGTCGCGTGCAGCCCGTTCGGGTTGCCCTCGGCGTCGGGGCCGAGGTTGAGGGCGACGGTGCCGAGCACGAGGCCGAGCACGAGCGCGGCGAGGATCTGCCAGCCAAAGGACGTCACCCATTTCGGCAGCCGACGTTTCCCGTGTTCCGCTGGGGGCGCAGCTGGCTGCGCTGAGGGGACGGGCGGTGCTGTCGAAGACGACATGGTGATCCTTTCGAGGTGAGTCGCGCCGGCTGCGGGCGACAAACACCCATCGTACCAATAGTTTCGTTCCCGTTATGCCAGACATTACGTTTCGTGACGCCTGTTGGGGATCGCTGCGCAATGCGGGGGCTTTCGTCTACGCTTAGGGCATGGCTGATTCCTCATTTGACGTTGTGAGCAAGATCGACTCTATGGAGGTCGAGAATGCAGTGAACCAGGCCCGCAAGGAGGTCGAGCAGCGCTACGACTTCAAGGGCGTTGGCGCCGACGTTTCGTACTCCGGCGACACGATCCTCATCAAGGCGAACACCGAGGAGCGCGCGAACGCAGTGCTCGACGTGCTCCAGTCGAAGATCATCAAGCGCGGCATGTCGCTTAAGGTGCTCGACTCGGGTGAGCCCTACGCCAGCGGCAAGGAGTACCGCATCGAGTCGAAGCTCAAGGAGGGCATCGATCAGGCGACCGCGAAGAAGCTGAACAAGCTCATCCGCGACGAGGGCCCGAAGAGCGTCAAGAGCCAGATCCAGGGCGACGAGCTCCGTGTCAGCTCGAAGAGCCGCGACGACCTGCAGGCGACCATGGCGCTGCTGAAGGGTGCAGACATCGACGTCGCGCTCCAGTTTGTGAACTACCGCTAGACCCGCACGCGCATCGGCCCCGGCCGCACTCTAAGCTAAAGCTATGAGAGCAGCCGGGGCTTTGTCGCGTGCTCAGCGGCACGCGCCAATCCGTGCCGTGGTGGCAGGAGCCGCCGCGATCCTCGTCGCCAGCGCCGCGCTCGTCGGGTGCTCGGTGCAGCCAGAACCGGTTGCCCCACCTGCTCCGACAGCGACGACACCACCGACGGCGGCCCCCGAGCCGACCCAGGAGCCGAGCGAGCCCTCGTGGGAGCGGTTCGAAGATCCCCGCCTGCCGCATTCGTTCGAGATTCCCAGTGGGTGGACCGTCGTCGATCTCGGAGGAGACGCGGAGATCCGTGCGTTCCAGTTTGGGGTGGTGAACGCCGCGGGAAGGCAACTCCTCACGTTCGCGAGCCGGGTGCAGGGGCTCGGCGGCGCGTGCCGCGACCTTCCCGAATTGTCCATCGAGGAGGCCGACACCCGCAGCGTCGATTTGCCCGGCTACGTCGCGGCAACGGACAGCCCGGCACCACTTGTCGCGCCACGGGTCGTCTACCGGGTATCCGAGGTCAACGGCGGCGCCCTCGCGAGCCTGTCACTGTCTGACGACACCCCGCCTGAGGCGTGCATGTATTACAACCTGCTGCACATGGAGGGTGGGCTCGCGATGTTCGCGACTCAGCTCCAGGTCGACTCGTTTGATCCCGCCGCGTCTCCCTGGTTGTTCGGCTCAGTCGAGGAAGCCAGGGAATACGCGAACACGGCGGAGTACGAACAGCTCGTCCGGGTCCTCTCCACTCTGTCGTTTACCGAGTAGCCGGTCGCGGGCCGGCGCGGTCGCTACACTGGCGACATGATCGGTGAGAACCTCCTCGGCCCAGAACCCACGCTGCTCGCTCCTGACGCGGAGGTGACCGCGGCGCTCGCCGCAGGCAAGGATCCTGAACAGATTGTGCGCGCACACCCGGAGTCGCCACTCGCGTGGGCCGTGCTCGCGGACCGCGCGGCAGCGGCCGACGACGAGATCGGTGCCTACGCGTTCGCTCGCGTCGGGTACCACCGCGGCCTCGACTCGCTCCGTAAGGCAGGCTGGCGGGGTGCCGGTCCGGTGCCGTGGTCGCACGAGCCGAACCGTGGCGTGCTCCGCGCGCTGTACGCGCTGCGTCGTGGCGCAGCAGCGATCGGTGAAACACACGAGGTCGAGCGCCTCACCGAGTTCCTCAACGGCGCGGACGCGACCGCGATCGCGGCGATCGAGGCCGAGTAGCTCGAGCCGCTGGGTCTGGAGCCCTCGAGATTCCGTGTCGGGCCTCGTGTTTCACCTGGGCTCAACCTAGGATCAGGCTATGAGGCCTGCACCTGGAACTTCTCGACGAATCGCTCTCGGGAGGGCTGGCGCGATCGCCGCGCTCGCCGCAGCCCTGCTGCTCAGCGCGTGTGCGCCGAGCCCCGAGCCGACGCCGGAGCCGACGACCGCGAAGCCGGCGCCGAAGCCCTCGCCCGAGCCGACGACAGCACCTGCCCCGGAGCCCGAGGCGCAGTGGGAGCGCTTCTCGGACTCGCGCACTGTCGGCAGCTTTGAGGTAGCGCCTGGATGGCGCGTCGTCGAGAGCGAGGAATCTGAGCCCGAGCACGAACTCTTCCGGTTCGACATCGTCGACGAGGACGGCGACTTGCAGCTCAGGTACGCGCGCAAAGTCATGGGGCTTGGGGGCGGGTGCGGAGGCGATGGCAGCGGGCCTGACGAAACGAGCTTTCTGACGGTGACTGACCTCGAGACAGTACCCGTCGAGATTCCCGGCTACGTGCGACATGGCGACCCCGTGCCCGGCACGACACCGACACAGTTCACGTACCGCGCGATCGAGAACTCACACGCCGAGGGCGTATTCGCGACGATGGCCGTAAGCGACACCTCGTTGGGTGCGCCGTACTGCTTCTACTACAACCTGTTGCAGACCGAGTCGGCCTACGTCAGTTTTGCCGACACGCTCCAGGTGAGCATCAGCGACGCAACGAAGCACTTCGACACCATGGACGAGGCGCGCGCGTTCATGCAGACCGAAGATTACGAGAATGCCAAGCGAATGCTGCTGTCGCTGAGGCTTGACGACTAGCTGGCGGTCTCCGCGGCGGGGTGGTCGTTGCCTGCGGCTGGCTCCGGCGCTGTCGCGGTTCCCGCTGCAGTTTCTTCTGCGGTGGGGAGCAGCTGCTGGAGGATTGTCGCGTGGCGCAGCAGGAACGCGCGCTCGTCGAGCTTCTTCCGCCGCAGCCAGCTGGTGACCTCGGAATTGTGCTTGCTCGCGTTACATGAGGCGCAGGCCGGCACGACGTTGCCCAGCGTATACCTGCCGCCCCGCGAGACGGGCTGCACGCAGTCCCGCTGCAGGGCAGCGCCGTCGCCCTGGCAATAGGCGCAGCATCCCCACGCCTCGAGCAGGGTTTGCCACTGGTCGTCGGTGAGGTCGTTGTCGACGCGGGCGAGCCGGTTCTTGCGCCGTTTAGCGTAGCGGGCGCTCGTCGCGGCGGACCGCGTTTTGGGGTACTTGCGACGGGACTGCACCCCTCCACCGTACCCGCAGATCCAGCCCGCCCCGCCAAACCGGCTGTTCCCGGCAAGAGAGGCCATTACCTAAGGTCGGGATCGGGTGTTCTTGCGAGAAACGTGCTCTCCGGCGGGCCGCGCACATGGTTTTTGCGAGATCACATCATTAATCACGTCAGAAAGGTGTGCTGGTGCGAATATGGTGTGGCGGAGGTCAATTGGGGCAGAACGGCCAAACCAAAGCCCGGCCGCCGGGGCGCCAGGCCGCCAGGGCGGGCCGGCAAGGCCAAGACCAACCAAGCCCGGCCAACCCAGGCCCGCGCCGCAAACGCTATCCCCGCCGGCCCGCCCACACGTTGCGCAGCGCCGGCTCGATCTCGGGCCACGCGAATTCATAGCCCGCCTCGAGGAGCTTCTCCGGCACAACCCAGCGGCTCTTGAGCACCATCTCGGACTCGGTGCGCAGCACCCAGGTCGCGGGCTCGAGCATCCAGCGGAACGCGGGAAGCCCGACCCATGCCCCCACGGTGCGGCGCAGCGCTCGCATGACCGTGCGGTTGTCGCTCGGGCCGGGCGACGCCACGTTCACCGGACCGCTCAGGGTCTCGGTGTCCAGCGCGAAGCGCACCGCGCCCACGATGTCGTCGATGTGCACCCAGCTGAACCGCTGCCGGCCGCGGGTGCGGTGCCAGCTCGCGCTCGGCTCGGTCGGGTCCGGCCCGATCCCGCGGTAGCGCCGGTGCGGGAACCACGGGC
>WPCJ01016497.1_pt1 | contig 14977 bp, 8 predicted proteins | sample 5399831 | NCBI WGS metagenome assembly WPCJ01 (sample SAMN12869470, study PRJNA574797) | sludge metagenome | isolation source: wastewater treatment of pH10 | place: China:Beijing | collected 2019-05-20 | reverse complement strand
GCCGCCTCGATGTCCTTCTTCGAGAAGCCGAGGTGGGCGAGCAGATCGAAGCCCGCCTCGTCGAGCTTCTCTTGCGGCACGCGCAGCGTCTTGGTCAGGAACTCCTCGCCGACCGTCCAGCGGTTGAACACGAACTTGATGTCGAATGCGGTCGGCAGCGCCGCCTCGAGCCGGGCCAGCACCTCGTCGGTGAAGCCCTTGGCCTTCAGCGTGCCGGGGTTGATGCCGGGCGCCTGATTAAGGTTGCCGTGGCCGACGGCATAGGCCTCGATCTCGGCGATCTGCGCCTCGCTGTAGCCGAGCGTGCGCAGGGCCTCGGGAACCGCGCGGTTGATGATCTTGAAATAGCCGCCGCCGGCGAGCTTCTTGAACTTGACCAACGCGAAGTCGGGCTCGATGCCGGTGGTGTCGCAGTCCATGACGAGGCCGATCGTGCCGGTCGGCGCGATGACGGTCGCCTGCGCGTTGCGGTAGCCATGCTCCTCGCCGAGTTCGATGGCGCGGTCCCACGCGGCCTTGGCGTGTTCGCCGAGGGCTGCCTGCTTCAGGTCGGAATGGACGAGCGGCACGGGAGCCACGGCGAGCTTCTCGTAGCCGTCCTTGTCGCCATAGGCGGCGCGGCGGTGGTTGCGCATGACGCGCAGCATGGCGTCGGCGTTGCGGTCGTAATTGGGGAACGCGCCGAGCTCGGCGGCCATCTCGGCGGACGTCGCATAGGATACGCCCGTCATGATCGCGGTGAGCGCAGCACAGATGGCGCGGCCCTCGTCGGAATCATAGGGGATGCCGGAGGTCATCAGCAGGCCGCCGATATTGGCGTAGCCGAGGCCGAGCGTGCGGTATTCGTAGGAAAGCCTCGCGATCTCCTTGGACGGGAACTGGGCCATCATCACCGAGATTTCGAGCACCATGGTCCACAGGCGCACAGTGTGCTCGTAGGCTTCGATGTCGATCGTGCCGTCCGCGTTGCGATAGGGCAGGAGGTTGATGGAGGCGAGGTTGCAGGCCGTGTCGTCAAGGAACATGTATTCCGAGCACGGGTTGGAGCCGCGGATCTGACCTCCTGCCGGAGACGTGTGCCAGTCGTTCATGGTCGTGTTGAAGTGCAGGCCCGGATCGGCGGAAGCCCATGCGGCGTAGCCGATCTTCTCCCACAGGTCGCGCGCCTTCAGCGTCTTCATCACCTTGCCGTCCTTGCGGGCGGTGAGGCGCCAGTCGCCATCCGTCTCGACGGCGCGCAGGAAGTCGTCTTTCAGCGAGATCGAGTTGTTGGAGTTCTGGCCGGAGACGGTCAGGTAGGCCTCCGAATCCCAGTCGGTGTCGTAGGTCTGGAAGTCGATCGATGTGTAGCCCTGCCGCGCGAACTGGATGACGCGCTGGATGTAGTTTTCGGGGACGCCGTTCTTCTTGGCAGCCTTTATCTCGCGCTTCAGCGCCGGGTTCTTCTGCGGGTCGTAGCAATCATCGCCGGGGCCGTCGCAGGCGACGCAGGCCTTCATGACCGCCGTCATGTGCTGCTTGACGATCTTGGAGCCGGTGACCAGCGAGGCGACCTTCTGCTCCTCCTTCACCTTCCAGTCGATGAATGCCTCGATGTCCGGGTGATCGGAATCGACGATGACCATCTTGGCGGCGCGGCGCGTGGTGCCGCCGGACTTGATGGCCCCGGCCGCGCGGTCGCCGATCTTGAGGAAGGACATGAGGCCCGACGAACGGCCGCCGCCGGAAAGCTTCTCGCCTTCACCGCGCAGCATGGAGAAGTTGGAGCCGGTGCCCGAGCCGTATTTGAAAAGGCGCGCCTCGCGCACCCACAGGTCCATGATACCGCCCTCGTTGACGAGATCGTCCTGCACGGACTGGATGAAGCAGGCATGCGGCTGCGGATGCTCGTAGGCGGACTTCGACTTGGTCAGCTTGCCGGTGAAGGGATCGACATAATAGTGGCCCTGGCCGGGGCCGTCGATGCCGTAGGCCCAGTGCAGGCCGGTGTTGAACCACTGCGGCGAGTTCGGCGCGACGCGCTGCGTAGCGAGCATGTAGCTGAGCTCGTCCATGAAGGCGCGCGCATCGTCCTCGGACTTGAAGTAGCCGCCTTTCCAGCCCCAATAGGTCCATGTGCCGGCAAGACGCGTGAAGACCTGACGCGCATCGGTCTCGGAACCGTAGCGTTCATTCTCGGGCAGTTCGGCGAGGGCGGCTTCGTCGGGGACCGAGCGCCAAAGGAACGAGGGGACTCCGTTTTCCTCGACCTTCTTGAGTCGCGCAGGCACCCCGGCCTTGCGAAAATACTTCTGCGCCAGGATGTCGGCCGCGACCTGGGAGAACTGAGCGGGGACATCGATATTGTCCAGGCGAAAAACCACAGACCCGTCCGGATTCTTGATCTCGGACAGCGCTTTGCGGAATTCGATCTCGGCATAGGCCGCTCGATTGTCACCGGCCTTGCCTGCCTTGGTGAAACGCCGCTCGATATGCATGGTCCTTGTCCTTTGTCTATATATAGCGTCTTTCAGCCGGGCTTGCATGCCCCAATCCGCCGGGACGCATGTCCGCCTCTGTCGCGATCCCCCGACCGCGACTTTCCCCGTCCCTGCCGTTGCCCGCTGCCTTGCCGCCAACCCATTGAAGGGCTTTGTATTTGGCCTGCCGCCGACCCGCGAAGGGCTTACAAAACTGACAACTTACAGATTCTGCTTTCGGAAACGTTAACTGTATATGGTGTAGAATTTTTGCGCAAACACCAAATATGGTATCTTTACATCAGATTTCCACATCTATCCGCCTCTGCCGACCTCTCGAAAGCACGCGCAAAAGACAAGTCTGCCAAGGCCCCCGAAATCGGGTGCTCCATAGTGCAAACCAGTCAAATCTGGAAACTTTTTACCTGCCGGGAATTCTTCCCGCCACGCCCGTCAACAGAGGCGCGCGATCTATAAAAAGTGACTCGGCGGGAGGCGTCAAGCGTTCGTTTCGGAACTTCCGTGAACCGCAACATGTTGTGTGCCGGCTATGTGGATAACGGGGGTTTCCGTTTCCGCATTGCGTTCGCAATTGCAATTTCTGACTGCCGTGAACGCCGGGGGTTCTGGATGGTAGCGCGCCTAAAGGGAAGAGCTGTTGATAAAGATCAGATTGCCCCGAAACCGTGCCCGCGCGGATTGCTGGCGACGGTCATGATCAGCCTGCACAGATCAGGCTCGTTAAGCATGCGGGCAGCCTCGGAGGGCGCGACCCATTTGCGCTTGCGCTGGCGTTTTTCCTTCCATTTCTCCGCCACTCCGTCGACTTCGAGTAGGAAAACCAGGACCTTGCATGGGACTTCCTCGCCGGAAGACAGTACCTTGTCATAGATATACCGACCGGTTTCCCTGCGCGCGACCTTGCCGGAAATGCCGGCTTCCTCGGCGGCCTCGCGGGCAGCGGCGTCACAGAATTCCTCGTTCTCCCCGGGCCAGCCTTTCGGCAAAATCCAGCGGCCGGTGCCGCGACTCGTAATGAGCATGATCTCGAGGCCGGATTCGGTCGCGCGCCATGGCAGGGCCGCAACCTGCAAATGACACGGCGCCTTGCCGAACAGTCGGCGAACTCTTTCCAAAAGATGAGCGGTGGTCAGTGAGTACATCTGGATCGGGCTAGCCCAAGGCCCCAATTCGTTTGCCGACTCACTAATTCTAGGGCTAAAAGGCTAAAATGAAAGCATAAAATCCCTGTCTGGATGCACGGTTCCAGCTTCGTTCAAGCTTGGCGGCAGGGTGGGGACCACAGATTGGTCCAGCCTCCGTGGCGATCTTTTATGCGATCCGGCTTCTACGCGATCTGGTCGTCCGAAATCGGCTTCTGGTAGGTGAAGCCGAGATCCCATGGAAAATAGATCCACGTGTCCTGGCTGACCTCGGTCACGAAAGTGTCGACGAGCGGCCGGCCTTTAGGCTTGGCGTACACCGTGGCAAAATGCGCCTTGGGTAGCATTGCACGCACGACACCGGCCGTCTTGCCCGTATCCGTCAGGTCGTCGACGATCAGGACGCCTTCGCCGTCCTGTTCCAGCAGCGCCGGCGTGATCTCCTTCATGATATTGATCTGACCCTGCGAACTGTAGTCGTGATAGGAAGCGACGCAGACGGTTTCGATCAGGCGGATACCCAGTTCGCGCGAAATGATCGCCGCGGGCACGAGGCCGCCTCTCGTGATACAGACGATCGCCCGCCATTGCCCGTTGACGCCGGCAAGGCGCCAGGCGAGCGCCCGCGCGTCGCGGTGGAACTGGTCCCATGAAACAGGGAAGGCTTTCTCGGGAAGGGACATCGCGCTGCACTCCGGCCACGTGGAATGCAGCCGGAAGTAGCCGGGAAACCGGCCCCGTGGCAAGCCTTCTGAGATTTCCAGTCGCGGTTGTCCGCTGCTATCGCAACGGGAAGGGCACAGGCGTGCCTGAGCGTCCTTCCGCGGCGTGTCCGTTGTGCTCGCCGCACACGGCTTGCGGTACTCCCATCAGGCAGGTGGCAGCGCCGCGACCATGGCTTCGACCGCCGCTTTTGCAGCGTTGAGCGCCTCCTGTGTGCGGGCGCGCACGACGAGATCGGTGCGGAAGGTGCCGTCGAGATATTTCGGATAGGAGCCGATGATGGTTTCGGGATGGGACTTTTGAATTTCCGCGAGCGGGCCGCCAATGATGCCTTCGCCATGCGGGCAGGGGATCGTGGCGGACAGCAGCTTCGTTCCGGTCCGAAGTGTGGGCACGACATTGTCGAGCATCGCCTGGAAGATCGAGGGCACGCCGGCCATGACGTGGACGTTGCCGATGCGGAAACCGGGTGCCGCGGAAACGGCGTTATCGATATGGGTAGCGCCTACCGGCATGCGCGCCATGCGCTTGCGGGCATCGTTGAACTCTATGCCGCGCGCAGCATAGCTGGCCGAAAGCAGCGCCATCGCCTTCTCGTCATATTCGCAGGGCACCCCGAACGCCTTCGCGACAGAGTCGGCGGTGATGTCGTCATGCGTGGGGCCGATGCCGCCGGTCGTGAAGACATAGTGGTAGCGCACGCGCACTGCGTTGAGGGCAGCGGCGATCTCGTCCTCATCGTCCGGGACGATGCGGACTTCCTTCAGATCGATGCCGATGGCGGTCATGATGTCCGCCAGATGTCCGATGTTTCGGTCCTTGGTCCGGCCGGAGAGAATCTCGTCGCCGATGACTACCATGGCGGCCGTTACGATTTCGGACATGCTGAATTTTCCGCCTGAATCTCGGATAGGAAGCCTCAGATATCGCGTGGACGGGATACCTGCAATGTGATGCATCCGGTGAACGATCTGTCGGCGCATGAATGACTTCCATTTGACAGTCGCGCTCCTACTTTGATGGTTACGGCGAATGGAAAGCGCCCGAAGATCAATCAAGGAGAGATGTGATGGCAAAGATTCTGGTGCTCTACTATTCGAGCTGGGGCCATATGGAACAGATGTCCAAGGCGGCCGCGGAAGGCGCAAGGGAGGCGGGAGCGGACGTGACGATCAAGCGCGTTCGGGAACTGGTGCCGGAAGACGTAGCGAAGGCCGCCCACTACAAGCTGGACCAGGACGCGCCGATCGCTGATCCGCTGGAGCTGGAAAATTATGACGGCTTCATCTTCGGCGTCTCGACGCGCTACGGCCTCATGGCCGCCCAGATCAAGAATTTCCTCGACCAGACTGGCCCGCTCTGGGCCAGGGGCGCTCTGGTGAACAAGGTCGCGACTGTCATGGCTTCAACGGCCACGCAGCATGGCGGGCAGGAACTCGCGCTGCTGACCACGCAGGCATCGCTCCAGCATCACGGGCTGATCATCGTGCCGCTCTCTTACGCCTACCAGGGACAGTCCGGCGTCGACGTCGTGCGCGGCGGTGCGCCCTACGGCATGACCACGATGTCGGATTCCGACGGATCGCGCCAACCGTCCGCGCAGGAACTCGAAGGAGCGAAGTTCCAGGGCAGGCGGCTGGCGGAAATCACGATCAAGCTGCACGGCTGAGGGTCGTCCAGGCTAGTTTTCCGGTCCTGACAATCCCGTCGGGATACACGAAGAAAGAATGGGGCGCTGCCGCTGCTCGAAGAATGCGGAGCGCCCTACGCGTTCGGGAGCACGAGACGCCAGAGCGCATAGACGCCTATCGCCAGCAACATCAGAAGCAGAACGGTGTGGTATGCCACTTCGGTCCAGAAGGCGAAGGGCTGGCGCGCGCGTTCGACAGTCCCGTCGCGTTGCGGGAGCTCGCCGGATTTCAACGCATGGAATATGGTGGAGCCCATGAAGCTACCCAGAGCGGCGACGGCGAGCAGGGTCAGGAGGGAGGCTATCTGATTAACGGTCATCCGGCCCCGTCAGACTTCGGCGAGAAACATGGTGCGGACGGCGGGGATCGAACCCGCATAGCCGAGGCCGAGGGATTTTAAGTCCCTTGCGTCTACCAGTTCCGCCACGTCCGCGCCGGCGTCTTTTCATCTGTCAGCGTCTGCACGTCAAGGCGCGCGTGCACCATGCTTGAGACGATCCCGCAGCGGGATTATCCGCCGGCCCCGAGCGTGATTATCCGCAGCGGCGTGGTGATGATTATCTGCGCTGCCTTGCCGATACCACCCGTCAGCTCGTTGATCCGCTCGTCGGCCTGCGCAGGCGTGGCTTGAAGTCCTTCCGGCATGCGCAGCTTCGCGCCGAGCAGTTGCACCAGCACGGGATTGTCGGCGAATTTGGCGTGGTTCAGGCGGCCGCCCGACTCTGCCGAGCTCAGATCGACGACAGTTACGCCCAGTTCCGCCAGCGCCTCGGCATTGTCATAGCCCCCGACGCGCGCCTGGCTGCCGGCTATGAAGCTGGACACACGCAACGCCCGGTCGTTGGACGACAGGAGGATGACGAAATCCCTGTCCGGCTTGCCGTAGCGCGCCATCTGCTTCCTGAAAATGTCGACGTCGATGTCCGGCGATGCCAGGACCACGTTTCCGAGCTTGCCGCCGAGATCACGGTTGCCCTTGATGGCGAGTTGCCGCAAGGTTTCCATTGCAAGCCAACCGCCCATCGAGTGAGCGATGATGTCGATGCTGTCGATGCGTTTCGATCTCGACAGCGCGACCAGCGTCTCTTCCAGGTCATCGCGTGCCGCGGTGCTGCTGTCCCTGTCATAGACATAGTCGCGGGCTCTTGCGCCCGACGCCCAGGTGAACAGAACGGTCGGGCCTGGAAACTCGGTGTCATGCGCGATCTGGGTCGCACGGAAGATTCCGTCGTCGAAGCCGGTATTGTAGCCATGCACGAACACCAGGACACGGCGTCCGCCATTGGCCACGGCGGTCGTGAAATCCGCTTCAGAATTAAATATGCTCAGGTCTACTGCCGTGAAATGCCGGGATGGATCGCCGGGAACGCCCCCACGCGCGCGTTCTATCGTGCCAATCTGATGGTTCTTGGGCACCGTAACGCCGACACGGCCGAAGGCCAGCGTGTCGGCGCGTTCGCGGCCGAAGACTATGCGCTGATCTTCGGATTCCCGACGGGTAGTGGCCACGAAGATGTCGTGCTTCGCCGCAACGGTCGAAAGGGGAGGTATCTGTTGATCTGCTGCGATCAGTTCATGGCGGCGCCCGTTCGCGCAACCAGCCAGGCTAAGCGCCAAGAAAACGGCCAAGAGAAGTCTTGGGCGAAAGACCATACTCCACTACCATTCCCGTTGGCGCGTTCAAACGAACGAATACGGCCTGAATTGAAATCGGTCCAGATCGAATCGGCGCGTTCTTGTGCTTTTAATCTGTCCGAGCGGCTATCGCAGTGCCTGCCGCCCAGCCGGAGGCCCATGCCCACTGGAAGTTGTAGCCGCCGAGCCATCCCGTGACATCGACCACCTCGCCGATGAAATACAGGCCCTTGACGGCATTGGCCTCCATGGTTCGGGAATTCAGGCCAGCCGTATCAACGCCGCCAAGCGTGACCTCGGCCGTCCGGTATCCCTCGGTCCCGACCGGATACACTTCCCAATTGTGGATGGTCGAAGCGATTGCCTGAAGTTTTTTGTCGCTAAAAGCACCTATTTCGCCAGTCCATCCATGACTTTCTGCAAGATGGGCGGCGAGCCGCTTGGGCAGCACATCGCCCAGCGCCGTCGCCAGAGCCCTGCGCCCGTTCTCTTTCTTCGCCGCCATCAAGCTGGTGAGGAGATCGATGTGGGGCAGGAGGTTTATCCGCACGGTGTTCGTTTCGCGCCAGTATGAGGAAATCTGCAATATTGCTGGGCCGGACATGCCACGATGCGTGAAAAGCAGCGCTTCGTCGAACGAGGTGCCGTTGCATGATACGCGCGCATCCACCGATACGCCGGCGATGTTGCGGAAGCCCGGAAGGACGTCCTCGCCGAAGGTCAACGGAACCAGCGCCGGCCTCGTTTCAGTTACCTGCAATCCGAATTGGCGGGCGAGTTCGTAACCAAGCCCGGTCGCGCCCATCTTGGGGATGGACTTTCCGCCGCAGGCGACCACGAAGTTGCGGCAGCGCACCGTCTCTACACGATCGCCGCTCAAGGCAACGGCAAATCCATTTTCGGTCTGCTCAACGCCTTGCAGCGTCGCCTGTAGGCGTAGCTCGGCTCCGACACGCTCGATCTCACTTAGCAGCATTGATATGATCTGTCTTGCGGACCCGTCGCAGAATAGCTGCCCGAGCGTCTTCTCATGGTAGGCGATGCCGTATTTCTCGACCAGCGCGACGAAATCCTCCGGCGTATAGCGACCGAGAGCGGATTTGGCGAAGTGCGGATTGTTCGACAGGAAATTCCGGGCGGTCGTTCCGATATTGGTAAAGTTGCAGCGTCCGCCTCCGGAAATGCGGATTTTCTCGCCCGGGGCCCTTGCATGATCTAAGAGAAGCACGCGGCCCCCGCGCGCCGCCGCTTGGATGGCGCACATCATTCCGGCCGCTCCCGCGCCGAGGATCACGGTGTCGAAAAACAACGTCTGCATGACCGCCTATGTATCCGAGCGCCTGTCGATATGAAACGGCGTGCAGAGGCTATCCAGTCAGCAATAATATCCGGTAAGTCGTAGGCCTGATAGCGCTCGTGTGCGGGGAAAACGTTCCGGTCCCGGTTTTCGCGTTTGGCAGGTTTTTAAAGAGAGCATGCCCTTATTGTACAATGCGGAACATAATTTTTCGAATTTCCTTGACGAGCCTTGGCGCTTCTGTCGGCGTATATCTCCGCAATTTCTGGAAATCTTCGTGGGGATTTCCGACATTCATGCTTTGTTCGGACTCGCAATCGTCGCCGTTACGAGTTGGCGGGGAAAGGATAGGCCACTGTCGCTGAAGACCGGCATTGTCTTTGGCGCGACTATCACCGGGTCGTTGGCTGTAGCCAGCGTTGTAAACATCTATGTCGGCGTGGCGATCTTGTCAGTTTTTAATATGGTTAGGCACAACGAGGGGTTTTCTTCATCGGCTTAGCCAATGAATGATGTGTGTGGGCGCACGCAGATCACGCAGATGGTGGTGCTGCTGGAGTTTTTACTTAGTTTTGGTCGTTGTTGGCTGGGGAACCTGGATTCGAACCAGGACTAACGGAGTCAGAGTCCGTGTGGCTGGAGTCCTATCTGGGAACTTTTTCGCTTTGACATCAATCGCTTAGACCAGTGAGACTGCCGTTTTGCGATCTGGGCTGGCTCCTAACGATTACCGGCTATTTCCGGTGGTTTCCTCCGGCACACATGGGGTTTCGGCAGCTCCACGCAACAAAAATGCAACAAGGCCCGATGCGCCCAGTTGGGGAAGTCGCTGCTCATACGTGGGCTTTGGGGGAGGTCATGGTGTAGATCGGGGACGCTTTCGCGTGGCCCTCTAAGCACATTGGCCCGAAGTGTGGCCGATCCGATGCAGACATGCAAGCACGGTCAGTCATTCGGATCTCCACGTGGCGCTAGACGTCTGTCGATCATTCAGCAGAGAGAAAGTAGGCGGCGGAGCCTCCGATCGTCCCCACCAACAGGCTGCGGTCGAGAAACACGTTGCGTTGCTCGCAGCTTGTCTCGGCGATCAATAGACATCCGTGACAGGCAGCGCCGTGAAGCGCCCTGTCCTCTGAAGCCTTGGTTGGGTCGTGATCAGCACAGATTGGATCTCCGGAGCATAGACCGAGACGGCCAAGAGCGGACGACATGACCGTCGAGAAGCGGCGCGTGACTTCAACAAGGCCGCCGAGCGTCCCTTGGTTGCCGGCGCTGGCCGTGTAGATGAGAATGCCGCACTCCTTCGGCTGGCCCGGCATTCCTGGCAGGAGATAGAGGCGTTCTTTCAGTGAGCTAGCTGGATACCCACAGTCGATGGCGACCTCGTTGATCAGCGCGTGAGAGAGGCTGTGCGCCATCGTGTATTCGATGTGTTCGCCTTCCCAAGCCATCTTGTCCGATGCGCCGCGGTCGCGGCGAGACTTCTTCCAGGCTTTCAAGCCGCCGTTCAAGGTGGATCGTCGCAACTGAACATCTGTTCGCGTCGCCCATGCCAACAGCACGGTGGGGTCGAGGCGAATGAAGAAGCCTTCGCCGTACTGCTCTATGGCAGGGAGCCAGTCCGGGGTCTCACCAAGCGGCGCGCCGTTCACGGCGAGACCGACATCCTCTACGCCATCATCGGCAAGCGGAGCCGGTTCGAAACGCGTGAATCCATAGAGGCAGGAGACCTCCCGAAGTCTGTGCACCGCGACCAGATCTTTGATCCCTGCCAGCATCGGCAGGCGCCTCGGATCCCAAAGGTCACGGTCCAGCGTCTCAGCGTGGAGCCTTGCATCTGGGCGGTTTTCGCCGATCAGTCTCCGACCACTTGCAAGTAGCTGGAACTCGGCGATCCGAGGATTCAGCTGGTCGATCTGCTCGGAGTCCTTGCCTGCTGTCCTTCGCGCTTCGATACGAGCAAGTATGTCCGGATCGGAAAAGGGTCCGAGGTTCGCGGCGACGACGGGGTTGAACCGCTTCGCCATGGCGACTTCGGTTGCAGACAAGCAGGTGCCCACGCTCGACCAGACCGCATCGAGCGCCTTATCTAGTGCGTCGTTTGATTCCGGCAGTGAGATCACTCGAACGATCTGGGGGAAATACGTGTTCGTCGCACTGCGGGTGAGAAGCCTAAGAGACTTGTCGCAGCCGTCCGGATCGTCCGCACCGATCCAGGGCCGCTTGCCGCCGCACGGACCCAGCCGGCCAGGTTGAAACAGTTCCTCCAGCGAAAGCTGCGCACCGCATTCGCAAACGATACGTGTGTCGCGAGGGTCGGCGCTGGTCCCTGAATCCTCGAGCCACATCGCCCGACGGCAAGTACCGCCTTCGCCGCGTGTCTCTCCGAAGCGGCCTGCATGCACCACGCGCCGCCACTCGATATCCTGCAGGTGACCCTTTTCGCAGCCGCAGACGAAGCGGAGCGGCGATGCGTGGCGCTTCTTGCCATCATCGCCCTTCCAGTCGAGACGCTTCGGCGCCTCAAGCTCGCTGAAGCGCACAATCCGGCGTCGGTTCGGCGGATCGCCGGCGATGGAATCGCAGGCGAACCACTCCGGAAACACCCTTGCCTTGATAGCCGGAGACGGTAGCCGTGGATTGCCGGGATCGATCGGCGGCGTCCGGAAGCTCAACGGCTTGTCGGAGGAAATGCGCTTGTCATCGCCGGCCGCAAGCCTGCGCTCTAAGAGCTGCGCGAGGCGAGGTTCTTCGATCGGCTCAAATGCTTGAGGCCCGAAGGATTCCCAGTGATCGAGACCCATCACGAGGACGGAGCGATCAGGCAGGTCCATCATTGCCCCCGGGCCGAAGAGCCCCACCACCTGGCCCATGCGGATTTGGTCTTTCGCCATCGCGGTCCTCAGTTCAGCGCGTTGCCAAAGTTGTCGATGATCTTTAGGGCAGAGGAATGCTCCACATCGCGCATGGAGCGGCCAGCCTTGAAGGCTTTAAGGTCGGGGTCGAGCGACCCCAGCAAGGGATCAAGCGGCTGGTGCAGCAACGCCTGTGTGCCGGGATAGCCGTAGTAGAGCTTCTCCGCGTTTCCGCGCCGATCGTCGGCAATTCGCCGCCACGTTTCGAGCAAGCCCTCCACAATCGCCTTCAGCGCCGCATGTCCGCCGACAACTGCCTCGGCGGGCGCACGGGAAAGGATCACGTCGACGATCTCCTGCGCTCGTGCATGGTCAGGCATCTCCACGGCATGGCGCTCGTCAGTCAGCTCTGGATGCAGATGCCGCACACAGGCCACCACGACGGCGGCAAGCGCGCGGTCAATCGCTCGTGCTGCCCAAGGCGTTACGCTCGTCGGTTCGACGACGCGGTAGAAGGCGGCGTGGAACTGCCGGAAGCGTTCGAAGTGCAGGCGGTCGCGCGGCTTTTGGGCATTTAGCAGCGTCACCACCAGGCCGGGCCTGTCATGGATTCGTCCGACGCGGCTCGACGCCTGGATGTACTCCGATGCTGATTTCGGCTGGCCTTGCATCAGCATCAGCCCAAGACGGCCGATGTCGAGACCGACGGAGATCATGTTGGTGGCGAGCGCCACGTCGACGCCAGCCTTGTCGGCGGCCAAAACGGCCAGGGAATCCTTCGCGGCGGCCACCTTGTCGGTGCTTTCCCGTGAGGTGAGTTCCAGCACGTCGCGCAGGCGACGGCTCGCAAAGGGCTGGTCATGTGGGGCGATGCGGCGCCGTTTGTCTCCATAGTCTGAGAGATAGCTGCGCACCTCATCCTCGACGATGCGACGCGCACCGCCGAGTTCGCGTAGGGCGTTGAAGTAGCCGAGCGCAGTCATGTAGGGGTCGGCGTTGCTGCCGTCGTCCGCCTCCTTCTGGGAGGCCGCGAGCAACGTGGTCAGGGTGCGCAGAAAGACGAGCTTCGGGCCTTTTCCCGGTGCTGCGAGTCCCAGATAGAAGCGTGCCGGACGCTCGGTCGGAGGCACTGTCCTCGCGAAGAAGTTGTCGCGTCGGTCCGGGCCTGGCGGCGGGAAGATCTCCGTGGTTTCCCGGTCGAATAGAGCCTTGATCTGCGCCGAGGCGCGCCGCACCGTTGCGGTCGACGCGACGATCTTAGGTCGCACACGGCGTCCCATCACTGTGCGAGTGGCGAGGCGATCGAGGGCAACCTCGTAGAGGGCCGCGACCGTCCCAAGCGGGCCGCTGATCAGGTGCAACTCATCCTGGATGATGAGGTCCGGTGGATCGAGCGTGTAGCCGTTGTCGAGCGGCCTCCCGTCGCCCGCCTTGTCGTTCGCCCCGTAGAAGCCCCACTCGTCCGTGCGGTTCACATGGCCGAAGAAGGCACCAGCCTCTCCGAGCCAGGGCAACCCGGCGAACTTGTCGACGGTGGCGATGACGAAGGCCGGGAGGCGACGGTAGATCGCCTCATCGACAGTAAGGATCGGCAGCGCTCGTGAGCCGGTGAAATCGCAGTCCGCATTGGTGCAGCGGATCTCCATGTTCTTCGGCGCAATCGCATTCGGCGTACAGGCGAAGCTGTCGGCGGAAAAGGGCTCGGCGCACCAGGGGCAGGCCTTGATCGGCGCGGGCGCTTCTCGCCCCGAGGTCTTGAAGCGTTTGACGCGGATGACCGCGGTGTCAGGGTTCGCGTTGCCCTTGCCGCCGAGACGGTTCGGCGAGGCGGCCGAACCGACCCAGAGGCCGATTTCGATTGGCCAATCGCCGAGGAGGCGCTTCGAACCTTCCATCCAGGCTGGTTCGCCGCGCATCAGCTCAAGCGCGCAGACGACGCCCGCAGCGCGCGAAAGCTGGTCGAGCGTCAACAGGCGCAGCGTGTAGCGCATCAGCACCGAGACGCCTGCGCCGAGCTTTCCGCTTGCGGTCAGGCGGCGATGCGCGATGGTCCAGGCTGCGAGGCCCAAATACGCTTCCGTCTTACCGCCGCCGGTCGGAAAGAACAGCAGGTCGACGAGTTCCCGGTCCTCGTGCAGCTTGTCGTTCAGGCCGGGCAGGTTGAGCAGAACGAAGGCGAGCTGGAACGGTCGCCAGGTTGGCTGCTTCTGTGCCGTTGGATCGCCGCCACGGCCTGCGGTGCGCTGCCGAGCGGCGCGAGCGACGGCCTCGTTCATCGCCAGGAAGGCAAGCCGCGCCCACTTGTCTGTCTTCAGGAGCGCGATGCCGGCCTCGATGCGGCCCTCTGCGCGACGGGCCGCGTCGAGTAGACGCTCGGCCGTCGTGCGCCGCGGCTCTCCGTCGATCTTGCCAATCCCGCCTGCCTGGGTCTTGATCCAGTCTGCATACTCGATGGGAAGGCCGGAGAGTGCAGCCACTAGCTTGTCTGGATCACCTGCCGCGAGCTTCGCCAAATCCTCCATAGCAAAGGTCGCGCCGATCTTCTCATTCGGCTCGACGCGCTCCACCTCGGCCATCGGCAGAAAGTCGGTTTCCGCGGTGCGTATGAGACGATCCTCGTCGGGCGTCCAACTTGCCGAGGTGGCGTTGCCGACTGCATATTCGGCCACGTCCCGATAGTGTAGGTCGGAGGTTGCAGCGTCAGGATCGGCGGAATCGAAGCCGGTCATGTCGATGCGCGGATGAAGCGGCAACTCGCTTCGCACCGCGAGCTTCACCTGAAAGGCGAAAGTCACGTCGGCGAAGCGGCGACGCGCCGGGTCTCGGCGGTTCACCAGCATGATCGTCAGCGCCACCACCTCGGCCTTGCCGCCGTCAGGCTGAGGCAGGCTGTAGGGTCGTGCGAAAGCTTCGATCACGAGCCCGCCACCCGGGCGCTGGTGTCCAGCCGAGCCTTCAAGGGTGCGCTTTACGCGTTCGCCCGGCTTCGGCACCGGAATGGTCATGCTTGCCTGTCCGGGAATGCGCTTCCACACGACGTCCTTGTGCTTCGGGTCGTAGGCGGCAGCCTCGTCGATAAAGACCTCCGGCGGCAGCGGCGGCTCGGTGACGTAGTCACCCCAGGTCGCGGTGACGTCAACGCTCTGTGTGCGGG
>WPCJ01272884.1_pt1 | contig 14993 bp, 13 predicted proteins | sample 5399831 | NCBI WGS metagenome assembly WPCJ01 (sample SAMN12869470, study PRJNA574797) | sludge metagenome | isolation source: wastewater treatment of pH10 | place: China:Beijing | collected 2019-05-20 | reverse complement strand
AGCAGATGACCTTCTACCTGCGGTCAGCTCTCGACAATGGTGTGCTTTCCGTTGGATCACTTCCCGCGACCATGATGAGCATCAGAGAGATTGCCGTTTACATGATCCGGCGAAAGATAGACTCATTTGTAAGCCTCACCTCTTTCCACAGCTGGGACTTCATTGATCACTTGGAGAACCAGTACTTGGAAGGTAGCTTCGATGAAGGGAGACCCAGGGACTGGAGCTACGCCACGGCCTACAAGCTGCTGCGACCGCTCGCGCAAATCTATGAGCTTAAGACGAAGTACAAAGAAGCCGGAATCGACTGTCTGCCAGAGGCGCCCTTCGATGGGAAGTCCGCCAATCGAGTAGTCGAGATTGACCTGGGTCTGAAGAAGGGGGGCGGGCTGGCACCAATACCAGATGACGTTGCCGTTCCGTTGCTAAGCAGAGCTTGGGAATGGATTCGCTATGGCCTTGATGATGTGATCAAGATCCAGAACCACTTCCTCCAGAGAAGGCCCCAGATGCCTGAAAGAGGACCAGCGAGGGTGAAAGCCTTCGAGCATCTCAGCGAGGAACTTCGCGACTACAAAATGGCCATCGTGCCCGATACCGGCCTGCCATGGCACGCACCGCTTCATCCACGGACAAGAGTCGATGAGGAAGGAACAGTAGTTGAAGTTAGCACAGTGCAGAGCGTGCGCCGGCTCGTCATGAACACCGTTGCCGCGGCCACAATCTGCATCCAGGGGTGCGTTGGCCTCAGATCGCATGAGCTGATTGGCCTAAAGATCAGTCATGTGAACGACCCGCTTGATGGCCTCGTTACGATCCATCAGTCCTCTGACGGACTGATGGACATCTTCATGATCAATGGAGTGTCGGCAAAGGGGAAGAAGACTGATCACGCATGGACCGCAGGTTTGAGGCCCTCCGGTACGGACTATGAACCCATACCAATAGCGGCGCTTGAGGCGTTGTGTCGTGTGCTTGAACCGTGGAGACTGCTCAAGGGGGAAGGAACCAAAGACCTTCTGCTCAGCTTCTCCGAAGCCAAGTCATTGCCTTCCCATGCGAAGCATCTGGGTCGGTTCACGGCAATGCGCATCGCTGCATTGCAGAGAGAGTTTGCAGCTGAGCTACTAGTGTCAAAGTACGGGCTGAGCGCACAGGACGCATGGCATAGAACTAGGAGCATTCGGCCTCTTCGCTGGAGGAAGACGTTTGCCCACTACATCTACAGGACAAAGCCTGAGCTGCTCGGTGCGCTTCGCGATCACTACCGCCATATGAGCGAGCGAATCACCGAGACGGGCTACATCGGAAGCGATGCAGCGCTGCTTGAAGACCTGCAGGGAGAACGGACGCTGGAAGCGGGGCAGTTCTTCCTCGAGGTCATGACAGGTCACGCTGTGGCGGCCGGCCCTGCGAAGAAGCTAATCGCCAAGCACGCAAGTGAGCTAGCGAGCTCGATCAACAGCATGGATGGTGACACCGCCATAGACAAGGCACTAGCGCTCGTCAGAATTTCGGGCTTTGAGATGTGGACGGGAACCTACGCTAGCTGCCTGATCAACATCCTTCCTGCCGAGTCTGCCTGTAATCCGCATGCGGACTTGCTGACAGGCTGGCGTCAACCAGACTTTGGGGTTCGATCCCCTACGTTGTGTGCCTCATGCCGCTGTTGTTTGATTCTTCCTGAACACCGAGAGTTCTGGCAACGTCGCATGAAGGAAAACCAGGCGATTGTTGCCGAGGAGAAGCGACTGGGTGGGGTTAGATCCGGGCGCTCCATTGCGGAGCGTCGGGTTGCGCAGAGCCAATCTATACTCAGGCATCTAAGGGAGGCTACCGCTTCCGAGTCCGACGATTGACGCGGAAAGGCGTAACCGTATCGTCCTCTTCCGATCGAGCCTTCAGCCTGCTAAGCCGAAGTTGGAGTGACGCATTGTGCACCTGCGTCAGATGAAGCAGTCGTCTCAGCCGACGACTCTCCGCCTTTTCCTCAAGAAGCTGTGCGCTGAGGCCGCGATTGGCTTCGGCCTTCGATGCCTCCCTAATTGCCTTCCATTGGCCTGAGTAGCGAGAGTTGGAAGAGCCAAAATTGGACCTGCTAACCCCGGATTCCCTCTCAACTCCCTTGACGGAGACAAGGCGTTGCCCAGCCAATAGCTTTGCAACATTCGCTGGATGCTCAGGCGTCTTCTGCACCAGCCGCGCTAGACCGGCCGTGATTCGTGCTTCGGTGGAAAGACCATTCTTCATGTGAACTCCCTAAGGCCGTTGACTATGCCGGAGCCCATGCCTTAGTACGATTGTAGGTACGGGAGTAGGAAAACGGAGCCTAGGCTCCTTCCGTAGTGAATTTGCGCTCATGCTGGGGAGAAAACAACACTGGGCTGTTCAGCTATTCGGAAATTTGCCTCGTGCACCGAATTCCAATCTCAATCAGCATCTTCAAGGGAAACAAGAACGCCTAGCTGGTCACTATGCCCTTCCTGTACCGAGCATCGCTTTGTACTGAAAGCTGGGGTGAAGAGAGCCAGATCCGCAGACGTCTTCCCCGCTCAGACCAGTTGGTTTCAACTGCGAGGGAGATAGCCTACCAGTAGGCTCACGGCTTGGGCGTGCCACTAGGCTCACGCAATGGACAGGCTTGCTTGTAAACGGCAATGTAGGCATACGTAATCACTATAGAGAATCCCATGAGGCCGACCATCTTGGCGTTGGACCTGGAAGGAACGCTGATCTCCAATGCCATAAGCCAGATTCCCAGGCCTGGTCTCTTTCTGTTTCTGGAGAACGTACGTGCTCAGTTCGAAGAGCTCGTCATGTTTACGACCGTACCGGAGCCCCTTACGCACAGTATTGCTGGGCTGTTGGTTCGTGAAGGCAGCGTGCCAGAGTGGTTCTCTCAACTCCCGTACGTTCAATGGTCGGGCAAGACTAAGGACTTGTCGTACGTCTGTCCTCGCCTTGGATCTGCACTTCTCTTGGACGACTATGGCCCTTACGTGCATCCGGGACAGGAGCAGTTCTGGGTTGAAATTCCGCTGTTTGGATCGCCGTACTCGGACGATGACAAAGGGCTGAATGTCGCCACTGAGCAGCTGAAGGAGAGGCTCTCAACTCTCGGGAACTTGGTGGCTAGCAAAGCGAGACCAGAGCATCTGTAAGTATGCGAGTAATAGTGATGTCGGATCTACACCTGGAGGTCTGGCGCGATGCGCCGGCCGATGCTCAACATCTTGCCAGCACTCTACTGAAGAACCTCAGCTCTAGTTCTCCAGATGCTGTGGTTTTGGCAGGCGACATGGACTTGGGCGATCGCGCGGTGGCATGGGCACAGACCGCGTCTGCTGACATTCCCGCGGTCTATGTCCCCGGAAACAATGAAGCGTCCGGGTAATGTCACCATCTGAGCGATCGATACACGAACGCTAAAGGGCCAGTTGTCGTCAACAGCTTCTGCATCCAACTTGGACGCATTGGTCGAGAAGTCGGATCTATGGATCCATGGTCACGTCCACGACTCGGCGGACTACGGCATTGGCAGCACTAGGGTTGTTTCCTACCCGATGGGCTATCCGGTTCAGTTGCCGGATGGGACCTGGATAACGGAGAACACTAGGTTCGACTCCGCGATGCTCATCGAAGTCTAGCTGTAGGGTATTGATGACACAGCAAGCGTCGACAGGGGACCCAGAAGGCAACTGCACCCGACCACATAGGCATACTCATCCCATCCACTTACTGTGCCCTGGCAAGTCGGGCGACCGCGCCATGCGCAGCTGCACCAGACCGCAGCAGGGGCTATGAACTGGAACATCATCAAGCCCGTGGCACCCTGGGGAGAAAGACAGGCACACGAAGGTAGCCAAGTCTCCTGCATACTGGCGACGCAACACTTCTCTGTTTGATCGAATGAGTCATTGCAAGGAGCTGCTTGTGAGTCATCTGAACTTCTTGAAGAGTGAAATAGATGCGCTAAAGGTCATCGATGCCATGGGCTTGGACGACGCCATTTCGCGCTGTGTCGAGAACCGGAGCCGTCTTGAACTGATCCCGTTTCGCCTTGATCTCTGCGGTGACTATGTTGCTAGACGAGCGCGCGAATTCGACTCTGCACTGCAGGCCTTCGCAGCAGCCAAAGCGCCGAAGAAGACAGAGGCTACGCACTATGCAGCTCTTAAGGCTGGCTCCTCTCTAAGCTCGGCGTTCAGACAGACACAAGTGGCGCTAGAGCAGGAGATTCACGATGCGGAGGTCTTCCGTGTATATGACCACATGATGCCCCCAGACCGTTTGGCAGCAACCATGTCCATACGTATCAGCTATCAGTGGAGAGCTTCAGCTGGCGATGCCTGGACTTCCGGAGAAATCGTCTTCACTCACACCGTAGTCCCCCGGGACAATTACCTCGCTCCAGTCGCAAATCGTAAGCCCAGTGCCGCGGCGCGGGAGAGAAAACTACAAGATGACCTCTATTCGGAATGGGAACATCTTAAGCTGTTGGCGCTATCGAGTCTTAGGAAGCACTTCCGAGACGGCGGGAGCGCTGCCACTGTGCCCAAGGTCTTCCCGGTGGTCTTGGACAGCTACAGCAGTCAGCTCAACAACTACAGTACTGATTTCTGGCGAAAGCATTGAGATCGGCAAGCGCAGATGAAGAACCTGTGTTCTCGCTGATACTTCCGTCAGGCCGATGCATGTACCGGCGCGCAGCCGTGGTGAACATGGACACTCTTGATCCCAAGCTACAGATTCAGTCAGATGCCGCAGCCCAACGCGAAGCACTCGCCGCAGAATGGCTCAGCGGCGCGCAGGTGAGCGCCAGGCTCGGTCTGATATCCCCTCATGGCGACAACGATGCAACTCAGCTACGTCGCCAAGGAAAACTGCTGGCCGTTTACATGGCGCAGCCGGTACCCTGCTACCGCTATCCGACCTGGCAGTTCAGAGCTGAAGGCCTGCCCATAGACGGATTGGCTGACATCTTGAGAGTGCTGCGTAACTTGGGGTCCTTCGAGCGCGAGCCAGACGGGCTGGCTCGCACAACTGGATGGGGTGAGGTCGAGTGGTTCCTGTCCCCGCATGCCTTGCTCGACGAAAGAAGTCCGGCCGAAGAGCTGGCGATAAGTCCGGAAAGAGTCTTGCAGGCAGCTCGTACAGAGCTGGAGTGCGAAGGCTGACCACGCTGCCCGTCAGCCGCCAATGGGCCGTATCACTACTGCTGCCAATCGGACGCGAGTTGCAGAGTCTTCTGTCCACCCGCGGACACCGGTTCGTCCAGATCGCCGATTGGCGTGCATCTTGACCTCAAAGGTCTCTTAGCCGTAGTTCTCTGACAACATCAAGCGGTCGGGTGAGCGCATTGCGCCAAAACGATATCGACGGTTCTGTGTGAGCACGTGGCCGCTCTCCAAGTTGCGGACGCAGCGGTTGCTCTTGGCTGGAGTGCTGATCAGCGCCGCACCACACAACAACACAGTGCCGATCTTCGGCAGCAGGCAATCCCTCAAACGAGCTCAGGACGGTTTCCCGCCCATCAGTGGTTGCGCAATCAACTGACGTAACGGACAAGATGGCAAGTGGAGCAGCTAGTGGCGCTTTCAGAGCAAACATCTGCCAGTTGGGTTCCCAGTAGGATTTTGACTTTAGGTTGATGTCCCCTTCTGGCCGACAGCGGACTTCGCTGAGAGAAGCTAATTGGCCTGAAAAGCTGAATACGCTTCAGCTCATCTCTGCCCGGCTAGAGGTGGTGCTAGGATTCGGCCATGGACATCGGTCGGACAACCTTAACCGTCGGCGTGGCCATAGTCGCAGTTTCCTGCGGCGGGTCCCAGGGGCGCTGGACTGCTTTTGTCTATCCGCCGGACGCATCTACTCAGGAAGTCCGACACGCCGTTTATGGCGACTACGACACCTTCGAACGTTGCCAGGCAGCTGCAGTAGCTGCCCTCAGAGACAAGCCTCCAGTGCCCGGGTCGGAGGATGTAGGCTCTTACGAATGTGGGCGCGCGTGTCGATATGACGTCGACATGGACATGTACGTCTGCGATCAAACTCGCAAGTAGGTGGCTCCGTGCTCGCCGCCCGCCTGGTGCCTTGGTCAGCCTGTCCAGCGAGTGTGAAGTTGATCGATGACAAACCGGTGGCGGTGAGTGCCATCCGCGTCGCGGTGTGCCAAGAGGTGCGGGTCGTCCTCAGCAAGATGTTCGTGCTGATGCGCTATCTCCTCAGGATCGTGCGCCGGCCATCTGCGCCACGCGGCGACCAGACCGAGTGCAGCCAGAATCCCCAAGGCGGCCAAGGCAACATGCAGGCCGTAGCGGGCACCAACCCAGCCGGCCAGCGGATAGGCGATCAACCAGCAAACGTGTGATAGGGAAAATTGGGCGGCGAAGAGGAATGGCAGATCGGCGGACTCAGCCGAACGTCGCAGCAGCCGTCCGCCGGGCGTAACCAGACCGGCATACGCCATGCCCAACAGCGACCAGGTCGGAATGACCGCCGCCCATCCAACTTTTCCTTTCAGGGCAAACCAGACGCCGAGGAAGGTGATCAGGACAGCTGACATGAACAGCCCTGCAGTCAGCATCACTGTCCTGTCCGAAATGCGGTCCAGAACTCTCGGAAGAAGAAGCGCTACCAGCATGGAGCCGCCGCCGAAGGCCGCCAGCGCCCACGCAACTTGTTCCTCAGCCCCGCCCAGAACGGTACGGACCATGACCACCGTATTGACGAACACCATCGCGCCGCCAGCTGCGGCACAAAGGTTCAATGCAAGCAGGCCCTGCAATCGCGGGGTGCGAAGGTAGATTCGCATTCCATGGATGGCTCGGGCATAGGGACCGTCCTTGGAAGAGACGGAAGCGAGGGCGGGGAATGTGGTGGACGCGACGAGCACCGCCGAGAGGATGAAACCTACCGAGGTACCAGCGAACAGCCCGTGGAAGCTGATGACCGTCAGCAGTGCAGCAGCAAGCGCCGGGCTCAGCAGGCTCTCAAGGTCATATGCCAATCGGGAAAGTGAGAGCGCGCGGGTGTAATCGCGCTCTTCTTTAAGAATTTCGGGGATCGTGGATTGAAACAGCGGCGTGAAGCATGCCGACGCCGACTGCAGCACAGCGATAAGGACATACACCTGCCAGATCTCGGTGACGAAGGGCAGACAAACCGCCACAGCGGCGCGAACCAGGTCGAGTGCGATCAGCACCCGCTTGCGCAGCCGTGCCGGGACCAACGCTCCTGAAACGGGCGCCAAGGCTACGTACACGACCATCTTGATGGCCAGTGCGGTGCCCAGCACCGCGCCCGCCTCGGCGCCCGCCAGGTCATAGGCCAGGAGGGCAAGGGCGACAGTTGCCAAGCCGGTTCCGACGAGTGCGACTATCTGCGCACCAAACAGGCGGCGAAACGTTGGGTGACTCAGTACTTCGAGCATGGGATTGTCCTGATATCAACGTTCTGACGGCACCAACCCGGGTGCCCCCTCTGCCCGGTTTCAGGACAGAGGCGGCGGGCAGGCGGAGTGTACGCCCACCATTGTTCGGGTCGGGGTGACGACCCCGCCGGCATGGCGGGGTCGTTCGCTAAACGCGAATGGATTTACTTCTTTTTCGGTGTTGCCTGCGCTTCGCAACGTTCCTTCAGCGCCTTGGTCTGGGCATCATTGAGGTCCACCTTGAACTTCGAACGGTCGGCCAACTGTTCGCAGGTCGCCGGCTTGGCCTTGGGAGCAGCCGGGGTTGCCGGATCGGCATGAAGCGCCGGATCATGGGCGGACGCTGTGGTGAAAAGGGACATGCTGAGAAGCAGGCCGGCAACTACTGCGCTATGAGTCTTCATGGTGATTCTCCTAGGTTAGGATCGGCGAAGTGCCGGGGTGTTACGGCTGATAGATGTCGGCTTGGTAGCCAATAAGTTCGATGCTCACGGTCACTGGCTTGTCGCCTCGGTTCTGCCAGTACCACCCATGAGTTCCCTCAAATGGCGCGACGAAGGTGCCGCGCGCCTCCCGCTGCGCACCTTCGACGGCGTAGCTGGTCCATGCGCCCTTCACGTCGGGTCGCTCGCCGTGCATATCGACTGCCACGTCCCCGGTTGCCTTCCAGCGGAACAGCATTCCGGTGCCTGCAACCATGTGGGACTTGACCTCTTTTCCCTTGCCCGGCTCCAGCGTGATCGTCATCGCGTCCTGGCGAAGCTCACCGTTGGTGAGCGATACCGCGCCTGGATCAAGCGATTGCCCTTTGTTCGCCCCGAATGCGGCCGCGGCCTTCTCCGCCAAGGCGGCCTCTGCCCCCGATGCTGTTGAGGACGTCGGCGTGGACGGGTCGATGACGGTGCTTCCGCCGTCCGCCAGGGCGGTCAAGCCCAGCGCCCGGCCGATCCCGATGGGATCAAGGCCGTACTCCGCCGGCAGAACGGCCGTGACGAGAAGCGCGCCGGCAATGGCAGCGGCAAGAAGGGTCGACTTCAGCAGGCGGCCAGTGGTGGGAAGTGGTTGATTGGTGGTGATCGACATAATGGGTCTCGTTCAGAAATCAGGAAACGAAGTAGCCGGTGAGCTGCATGCCGATGAGCACGAAGCCGGCCATCATCAAGATGGTGTTAACGCCGTAGGCCTGACGGTTGAAGGACGGCAGTCGACGCCAGAAGCCCATCACAATCAGGATGCCGGCAAGCGCTAGCAGTTGGCCGAGCTCAACGCCCACGTTGAACGCAAGCATGTTGGGGACCAGCCCGTCCGGCGATAGCGAGAAGTCCTGAAGCTTCGTGGCCAGGCCGAAGCCGTGGAAAAAGCCGAAGACAAGGACCGCAATCTTGGTGTTGGGTTGCACGCCGAACCAGCGCTTGAACGCGCCCATGTTGTCCAAGGCCTTGTAGACCACCGACAGGCCGATGATCGCGTCGACCAGATAGGCGTTGACGTGAAAGCCGCCGAGCACGCCGAGCAGCAGCGTCGTGCTGTGACCAATGGCGAACAAGGTGACGTAGATGCTCACGTCCCGCATGCGGTAAAGGAAGAAAATCACCCCGAACAGGAACAGAAGGTGGTCGTATCCAGTCACCATGTGCTTGGCGCCGAGGTAGGTGAACGCGATCAGTTGCCTACCGGTGCTTTCTTCAAGGAAGGCCTGGTCGCCCTCGCTGACACCGTGCGCGAACGCCGCAAACGGCAGGAGGACTGCGGCAAGCATCGAAAGCCATGCAAAGAGCTTGGTGGGGGAAGTCAAAGACGAGTTCCTTGTGCGGAAAGGAGATGGATGATTCATGGGGAGCGACTTTCCAGATCAGGTTTTTCGCGGTGGATCAGTCGATAGAGCGCCGGCAGCACGAGCAGTGTCAGCAGCGTTGAAGAGATGATTCCGCCGATCACCACGGTTGCGAGCGGGCGCTGAACTTCCGCGCCAGCACCGACGTTCAGAGCCATGGGAAGGAAGCCCAGGCTCGCCACCAAGGCCGTCATCAGGACCGGCCGGAGGCGGGTAAGGGCACCTTCGGTGACAGCCCTATGCAGGGGCATGCCCTCTTCTCGCAGGTTCTTGATGAAGCTGATCATTACCAGGCCGTTGAGCACGGCAACGCCCGAAAGCGCGATGAACCCCACGCCTGCGGAGATGGATAAGGGAATGCCGCGCAGCCATAGCGCCACCACGCCTCCGGTTAGCGCGAGTGGCACGCCACTGAACACGATCGCAGCATCCTTTCCTGAGCCGAATGCCATGAACAGCAATCCGAAGATCATTACCAGAACCACTGGCACGACGATGGACAGGCGCTTGCTTGCCGAGATCAACTGCTCAAAGGTGCCGCCGTACTCGATCCAGTAGCCTTCGGGCAGCTGGACTTCTTGTCCGACTTTGCTGCGCAACTCCTCGACAAAGGACCCCAGATCGCGTCCGCGCACATTGCTGGTGATCACCACCCTGCGTTTGCCATTCTCGCGGCTGATCTGGTTGGGACCGGGCGCAATCTCGACCTTGGCCAACTGCCCCAAGGGAACGAAGCTACGCTCCTGGCCGGTGCTCGCCCCTGGCGCGACGGCTACAGGTAGTGACGCCAGTGTTCCGATGTCCTGACGCAGGTTCTCCGGCAGACGAACCACGATGTCGAAGCGGCGATCGCCTTCGAACACCTGGCCGACCGATTCACCTCCCAACGCCACCGAGATGGTCTTTTGCACGTCATCAATGGCTACACCGTATCGTGCAAGTGCATCCAGGTCCGGCGTGATCGTCATCAAGGGCAGACCGGTGACCTGCTCAAGTTTCACGTCGGCCGCTCCTTGGATCCCACTGGCAACGTTCTCCACCTGACTACCGATGGCTGCCAGTTGTTCCAAGTCGTCGCCGTACAGCTTGACGGCAACCTCAGCCCGAACGCCGGCAATGAGCTCGTTCATCCGCATTTGCACGGGCTGAGTGAACTCGTAGTTGTTGCCAGGAATGGCGCGAACCACCTTCTCGAGCTCGGCAACAAGCTGCGCCTTCGGCTTGCGCGGATCAGGCCATTTGTCCCGATCTTTGAGCATGATGAAGGTGTCGGCTACGGAGGGGGGCATGGGGTCGGTCGCCACCTCGGCAGTGCCGATTTTGGCGACGACTTCGTCCACCTCGGGGAACTGCTTGATTGCCGCTTCCAGCTGACGTTGCATGCCGATGGCCTGAGTCAAGCTGGTCCCTGGAATTCGGAGCGCATGCAGTGCGATATCGCCCTCATCCAGGTTCGGAATGAACTCAGTGCCGAGACGGCTTGCAAGCAGGCCCGCCAGGACGGTGAGCACTGCGGCCGAGGCCACCACCACCTTGCGTGCGTTGACGGCTCGCTCAAGCATCGGGCCATACAGCTTGGTAACCCCGCGCATGGCCTTGGTTTCCTTCTCCGAAACCTTCCCCGTTACGAACTGAGCCACAGCGGCCGGCACGAATGTCAGGGACAGCGCCATGGCACCGGTAAGCGCGATGACCACGGTAAGCGCCATCGGGTGGAACATCTTCCCTTCCACGCCGGAGAGGGCAAAGATCGGGATGTAGACCGCCGCGATGATGAAAAGGCCGAACAGGCTTGGCTTGATCACTTCTGCACTGGCACTTGCCGCCAAGGAGAATCGTTCTTCCCGGGTCAACAGACGGCCCAGAAGATGTTGCCGCTCGCCAAAGCGGCGCAGGCAGTTCTCCACGATGATGACCGCCCCATCGACGATCAAGCCAAAATCCAGTGCGCCCAGGCTCATCAGATTCGCGGAGACACGATTCTGAACCATGCCTGTGATCGTCAGCAGCATCGTCAATGGAATGACCGCCGCAGTGATCAGCGCCGCACGAAGATTGCCCAGAAGCAGGAAGAGGACCGCGATGACGAGCAGGGCGCCTTCGAGAAGGTTCTTCTTCACCGTCTCGATGGTCCGGTCCACCAGTTCGGTTCTGTCGTAGACGGCATGCGCCCGCACGCCGTCAGGCAAGGTGGCGTCGATGTCCTTGAGCTTGGCGGCAGTTCGCTGAGCCACGTCTCGGCTGTTTTCACCGATGAGCATGAAGGCCGTGCCAAGGACTACTTCCTTGCCATCTTTGGTTGCCGCGCCTGTGCGAAGTTCGGTGCCTTCTACAACGTCCGCCAGATCGCCAACGCGCAATGGCATGCCATCACGGTTGGCCACAACGATCTTGCGCAAGCCCGCCATGTCGGCCACCTGGCCCGGCACGCGGACCAGGTACTGCTCACCGCTCTTCTCGATGTAGCCGGCGCCCACGTTGGCGTTGCTGCGTGCCACGGCTTCCAGCACGTCCTGCAACGTCAGTCCGTAGGCTTGGAGCTTCTTCGGGTCCGGCGTGATGTGGAACTGGCGAACATAGCCTCCGACGGTGTTGACCTCCGTTACGCCCTTCAAGTGGCGCATCTGCGGTCGGACCACCCAGTCCTGCAGCGTACGAAGCGCCATTGGTGTCCACGTCTCCTCAGCACCCGGCTCAGCCTCCACGGTGTACATGAAGATCTCGCCCAAGCCCGTCGCTACCGGTCCAAGGCTTGGCTTGAGTCCCTCGGGCAATTGGGATGCCGCTTGCTGAAGCCGCTCTGCGACCTGCTGACGGGCGAAGTAGATGTCCGTGCCATCTTCAAACACCACCGTGACCTGAGACAGGCCGTAGCGTGAGATGGAACGGGTGTATTCCAGCTTTGCCAACCCGGCTAACGCTGTTTCGACGGGGAACGTGACCCGTTGCTCGGCCTCCAGCGGTGAGTAGCCGGGAGCTTCGGTGTTGATCTGCACCTGGACATTGGTGATGTCAGGAACGGCGTCGATGGGAAGCTTGCTGTAGTTCCAGATCCCAAGGCCTGAGAAGGCCAGGACCAGAACGAGCACAAGCCATCTGTGCGCGATGGACGCGCGAATGATTCGCTCTAGCATGGGGCGTCCTTAGTGGTCGTGGCTTGCGCCGGACTTTTCGATGTCGGCACGAATCAGGTAGCTCTGCTCGGACACGTAACGGGTGCCTGGCTTCAGTCCTTTCAGAACCTCCACGCGCTCGCCATCGCGCCTACCCAGTTCAAGCATCCGCACCTCATAGCTGTCGCCCACCTGGGCGAACACAACGGTGAAGTCCCGGAAACGCTGAAGGCCCGATTCTTTTACCGTCAAAGGAACCTCCGTTTCCGCGATGACGACCTCGGCGGATACGGCCATTCCCGGTCGCCATCTGCCTTCACCGTTGGCAAGGGCCACGCGTGCCACCACGGTCTGGCCCGCGCTGGCCAGCGGCAGGATGCCCTGCAGCTTTCCCGTTGTTTCCAAACCACCTGTTGCCGAACGGATGGTCACCGCTTGGCCCGGGGACAGGCGCTCGGCGTCGCTTCCCAGCGCACGCAAATCCACCCAGACCTCGGAAAGGTCAGCTATCTCGAACAGCGTGTTGTCGGCAGCGACATCTCCTACCGCCGTATTGCGTGCGAGCACCACGCCACTGAAAGGCGCCGTGACGGAGTAGGTCCGCATGCTGTCATTGCCCTCCACCGTGGCCAGCGTCTGACCGGCCGAGACGCGTTGTCCCATCTCGACCGTCACACTGCGGACCACGCCCGGGAAGCGTCCCTTCACCGCAGCAAAGCGACCGGTGTCGACCGCGACGTTGCCCATAAGCGAGACAGTGTCCCGGATGACCCCTGGTTCGGCGGACTCAACCACGACACCTGCGTCGGCAGCGGCTTTCGGATCTATGGTTGTGCGACCTTCGTACGAGGCGTAGGCCCAGGTGTAGTTCTTCCCACCCACCACTGCATCGGCTTTGACGTCAAAGGAGTGCGGTTCAACCACCTCCCCGTTGCCCACTAGGTAATCGTTCTCTGGAACAAAGCTGAAGTTGTTGACTTCGCCGTCCAGTCGCTTGAGTTGCATCGTCGCTTTGACTTCGCCAGGTGCCAGCGGCTTGTCGTTGCGATAGGCATACAGTCGGAACTGCGGCGGGGTATTGGTTTCGTAAACAGTTACTTCAAGGGCGAAGTCGCCGTCGCGAAGCATGCGCCCGCGATGCGGCCCTCGTTCGTAGTCGCCTGCGGCCGCAGCAGTGGCTTCAGGCTTGTCTCCCTGCGACGGTTCGTTGCCGCCACATGCAGCCAAGGCGAACGGAAGCATGATCAGGAATACGTATCGGTTCATGGGCGGATGTCCAAGGCAGAAGCGGTGAGGCGGTCGGCCTCGACCAGGAGACGGAGATAGCGCGCGGCAGATTCGACTTCCCGTTCGCGAAGGTCGAAGAGCCGCTGCTGCGCTTGGCTGAGTACCAGGAAGGAGAAGCGACCTTCCTCAAAGCCTCTGCGGCTCTGATCAAAGGCCTGCTGGGCCTTTGGCAACTGGCGCTGGCGCACCGACTCCACCTCGGACTGCGCTTGCTTGAGCTGCTGGTAGATGCCAAACAGCTCTTGACGCACCTCCAGCATCTGCGCCTCGCGCCTGTACTTGAGCGAGGTCAGCTCGTAGTCCGCTTCGGCGACGGAGAAATCCGATCGCCGCCGGCTTCCCAACGGGACAGAGATGGACATCACCAGGCCGCTGTCTTTGGTGGCTTCCAGTCGGCGAATGCCGAGGCCAACGCTGACATCCGGCTTGGCGCTGGCCCGGGCGATCTCCCTTCTTGCACCCAGAACCCCGGCCTGGGCCTCCATGGCCCGCTGCTGTGGTGTCGTGGCGAGGCGTAGGCTCAGATCATCGAAATCATCCAAAGAGGGAAGGACCCCGGTATCCCCGGCAACCGAGCCGAAGTCCGGGCTCGGCGCCCCCCACGTGGCGGCAAGTGACATCCGCGCGCCTTCCAGCGCCTGCAACGCCTGCTCCCGCTTCAGCTCGGCATCGAGCAGGGCGATCTCGGCGGCTCTCAGGTCCGAGTCCGGATTACGGGCGGCCGCTACCCAGCGGGCCACTTCACGGCGCATGGCCTGGGCCATTTTGATGCGCTCTTCGGCGTGCTCGACATGCTCTTGGGCGGCCAGCACATCGACGAAGCGCCCCGCAGCCAAGGTGGCAATGGCGATACGGGTGACGTCCGCCTCGCTTCGGGCGGCGTCCACCTCCGCGCCACCGAGCGCTTGGCGCGCTGCCCGCTTCCCACCGAGTTCCAAGACCTTGGAGATGCGGAACGTGGATTCGGCGGCGTCCAGGCCGCTCAGGCCACCTGAGCCTGCCACGTTTTCAAGCTCGCCTCCCAGCACGAGGGGCGTAGGCAACGCCTCCCGGCCCGCACGGCTTCTGACAGCTTCCAGTTGAGCAGCGTCTGCCTGCACGCTGGGATGGGTGCCCAGGGCACGGGCAACCGCATCCTCCAGGCGCAGCACTTCAGCGGCGTGGCCAGGCACGGCCACACCGCAGGCGCCGGCAATAGCCAGCGCCCACAAACTACGTAATTTCACGGAAAATCTCCGACAAATGGTCATGACGACGCGCTGCCGGCCACCATTTGGTGAACAGCGCGCTCAGGCCGCTACAGCGCGGCAGGAGTCGTCAGACGATC
>WPCJ01179904.1_pt1 | contig 14996 bp, 12 predicted proteins | sample 5399831 | NCBI WGS metagenome assembly WPCJ01 (sample SAMN12869470, study PRJNA574797) | sludge metagenome | isolation source: wastewater treatment of pH10 | place: China:Beijing | collected 2019-05-20 | reverse complement strand
CCATAGTAATAAACTTTAGACCTCAACCCCGTCCAGCTTTACTATGAAGTTCACCTCAACTTTTGAAATATTGAGGTTAGTTTCAAGATCTGTTTCGTATTCTGCAAGTAAACTTTTAATGGCAGTTTCTAACGATTGTTTTAAATCAGTAACGGTTTCATCCATCAATATCGTTTTTTCAGCCTCAGTCAGGTTAGAAAGCGTCATTCTGTCCCACTCCAAAAAATGTTTAGATTAATCCCAGCTTTGTTTAGACCCTTTATAATTTCTGATTTGCTTTTTCGGTTTGCGTTTTCAGTTTTTATTTTTACTTTTCGCTTTTAGTCTTCGTTTTTAATCTTCATTTCAATCTTCATTTCAATCTTCATTTTAATCTTCATTTTAATCTTCGTTTTTAGTTTCGTTTATCCAGTCAGAACCTGTGCTTTGTAAATTCATTCTGAAACGCAAACGTATCTTCCAGAAATGCAAACAAGTCCGTTCTGTAACTCAACCCCACCTACCAGTTCAGCATTCTCAAGCACCTGTTGCAAAAGCTGCACTATCATCTGGAGCTTACTCCCAATCCCGAAGCTCAATGCTACCCCCGATAAACCATAATTTCTATTGTTTAATGGTATTATGTTTTATCAATAGTATAACTGGTATAGTTGTATAAATACTTATTCTGTGTAAAATGGGCATCATTGGGCGTTATTTATCAGAATAGGCAGGATAATTTTAAATAGGAGAACAGTTTCAAAACTTATAATGTTATGAAAAATATAATTCAGTTGGCAGCTTTACTTTTTTAAAAAAATTTATATAAAGTACAGAAAAAAATAGAATCTTTTAGTTTTTGATACTTTAGTTTTTGACACTTAATTCTTAACAATAAAAAGTAAGGTTTTTTAATATTAATTTTTTTATTAAAAAAAAGATAAATGGTTTTAAATAGTCCGAATTTTCGAAATTATTGCGGCAGAGATGCAACTCTCCAGCAATGAGCCTGATCAGGGAGGTCGAAGCACCAGGTTGTGTATCTTTCACCAGTTTAACCGCGCCTGCTTACAGAACCTGCCCGGGCAGAGATGCCAGAAGAGCTTGAGAAGTCGGCTGTATTCAGTGTAGATGAAATTATTTTTCAGGGTTGAGAAAAGCATTGTTTTTACATTCAGGCTATAGGCAATTTAAAAACAGGGGACAAAAAGGAGGAAAAATAGAAGGAGGAAAAATAGAAGGAAGAAAAATAGAAGGAAGAAAAATAGAAGGAAGAAAAATAGAAGGAAGAAAAATAGAAGGAAGAAAAATAGAAGGAGGAATAACAGAAACCTCCTTAAAACCTGATAAAAGGAATAATATTCGGGCGTAGAAGAACCTGAGTTCTTTTCTTTGCTTTTATTTTGAGTTTACCTGTTAACTTTAATGAAACCCGGTATATTTTCATATTCCTGCTACCATTATTTTTCTGCTATATTTTTCTACAATATCACTTTTTGTGGTATCGTTTTGCACCATTATTTTATGATATAATTTATTTAACACATTCTTACTTGCTCAGGGTTCTCCACATTACAGCAATTTTTTCTATTTCAATATGCGTGTAACCCTCTTCTTTTATAGTCCATTTAAGGCTCAGGACTCCATCATTACATTCAGCAGCGATTCCCCGGTATGTTGTGTTTCCCCCGATGTCAATTTCTACTTCCTTACCCAGATAATATTTCTCAATGAACTCCTGTTTCATACTTATCAACTCCTGGTTTATGCTTCGGATACAGAGAGACCCGTATGGTGTTTACCAAGTATAGTTAGTATCAGGATGCTATATTATATCTTAAAAAACTGAGATTCTGAACTCAGTTAAGGAAAGAGAATAAAAGAGGAGATTCCAGGGTTTACCCGGAGTTTTTTATAAAATATTCCTGAGCAAGTCCGGGAGAGCGGAACCCGAACATCTTTAAGGGTTAAAAATCACGGCTGGCAGGTGTTTCTGAACCGTCTGAACCGTTTGAATTGTCTGATCCGGGTCTGGATGACTCAGGCATCTCATTTTCCGGTGAATACCGTTCCGATGAATTCTGTTCTGATGAATTTTGTTCTGAGGCATTTTGCTCAGGCAAATTCTGTTCCGAACTGCTTAAACCTGTTCCGATCTCTCCCTGACCTGTCCCCGGTTCTCCTGCGGGCTTATCGAAAAACGGAATATTTAACCCGTCAAACCACTTTTCAAGGAAAGTCAGCAGGTGGTACTTCAGGAAAACTGCAAACGGTACACTCAGCATCATCAGTAATGCAAATGTAAACAGGATTTCTGCCAGGACAAAAAGAGCCAGAATTATCCAGATCAATGGTTCAGAAACGAAAGTGGAGAGGATATAATAGGCTATCCCATCAATAACAAGGGAAACAATAATCAGTACCAGAAACAGCACGATAAACAGGATCAATGCCAGGAAACCAACCCCGATTCCCAGAAGGAACCTTATAAGCCAGTAGACCAGAATTTCCTGCCAGTTTTTCCTGAAATTCCTGTAGACCATGTTGAAAGATGTGAGAATCCCGGTTTCCCTGTAAATGGAAACAGGGATTGCAAGGCTTAAAAAAGAGTTTATGACTGCCCCTACCAGGGCAAGAAGGATAATTACGCCAAAAATCCACAGTATCCCACCTACAAGAGCAGGTACTGAAAAATCAGGAGACTCTGTAACGAATATTGAGACAAAAGGCAGCAGAGAAAGAACAAAAATTATGAAAAAAAGGAGACCTATGGCCAGACGTATGAGAAGGAGATTAAAGCCTTTCCCCATAAACTTTTTAAAATAAGCCCGGAGCTTTACTTCATTTTTTACCAGAGATTCTACAAAAACAAACTCCATGACACTTGAAATATAAGAAAAAACGATAACGAAAAGAATTAAGAAAATTATTGCAGCAGCTATAATTATTAATGGATCTATGGACTGGATATAGCCAAGGCCTGTCCAGGATATGTCATACGGGGACACAGGCACGTCACCGGGCACAATGGCAGGAAAATCGCTCCCCCAATCTTCGGAGCCCATGTTATAGTTAGTTCCCTGACCTCCATAACTGGACCCGAGACCTCCAACGAAAAAAACAATAATTGCAAGTTTTACCCATTTCCAGAAATCAAAAGGTTCTAAAAGAGCTTTTTTTGTCCGTGAAAAAGCTCTATCTATCGCATCTATTGCGTACCAGGTCATAATATCTAATTTTATTTTTCGAATAAGTAATTATCCGTAAAATGGAATTTTACGGTACGACATAATATGAGCATCAGACCGGACAGGCTCTTAACCTGATTGGCTGGTTAAGAAATTGCCGTATGAGATGAACTTCAGACCATGTTTGCTCTTAATCTGATTAGCTGGTTGAGAACTTACAGTCTTTTCACCATGGAAATATGCTCGATTCCGGATTCAGGAAAGGTATTACCATAAGCAACAAAGCCGAACTTCCCGTAAAACCCGCTTGCATGGGTCTGTGCATGGATATGCACCTCTTTTGCTCCCAGTTCAGCGGCTTTTTCCAGAAGCTTTTCCACAACGAGCTTTCCTGCCTGTTTTCCCCGGTGTTCTTTAAGGACTGAAATTCTTCCAATAATCCAGTATTTTTCAGATTTAAAAAGCCTCCCTGTGGCTACCGGACTGCCATCCGCATACACGACTGCATGATGAGACTTCAGGTCCGCTTCGTCAAATTCCTCTTCTTCCGGCACATTCTGTTCATTTATAAAAACGTTTCTTCGGATTTGGAAAGCATCCTCCAGGTTCCCTTTATGTTTTACATCTATCCATTTTACTTCCAGAGGATATTCGCTCTCTTTTCCCATTTTACGCCTCTTTTTTGATTCATTTTTTTCATTACCGGTAAAGACAAATTGAGGAAAACGTTCCCGGATAACCGACCCTCAAATTCACTGAAAAGCAGAATAAAGCAGAATTAAACATTACTTGTAAAATAAAACAGGTTAACGGGCCCGCCGCGATTCGAACACGAGTCAATGGGTGTCTTCGTAAGAATCTTACTTCGAAGCCCATTAGGATATCCTGGCTACCCCACGAGCCCGCGGTGCCGCTGTATTGATAGCAACTATCCATATTAAAGGTTTCTCTCAAAAATAAGAAAAAGGGAAAAAAGGAGGGCAAATTAAAAATTGCCTTGTTATGAAAATGTTTATGAAGCCATACAGATAAAATAAATATGTATAGTTGAGAGAAATTAAAGGATTTATGTCCAAATGAGTCGAAATAAATTCAAAAATTACTAAAAAGGATAATTATAAAATGCAGACATAACTTTTATATTACAAAAGTTCTTTTAATATATGCAGAAAATTTCCGATATCATACAGTCATATTCATTCAATTAAAGATCCTGCAAGTAGATTTTTCTGGACAAATTTATCAAAACAGATATCAAATCATTTTTGCCCACTAAAATGGTAATGTGTTAAGAATTATTTAAACAAATAATGAGGGCTTATCAGAATGGATAGAGTTTCAACAGGCATAGAGGAGCTTGATAGAAAATTGAGCGGAGGTTATCCCGGGAATAAAGCAACCCTGATAACAGGCGTAGCCGGGAGTGGAAAAACTATCTATGGAATCCATTTCCTTCACAGGAGCTGTGTTGAAGGAAGAAAATGCCTGATGATCGCAACTGAAGAAACTCCTGAAGATATTCTTTACCAGGCAGAATTGCTGGGGCATGACATTAAGCCTTACTATGAAAGCGGGCAGCTTGTCATAGAAAACATATTTGAGAGTCGCTCGGAAATCATGGGGCAGACAAGATACGGTTTTAAACCTGAAAGCCTTGATATCGAGCTCCCTAACCTTATAGAATTCATACGCGACGGAACAGAATGCCTTGTCATAGATAACCTGGGAACCTTTGCTCTGAGAGTTCCCAAAAAAAAGTTAAGGGACCAGTTTGACGGGCTGAACTACCTTGTGAGAAAAAAAAGCTGTACCACCCTCCTGATCATGGATGAATCAGCTCACAACCTGACCAACCAGCTAGCTGAATATTCGGTCTACGGTACTATTCGCCTTCTGGTAAAAGAGAACGCCTATCTGGGGAAAATGGAGCGCTACCTGTGCATATCCAAGATGCGCAGCACTCCTATATCCCCTGATATGTCGATATTTGAAATCACATCCGAAGGGATCAAAATTCATGAAACAAAAGGAGGAAGCCTTGTTGAATGAGAATAACAGGCCGAAAGTCCTCATAGTGGATGACATGAGGGAGAATGTCGAGCTGATGGAAGCCTACCTTGCGGTTGAACCTTACAAAGTTTTCTGTGCTTACGGGGGAAAAGAAGCTCTCAGGATAGTGGATAAAGAAAAACCCGATATCGTCCTTCTGGATGTTATGATGCCTGAAGTCAACGGCTACGAGGTCTGCAAAATCCTCAAGGAAAACCCCGAGACCCAGTTTATTCCGGTACTTATGCTTACCGCTCTTTCTGAACTTGAAGACCGCATAAAAGGGATTGAGGTAGGAGCAGATGACTTCCTCACAAAACCCATAAACAGGCTTGAGCTGAAAACCAGAGTGAAGTCTCTCCTCAGAGTCAAATACCTTCACGACAGGCTGGTTGCTGACAGGGACAGCCTTGAAGTAAAAAACAGAGTGCAGAGCATCCTCACTGCCGTAATTCCTACCCTGCTCCAGTCCGTATCCAATGAAGAGAAAAAGGTCATTATAAACCAGATGACAGGCATGGTCGAAAAGACACTTCTTGAGATGTACCACTTCGAAAACAGGGAAATGGATCTGGCTTACGCAGGGAATGTCTGTGCAGAAATAATGAACCAGCTTGGCGGGAGCTTTTATTCTACTATGGGAGAAAATGATAAGATCTGGATAGTAAAAGGAACCAGATGCCCATGGAAAGGGGAAGAAGCCCGCAAAAACCCTATCCTCTGCACACTGACCCGAAAAATATTTTCAAATATAACCCTGAAAGTAGATTCAGGCTGCAGGCTTGAAGCCCTGAAAACCATTGGAAACAGAAATGACTGCTGCGAATTCCTGATAAAAGCAGCATAATATGTTTTTATTTCCTTTCAGTAAAAATCTCCCTTTCATTCATAATCCCCGAGATTTACGGAGATTTCATGCCTGAAATAACCCTTATCCCCTGCGAAGTGATGTCAAAAAGGGAATATTTGACAGGCACAGGTGTGTTTCTCATTTTTTCAATATAGAGATACTGTTTTGTTTTCCCGGAAATGAAGTTTTCCTGTGTAATGAGTCTCATAAGCCCGAAAACCATATAGCCCGTAAGCCTCTGGGTAGTATTGTAAGAGTCCTCGTCCATGACAAAGAGACTTGTACATCCGTTTTTCAGGAGGATAATGCTTATTGAACTGAACTCATCTGCGAACTCCCTTATATCATGATTTATGGCCATTACTCCGATGTTGTCAATAACCACAACATCAACTTCCGTAGACATGGAACTTAAGTATTCAATTATATCCGTGTCCACGGCACAGAGCCCTTTTCCGAATTTGGAAACGCTTTTAATCTTGTTTATTTTGTCCTCGAATATATTCCTGATATTAAGCTGCCCGCTTTCAAGGAAAGGCTCAAGGTCAATCCCGAGACTGTGTGCCTGAGTGAGTACGTCTTCAGTGAGTTCTCTTGTAAGAACAAGTATGCATTTTCTTCCGTCCTGGCAGCTCCTGTGAAGAAAGTGAAGCCCGAGGATAGTTTTTCCAGAGCCCGGAGGCCCGGTAACAAGAATGCTCTTTCCCCTGGGATATCCCCCGTCCATAAGTAAATCCAGTCCTTCCACTCCGGTAGGCAAGTTTTCCATACTATCACATCTTCAGTCTCGATATATTTTAAATACAAATAGCCTGAATTAACGGATTTTTCTAAATTAACAGGTAATTAAAATTGTTTTTTAACATAATTGTCTTAACTACTTTATAGTGTTGTCGTTCAGTTTAAATCTTTGAAAAATGACCGGTGTAGTTTTGTTGAAGATATAAAGTCCTAAAGTCCTAAAGTCCTAAAGTCCTGTGAGTTTCTGTGAATCTATAAATTTTTTTCTTAAGTAAACCAGAAAATAATCATTAAGCATAAAAACCTGTGACAAAAAAATAAGCAGTATCAGAAGCCAGTAAAAATCGAATCGCCAGGAAAGCGGAATAAGGCAGAATAAAGCGGAATAACCAAAAGAGCCGGAAAAATAAGCTTAATTCCGGCTTTTCGATTATCGGATAATTAATTTGAGTTCATATTTTGATGCTTTCTGGATGCTGTTACATTTTTGCGGTTTTCAGATCACTGTTCATATCAACTGCCCTACGAAAGGCCCGAATATCATGAAGAGGAATGATAACAGGATCAGCATCGAGAAACTCGCCGTAATTGAATTTGAGATCCTTTCAGATACTGATTCGTTCTTCGTAAATTTGTACATAAGCGAATAGGTGTAGTCCCTGAATACATGTCCTCCGTCAAGCGGAACCGCGGGCAGGCAGTTGAACAGGCCCACGTAGAAGTTCAGCCATCCAATCCAGAGCAGGGAGTTTGCTATCCAGAAAATCCCGACTCCAAGGGGCTCTGCCCATCCGACAGGGTGGTAAAACTGTGCAATCGTGCCTGAAAAGCCGCGGAAGCCCTCACCTGCAAAACCGTATATCGGAAGCCCGAAAAGGATGATCCAGCCTATAGGCTCGGAAAGCAGGGAAGGTATCTGTTTGAGTGCTTCAAGATAGAACTTTGCCTGGGGCATCCAGATGGACATTCCAAGCGCAGGACATTCCAGAACTCCTTCACCTCCATATGATACTCCAAGGAAGCCGATGTCACCGCCCGTAGGGTGGGGGGCCAGAAGAACACTAAAGACAGCAGTGCCGTTTTCAGTGAGGTCGCCGGTATAATTTGTTGAGGGGAGCAGTTCCACTTCTATGGTCTGGTTTGGTTCTGTCCCTTCCATGAAGTCTACGAAACTTGCAATACTTCGCATTTGCGTGTCGTCAATCCGGATCATTGTCATTCCGGTTTCGATTCCTGCCTCTTCTGCAGGACTTCCTTCAACAATCCCTCCTACAGGCACTCCGTTGAGGCATTCTTCTGAAGATGAAGGGACTTTTAACTCGTAGACTGAAACGGTATCATCTTTTGAGGCATGTATTCGTAAAGTGTCTCCTGGTTCAACGGTTTCAAGATAGGAAAGAAAATCCATTCCAGTAGTGATATTTGTATCATCTACCCGCGTAATCACCATGTCTTCCTGAAGCCCTGCAGTCTGGGCAGGAGAACTTTCGTTTATGCCAACTATCATGGCATCGCTCAGGGGAGCAATTGCTCCCAGCACAGGCCCAAAAAAGAGCAGCAGGGCTATAAAAGCAACGCAGAAATTGGCCATAACTCCTGCGGCAAGGATACGGGCTCTCTGGGTTCTTGTGGCAATTACTTCAGGTTTGTTCCCTGTTTTCTCACGTGCAGGGGAAACTGCCTCTCCGTTTTGAATTTCTTTCAGCTTTTTTTCTTCCTTTTCCCTCTCTTCCCAGGCTTCTATTTCTTCAATTGTGGCTGTCAGAGGAAGCTCTTTTTTTACTTCTTCTTTTTTGCCGAATAGCTGCTCATCGTCAGGTTCCGCAAAACCTCCTATGGGGACGAGGGCGAACAGAATTCCCATAGATTTGACTCTGATGTTTTCAACCCTGCACAGGATTGCATGGGAAAATTCGTGCACCACAAGCGTGACAATGAGGGCAATTACACCCCAGGTAAAGGGAATAAACTCATTTACACCCGGAATCAGAAAGATATTCCTTGGGGAATTATATTTTCCAGGTTCGGGAACACTGTCGTTGAGGAACGAGGTATAAAGGGCAAGGTCTGAAATGACAATGACCAGGAACATAGCAGCCATGCCTGCAAACATCATCAGGATCCCGATATTTGCAAAAATTCTCCAGTAGCGTTTCGGGCGGGCAAGTATGTCCAGCAGCTTAAGACCTTTCGTTGTCCTTATCATAAGGATGGGGAGAGGCCCAAAAGTGCTTATGTTATACTTTTCCAGAATGCCCCTTCTGTCCAGAATGGAGACAAGGAACCAGTACATTAAAAAAATACCCAGTACAATGCTTGTGCCGCTCAAGGAAATTCTCCGAAATTATTAAGCCGAACCATTATAGGCTCTCGTTTGTGATTTTTATTTTAATAAACTTATCTGGTGATCAGTCTTTACAGCTTGGGTATAACTTCCACTTAAACGTCAACAGATAAATGATAATAGATAAATGTTAACAGATAAGTGTTAATAGATTAAAGTTAACAGATAAATGTTAACAGGTTGAATGTTGACAGATAAATGCAGCAGATTTAATGACGATTGATTAGTTGTTAAGAAATATAACAGTATATAGAATACATCTTTAATAAAGAGGTTAACGCCGCAAGTGAACTTCCAGCGCGATATGCAACTTCTATCGCGGTATGCAATCTCCAGCTGCATATTAAGCAGCAATTGTCCGGAGCCGGCATACATTCAAATAATTTAGATATTCAAATAATTAATCCTGTTACACCCCGTAGTCTATTCTGTTATAAATAGGTTTTAGTTTCTCTGCATATAGCACTGAACTCTGCGGGTAATAATACATCATAATTATATAAAAAGGTACATGGAATTGCAGGTTTATTCTTCCGTCAAGGTAACTTTTACATCAAGATTATTTTATGGCAGGCCAGTTTACGGCCGCATGTAAACAGCCACATATAATATAAAGATCTCAGCATCGGGGGTTATATTTTATGTCCCGGAGGCAATAGATAATAATGAGCAATTAATGAATAATGCTCAGTTTATAAGACTCAGCATATGCTCAGCATATTTCTGATTATAACTACTTTGTATGAGGTGTCTGTTTCATGATCGGAATCGTATATATAACAGCCGGGAGCATGGATAATGCATCTGAAATTGCAAGAGAGCTGGTCGCAAGAAGGCTTGCAGCCTGCGTAAATATGTTTCCGATATATTCAATCTACAGGTGGAACGAAAAGGTGGAGGAGCAGAACGAAGTAGCCCTGTTCGCCAAGACCGACTCTTCCCGCCTGGAAGAGATCATTGAAACCGTGAGGTTCCTACACACCTATGACCTGCCTGCTATCGAATTCTGGGAGGTTAAAGGCGAGCAGGATTACCTCGACTGGGTGCATGTAAACAGCTCGTAAGAAAAATAAACCCTCCGGACAGGAATAAACTTAAAGCCTGAAGCCGATATTTTGTAGCCGAAAGCTGAAATAAAAGTATCCGGAATTACCCGCTTTCGTAATAATTAGCAGGATTGGTTCGTTCACAGGATTAGCTTTATATGCTAGTTATAACTTTACCTATTTGGATTTCCGAAAAGCGCGGGAGTAACCAAGCGGTCAACGGTGGCAGACTCAAGATCTGTTCGTGCAGACGTTCAGGGGTTCGAATCCCTTCTCCCGCACCTGAAATTCTCGGATTTTTTGCTTTCTTTTAATCTTTCTATTTTCGATCTATTTCTCAAATGGCTATTAAGTTGCTTCTGAGTTAAGCAAGAATCAGGCCACAGCTTCGGGTCTACACGGGTCCATATCGAGAACGATTACATACAGAACGACTTCATCATAACAAAAAGTCAATTTGTGAGATTTGCCCGGCATATTTTGAATCAGTTTAATATTTTTGTCAGGCGGATTTTAATGAAATTATCAATGTACTGAATAATATCCCTGTAAATTTTATTTAGTTCTTCAAGTTTCTTTTTAGTATCCTCAAATCTCTCTTTTGTATTATCCTCAATCCTTCTGCCTGTATCCTCGAATTTCCTGGTTACTTTTCCAAGGCTGGTTGTTGCATTATCAAGACTTTTGTCTGCAGTTTCCTCCCAGTTTTTGGTAGAGTTTTTCAATTTTTCACCCGCAGATGTGATATCCTTTCTGGAATCAACCACCAGATTGCTGGCGTTTGCGACAAGCTGCTGGGATATTTCTTTCACTTTTGCGCTATTGAAAGACCCGGAAAAACTTTTGCTTCCTCCCGAGGAACTGGTACCAGAAGAGCCGACCTCTGAATAGTTTACTTCTGAGGCAGAAATCTCTATATGGACAGGGATTATAATTCCGGCTCCCACGATTTTTCCTGATACGGTACAGGGAATTTTTATGTTGCATTCAACATCTGTTTCTTCTGTTGCAGGAACATTGAGTTTGACTTTAACTTCCCTGTATTCCCCTGCTTTCAGATCAAAAGAAGTTGAGGAAAATGTAAACCAATCTTCACAGGCACCCTCTTCAACGAAAATCCCATATGTTGCGGCTTCGTTTCCTGTGTTTATCACATATAGCGATTGCTCTGCAGACGTTTCTGGAGCGAGCCTGAAACTCAGGTTTCCCGGGCTTGCTCCAACCCCTATACTTGAAGAGCCTGCAGCAGCCTGCACCGAAATAATAAGAGCGACAATGAGTAACACAATTATAAGTCTCATCCGCAAACCTCAGTATTTTCAATATATATTTTACGAACAATTCAGAGACTATTCTTGCACGAGATCTTGTCCTGAAGCCTCAAATCAAAAACTCAGACTTTACAATTCATTTTGAAATATTTTCCTAACGACATTCATATATTAAAGATATTTGATTTTGTTTTTTTTCATAATAATATTGAACATTATATTAATTATTATGCCTTTTGTGTTAATTAAGTACTATTAGAAATAGATATCTAGAAAAGATATGACTGAAAACAAGATTTGACTAAAAGAGAACCAACAAAAAAGAGATTTAACAAAAACAAGACATCTGACTAAGGAATGGTGAAAATTTAATTTCAAACACTTATGCCCTATATTGCCATTAATGATGTTGGGAAGTGCAATTATAGAACCATTACCAAGTGAAAACTTGAAGTCATATTTCAATCATTCCTAAAAAAGAGAACTTACAAAAAAGAGAACTTACAAAAAAGAGAACTTACAAAAAGAGAGTTATCTGACTAGAAAAAATATAACTTTGCAGATTTCAAAAACAGCAATCCGGGAAAATTCTGGATTCTGTAAACCGGTTGTAGCTTTTTCATTAGCTCCGATTTTTGTGTTAATTAATTCAGTACTCTGAAATAGATTCCAGGAGATCTCCTGCAAGTTTTATGATTCTTGGTTTCAGATCATCAATATTTTCAAAACAGGCTATCTGTTCTCCTGAAAAGATGTGCTGTTTAATCTCTTTCCCTAACTCATCATCTTTTCCCTGTTTTAAATGAAGAAGCAGGGAACCAGGAGAATATCTCACTTCCGTAGCAAGTTCGTCACAGTCACCGTCTGTAACTCCAAGGATAGGGATTCCAAATCTGGAGAAAATGTTTCCTGCAATCTCCGTGGTGTCATCTCCAATAGTAATTACAAAGCCTGCACCTTTCATCATATCTAACGAACGTTCAGCGCAGTGGTCTATAAGAATAACCTTAACCCCACCTTCCAAAAGTTTCTCCTGTGAAAAACCCTTTTTCAAAGAGGCAGTTTTCGCCATCCATTCATTTTTTCCTTCCATTGAATCATAAAAGTCGTCGGAGTTTTTTCGGGAAGTTGCGGTTTTCACCCAGGCTATAGAAAGATCTACAGGCACTCTTTCCTCATGCTTATGAAGGATCTCAATACCCTGCTCTTTTATAATTCCCCCTTCCATTGAAGTAAGAAAACCATTCTCCGAGATGAGAGCGACTTCAGAAGAAGTGGCTTTTCCGACCACGATCCCTTCAACCATTATGTTTGCCCCGGGAAAGGTCGATATTCTTCTCAGGACCCGGGTTCCATACTTGCTGATTTCTATAGTGTTTACAGGCGATGGAGGCCGGGAAATCTTCATATTAAGCAGGCTGGATAGTTTTTCAGCATAGGGCAAAGCAACCCTGTTCCATGGAATGAGTTCACCATCAGGACGGCCTGGCCTTTCAATCTGAATAAGAGGCTTTTCTTCAGGATTTTTTAAATGCGAAACTACGATCCTTCCAAAAGTTCGGCCGGTATTCAGTTCCTTTCCGTGGTTAAGGAGACAGACCAGGTCCTTTGATCTGAAGAAATGCTCTATGCAGGTGCTTGGCTTCATCAACCTGCCAACTTCAACCAGATTTTCCATGCCGGCATCAATCGCCGCAATTTTTCCCATGGTTCCGCAGAGACAGGCATCTATACAATTATCTCCAGAGAGAAGCGTAAGAATATTTTCGACTGTCTTGGGAGAATCCATAAGCTGAAAGTTATGAATTACTATTCCAATCTGCATATGTTAAACACATGTATAGTCAAACTAATTATAGTCATCGAAATTGTTTTGTAATAAAAATTTACCAGTTTTTTCGAAATAATTTGTATTATTGCTTCCTTAATTAGTCATATTTTCCTGACAGGTACTCTGAGACTTCTTCAGCTAATAGGCTTGCAGGCATGTGGTAATTCAGTCTAGCCACTCCTATTTACGAATAACATACAATATATTATTCCCCCGTTTAACTTAATAAAATATAGGTAAAAATCAAAAAGGATATATATTCGTAATTTATGTTACTTAACTATAAATCCGTAGCACTGAATATTTGAATCCATAATTATTTTCTCGCATCTTTCTTACGTTTCTTTAATGTTGCATATAATAACCTCTCCCTTTCCCAGGCAGGAATGTAAAAATAAGGACTGGTGAACCGTTTGATAGAAGAATTCTCAATGGCAATACGGCAGTTACGCCTTAAAAAGCTCAGGACCCTGCTTATACTCCTTGGAATAGCAGTCGGTGTAGCAACGGTAGTATCTGTGGTCTCTTTCGGGGAAGGGCTTCGTATTAATGCTGTTGAAGAGGTTCAAAAGTCCAGGGACCTTACTTTGATTGAAGTTTCCCCGGGTCTGAGAGAAAATGGACTCGTCCTTATTGGTGATGCGAAAGTTGAGGAAATAAAGAAATTAGGGAAACTAGCCTCTCCGTATATAAAAGATGCTTATGTAAGTCCTTCAGGCAACTATTTCGAATTGTCCGGCATACAGGAGGACTACAGGACTGCAAATGAGCTTGAACTTGCCGGGGGGAGCTGGTTCGAAAGCGGACAAAACCAGGTCGTACTTGGAAGTGATTTATGGGAAAAACTGGAGAAAACGGATGGAATTACAATTGGAACCCCGTTAACATCAAGGCTACGGCTTTACGGAGAGGACGGAAAGCCTCGTGATAAGGAAGTAAGCTTTACCCCTGTAGGTTATTTAAAACCCACAGGTAACAACCTTGATTCTGGAGCCTTCATAAGTCTCGCGTCTGCAAAAGAACTCAACAAAAAAGAGTACTATGACGGAGTGCTCGTAAAGGTTGAGAGTTCTTCCCAAGTCGCCGAAACAAGAGAACAAATAGAAAAACTTGAGCTCTCTTCTTCAAATGCCCAGGACGAAATAGACGCTGTCAACCGGATAATGAAAGGGGTGACTCTGGTCCTTGCTTTTTTCTCAAGCATTTCCCTGATTGTCGGCGGGTTGATGGTGGTAAGCACAATGGTAGTCTCAGTCTACGAAAGAACCAGAGAAATAGGAATTTCAAAAGCACTCGGAGCTTCAGAGTCTGACATTTTGCGGATGTTTTTGGCCGAATGTCTGTTTATAGGAGCTCTGGGAGGTATTCTGGGAGATCTTTTTGGGGTTATTTTCTCAACTCTTATAGACAGAATCGGGAGGGCCCTGTTACTGTCAAAACTTGAAATAGGAAGTATAGAACACCTGACTGCTTTAAATTTCAGGATTCTTGCAGCCGGATTTCTGATATCCCTGTTTGTATCCGTTCTTTCAGGGCTCTATCCTGCATGGAGGGCATCAAAAATGGACCCTGTAAGAGCCTTAAAACAGCTCTAATAACAAAAGCTTTAGTAACAAATTTTCAGCGCCTCCAGGAGATGAATAACTTTGGAGAACAGAAACAAAATCTTAATAACAGGGCTTCTTGGAGCAGGTCTG
>WPCJ01209873.1_pt1 | contig 15024 bp, 15 predicted proteins | sample 5399831 | NCBI WGS metagenome assembly WPCJ01 (sample SAMN12869470, study PRJNA574797) | sludge metagenome | isolation source: wastewater treatment of pH10 | place: China:Beijing | collected 2019-05-20 | reverse complement strand
CTCATTAGTTCATCAAGAAGTACCATACCTGGAATTATAGGGGTATTTATAATATTGTTAGCAAGCTATATGGAACAAACAGGCTTTGAGATAAAGGCTTTAGGGCTCAGCAGCTTAGCTATATTGCATATACTAATATGTGTAGCATTCTATATGATTTTTTATACTATTGAACATATAATGACCTCAAAAAACCATAAACAAAATCAGAAGTGAGGCTATCGAGAAATGCAACTAAATTTTTTAGAGTATGTCTTCAATTATTTCCGGACAGATTTGTAAATATTAATTACCCACAATGATAATTAGCCCTCAAATGCTATAGCCCTGGCTAATTTCCAGAATTGGCGCCATTTTAAATTAAAGCTTAATTTATAATTGCTTTTTAGGAAAATTTTAATTAACTTAAACATTAGCAATATCAGCAAGTAGCTTTATAGAAATATACTATCTCAACCCTTTAATTCATAGATTAATGGAGGACGAAATGGCTCATATACCTATAATAGAAAAAAGTACTCATAAAACTTATGCATGGCTCTATGATATAGAAAATAACATGGGGTGGGAAGAAGGTAACGAAGGGAGAGCTTTATCACTATTAAAGACTACCTTACACCGCCTAAGAGATAATTTATTACTCAATGATCTAGCCCACTTTGCCGCACAACTCCCAACTCTTATAAGAGGTATATTGTATGAATCCTGGAACCCGGATCATACCCCGGTTAAGGATAGAAAAAAAGGGGAATTCTTGGCATCTGCAATGTATGACTTACCTGAATCTCATAAAGATATTGATATAGAAGAGGGAGTAAGAGCAGTTTTTAAGACTCTTTATTATAGAATTGATCCTATGGAGATTGAAAAATTGAAGAAAGTTTTGCCAGAAAGCATTAGAGAGTTAATGCCTTAATCTGCAATATATACTAAAAAGATAAATAGAGAACTTAATTATGTGAGGGCACTATGACAATAAAAAAAGATAACAACCCTAAAACAAAGGTTAATTCAAAAAAGTTAACAAATAACAAAAATCGTAATGACGCTGACACCACACTTTGCGACAAAAATAATGTAAACTATTCAAGTAGCCCATTAAAATTAAACTCGGCTCTTAATGATAATTTTCCGCCACTTAGTGAAAGAGGTGGGTTTGCTACTACCAATGATAACTCACCTTATTATAGTTTGGGAGATGGAGCAGATTAATTTTTCCAAAACTAACCTAAATTAAAGCACCTCTACCGTATTTATGTGGTGCTCATAAATGTATTTTACACGTTAAAATCAACTATTATGATGCATCTTCGCAAGCTTTATATTCTAAAAAAAGTAAAATTAATAAAAATTTTTATTAATTAAACTTACCATGCCTTATTGATGAGTACAACTTTAGAGCTAGCACTTATTGTAAAGAGCTATAAAATTATACAAGTTTACTTTTGCCAAGCTAAACTGTGTGGTCGTATATGCCCCCCTTGATTAGGAAGAAGTTAACAATATTACTCTGAAGCTAAAACCATCATCTCTTTAGCTCTTCTTTTTATATTGCTTGAAGTGTTGGTGTTTGCAATAATTTCACTGAGAATTTCTGCAGCTTTCTCCTTGTTGTTGAGGGAAAGATATAATACAGCCTTTTGTTCATTTGCAGAAGCTATAAAGATCGGTTTACTTTTTATATAGTTATCCAACTCTTCAATACCCTTACTAGCATCTATCTCCTTAGAGTTTAGGCGCATGGAAATTTCCATCAATGCTGCAAAATCCCTAAATACCGGATCAAAGTTTTTATTTTCAGCTACCATCTTATAAACCTGCCCTGCTTTGGTAAATTCCTGTTTAGCCGATAAAAATGAGGCGTAATTTAAACCGGCAAGTGCAGAATATGATATATTTCCGGCTGCAAGCCTCTCCATGACATCAAGCCCCTTTTGAGATTCACCAGATTTTAGCCTAAGCATTCCAACCAAATATTCACCGCCCAGTGCATATATTTTATTCTCTTGAAATTTCTTCCAGCCATAATAGCTAATCGCACTGATTATAGAAATTAATGCAACAGCCACAAAAATTTTAGTATACTTAAAAAATAAACGTTGCATCTTTTCTTCTTTTATATCTCTTAAAGCTTCATCTAAGATATCTTCCATTGCTTGAGTCCCTTATAAATCCTTATAATATCGAGCTTATTTTAGAGCAGTTTTTATATGATTTGTAAAGGCTTTTTACAATCAACTTTATTTATTACTATCACTGTCTTAAATTTATAGATTTTTCAGGACAATTAAGTATACTTACCTAACTTATAAAGAAGCACAATTATATAAATTATGTATGAACTCTTTTTACAACTAGTTGATCTCGTTAAAACTTTCGGATATCTCGGGGTATTCATAATGACTTTCGTAGAAAGCACCTTTATCCCGATACCAAGCGAGGTAACGCTAATCCCCGCAGGGTTCCTTGTATCTCAACAACATATGAATTTTTTCGTAGTTTTACTTGCCAGCGTAGCAGGAACTATCGGTGGTTCTTTATTTAATTATTGGGTTGCAAGTCACTTTGGCAGGATAATCCTTCTTAGGTTTGGAAAATATTTCTTTATCAATGAAAAGAAATTAAAATCTATTGAGTTTTTCTTTGAAAGACACGGAGCTATCTCTACTTTTAGCGGCAGACTATTGCCCGGTATAAAGCATTTTATTTCTTTCCCCGCCGGGCTTGGCCGCATGAATATTAGGTTGTTTATCATCTATACTACGGCAGGTGGGTTAATTTGGAATTCAACTCTTTTAACTCTTGGTTATTTAATTGGTGAAAATGAGACGTTAATTAAAAAATACATAAAACATGTAAACCTTACTATAATTATTGTTTTATCGATTATTGCTTTAATTTATTATTGGAGAAATAAGAAGAAGTCTTCTTAGAAATTATTGATTTTACTTTTTGAAAGATAACTTCCTGGCTACCGGATGCATCAACTACTTTAATCCTCTGATCAAATTTTTGTGCGAGCTGTAGGAAGCCTTCTCGGATTTTTGAGTGAAAGTCTATAGATTGCTTGTCGTAATAGTTTTCTACCCCTCTACTTTCTTTCACTCTTGTTATACTTAGTTTGGGATCAATATCTAAAAGTATAGTAATATCAGGAGTAAACTCCCCTATACTGATTTTTGTAAGCTGCTCTATTAAATCAAAAGATAATCCTTTAACATACCCTTGATAAACAAATGAAGAATCAATAAACCGATCAGATATAACTACCTTACTTGCTTTGGAAGATGGGCTTATATGGTTAATAACATGATCTCTTCTTGCTGCACTTATAAGCAGAAATTCAGTCAAGGGATCTGAAATCCCACTTCCTGATAGAAGCACTTCTCTAAGCCTTTCAGCAAATTTTGTTCCGCCAGGCTCTCTTGTAAGCACTACCTCTTTGCCAATGCTACTAAGGTAGTCCCTTAGTAGTCTCGCTTGAGTTGATTTTCCACAACCTTCGCCACCTTCAAACGTAATAAACATATATCTCAGACACTTATCGCACTTAAAAATGATTCCTCCAGGGTATTCGCCGGATATTTATCGATAAACGACTTACTACTTCCTTCAAATATTAAACTTCCTTTATGAATCACCCCTATTCTATCGCATATTTCTTCAATATCAGCAAGTATATGTGAGCTAAAGAATATTGAATTTCCCTCCGCTTTATAAGAAATCAACTTATTTTTAAGAGCGATTCTGGCGCTTGGGTCCAATCCGCTCATTGGCTCATCTAAAATCAGCAACGGAGCACGAGTCAAAAAAACCGAAATTAATCCCAATTTTTGCCCCATTCCTTTGGAATAACTACTTATCCTCCTATCTAACGCTTCAAAAGCCAATCCTAGTTGTTCGCATAAAACTTTAGCCTCAGGCGGGTTATAATTTAACCCATAGTACCCCATGGATAATTCTAAAAATTCCTTACCTTTTAAAAAGGGAGAGGGATTAAATTTCTCCGGTAGATATGCAATCAAGGCTTTTGCCTTCAAATCCGTGTTTGAATTTGAAAACAATTCCACTACCCCACTATCTTGCCACAGCAGGTTTAGAATTATTTTTATTAGCGTAGTCTTACCTATACCATTTAATCCTACTAATCCAAATACTTCCCCACTCGTTATAGCTAGTGAAATATTGTTTAATACTTCAGTAGTTTTAAATTTTTTTGCTATATTTTCTACCTTCAGCGCTAGCATAAAATTCCCCTTCTTAAATTAATTAATCTTATTTTATCCTGCCTTCAATGATGGAAAGGTTATCTATGATAAAAGTTTGGTTAGGCCTTAAAATAAAATTTACAGAGACAGCCTTATCACTATCATAATAAATTTTAATGTTACCATCCTTAGATTGATAAACATTACCAACTTTAGTAACTTTAGTCAGCCAATTAGGAGAAACTTTATCTAAATTATCAGTTATCCATTTAAATTCAGCAGAATTATCAGTCACTTTTACAACAGATACACTTTGCGATTGTTTATCCTCAACTTTGTAATTGTTTAACCAAACAGCCCAATTTTCACTTGAAACATATATAATCGAATTCAAATAAAATGATAAAATTTCTTTTTTCTTTTCCTCTGTGCTGGTTAAGGATGAAAGCTCGTTTTCCAATCCGTCCACATTTAGTAAACTTGCTATAGCTGATAAAATTGCTTGTATATCATCTTGTTTAAACATAATAGAATGAAATTGACCATCAGCTGCCTTAGATTCATTACTTTCAGAGTTCTTTGGTGTAGGAGAAGTACCTCTATTTTTAATATTATTGATGTGAGAGGCTTCCAGCTCTATTATTTCTGTTAACTCGCCCTTACCATATATTTTGCTATCAATAGTTATAACCTTAGTAAAGGAGCTATCCGGTAACACTTCACAATAACTTTTATAAACTTCTTTTAAGCCTTTTATTTCATCATCAGTAAATGAAGCACTTTTATCATATAAACTACTATAATGCTTGTTTAGCAAATATCTTATTTTACCTAAATTTTCATTTGGAAATAAACAATCCATTCCACCAAGATCTTGGACCCTTTCTATATATTTACAACCGCCCTTTTCTTCTCCTATAATTTTACGATAAATTTTACCAAACGGCGCTTCATCATAACAGAGTGAAAGAGTACAGCTATGGAAGTTAAGTGGTAGATCAGAACATTTTTGTATACTTATATCCTTTATATTCACTTTTTTCGTAACACTAAATGGGTAAGAGGACTCATTTGCTTTAGGTGCCATATCACTTTTTAAAGTGACATAGCTAGGATTACCAATCGGAATACCTACCTCTTCCCCAACCGTTGCAGTTAAATTCAACTGTGGAAAAATAATAAGGATAAAAATTAAAGTTTTATTTACTTTCGCCATTTCCACTACTTTCTTTTTTTCTAATAAAATCTTGCCAAATTATTGATAGTTTAACTTGCACTAGATCCTTATATCCCCCTTGTTTAATACCTTGCAGCAGAGCGTCGGTTATATCAATACCTAAGCTCTTAATATCTATATAGGTATAGTCAAGAATTCCCGGAATTTTTTTATTTAACCCATCTATAAACTTATATACTTCAGTATCAAGATAAGTGCTAAATGAGATATTTATCTCACTATATTCTAACCCTACTTTTTCTTTAAAAATATCTTTCCTTGTAACAGGATTGGAAAGATTAACATCTAAGTTATTAATTAAATAATCTTTGCTTAAGCTATCTATAGCTTTTTTAGCTTCTTCTACCCTTAATCCTATGTTATTAAAATTATCATCTTTTATTTTTTTCCAAGTTTCTTGTACGGATTTAGATTTAGCGATGTTATTGTCTAATACTGAAAGTTTGGATTCCAAAGCATCATTCTTTTGCTTAAAAATTGAGTACTTATCAATATATCTGCTTTCTACTAAATATATCACCCCAAACAACAGCAAAGTTGCAAGTAAGATTATTCCCGGCTTAACAGCTTTTAATAAAAAATATGATTTCAAATTAATTAGTTTCATTTTTGCTGCTCATTATTTTGTACAGGAGTCTGAATAACTACTTGAAGCGAAAAAGGTTTTTTAAAGTCTGCAAATGTAAAGTTATCCGGTAACGAAGAAACTTTAACACTATAATTTTTGAACGCTAATGCTAATTCTTTGGTGTAATTATCATAATTTGTCTTTAGCTCTTCATAAGTGTTACCGTAATTTTTAAAATTTATTGAAAATCTTCCGATAAAAATAAAATTCTTCCAATCACTTTTTTCATAGCCTATACCATCACTTTTAGGAGTATATTTTAAATCCGGAACTTGGTAGCTAATCTCAATATGATTCGTCTTTGCAAGATCAGGCCTTACCTGCCCTAATTTTTGTAGCAAGTCCAGAGGATCAGTATCATATTGTTTATATTTATCATATAACTCAACAACCTCCTCCACCTCTTGAGCATCAATATTACTACCAAGTTTCTTATCCTCATCGTTTTTTTTCACTGTCATATTAGTTAAGCTTGCAATAAGCTGCGTTTCTTTGAATTGAAAGCCTTTCATTCTATTTATTAAGCTTATAATATTGCTCGTGCAAATTAACATTATTACTATCAAAACAGGAATAGAAAGCTTAACCGATACAAGTAAGAAATTAAATAACCGAGTATAAAGGAGCACTTTTTTAGTTTCTTCCGTGTGAACGGTAACCACTCTTCTTCTATTAGTATGCATAAGAGTTAAGATAATCGGGTCACAGAATCGGTCATTCTCTCTGGTTACATCATCCGGAATTTGTAATAGGTTGCTTACTTCATAGGGAGTATATATTCGAACATCTTTTGCATTAAATTTATTGCGACGAATATTTCTTTTTATTTCAGAGGAAACAATAATATTAATATTAACTTCAACCTTTTCTTTACTAGATAATCTTCTCAAATACTCAATAGAATTAATGATTTCCTGCTCAATACTACCGGCAATCACATCAGGGTTTGGATCGATTAAGTTATTTAGAAGCCTGGTGAATATAACCTTACCATTTTGGAATACTGCTTGCCTAAAACCCCCTGATTTATTTAAGACTAGAAGGACTTCCCAGGTTGATACACTTCCACTCTCACCTTTTTTTATTTTTATTTTAGGTATTAGATTTTTTACCTTTAAAAGATTGTTGCTAGTTTCTCGGTTATTTTTTAGATTTTTAACCAGCACGCTAAGCTCTATAGGTAAAAAGTGAATTCCATGAATAATGTTCTGATATTCTTCAAAGAACTTAATCCAAGTTGAGATAGGTGGTTCAAAAGCAGTGGAGATAAACATATATACCCAATCATTACGCCCTACCCCGGTTCTACCTATTTGTAGATAACTTTTTAAGTGGGTTTTTATAGTCTCTTTTTCTAATCTCTGCTCCGCAAGCTTATTAATATTAAATACACTTATAGCCGGCAGAGTTCTTTGGATATATGTTTGGTCTAATACATCTATATAAATATGAATCAAAGCTTCGTTATCACTAAGTAGTATTTTTCTTAGCTCAATAGTATCTTCATCACTGGTAGTTCTTATGAATAGCTTCCTAGCCGCTTTATCGGCTATGAAATAGACTACCGCTATCCCCTCCTCTCCGATCGAGACATGTATATTATTTTGTTTATTATAAATCTTATTTAGCATTAAAATACAAGCAAAATTAGTCTTAACCACTAATTAGGTTAATACTATCAGAACTTTAGGTAAAGACTTAATTTTACTTTATACAAACAGGATTTATCATGGCACATTTTATTGGTATCTATTTCGTGTAGCATATTGAAAGTTTCGAATATTTGTATTATACCAAAGTTCATAAATAATTGATAACTTAGTGCTTGAGATTTGCGCAATATGAAAGAGCAAAAAAAGCACTAATATAGATATATTTGAGCATTTTTTTTATAAAACTGGATTGCCATCATAATCAAAAATCTGATGATTGATTATTTATGAAATTTGGTATTAACTTCGCCTAAGCAAAGAGAGTTAGGAGCATATTTTAATGAAAATTATTGAGACTTTAGAGAAAAAACGCAGGACTGCAAGGTTTGGCGGTGGACAGGATAAGATTGATAAACAGCATGAGAAAGGTAAATTAACGGCGCGGGAAAGGATTGAAATATTATTAGATCCTGATTCTTTTGATGAGATAGGAATGTTTGTCGAGCATCGCTGTGCTTATTTTGGCATGATGAATAATGTAATTCCTGGTGACGGAGTAGTTGCAGGCCATGGCACTATTAATGGTAGGTTAGTATTTGTTTATAGCCAGGATTTTACTGTCTTTGGCGGCTCATTAAGTGAAACTAATGCAAAAAAAATCAATCAACTACAAGATGCGGCTTTAAAGTTGGGTGCTCCAATAATAGGGATTAATGACTCCGGGGGAGCTAGAATTCAAGAGGGAGTTGATTCACTCGGGGGTTATGGTGAGATATTTCAAAGGAATGTTGACGCATCAGGCGTTATTCCTCAAATTTCATTAATTATGGGGCCTTGTGCAGGAGGAGCAGTTTATTCCCCTGCCCTTACGGATTTTACTTTTATGGTAAAAGATACTTCCTATATGTATGTAACCGGACCGGACGTAGTTAAGACGGTTACTCATGAAAATGTTACTCATGAAAAATTAGGCGGAGCTTCAATCCACTCATTAAAGAGCGGAGTTTGCGATATTGCTTTTAACAATGAACTGGATTGCCTACAACAAACAAGAAGGTTTCTTAACTTCCTCCCTCTTTCCAATCAAACGGAGGTCCCGATTAGGCCATCTTTTGACCCTGCCGATAGGGTTGAAATGTCTCTGGAGAACTTGGTTCCCGATAATCCTAATAAGCCATATAACATGAAACAACTTATCGAAAAGATTGTTGATGAGGGAGATTTCTTTGAGCTAAAACCGGAGTATGCTAAAAACGTAATAATCGGACTTGCAAGGTTTGAAGGCAGAACCGTAGGTATTATTGCTAACCAACCAATGCACCTTGCCGGGTGTTTAGATATTGATGCATCCGTAAAAGCTGCCAGATTTATAAGGTTTTGTGATGCATTCAATATTCCATTACTAACGCTGGTAGATGTACCTGGTTTCTTGCCGGGAGTTGATCAAGAACATAACGGGATTATAAAGCATGGCGCTAAGCTATTATACGCTTATGCAGAAGCAACAGTACCGAAGATTACTATTATTGTTAGGAAAGCTTACGGTGGAGCTTATATTGTTATGAACTCTAAGCACTTAAGAGGAGACTTAAATTTTGCGTGGGCAAATACCGAAATAGCTGTAATGGGGGCAAAAGGTGCGGCAGCAATTTTACATAGAGATGTTGTTGATAACCCTACAGAGTTAGAAAAGCGAATTGTTGATTACCAAGATAAGTTTTCCAATCCTTTTGCAGCTGCCTCAAGAGGATTTATAGATGATATCATAAGGCCATTTAATACTAGATTTAAGGTATGTAGAGCTTTAGCAATGCTGGCAACGAAAAAAGTGCAAAGTCCTTGGAAAAAACATGATAACCTTCCTCTTTGATAATAAGCTTTTCGCAGAATGTAGCTTAGCTATAGGAGTAAGTAGAACATACGGCACGAGGAACCGGAGCGTATTGAATACGCACGAGGATTCGAGCACCAAAGCAACGCTTCAATTATTGTTTAAGCCCAAAAGGTTATGGAAGGGGTTTAATGAATAATAAAGAACAAGCATCAAATTCACATTCGGGTCATAGAAAAAGGATAAAAGATAAATTTCTTAGGTCACCACCACGTACTTTTCCTGATTATGAGATTGTGGAAATGTTATTGTTTAACTGCTACCCAAGGCGTGATACCAAATTGATAGCGAAATCTTTAATCATGAGATTTGGTAATCTAAAATCATTACTTTTAGCTGACTTACTTATGTTGAAAGAAATGAATGAAATAAGTGAATCTATGCTTTACCAAATAAAATTACTACAAGATATATTTTCTAGACTACATATTTCCGTGGAAGAAAATGTTAATATATTAAGCAATTGGAATGCAGTATTAAATTATTGCAACCTTACTATGGGGTTTCAAAATTATGAAATGTTTCGTATATTGTACTTAAATAAAAAGAATGTGTTAATTCATGATGAAGTGTTACAAACTGGTACGATAGATAGGGTGGTAGTTTACCCTCGTGAAATTGCTAAAAAGTGCTTATCTTATTCAGCAGCTGCAATCATTTTAGTGCATAATCATCCGAGCGGAGAAATTTCACCTTCTCAAGAGGATATAGAAATTACCAATAAAATAATTAAAGCACTAGAACCATTGAGTATTGTTGTTCATGATCATCTTATCGTATCAAAAGACAAGACTTTTTCATTTAAGAATAGCGGCCTACTTTAACTTTTATATGACTATAAAATGGTAGCCTCAAGCATCCAGCACATTTTCTGGTGAAGGGCAAGTCGTTCGGTTAGTATATCATTGCTTGTATAATCGTGCTCATCTTCACAGTCTTTTATGAATTTCTGGATACTTAAACACATGCTTTTATGATCTTCTAATAGGTCTTTTACCATTTCCTTCCAATCGTTTTCAGGATTGGCATTTTTGAACATACTCAGTGAGGAAAATACTTTAAAAGTGCCTGGGGCTTTTGCTCCTAAAATTCTAATTCTTTCTGCTGTCTCATCTATTTTTTCGGCAAGTTGCTCATATTGCTGCTCAAACATCTTGTGGAGTGAATAAAAATGCTCTCCTTCAACGTTCCAATGGTAATTTTGGGTTTTAAGATAAAGTGCATAGGTATTTGCCAACACGACTTCTAATGATTTTATAATATCTGAATTACTCAATTTTAATCCTCTTTAACTATCCCTATATATAAAGGATAGCAAGTAGCATTAAAAAATACTACTATTTTTTATTTTGAGCCTATTTCTTCGAAAGCTATAAAGTATAAGTAGCTATATAATCGTATGTTATAATTTAAGATTTAACCGTTCTAGCAAAGCTAAGCGCAAACACTTCTCTAGCCCCGCTTAACTTTAGAACACGCGCACATTCATTTATAGTCGCCCCTGTAGTGATTACATCATCAATAAGTAAAATATTTTTATCCTTTATAGAGTTCTTGCTTTTGTGATTAATCGTAAAAGCTTCTCTAACATTCGCTTTTCTTAGTTTTTGATCAAGGCCACTTTGGGAAGGAGTGTTCTTTGATCTTGTTATTATATCCGGCAAAAGCTTCAGCTTAGAATATAAAGCTATTTCTTTAGCTAAAACCAAAGACTGATTATACTTCCTCTCTCGTAGCCGCACTTTATGTAACGGAACGGGAGTAATTACGGAGGAATTTTTTATTAGCTCTTCGCCGGCGTTTAACATCAATTTTGATAGAGTGGTTTTTGCTTGTAAATTATCATTGTATTTAAAATCATGAATAAGCTTATCTGAGTGTTTATCATACACTAAAGCTGCTCTAATCTTTGAATAATGCGTGCTAATTCTATAGCATGAACATTTGCTATCCTCGCTATAAGGAATACCGCAAATATCACAAATATTTTCTACTATAAAAGAAAGCTTTGACCAACATGATGCACATAAGCTATTATCTTCGTATGTTTCAGTTTTACATAATAAGCATCTTGGAGAGAAAACAATCCAAGTTACTAAATTTTTTATTTTTCTAAGCGTAAACAATGCAAATACCTAGCTACACAATATTTGATAGAGAGTTTTATAAACGTAATTTAAAGAAATGTATAAAAAATTCTTATAAGTCTAATTTTTTAGTTGAGGAAACTTCACAAAATGTAGCTGAAAGAGTCGATGAATTCTCGAAAAGCTTCGATAATGCCCTGATTTACGGGTTATTTAAGCACTCTGCGCTTAGCACTAAAATAACCAATCTACAAAAAGGAGGGCTAGTTTTAGATAGATCACATGGTGCTAAAGCCGGATTATGCTTTGATGAAGAGTTTAACACTTGCCAGGAAAGTTATTATGATTTGGTGATTTCTAATTTATCTTTACACTTTGTTAATGATTTACCCGGAGCATTAATTCAATATAGAAAAATTTTAAATAAAGACGGGGTATTTATTGCAACCCTATTTGGGGGAGAAACCCTTAAAGAGCTAAAAGACTCTTTCATCAAAACGGATAACCACTTTTACAATGGAAGCACACCGCATATTATTCCTTTTATTGATATTAGGGATGGTGCTTCTTTATTACAAAGAGCTGGGTTTGCTCAAGCCATCTCCGATTCATTTATCATAAAGGTGAAATATTCATCTATATTTAATTTATTCTGGGACATAAAAGGAATAGGGCAAAATAATTGCCTAATAAATAGAAGTAAAATCACCCTTCCTAAACAATATTTTACCAAGCTGGAAGAAATGTATAAAGCAGACCATAACTGTGAAGCAACATTTGAAATTATCACTATTACAGGCTTTAAAACATAAAAATAGATTCTTAAATTGATTGCATAATATGAGATTTTATACTAGAAGTTTATAACCTCTAAATTTTTTAAACATTAATAAAATAATTAAACTCATATGCTCTCAAAACTTTTAGGTCTCTTTTCCTCTGATATGGCAATAGACCTAGGCACGGCTAATACTCTGGTTTATGTTCCAAAAAAAGGTATTGTTCTTAACGAGCCTTCGGTCGTCGCTTTACTCCAAGATAGGGGCAGTGCTATTCCTTATGCTTTTGGCACTCAAGCTAAGATGATGCTTGGGAAAACGCCGGCAGGAATTCATGCATTTAGGCCCCTTAAGGATGGTGTTATTGCCGATTTCAAGGGTGCTGAAGAAATGATCAAATATTTCATCAATAAAGTGCATAACAAACGCAGCTTTTTTGCTAGGCCTTTAGTTATTGTATGCGTCCCTTCAGGATCTACCGCGGTTGAAAGAAGAGCTATCCAAGATGCAGTTGAAAGCGCCGGAGCAAGAGATGTTTATTTAATTTATGAACCCATGGCTGCTGCAATTGGGGCAAACCTACCGGTTACAGAACCAACCGGCTCGATGGTTGTTGATATTGGCGGAGGAACTACTGAAGTTGCAGTTATTTCACTAGGCGGGGTTGTGTTTGCTAAATCCGTGAGGGTTGGAGGAGACTCCCTAGATGAAGCAATAGTGTCGTATATCAGAAGATATCATAATCTACTGATCGGTGAATCTACTGCAGAAAAAATTAAGAAAGAAATCGGCTCAGCTTGTAAACCGGAAGATGAAATCAGAACGATGGAAATAAAAGGAAGAGATTTAATAAATGGAATTCCTAAAGAAATCATACTATCTGAAACGCAAATTTCAACTAGCTTAGAAGAGCCGGTTAAGCAAATATTAGAAACAATAAAATTAGTTTTAGAATCTGCCCCACCTGAACTATCCTCAGATATTGTTGATAGAGGAATAGTATTAACCGGAGGTGGTGCGTTACTAAAAAACCTTGGTAAAGTAATTCGAGAAGCAACCGGCCTCCCAGTATTTACCGCTGAAGAGCCATTAAACTGCGTAGCTATGGGTACCGGAAAAGTACTTGAAAATTTTGATGAGCTAAAGCATGTCCTTTTTAAACAAGATTAATTGAAATTATGAAAATAAAATAAAATTATGAATATAAAATATAATAAAGATGATCTCCTCTTTGGTGCACTTGGTGGAGCAGGAGAAATTGGTATGAACTGTTACTTATATCACTACCAAGGGAAATGGCTTATTGTCGATCTAGGCATCGGTTTTGCGGATGCAACTTTTCCTGGGGTTGAGGTACTTGTGCCCAATATAAATTTTCTAATAAAAAACAAACAAAACATTGCAGGAATGGTACTTACCCACGCTCATGAAGATCATATAGGAGCAGTGCAATATTTATGGCCAGAACTAGGATGCCAGATATACACCACTAAGTTTACTTCCTCGGTTCTTAGGGCAAAATTCGCTGACGTGGGATTAGAAAATGAGGTACCAATTACTGAAGTTCTTGAAAACAGCAAATTCAGTGTGGGGCCTTTTGATATTGAATTCTTTAATATCACTCACTCTATCCCTGAAATGAATGGGCTTATGCTTAGAACGGAAAAAGGCAATATCTTCCATACGGGTGATTGGAAATTAGATAATGATCCTATTATCGGCGATACCACCAACGAAGAAGGACTTAAAAAGTTCGGTGAAGAAGGGGTTCTTGCATTGGTTTGCGACTCTACTAATATATTTAATGAAGGCGGATCAGGCTCAGAAGGAGAGCTACAGAAAAGCCTTATTGATTTGATCGGCGGGTTTAAAAACAACCTTGTAGTTGTTACTACCTTTGCTTCTAATATTGCTAGACTCTACTCACTTGCCAAGGCCGCCGAAGCTGCAGGAAGAAAAGTTGTTTTAGTAGGAAGATCCTTATGGAGGGTATACGAAGCGGCTAAACAATCAGGATATTTAGAAGATCTAGAACCTTTTCTTTCAGATAGAGAAATAAAACATATTAAACGTGAAGAGATTTTAGTAATTTGCACGGGTTGCCAAGGTGAAGCACTTGCAGCAACTAATAAGATTGCAAATGATGCACACCCAACAATTAAAATCCGCCAAGGCGATGCGGTAATATTTGCTTCTAAAATAATCCCTGGAAATGATAAGAAAATCTTCCAATTATTTAACAAATTTTGCAAACTGAGAGTAGAGGTCTTAACTGAAAAAGATCACTTTGTGCATGTTTCGGGGCACCCTGCTAGGGATGATATGGCTAGAATGTATGACCTACTAAAACCTCAAATTGCCATACCGATGCATGGTGAAGCTATACATATACATGAGCATGCTAAATTTGCTCTTAAGCATGGTGCTAAGCAAGCTATTGAGATAGAAAATGGTCATATTATTAATATTGATAAGAGCGGAGCTAAAAAGATAGGTACAGTGCCTAGTGGTTGTTTGGCGATTGACGGAAATTATATATCGC
>WPCJ01141847.1_pt1 | contig 15040 bp, 13 predicted proteins | sample 5399831 | NCBI WGS metagenome assembly WPCJ01 (sample SAMN12869470, study PRJNA574797) | sludge metagenome | isolation source: wastewater treatment of pH10 | place: China:Beijing | collected 2019-05-20 | reverse complement strand
CGTGCGGCCTTTGCGTGGGGTCCGGCGGTCCGCACCCCGCACACCCCCGCCTCGATACCCCGCCGCGCGCACCTCGCGCCCCGCCAGCGCGCCCGTGTCGGACTGCGCGCGAACCAATGGGCGCAATCGCCTGAGTTCCAGCGCCTGGCTGCCCAGATCAGCAATCCCGAGGGCAACGCCCGACCGAACACGAGGGCGAACGGATGAGCGATGCCGCGGCACCGCCCGAACAACCAGCCCTCGATCGGCGCTATTTCGCGGATGGCCTCACCTGGGAGCAGGATCTCGCGCGCCGCAACCGTAATTCCCGCGCGATCGCCTGGATCGTCGCTGCGATCATGACGGTCGTCGCGCTCGCCTCGCTCGGGACGCTGGCGCTACTGGTGCCGCTCAAGACCTACGAGCCCTATATGGTCGTGGTCGACAAGACGACCGGCTTCGTCGAGGTCAAGCGGCCCATGGCGGAAGGCCCACTGAGCCAGGACGAGGCCGTCACCACCTTCAATGTCGTGCGATATGTGAAGGCGCGCGAGACCTATGACCCAAAGGCCCTGAAGGATAATTTTGACCTGGCCCAGCTGCTGGCGACCGCGGACGCAGCACGCGAGCTCACTGAAATCTATTCCCCGGCCAATCCCCAGAATCCGGTCCGGCTGCTCGGCGCGAGCACCGTGATCTCGGTCGCGATCAAGTCGGTGACGTTCCCCAACAATCGGACGGCCTTGGTGCGCTTTTCGACGGAGGAGAAGTCGGCCACCTCGATCACGACGCGCAACTGGGTCTCGCTGCTGCGATTCCGCTACACGGCATCGCCGATGCGCAACGAATATCGCTTCGACAATCCCCTTGGCTTCCAGGTGCTCGAATATCGCCGCGATCAGGAAACCGCGCCGTCGCCCGGAACGGTCGGATCGCCGCGATCATGAGGGGTTCGCGTCTGATCTCCCGAAGCCTCCTGGCGGCGGTCTGGCTCGCAGCATCGCTTGTGCCTGCCTGGTCCGAGGCGGTGCCGGCGCCCGGCCGAACCGATCCCCGCATCCGCGATATCGTCTACAACCGCGACAACGTCACGGCGATCGATGCGACCTATGGCACCTCGACCATGATCGTCTTCCAGGACAGCGAGAAGATCGAGACGCTTGCGATCGGCGACTCGATCGCCTGGAAGGTCGAGCCCAACCGTAAGGGAAACATCATCTTCCTGAAACCGGTCGAGAAGAACGCCCAATCGAACCTCAACATCGTCACCGACAAGCGGGTCTATTCCTTCGTGCTACGGTCGAACGAGCGCCCCCCGAAGGGCCAGCTCTACACGGTGCGGTTCCGCTTTCCCGACGACGAGGCCGATGCGCGCCTGCTCGCGGCAGCACGGGAGCGCGCCGCAAATCCCAACCTCAAGGATCTCAACATCGCAAACGCCAACAACGACTATGCCTACAAGGGGTCGTCGGCGAACAAGCCGCTCGCCGTTTTCGACGACGGCACGAAGACCTGGTTCCGGTTCGAGGGCGAGACGCCGGCGATCTACAGCGTCGATGGCGAACGCAACGAGGCCCTGGTCAACCATCGCACCGAGGGCCCTTTCGTCGTCGTCGACAAGGTCGCCGCACAATGGACTCTGCGCAACGGCCAGGAGTCGACCTGCCTCTTCAACCGCCGGACCAGCAACCTTCGCGAGCCGACCGGGCTAGAGCCCTTCGTACCGCAACGCGTCGGTCAGGCCAGACGCTGAAGGGGAGGGGAGATGCCGAGACCGGAAGACTATCGCTCGCTGGAACTGGAGGCTGCAGCGGCGACCGCCGTGGCCCGGTCTCCGACCGCGGTCGGCAATCTGCTCAAGATCGGTATCCCGGTCGGCGCGCTGCTGCTGGCCGCTTGGATGATTTCCTCCTCGCTCCGGCAGGGGCCGAGGAACATGACGTCACCGGATACTGAGGAGTTCCGGACGACGCAATTCCCAGCCCCGTCGCTCGAGACGCCGCAGCCTCGAACGGAGCAGGGCACGATCGTGATCCCGCCGACGCCAGAGACACCGGAACCCACGGTTCCGCCGCCGCCGATCGCCCCGCCTCAGGCGCTGCCGGCACCACCGGCGCCCGAGTTCCTTCCCCCGCCTGCGATCGCTAATGACGACGAGGCCCGCCGCCTCGCGGAGCTTGAGCGCCAGCGACTCGAGGAGGAACGCCGCAGATGGGAACGCCTGCGCGCCCCGCAGGTCATCACGGATTCAAGTGGGAATACGGCCTCCGGTCCAGCAAGTGACGGCAATGCGGGACGCGCGAGTGGCGATCAGGAAACCGACCCCAACCGGCGCTTTCTCGCGTCGGTCGCCAGCGCTGGCGTCGAAATTGCGAAGGCGACGAAAAATGACCGGATCGATGCCCTGATCGCGCAGGGGACGACCATTCGCGGCGTGCTGGAGACCGCCGTTCAGAGTGACCTCCCTGGCATGGTGCGCGCAGTGACCGCGGAGAATGTCTGGTCGTTCGATGGTCGCCGTGTCCTGATCCCGGCTGGCAGCCGGCTCGTCGGTGAATACAGGTCAGGACTGGCACAGGGCCAGACCCGCGTCTTTGTCGTCTGGACCCGTCTGCTCCGCTCGGACGGCGTCTCCGTGCAGCTCGGCTCCAACGGCGCAGACGAGCTCGGCCGCGCCGGCAACACCGGCTATGTCGACAACCACTATCTCGAGCGGTTCGGTGCGGCAGTCGTGTTGAGCCTCGTCGGCGGTGTGTCGCAGTTCCTCAGCGGCTACGGCCAGTCCGATACCAATCGCGATGGCTCGACGATCACGACGACGGATCCTGTGACGGGCGTCACCACAACCACGCAGATCGGGGCAAACGGCACCAACCAGGTGCTGCAGGCGCGCCAGATCGCGGCCCAGAACGTCTCGCAAACCCTGACCAACATCGCCCAGGAGGCGCTGAAGAACTCGATCAATATCCCGCCCACGATCCATCTCGACCAGGGCACCCGGATCACGGTGTTCGTGCGGCGCGATCTCGATTTCTCCGCTCTCTATCCCGACCCGGTCAAGGAAGCACTGAGGGAGCTTCGGCGTGAGCGCAATCAGCCTGCAGCGACCGGTCTTTCTCGATAGAGCGCTCACGCCATTGCGGCCCTGGCTCGATGACGATCAGGTCGTCGAGATCTGCGCCAACGGTCCGGGCGAGATCTTCGTCGAGCGCTTCGGGCAAGCCGCGATGGAGCGCCACGACCTTCCCGAACTGACCACTGCCGCAATCCGCCATCTCAATGAGCGCGTCGCCGGCCATTCGGGCCAGAGCGTCAATGAGGAGCATCCGTTGCTCTCGGCTGCGCTGGCAACAGGCGAGCGGTTCCAGGGCGTCCTGCCACCGGCAACGACGGGCGGCGGAGCATTCGCCATCCGCAAGCAGGTGATCAAGGAGATGAAGCTTGGTGATTACCGCAAGCTCGGCTCGTTCGACCGGGTGAAGATCGCGAAGGCCAACGAATTCTCTGAGGTCGACCGTGAGCTCTGCGCCCATCTCGATGCCGGCAGGATCGAGGATTTCATCCGGCTCGCCGTCGTGAGCCGCTATTCGATTCTGCTCGCAGGGGGCACCTCCTCGGGCAAGACCACCTTCCTGAATGCGATCCTGAAAGAGGTCCCGGTCGACGAACGGATCATCACCATCGAGGATACGCGCGAGGTCCGGCCGATCCAGTCCAACCACCTGGCGCTCGTCGCGTCCAAGGGCGACCAGGGCGAGGCCCGGGTCACGGTCGAGACATTGCTGCAGGCCTCGATGCGACTGCGGCCCGATCGTATTTTCCTCGGCGAGATCCGCGGACCCGAAGCCTATCCGTTCCTGCGCGCAATCAATACCGGCCATCCCGGTTCGATCAGCACCGTCCATGCCGATAGCCCGCAAGGTGCCTTCGAGCAGCTCGCGCTGATGGTGATGCAGGCGGGGCTGGGTTTGAGGCGGGACGAAATCGTCGCCTACATCCAGTCCGTGCTGCCGATCGTCATCCAGCAGACCAAGATCGGTGGCTGGCGCGGCACCTCGGCGATTTATTTTTCGCGGATGGCTGAATGGCAGGCGAGGCCCAAGCGGCGAGGAGGCGGCCGTGCTGCGCGTCCATCTCTATAGAGCGGGCATCGTTGCTTTCGCGCTCCTCGCATTCTTCCTGCTCTGGAGCCTGGCCTACGAACTCGTCGTCGCTTGGCGCTGGGCGCCAACAAAGTTCCCGAGCGAAGGAGCCGACCGCTGGGCGCTGTTTCGGATGCAGAACGCCGATCGTTCGCCTGGTTTCGTCCTGATCGCCTGGAATCATTTTCAAGCGCGGCTGAACTTCCCGGCCACGCAGGCCGAGGCGCTGATCCGTGCCGGGATCGCCGCTGGCGGCGTTATAGCGCTCGGACTGGGCGGCTGGCTCTTCGGTTATGTCAACCGCCGCCAGATGCCTTTTGGCGCCGCTCGTTTTGGGACATTGCTCGAAGCCGCGAAGCAGGGCCTGACCGGAAAGCAGGGCATCATTCTTGGCACGATGGGCGGCGTCACGATCCGTTCCGACGAGCCGGCGCATATCCTCGTGGTCGGGCCGTCACGATCCGGAAAGGGCACCGGCTTTGTCCTGCCCAACGGATACATGTGGAAGGGATCGGCGGTTTTCTTCGATCCGAAGCGGGAGAATTTCGCGGCTTTGGCAAGCCATCGCACGGCCATGGGGAATAAGGTTTTCATGTTCTCGCCGGGCTCGCCCGACACCCATCGCTATAATCCGCTCGATTTTGTGCGGCGCGATCAGCGGATGGCGACGGACTGCCTTGTCGTCGCGAGCTTCGTTATCCCGGAAAAGGCTGACGATACCTGGGCCGGGGCAGGGCGCCTGCTGCTCTCCGCCCTGATCGGCTATGTGCTCGCCTCACCGCTGACGGCGAGCGCGCAGCATATGCGCACCGTTGCGCGCATGACGACGACGGGGAAGGACATCTCGACTGTTCTGCGCGCCATCGTGAAGACTGAAAGCGAGCACCTCCCGACCTGGGTCATCGACAGCTTCAATCAGTACATCGCCCTGGAGCCGGAGACCCGCAACAGCGCCGTCTTCAACGTGAACATGGCGATGAGCCTGTGGAACAACGGGCTGATCTCGGCCGCGACCGAGACGTCGGATTTCGATGTCCGAGAATTGCGGCGCCGACCGATGACGATCTTCATCGGCTGCACCATCGCTGAGCTCTCGATCTTCCGGCCGCTGATCCGCATCCTGTTTCAGCAAATCCACGATCTTCTCATGGAAAAGATCCCGGGTCCGGACGAGCCGCACCAGGTCCTGCTCATGCTCGACGAATTCTACCATGTCGGGCGGATGGATTCCCTGATCTCGAAGATCACGATCAGCGCCGGCTATGGCTTCCGCATGGCAATCGTCATGCAGGACATTGCCCAGCTCGACGAGCTCTATGGCAAGAGTCGGCGCATCACGACCGTCTCGGGTTCACAGATCAAGCTCTTCATTCAGATCAACGATCTGGAGACCTCGGAATTTGTCTCGGAGATGCTCGGCGAAACGACGCAGGTTTACAAGACGCCGGTGATGCGGCCGGGGCAGGGAATCTTCGCGCCGCGCGTCTGGGCACCGCATTACACGGCGCGGCCGCTGCGCAGCCCGCTCGAGCTGCGCGAGATGTCGGCGCGGCTTTCGGTCCTGATGGTGAAGAACTCACCGTCATTCGAGCTCGTCAAGATTCGCCACTATCGGGACAAGCCCTATCGGCGGCTTTACGAGGCTGCAAAAGGATTCCCACCAGCACTGCCGCACTTGCGTGAGTGGCGGGACGAGGACCTCGGTGGGGCGATGCAGCCGGTGGTTGCGTCCCAGTTTGGCGAAGCATCGCAGCCTTCCCAGACCTCATCAGATCCTCAGGGCGAGAAGCGAATGTTAGTCTCGAAAGCTCCAAAGCCACCGCGATCAAAGGTGGCATCTACAGGTGGTAGTGGGACTGCACCCATACCACCCTCGGGAGTTCAGCCACCCGAATCTCGTTCAACGGAACGATCACGCCGTAATCTAAGCCTGGGTCCGCCGCCGGTGCCGGTGGATGAAAATTGTGACCTGCGGACGATCATCGCGTCGGTTGGGGCCGAGCAGGATGCAGCGTTTACGGACATGGTCCGGACTCTTGGCGAAACACCCGCGTTGGAGAATTCAGTCGCTCAAGCTGCCAGTACGCTCAAAGGACTGCAGCATTGGTTTGGCGAGGATGAAGCAAGATCGACCACTTGAACTCAAGCAGGGGTGGCGCATAACGTTTCACACAGTGTTCGAAAGGAGGCTGAGCATGACAAGTCAAGCGAAGCGAGATTTGAAGGCCAATTTCATAGCCCGTCTCGAGGAGGCGCGCCGCGGAGAGAACGCGCTCGTGCTCAACTTCGAAGTCGGGCTGACGGCTGCCGGCGCCATCCTCAGTTTTTTCGCTAATTTGTTCGCGCCAAGTTGGCGATATGAGGCCACGATCGTCGGCACGACGGCTATGGCGATTGCCGTCGCGCTCATGTTCGCTAGCTGGTTCTACTCGCGGGGAAAATAGGGCCATGATTGGCCGACCTCATCGTCGCCAGACGATCTTGTTCTTGCGGGCATGCTCGATGCTCCGACGCTGGTATTGGTAGATTGGTGCGGAACGCCGCGCGCATGGAGCGAGGATGTCGGCACGCGCGTTCCGGATCGATGGGAACACCCTCGTGGAACCCGGCGGCGGCATGCAACGTCCTCCAAACTGCCGGCAAGTTCCATAATCTTCCTTATGCGAGTCACATCTCCCAGAGCACGGATACCGGCGCCCCCTGGATTTTTTCGCTGTGCGGCGTGACCCGGTCATGGTCGTGGAGAACCAGCCCGCGGATGAACTTGTCACCGGCCGCGCTCTGAAGTTTCACGAGGCCGGAAAAATCCTTCGATCGCAAGGTTGCCGAAGCCTTGACCTCGATCCCGACGATCCGCCCAAGATTGTCCTCAAGTACGAGATCCACCTCGTCGAAATCCTTGGTCCGGAAATGCGAAAGCCGGATCGATCGATCGCTCCACGATAAAAGCTTCAGGATTTCCGACGTTACGAACGTCTCGAGCAAAGGACCGAAAGCTGTCCGATCGAGCTGGAACGCCTCCGCATTGGCGTCTCGCAGCGCGCTCAACAGTCCGCTGTCGAGAAAATGCAGCTTAGGTGTCTTGATCAGGCGAGACAGGCGGTTCGAGTACCAGGGTCGGATCGTCTGCAGCAGAAAAAGGCGCTCCAGGATAGTGACGTATTTCTGGATCGTCGGCCGCGATAGTTCGAGTGGCATCGACAATGTTTGGAGATTGACGAGCTGGCCCGAATGCTCGGCCAGCATCGCCACCAGAGTCGGCAGTTTTCCGAGTTGCTCGATATCCGCGGTGTCCCGGACATCGCGATCGAGCACCAGCTTGAGATAGTCTCGAAACCATATCCTCTGCCGTGCGGCGCTCCGTCGAAGCGGCTCGGGATAACCGCCGGCCAGGACACGATCGATGAGCGCCTTGCCGTAAGCCGGCGCTGGGCCCGCGACGGGCTGATCGCCAGCAAACATGCGATCGAGGAAGCTGCCCGAACTGCCGGTCAACTCGGCCTGCGACAGCGGCAGGAGCTGTATGATCTCGATACGACCGGCAAGCGAGTCACCGATGCTCGGCAACGCCATGACGTTCGCGGAGCCCGTCAGAAGATAGCGGCCGGGCGACGTGTCGCGATCGACCGTCTCCTTGATCGCAAGCATCAGCGCTGGCGCGCGCTGCACTTCGTCGATAATGGCAGATGGGAGCGAGCGAACGAACCCCACCGGATCGGCCCGGGCGGCATTCAGCGTTTGTGCATCGTCCAAGGTTATATAGGGCCTGGCCTCGGTCACGAACCGGCGGACAAGGGTTGTTTTTCCTGCCTGCCTTGGTCCGACGATGAGAACGACGCGCGTGTCCTCGATAGCGATGGCAACCCGCGCCTCGGCGCGCCGCGTGATGTGAACATGCGATAAGGGCACGGTGGTCATCTCGACCAATCGTAACTCAGACGCCGACCAATTGAAAGATATTGAACGTCCAGTTGCAGACAGCTGGTCGCGGCGATTTCAGGCGGCGCTCGTTGCTGCGGAGCCTAAACGATCATCGAGTCCAACTCCAGCAGCAGCGATCGTGCAAATCCGCGCTCTTCCCAAGCACGCTACTTGATCCGTTGCCCTTTGACGCCTTCTGACACTGCACGGTCTGCATCGACCTCACGCAGTAGCTTTTCCTGCTCAGCCTTCAACTTCGCCAGAGCATCAGTCTGGATCAGAGCGCCCGGCAGAGGCTGGCCAGGAGCCTCGGCGAGGGCCCGAGCTGCTTCAACAGCCGCTGCGGCCTCCCGCGCCTCCCTTGCGGCCGCTTGCTGCGTGCCGGCAACGATGGCGCGCTCCGAGACCAGATCGCGCTCCGATTGCGGATTCAGGCCCGTCCGTCCCTCCTGGCGGCGTTCGACCTCGATCGCGCGATCGGAGAGCCGCTGCGCGTCCGCAGCCTCGCGCTCCTCCTTCAGCCTGACCGCCTCGGCGCGCTCAATCAACCGATCGGCAGAAGCGCCGGCCAATCGTTCGATATCGGCGCGCGACAGCTCCTGAACCCCTCGCTCCTGCATCCGCTGAAGATCCACCCGCATCGCCAGCGTCTCAAGGTAGCGAGCCGATGTCTCACGGAACTGCTCCCGTGTCGCCCCGTCCAGAAGATCGGTGGTGCGCGACACCGCGTCGTTCATCGCGCGGAGATCCTTCGCCATCTGCTCTGATGTGATCGCCACAGGCTTGTCCTCCTTGCTCAACCAATGCTGCATGCGTTTCTCGATGGCTTGGATGACGCCGCCCAGCATCTGCGCCATCGTCAGGCGCTGGACCATTTCCGACGCGATGACGCTCAGCAAGTCCTCCTTCAATACCGCCGACCATGCCTTCAGACCCTCACAGACCGCCTGCCGATCCGCCTCGCGGAGCGGTATCTTGACCGGGTTCTCCCGCGCCACCGCAATGCGCTGGCGAGCCTTCTCGATGAGCCCATGATTCCCGGAATCACCAGCATAGGCGCGATCACGCGCCTCCCGTGCCGGGCGCGGTCGCTCGGCCACCTCGACGATCGCCTTGTCCTTGGCACCATAGCTCTGCGACGAGGCGCGCTCCATCGCCGAGGTCGCGACGATCTTGAGGCCCTGGGCGCGGGCATGTTCGGCATAAACCTCGCGCCAGGTCAGAAAATCATCCTTGTTCGGATGGATCTTCTGGCCGGCCTCGTTCTTCACCGTGATGACGGCGTGGACGTGAATATGCCCTGCCGCCGCCTTGTCGGTATGGATGCCGAACATGAACTTGTGGTCGGCGAATCGGTCATGCAGGAACTCGCGCGCCGCGTTCGTCAACGCTGTGACATCTGTCCCGGCCTTGGCCGAGATCATCAGATGCATCGTATCGCGCGGCGCTTGCGAGCGCAGGGACGGCCCCCAATCCCGCGCGGTCTCGCGTGCGCCCGATGCATCCGAGATCGACTTTCCCCGCTCGTCGACGAGTTCGCCGTATCGGGAGAGGTGCTGCCTGAGTTGATAGGCAACGCCATCGCGCCCATGTCGCGACGCGCCCGGTTCAATGCTCATCGCATGTTGAGGATGACCGATCGCCGCTTCGATCCGGGCCTTGATGGCCGCCTCCGATCGGGCGTCGAGACGCTTCTGGACGAAACCCTCTTGCTCGCTGCCGATCTGCTCGTCGCGAAGCCTGAAGCGTTCCCTGGCGGCGCCCGCCATGACGACCACCAGCCGCGCGTCCAATTCGCCCTCGGATGTCGGCTCGAGCCGAACAGCATGCCGGTGACCGGCGAAGCCCGAGGTGATCGCCGCCTCATAGGTCTCTCGTCCCGCCGGCGTGTCGCGCACACCATGCAGCCGCAGCCTGATCGAGACCACATCCTGGCTCTCCTTCCGGGTCTCGAAGGTCTTGGACCACTCCTTGATCTCATCGGCCACCGCTTCGCGATCGGCCAGAATGCGCCCATCATGGGTTTCGAGCGCCACGTCCTCGCGCTGAACGTATTGCCCGGTCGCGGTCGCGCGCGCTGTCCCATGGGCGTAGGAGATCACCTTCACGACCGCGGGCTGATACCCGGCCGCCAGGCGACGCGCCCGGCCGAGCACGTCGCCGTCGATCCGGGCCGGCCGCGCTTGCCGGGCCGATGATCCGCTATTGCCACCCTTCGGCCGGACACTGTCGAGGCGACGCGCACGCTCGGCATCGCGCCCTCCGGTGATCGTGACGCCGTGCAGGGTGGTGTGAGCACCGATCATCGCTGATGCCGGCGTCCGGCCAAAATCCTGGCCGCGATCGCTCGCCTGCCTCGGCATCAGGGCCGACTGTCGGCGCTGCGCCTGCCCACGGGCAACAATCTCGCGAGCTCCGCGAAACGTTTCCGTCCAACGTTCGATCACGGCGCTCCCGCTCACGATGCGGTGCCCTCAGTTCTCACCGGCTCGACAGCGGACAGTCGCGCAAGCCCTCTGAGCCGCGCGCCGTACGCCACCGTCATCTCGGTCAACTCTTCATCGATGGCGGTGATCGCGCCGTGGAGCTCGCTCCAGACCTGCTCGGCCGCCGCGAGCTCGGCCCCCCTTCCCTGCCGCATCATCCTGAGCATCTGCGCCAGTGTGCGACCAGCCTGCCGGACTTCAGCCGCCAGAGCCACGACGGCCTCCATATTCTCTGCCGAAAGCGCCGGCCCGGCCAGAACGGAGGCCCGGATCAGACGCCGCACGACCTCCGCCTTCGGCAAACCGAATAGCGCCACAGCCTCCTGCAGGCGCCCCTCATCCGCCTCGGACAGCTCCGTCCGGAGCCTGGGCTTACGTTTCGTCGCAGCAGCAAAACGGGCCATCTCCTCCCCTTCCCGGTCGACAGCGCTTCAGCGCACCGGCTGCGTCCCGCAGCCGCCCCCCCCTGGTTTGGCCCACAAACCGATATCTTGTCAAGCAATAGTCAGAATACTGACCAATGGTTTGGCGACCTCCTTTCCACCCCCCTCGCCGCCCCGCTCCCGGCTCGGGCAATGTGAATGTCGAGGTCGAGAATCTGCTTTGGAGCAGCGACGACATCGTAGGAGGCCGACGACATTCGCACCTGTGGCGATACCGAATTAACGTAGTCCAATACTCGTGCCATGCACACGCTCGGCGAAGCCGCACTTCGCCACTCGCTCAATCGCGAGCCGCATCGGTCCATGAGATCATGATGCCGTGACTGCCACGGTAGCAGTGTCATGCACCCACTTAATCTCTCAGAAGCGGGCAACCCCACTGCGATCCTCCGTCACTGACACATCTCACGGATATGGCACTCGCGCGGCGTCGCACTTGTTGATAATGGCATTCCACAAGAGCGCTGCTACCGACTTCCATCGCTGTCTGATTCCGGGACGCTCGCACCGCCGCGTTCCGTGACTGCCGTACGCCGTGGCCGAAGCATCCACGCAAAGACGGATTGCATTCATCTGGCACTTTGGCAGTGGCGGATCACGGCAGTGGCGCCTTGACACAGTCGGTCAATATACGGACTAATGACCGCGCCAATGCGTCAGCTCATCGGCAGCGCATTCCATCTCGCGAGCGATCGAGGGCCCTATCATGGCGAGCATATTCGCGGTGGCGACGCCCAAGGGCGGCAGCGGCAAGACGACGATGTCGATCCTGCTCGCCGGCGAACTGGCACAGCAGGGCTACGCGATCGGTCTGATCGACGCAGACCCGCAGGGTTCGGCCTATCAGTGGCACGCATCCTCGAAAGCGCGCGGCCACGATCCTTCGGGGATCGAGATCGTCCATGCCACGACCGAAGCCGCCGTGCTGCACCGCTTGGCCGAACTCGACGAGCGCGATGCGATCATCGTCGATACGCCGGGCTTTGCCGACACACGGATCACGGAGACCGCCTTTCGGGCCGACCTCGTGATCCTGCCCTGCAAAGTCTCGATGTTCGACGCCTCGCAGATCGTCCGAACCATCGGATTCATGAAGAAGCGCGCGGCCGAGCTGGGGGTTGCCGAACCGCCCTACCGCGTCGTGATCAACGAATATGACAGCCTCGATCGCAACACCGTGCCGATCCGCGAGGTGCTGGGGTACTTCGACGGCGAGGGCATCAAACTCTGCCAGAATGCGCTCTATCGCCGGGTCACCTACCGGACCATGACGAACGGCCATGGCACGCTCTATCAGATGAACGACAAGGACGAGGCCGTGCGCAAAGCGCGCTACAATGCCGACCAGGTCGTGCGGGAGCTTCTTGCCGCCAGTCAGGAGGAGGCGACGTGACCGAGACGAAGCCGCGCCTGGCCCTGCCGCGCAAGGCGATGGTCGAGACCACGGGGCCGCGCCCGATGGTGGTCACCCCCGACTATGGCGCAGAGCCGCTGCGGCCGGTCACGCCCTCTCCCACGACGCGCGAGGGGGCTGCCGAGCACACGGTTGGACCGGCCCGGCGGACGATGCCGGCCCGACAGCGCGATCCATTCGAGGGCTTTGGCGATCGGCTGTCGTCTCGGCCGCTGGCGCTGCGTCTGCCGCGTCCGATCGATCTGGCGATCCGGCAGATCGCAGCTGAACGCCAGGTCCAGCCGCTGCGTCTGATCGACCAGGCCGTGCGTGAGTTCCTCGAGAAACTCGGTCGCCTGCCCGATCCCCCCGGTGCATGATCGCCGGGCCGCAGTCGCCAGGGAGGCGGGGTGATGCCTGCTAGATGAGACAGATCGCAATCGACGGCGAGGTCATCGCGGCGGACAGCGCGGATTTCCAGACGAGGCTGGCGGAAGCTCAGTCGCGGCAGGTCAGGCCCCTGTGCCTGTGCCGCGATCCGGGGCTGCCGCTCTACATCTCGCGGGTTGGCGGCCGTCTGATCCTGAAACGCATGCCGGGCACGGGCGCGCAGCACGACCCGGCTTGCGCCTCCTACGAGCCACCCTATGAATTGTCGGGGCTGGGCTCGGTCGCGGGCTCGGCCATCCGGGAAGATCTGGAGACCGGGACCACGCTGCTCAAGCTCGACTTCAGCCTGACGAAGTCGGCGGGCCGTGCTCTTCCAGCTCCGAGCGCCACACCCGAGAAAGGCGAGGTCCGCAGTGACGGGACCAAGCTGACGCTACGCGCCCTGCTGCATTACCTCTGGGATCAGGCGGGCTTCAATCGCTGGCGTCCCGGGATGGCCGGCAAGCGCAATTGGGCCGTCATCCGGAAATTTCTGCTGGAGGCCGCCGAGGGCAAGTCGAGCAAGGGCAAGGCCCTCGACGACATCCTCTACGTGCCCGAAATATTCCATTCGGAGCGTGAGGCCGAGATCGCGCAGCGCCGCGCCGGCTTCATGGCGCGTGCGACGTCGAATGCGGGCAAGGGACGTCCGCTTCTCATCGTCGTCGGGGAGGTGAAAGAGCTTGCCCCTGCCCGTTCGGGGCATCGTCTGGTGATCAAGCATGCGCCGAGATTCCCTTTCATGCTGAACGCGGATATCCACCGGCGCCTGAGCGTCGTGTTCGCCGATGAGCTTTCGCTCTGGAATGCGAGTACCGACACGCATCTCGTCGCGATCGCGACCTTTGGCCTGGACAACGCCGGCGTCGCGACGGTCGAAGCCGTCGCGCTGATGGTGGTGACCGACAACTGGATCCCGTTCGAAAGCGTTGCGGAGGCAGGCCTGCTCGAGGCTTTGACCCGGCGCAAGATCAGCTTCCTGAAGGGATTGCGTTACAATCTCCCAGTGAGCCAGCCGTTGGCGAGCGTCGTGCTGCACGAAGAAGCGGCGACGCCCCTGGCGATGTTCATCATCCCAAACGAGGCCGATGCCGCTTATCGCGTGGCGCTCGATGCACTGATCGAGTCCAGCAATATTCCGGCCTGGATCTGGTCGCCCGGCGACGAGTCGATACCGGCGCTGCCGGCATAGCCGACAGATCATACGTCCCGCCATCAGCATTTGCGGGCAAGGGATCGTCCCCTCGGTCGAAACCCATGGTGCACGGTATCCCGTCCGGCCTTTCGCCGGAAGCGCCCTCATGCGAGATAGCCCATACTCGCAACCTGTGATCGTCGCTTCACAACGAACTATTACAATTCGATCTATTGATACCTAATGGTCAGTATAATAGTTTGATGACACTGTGTGGGGGGCTGCACGGGGAAATTTCGTCCTGCCCCAGAGGTCAGGTCATCACCATGGTCAACCAGCGCCGTCCCCGCGAGGGCGAGCAATCCATTTTGAACGAGATGCTGGCGATGCGCCTGCAGGAGCTGGAAGCGAAGAGCAACGACACACCCGGGTTCATCAGCAAGCTCGGTATCGGCAAGGGAACCTATTATTCGATCGCCCGGGCCAAGGGGAACCCGACCCTGCGCACGATTGAACGGATCGCGGCCCGGTTGGACATGAGCGTGTTCGAGCTGCTGGGGTTCAGCGAGGCTGACGCTCGCCGCGCGCTCAAACGCAATGGGGTCGACTACGACGAGCTGTCATCGGCGCTGGCCGAAAAGAGCAAGGCCGACCTCCGGATCGCGACCCAAGCGCGCCTGCGAAAGTAATCAGCCCCCAGGTTGACCAGGACCGACTGCCCGCGAAAAGCCGACCCGACACCAAAGACGTCAGGCCAGCGGCTTTGAGCCGTGCCGCTCAGAGCGGCACGGCCTCGTCGTCATAGACGACGCGATAGGCAGAGAAGCCCACGACCGTCTACGTCTCGATCTGCTCGATGATCTCGCGCAGCCCGCAGAGCTCGCGCTCGCTCACCTCGCGCTGCGACGGACCGCATGCCTCCATCGGATGCCGGCGGGAGCGCGAGGGGAACCCTCGCCATCGAGGCGGCCGGTCGATCCGGCCGCCTCGATCTTGCGAGAGGATCGTCACCCGGAGGGCGGAGACCGCTCGCGGGCTCCTGGAGCCCCCGCAGGGGGCTAGTAGAGCCTAGACCCGAAGGGACCTCGCCCAACATCGTCAGCATCGGGAAC
>WPCJ01084285.1_pt1 | contig 15046 bp, 13 predicted proteins | sample 5399831 | NCBI WGS metagenome assembly WPCJ01 (sample SAMN12869470, study PRJNA574797) | sludge metagenome | isolation source: wastewater treatment of pH10 | place: China:Beijing | collected 2019-05-20 | reverse complement strand
CACACCACCCGGGGCACGAGCCCCGCCGCACGGACGGCATCGGCTCCCATCGCTCCGACTGCGGTCGCGACCACGAGTCCCGGATGCCGTGCGGCGAGTTCCGTCAGAGCCAGGACCGCCCGCTCCTGCACGCGGGAGCGGGCACCGCGCGCGAGGGCGAGGTGCTGCACGTCCGCACCGTCGGAGCCGGCGAGGCCCGCGGGCCCGCCGACTCCGGCGACAGGATTGACGACGAGTCCGATCACGACGCGTCGGACTCCGCGGGGAAGTACTTCCGCTGATACGCGCGCCACGTGACCGCCCAGCGGTCGGGGTCGTCCAGATCGTCGTGGTGCGTGTGGTGCACGGTCTGGTTGTGCGGGGCGGTGCGCACCACCTCGGGGGTCTCCCGTGCTTCGCGTGCGACTTCGGCGAGGGTCGCCGCGTATTCGTCGAGCTCGGCGAGGGAGTACGACTCCGTGGGTTCGAGCGTGAAGGGCTGGGGCACCACGTACGGGTGGTGGCTGGTCCAGTAGTGCATGCCGAAGTCGGTCATGCGCACACCGATCTCCTCGGAGGAGATCCCGGTCTCCCGGGAGAGCTCCTCCCACGAGTAGCGCACCTGCTCGATCCGCCGACGCCCGGTCGCGTAGGGGGCCGAGGCTCCGGGGATCGCGAGCACCTTCGCCATCAGGTAGTTGTTGTTCAGCACGGCGGTCTCGGCGGCGGCCAGTAGACCTTCGGCTCCGAGCGCCATGATCCACGAGTAGGCCTTCACGAGCGCGGGGATCACCCCGAAGAAGGGGCCGACCGCGCCGATCGACAGCTCACCCGCCTCGGCCACCGCGAAGGTCCCGTCATCCGCACGCACCACCCGCGGCCCCGGGAGGAACGGGGCGAGCGCCGCACTCACGGCGTTCGCGCCCGAGCCGGGTCCCCCGCTGCCGTGCGGAGTGCCGAACGTCTTGTGCAGGTTGAAATGGCACACGTCGAACCCGGCGTCGCGGGCACGCGTGATGCCGAGGATCCCGTTGGCGTTGGCCTGGTCGTAAGAGGCGAGGGCGCCCACGGCGTGCGCGGCATCCACCCACTCGCGGATCGCCGGGTTGTAGATGCCGGTGTCTTCGGGGTTGGTGACCATGATGGCCGCGGTGCGCGGCGAGAGCGCTGCCTTCAGCGCATCGAGCGAGGGGTATCCCTCGGCGTCGGGGTACACGGTGATGACCTCGTACCCGGCGGCCTTCGCTGCGGCCGCGTTCGAGGGGTGGCTGAAGATCGTGGTGATGACTTCGCGGCGCTGCTCGCCCTCTCCGTTCGCCTCGTGGAAAGCGCGGATCATCGCGATGTTCGCCCAGATCGCCGCCGATCCGCCCTGCGTGTGGAGGGAGACCTCGTCCATGCCGGAGATCTCGGCGAGCATCCGCTCCAGCTGCCAGACGATCTCGAGCACGCCCTGCGCGTCTGCCGGGTCCTGATGAGGGTGCATCGCGGTGAGCTGCGGCGTGTTTGCAAGTTGGTCGTTGATCTTCGGCGCGTACTTCATGGTGCACGTCCCCTGGCCGATGTCGACGTTGAAGTCGGCGCCGAGGTTCTCCTGCGACAGGCGCAGGTAGTGCTTGAGCACACGCATCTGGCCCATCTCGGGGAGCTTCGGCTTCGCGGCCCGACGCAGGGAGGACGGCAGCGCGGCGACCACATCCCCCACCGCCTCGCGCACGCCGGGCTCGACCTGCGAGACCAGCACCCCGCGTTCGCCGGGCGTGGTCAGTTCGAAGATGATCGGCTCGTCCCAGCGAGCCTGCTGGAAGCGGCGCAGCGCGGGCTTCGGGGCGACGGGGAGGCTCATCGGTTCTGCTCCTTCGCAGCGAGATCGGAGGCCGTGACCTGAGCGAGTGCGCCCGCCAGAGTGTCGATATCGGCCTGGGAGGTGAGTTCGGTGACGCAGACGAGCAGGCGGTGCTCGCCCACGACCACGCCGGGTTCGATGCCGCGGGCGCGGAGCGTCGCGACGACCGCGTCCGCCGTGACCTCGCTGAACGTCACGGTGAATTCGCGGAGGTGCACGGCATCGTCGTCGAGCGAGACGCCCTGCACCGCGGCGAGCGCCTGCTGGGCGTAGCGGGTGCGGGCGAGCAGCACCTCGCCGAGCTCGGCCATGCCGGCGGGTCCCATCAGCGCCAGGTACACCCCGGCGGCGATGCCCCAAAGGGCCGCGGCCGTGCCGACCCATTCCTTCCCCTCCTCGCGATGCGCGAACGAGGTGCGGTCGTAGGCGACGTCACCGAAGCCGTACTCGCCGGGAACGTCGGTGGTCGCGAGCCCGAACAGTCGCGACGGCATCTCCATCACGAACCGCGGATCGTCGTGGACGGCGATGAAGCCGCCGTGGGCGCCGCCGAACCACTGGTGCAGGCCGAGGGACTGGATGTCACCGGTGACGATGTCCGCTCCCGAGACGGCGGGCGGGGTGAGGACGCCGTAGCCGATGGGGTCGGTGCCGACCACGAGCACGGCGCCCACCGCGTGCGCGGCATCCGCGATGTCCTGCAGCGCGGCTTCCACGGCGCCGGTGGCGCTGGGCGTCTCGACCCAGACCGCGGCCACGTCATCGCCCAGCGCGGCGCGGATCGCATCGACGTCGGCGGTGCCGCCGACAGTCGGCACGTGCTCGAGCGTGAGGTGGGCGCGGACGTAGTCGTGCACCTTCGCGAGCTTCGCAGGGAGCACATCGCTCGCGATCAGCACCCGACCGCGGCCGGTCAGGCGTCCCGACATGGTGAGGCCGGTCGCGGTCGCCTGGTAGCCGTCGTAGGTCGGCACGTTCACGACGTCCATCTCGAGCAGCTCGGCCATCAGCGACTGGTACTGGAACAGCGCCTGGAAGCGGCCGTGGTCCTCATAGGGCTCGCCGGCGTAGGCGGTCAGGAACTCGCTGCGTCCGATGACCTCATCGACGACCGCCGGTACGTAGTGGTGGTAGGTGCCGGCACCGAGGAAGCTCAGCCGCTCCTGCGTCGAGCGGTTCCTCGCGAGCAGTGCGCGCACGTGGCGGGCCAGGTCCTGTTCCGCGACGAACGGGGCGGGCAGATCGAGGGGTCGCCTGAGCCGGAGGCCGGCCGGGATGTCGGCGTAGAACTCGTCGACCGACGCGGCGCCCACGGCGGCGAGCATCGCCGCACGGGACTCGGGCGCGGTGTTGGGGATGTACGGATGCACGAACGGGGCGGTCATGCGTCCTCCTTCACAGGGATCAGGGTGGCAAAGGGGATGGATTCGGCGCGGGGCGCGGCGAGCACGGCGACGCCGTACCGATCGAGCTCCAGTCGGTCCATATGGCGCAGACCGGTGAGCAGGTCGACTCCCGGGGTCGGGATCTCGAACGTCACGGGTGCGCGTCCGTGGTTGAGGTAGAAGGTGTAGTCGGTGGTGTCATCGGCACGGGTGACCGCTTCGACCTCGACATCGGTGTGCTCCCTGGCGGGGACGCCGGCCGTGCGCAGCACGTCGCGGAACACCGGGAGCAGACTTGCGGCGTCGAACATCGCGCTGACGTACCAGGCGGATCCCCGGCCTTCCGCGCGACGGGTCACGGCGGGCAGACCGTCGAGCTCGCCACCGGCATAGCGGCCACGCACCTCGACGTCGTCAGCCGTTTCGAGCCACTCGCTCCACGACGGAACCGTCAGGATCTCGCCGGCATAGTCGATGCTCTCGGTCAGCCCGTCGGCGATCGGCCACTGCTCGTCGACCTCGATGCCCAGAAGATCGCGCAGCGGCCCGGGTGCTCCGCCGTCGTGCACCTTCTCGGTCGCATCCACCACTCCCGAGAACGGTCCGACGACGAGGTGTCCTCCGCGCTCCACGAAGGAGCGCAACGCGTCGGCCTGCGGCTGTTCGACGATGTAGAGGTTCGGCACCACGATCACGTCGTACGCGTCGAACGGCCCCGTGGCGCGAACCGCATCCACCGGCTGGCCGAGGGTGTACAGCGCGCGGTGCCAGGCCCGGGCCTGCTGCGCCCACTGCAGTCTCTGCGAGGGCAGCGACTCCACGGCGCTGGTCCCCCACCACGAGTCCCAGTCCACGACCAGCGCCACGCGCGAGCGCACCCGGGTGCCGCGCACCTGCTCGAGCCTCTTCAGCTCGTTGCCCAGCTCCTTGGTCTCCCGGAAGCTGCGCGAGCGCTCCCCCCGGTGACCGAGCATCGAGGAGTGGAACTTCTCCTGGCCGTACTTGGCCTGGCGCCACTGGAAGAACATGACGGCGTCCGAGCCGTGGGCGACCGCCTGCAGGCTCTCGATGCGGATCTTGCCCGGCGCCTTGGGCACGTTCACGTCGCGCCAGCTGGTCGCGCTCGCCGAGGATTCCAGCAGCAGCCAGGGCTGTCCGCCCTTGAGCGAGCGCATGAGGCCGTAGTTGAGGGCGGCTCCGACATGCGAGGTCGGGTCGGCGGGTTCCGGATAGGCGTCGTCGGTCACGACATCTTCGATCGCGGCGAAGTCCCAGTAGTCCAGGTCGCGGAACATGCTCATGAAGTTCGTGGTGACCGCGATGTCGGGCGTGACCTCCCGCAGCACGTCGATCTCCACCTGGAACAGCTCCCGCAGGGCGTCGGACGAGAACCGCTCGAAGTCCAACAGCTGGGTCGGGTTGATCGGGCCCGGCGCCTTCTTCGGCGTCTCGATGTGCTCCCAGGAGGTGTAGCGCTGACCCCAGACTTTCACGCCCCAGGCCTCGTTCAGCCCGTCGAGGTCTCCATAGCGATCCTGCAGCCAGCGGCGGAAATGCCTGGCCGACTCGGGGCACCAGCAGCGTGAGGTGTGATCGCCGTACTCGTTCGAGATGTGCCACATCGCGAGGCCGGGGTGCTCCCCGTAGCGCTCCGCCATCGCGCGGGCCATGCGGGCGACGTTCTCACGCCAGATCGGCGACGAGGGGCAGTAGGTCTGACGGGAGCCGAACTCGAGCCGGTGCCCGTCGGAATCCCACGGCACCATCTCGGGGTGTGCCCGCAGCAGCCAGGACGGCGGGGTCGCGGTGGCGGTGGCGAGGTCGATCGCGATGCCGGCGTCCCACAGCAGGTCGAGGATGCGGTCGAGCCACGCCCAGTCGTAGACGCCGGGCTCGGGTTCGAGCTGAGGCCAGCTGAAGATCGGCAGGCTCACCATGTTCACGCCGGCCTCGCGCATGAGGCGGATGTCTTCGTGCCACGTCTCTTCCGACCACTGGTCGGGGTTGTAGTCGCCGCCGTACGCGAGGGCGTCGAGGCGGACGCGTCGGGCGGGCTGGTCGCCACCGGGTGCGGGCACGAAGCCTCCTCTCTGAGTCATGACCGGCTGATCCGGCGGTGCACTGGTGCGAATCCGCGATCAGCTGTATTCTGTATACAACACACTAGGACGTCGCCCGAGGCCCGTCAACCCATAGGCTGACGGGCAGGCGGCAGAAGAGGGGACGCATGGCGATCGAACGCAAGAACCTGCGCTCGCAGGTTCGGCAGGAGTTGCTGACCCGTATGCGCGCCGGACTCGTGCAGCCCGGCGAAGGCATCAACGAGGTCCAGCTCGCCACCGAACTCGGCGTGAGCCGCACCCCCCTGCGTGAAGCGCTCATCGCCCTCGAGTCCGAGGGCCAGATCGAGAGCGAGAACGGCAAGGGCTTCCGCTTCGTCCCGCTCAGCGCGTCCGAGTTCCGCGACCTCGCGCCGGTCATGGCTGCACTCGAGAGCCTGGCGCTCGAGCTGAGCCCGCCCGAGGAACTGCGCGTGATCGGGATCCGACTCAAGGAGATGGCCGAAGCCTTCGCCGACGAGCTCGTGGAGCACCAGCTGGTCATCACCAAGGACGACGAGTGGCACAGCGTGATGCTGTCCGCCTGCCCGAACACCCGGCTCCTGGCCGTGATCGACAACGTGCGCAGCTCGTTCCACCGCTACGAGTCCCTGCTGGTCCCCGAAGACGTCAAGGTCGAACGCGTCGCCGCCGAGCACGCCGAGATCGCCCGCCACCTCGCCGACGGCGACATCCCCGGCGCCGTCGGCGCCCTCAAGCTCAACTGGATGCACGGCATGCAGCGCATCCTCGACAACGCCACGAGCTCGTACTTCACCGCCTGACGCCGCTCCGGTCGCACTTTCTGCCGGCAAGAGGGCCGAATAGCGGGAGAAAGTGCGACCCGAACGGATGCTGCGCGTGCTCACCGCGAGAGCCGCACCGCGAGGTCGACGAACAGCGCGGCCGACCAGCCGAAGGCGGTCGTGGCCGTGCGGGCCTTCTTACCCGTGTGCGGATTGAAGTACTCGTGCGGGCCCCCGCCGTGGATCACCAGCGCCACGGTCTGCTCCCGCAGTTCGCGCGCGCGTTCGGGGTACCCGGATGCCTCCAGCCCCTCGGCGACGAGCATGCTCGTGTTCACCCAGACCGGTCCGCGCCACATGCGCTCGTCCGAGTAGTCGGGGTCGGAGGCCGCGACCGTGGGCAGCCCCCACGGCAGAGCGAAGCGTTCGGGGTCGTCGACGGCCGCCCGCAGCGCCTCGGCGACGGGAGGCGGCAACGTGCCCGTGAGCAGCGGCATCAACCCCACGACCGTGTCGCTGAGCTGCGGCTCACCACCGCCGAATGCGAGGAAGCGTCCCCGCTCGGGATCCCACATGCGCAGCAGCAGCCCCTGTGTGGTCTCGGCCCGCTGCTCGAATCGCGACACGTCGGCCCCAGGCTCGTACCGGCGCAGGAGGTCGGCGATCTCCCGATCCTGCCGCACCAGATACGCCCCGAGGTCGGGCGCGGCAGTCGGCAACGGCCCATCGAAGATCGGGCTGTCATCGAGGCCGGAGGAGTAGGGATGCCCGTACTCCGGCATCCCGTCGTGGTCGAGGTCGCTGCCGGCGAACCACCAGTCCTGCGAGCGGACGATCCGGGCCAGTTGCCTGCGCGCGTAGTCGGGCGCATCCTCGACGTCGAGCACCTTGCGCAGCGCCCAGGCGGCGAGCGGAGGCTTCGTCAGCGGCACGGGTGCGCTCGGGTCGGCGATCTGCGACCCGGCACGGCGCAGGTTGGCGCGGTCGCTCTCGGGCAGATCGTCGCTGGTCGCCAGCACCCCGAGCTCGTGCACGACGTCGGGCAGCTGCCCGTCGGGCTGCGGGAACCGGAAGGCGATGTCGAGCTGCTCGCGAGCGAGCTCGGGGTCGCCGTGGCGCAGACCGACCGCGATGAAGTACGCATCCCATTGCCAGAGACCGACGTAGCCGATCTTCGACGGCACGATGGCCCTGGCGTCGCCCAGTGACGGCAGCTCGACGATGTTCGCTCCGAGCACCCACCAGCAGAAGGCGGCCATCTCCTGCAGATCGTCGCGCACGCGCGGGCACTTCGCGAACCACTCGGTCCAGATCGCCGCGGTCGCGGCCAGGGCAGCCGAGTGGTCGCCGTGCACGACCGCGACGGTGCGATCTGCGGCGACGTGCAGCCCGAGGCCCCGATCGAGCGGATGCTCCTCGAGGCCGCCGTCCGGACGCCGGAGCCGCACCCGCGATCCCGGAGTTCCGCCGAGGCTGAGTGTGGAGGGATCGGCGAAGGTCAGGGTCACCGCGCCATCACCGAAGCTCACCCGCGCGGGATGCACGTCGGTCACCGGGAGCACCTCGCCCCCGGCACCGATCACGATCAGCGCATCGAGCACCCGGCACTCCGACAGCCGCCGCTCGTACTCCGAGGTGTGCACGCGCACGCCCTCGCCGTCGTCGGCGCGGAACACGAGCACGCGCGAGCGCGGGAGCGTGAAGGGAGCGGACACCAGGTCGAGGTGACGCCCGGCGAGGGCGGCGAGATCCGTCATCAACGTCCTCCGAGTCCCGATGCGGCCATGCTGTTGAGGATCTTGCGCTGACCGATCACGAACACGATGAGCATCGGCACCGTGGCGATCGCGGACGCCGCCATCACGAGCCCATAGTTGATGGAGCCGAACTGTCCCTGGAACGAGGTCAGCAGCAGCGGGACCGTGAACAGGTCCGGCGTGTTCAACAGCACCAACGGGAACAGGAACGCGTTCCAGACGCTGAGGGCGGTGATGATGCTGAGCGCAGCGAGGCCGGGCTTCAGGTTCGGCAGCACGATGCTCCAGAAGATGCGCCAGCGCCCGGCGCCGTCCACCAGCGCGGCTTCCTCCAGCTCGCGCGGCAGAGCGAGGACGAACTGCCGCATCAGGAACACGGCGAAGGGGTTCGCGATCATCCCGGGCACGATCAGTGCGAGATGCGAATCCACCCAGCCGAGCTGCGACATCAGGAGGTAGAAGGGGATGAGGGTGACCTGCGCCGGGATCATCTGCGTTGCGAGGAACACGATGAAGATCACCTTGCTGCCCCGGAACCGGATACGGGCGAACGCGTACCCGGCCATCGACGCGGTGATCAGGGTGCCGACCACCACCAGCACGGCGATGTACGCACTGTTCAGGTAGGCCTGCCCGAACGGAACGGCGTTCCACGCGTTCACGTAGTTGTCGACGGTCCAGGGGTTCGGCAGGAACTCCAGCGGGTTCTTCAACAACTGCGGGAGGGTCTTGAACGACGTCAGCAGCATCCAGATGAACGGGAACACCATCGAGATGCCGCCGACCACGAGGAGCACGTGCAGCACGGTGGAGCCGAGACGTCGGCGGGCGCGTCCGGCCCCTGGTCCCCCTCGGCCCCGCTGACGGTATCCGGGAGCGGTGAGGGCGACGGTCGAATCGGTCGCGGGGGCGGCGGGGTCGCTGAGGGATGTGGTCTGGAGGGTCATGCCGGGTCATCCTCGTAGTGGACGAACTTCTTCTGCGCACCGAACTGGATCGCCGTGATGACGAGGGTGAGCACGAGCAGGATGATGCTGGCCGCACTGGACAGCCCGAACTCGAATCGCCCGAAGCCGAGGTCGAAGATGTGGTAGACGATGGTGCGGGTCGCGTTGTCGGGTCCGCCGCCGGAGACCAGCACGTAGACCGTGTCGAAGGTCTGCAGCGACGAGATGAACGCGATCACCGAGGAGAAGAACACGATCGGCGAGAGCAGCGGGAGCCGGATGCTGGTGAACAGGCGCACGGCACCGGCGCCGTCGATGCGGGCGGCCTCGATCACCGACGGCGAGATGTTCTGCAGACCGGCCAGGAAGATCACGACGTTCAGGCCCATCGACGACCAGATCGTCACGATGCAGACGGCGAGGAGCGCGAGCTTCGGATCCTGCAGCCAATCCGGGGGCGTGATTCCGAACACCTTCGAGATCGTGGTCGAGAGCAGGCCGTCCGCACGGAACATCTGCTGCCAGATCATGGCGACGGCGACGGTCGAGGTGACCACCGGGGCGAAGAACAGGATCAGGTAGAGCGTGCGGGTCTTGAGCTTCTCGAGTGCGACGGCGACGATGACCGCGAGCGTGAGGCCGATCGGCACGGTGATGATCGCGATCAGCAGGGTGTTGATGATCGCACGGGCGAGCAGCGGATCCTGCAGCTGATCGGCGAAGTTGGCCAGCCCCACCCAGGTGAGCTCGCCCAGGCCGTCCCACTCGGCGAAGGCCAGCACCAGGCTGGCGGCGAACGGCAGCACGACGAACAGCGCCATGCCGAGCAGCTGCGGAGCGACGAAGACGTAGCCCCAGGCCCGATCCCGCCGACGCCAGGCGGCCTCCCGACGCAGGGGCGGGACGGATGCCGCAGGCGTGGCCTGCGGCATCCGTCCGTTCTCGGTGAGCGTGGTCACTCCTACTTCTCCGACCGATCCTCGACCACGCCGGCGATCGTGTCGAGCGTCTCCTGCGCGTCGGTCTTGCCTTCGTAGAGCTTCTGGAACTCCTCGGAGATGGCGACCGGCAGCCCCGGGACCCTGGCCTCAGCGGGGTAGTTCGTGAACCCGATGTCGCGCATGTCGAGGAACGTCTGCGCGTGCACGGGGTAGTCCCCCTCGAGCACCACGTCGTCGGCACCCTTGATCGACGGGACCGCGTTCCCGCCCCCTTCGAGGCGGAAGGTCTGCCCCTCGGCGGAGAGGAACTCCGTCCAGAACGTGAACGCGGCGTCCTTCACCTTGGTCTTGCCGTTGATCGCGAGGAAACTGGTCGCGACGCCGGTGGGAGCGGCCTCACCGTCGGGCGTCGGCCAGCGGACGATGTCGTAGCTGTCCTCTTCGCCCGTGGCCTTGACCGTGCCGATCGTGTAGCGGCCCTGCACGAAGAAACCGGCCTTGTGCGTGACGAAGATGCTGTCGGCTCCGGCGCCGTCGGGAAGCGTGTCGGCGACGACGAAGGTGCCGTCCTGGAAGAGGTCGCCGAGCTCCTGCACGGAAGCGACGGTGGCGTCGTCCTGGTTCGCGACGAACGCTCCCGCCTCGTCGTACGGCGCGGGAAGGCCCTGGGACGACAGCCAGCTCCAGTGGGTGGCCCAGTAGTTCCAGTACATCGTCCCCGTGAGCCCCGCGTCGTGGAGCTTGGCGTTCATCTCGAGGAACTTGTCGGTCGTCCACTCGCCGTTCTCGGCCAGCGTCGCGGGGTCCTCGGTGATCCCGGCGGCTTCCAGCGCCTGCTTGTCGTACCAGAAGACGTCGGGGTTGGAGTCGTTCGGGGCCGCGTAGACCTCGCCGTCCTCCTCCGCCGCGCCGAAGAGGCCGGGGAAGAAGTCGTCCTTCGTGGTCTTGCTCGCGTCCGATTCCATCAGGTCGCTGAGCGGCATCAGCCTGTCGGAATCGACGAACTGGCCGATCATGTCGTCACCGACGTAGAAGACGTCGGGAGCCGTGTTGCTGGTGAGCTGTGCGAGCAGCTTGGAGTGGTAGTCACCGTACCCGGCGACGGGCTGGAGCTTGACGGTGATGTCGGGGTGGCGCTTCATGAAGTCCTTGTTGAACTCCTCGTAGCGGGTCAGCTCGTCCGCCGTGCCCCAGGTGGACCAGATGACCGTCGCGTTGCCGTCGGCGTCGACGCCACCGCCTCCTCCGCCGCCGCTGCACGCGGCGAGCCCCAGGGCCAGAGCGCCGGCGGCACCCAATGCCAGATACCGCGTCACGTTCGCACGTGCCATCTCGCTACCTCTTTCATCATTGGAAGATCGTGTCGGGAGCGCCTTTCCGGCGCACTCGTATTCTGTATACAGAACGCAATTCTGTCAAGGATCTCCCTCGGGTGACGGACATCGAGACCATCCCGTGACGTACCGGTCACCCGTGACGCAGACTGGGTGCATGACCGATCCCGACCCGCACCTGCTCGGCCCCGGCCTCCTGCCGACGCCGTTCACCGCCGAAGAGATCAGAGACGCCACCGGCAGGGGGAAGCGCATCCGCCTCCTCCTCGAAGGCCCGGACGGGCCGCTGGGCGAACACGTCAACCGCTTCCACCACACGGATGAGGAGGGCGCGACCCTCGATCGGTGGGCCGCAGCCGACCCGAACGCCGTCGTCTCGAGCCGGGTGACCTGGGCCGAGCTCCAGGGCCACGCGGCGTTCGACGCCGAGACGACGAGCATGTCGACCGTGCCGCTGTCCTCCCCCCTGGGCGAGCTCACCTGCCGTCGGTACGACACCGCCGACGGGATCTTCTGGTTCTCGTCCGCGCACCCCGGGATGCCGGTGCAGTACGAGTCGGACGGCATCCGCACGACTGTGTTGAGCATCGAGCACGAGTGAGACGTATCCGGCGGGCGCGCACGTTGTGAAGGAGATCTCGCGTTCCGAAGGGGAGTCTGCGCGAACCCCTCCTTCACACCGTGAGATCTCCTTCACGATCCGCGCGGTTGCCCGGCCCGTTCCCGCAGACGTCGGACACCCGGCGTAGGGTCGATCCATGAGCAGCACACCATCGACACAGTGTCCTGGAGTCGTCCCGTCGTACCTGCTCGCACGCCTGGCCGAATCGGGGCGCTTCCCGAAGGCCGCGGCTGCGGCGCGGCAGACGCTGACGGCCGGTCGACCGCCGTTCCGCGCCCGCATCGACCTGTCGATCGACGAGAACGGCGACCTGGTCGCCCAGCTGTCGGATGCTCCGAACCGCACCATCAGCGACGCCGGCAACACCCAGCGCCTCCCCGGCGCGGTGGTGCGCGGCGAAGACGACGCCCCCGTGGCCGACACCGCCGTGAACGAAGCCTTCGACGGCCTCGGAGCGACCTTCGAGATGCTGCTGTCCGCCTTCGGGCGCAATTCCCTCGATGACGCCGGAGCCCCACTGGACGCCACCGTGCACTACGGCGTCGACTACGACAACGCGTTCTGGGACGGTGAGCGCATGGTGTTCGGTGACGGCGACGGCGAGGTGTTCCAGCACTTCACCGGCTCGCTCACGGTCATCGGGCACGAGCTCGCGCACGGCGTCGTGCAGCACACCGCGAACCTCGAATACCAAGGCCAGCCGGGCGCGCTGAACGAGTCGATCGCCGACGTCTTCGGCGCTCTGACCGAGCAGTATGCACTCGGGCAGACGGCCGACACCGCCACGTGGCTCATCGGTGCCGAGATCTTCACGGATGCCGTCGAGGGCGCGGCCCTGCGGTCGATGATCGCCCCGGGCACCGCCTACGACGACGACGAGCTCGGCAAGGATCCGCAGCCCGATCACATGAGCGGCTTCGTGCGCACCACCGAGGACAACGGCGGGGTACACATCAACTCGGGCATCCCCAACCGCGCGTTCGCCCTGTTCGCGCTCGACCTCGGCGGCAAGGCCTGGGAGCGCGCGGGGACCGTCTGGTATCGGGCCCTCACCGGCGGCCTGTCGAGCACGGCGTCCTTCCTCGAGTTCGCCGATGCGACGGTCGCCGCGGCCACCGCGATCGACGAGGCCACGGCCACGGCGGCTCGACGCGCGTGGACCGTCGTGGGAGTCTATGCAGATGAGCGAGCCTCCTCCCGCGACTGACGCACCGATCGTGATCGCCGTCGTGCGCACGGGCGGCATCGCCGGCATCCGTCGCCGGTGGCAGGTGGAAGCAGGACCCGACGACGCCGGCGAATGGATCGACCTGATCGATCGATGCCCCTGGGATCAGGAGGCGCCGACCGACACCGGTGCCGACCGCTTCGTATGGAGCATCCGCGCCCGGACTCCGGTCGAACGCCGCGAGCGTGAGCTGCCCGACTCCGCGCTCGACGGACCCTGGCGCGCGCTCGTCGAGGCGGTCCGGCAGGCGGCGGCCGCGAAGGGCTGACCCCCGGCGAACCAGTCCCGGCGCACCGGCCCCGGCGTCCGATCAATTCCATGTGAATCCGGCCTCTGCGTCGAGGCGCGGGTTCACAATGGACCCATGGGAATGTTCCAGCAGAAGCCGGAAGAAGAACAGAGCCCCTGGGCACTGCCCTCCGAGCCCGTGAAGCGCTCCGAGGCCGAGGTGCTCGGCGAGGAACCCGCCGTCGACCCCCTCTCGCTCGGCCTCGGCTTCGGGGCGACGACCGAGGTCAGCTCGATCGTCTTCCCGATCGCGGAGCCGGCGGCGGAGACCGTGGGCGACTACGAGGCGGAGGAGCCCGTCGACGACGCGGGCGCCGAGTCCGACTGAGGTCCGAACTCCACCCGGGTGCGCGGGAGGGCGTCCGGGTACTCCCGCTGCAACCAGCTCATCATCTTCTCCCGCACCTCGCAGCGGATCGTCCACTGGTCGTCGGAGTCCTTCGCCGACATCACCAACCGGACGGTGACGTACCCGCCCTGTGCGTCCGTCACCAGTGCGCTCGACGAGCGCCCGTCCCAGGCGGGCGAGGCTTCGACGATGCGGGTGAACTCCGCGCGCAGTGCGTCCATCGGCACGCGCCAGTCCAGATCCAGGTAGACGGTGCCGAGGATCTTGTCCGACCTGCGCGTCCACGTCTCGATCGGCGTCGAGGTGAAGTAGCTGCACGGCACGACGAGGCGTCGCTCATCCCAGATGTAGACGACCACGTACGACAGGTTGATCTCGCCGACCCGCCCCCACTCGCCTTCGACCACGACGACGTCGCCCACGCGGATCGCGTCCGTGAAGGCCACCTGTATCCCGGCGATGAGGTTGCCGAGGATCGACTGCGCCGCGAGGCCGGCGATGATGCTCGCGATACCCGCCGACGCGAGGAGGCTCGTGCCCACGGCCCGCATCTCGGGGAAGGTGAACAGCACGGTACCCAGGGCCAGGACGGCGATCGACACCAGCACGAGCCGATGGATGACGAGCAGCTGCGTGCGTCGACGTCGTGCCTCCGGACCGACCAGGACGGTCTCCTCGCGCTCGATGAGCCGTTCGAAACCGAAGGAGATCGCCGCGGCGAACAACCACGACCCGAACAGGATGGTGGAGATCAGGAACAGTCGCGAGACCGCCGGCCACCATCCCTGCTCGGCCGGCGCCGTGAGCGACATCGCGATCCACACCGCGACGACCAGCGCCGTGGCCGTCGTGGCGTTGCGCACCCTGCGCGCGAAATCACGCACCCACGGCAGACGGCGACTCACGAGCGCGGCCACCAGACGCAGCAGTACGAGAACGGCGACGGTGGCGAGGACCGCGATCGCGATCACCACGGCCGTGCCGACCAAGGATTCCCATTCGGTGCCGGAAGACATCCGTCCACCCTAGGCGTCGCGCACGGAGGACGCGAGTGCGCGGCGATCGCGCACCCGGTGACCGCATTACGGTGGAGGGATGACGATCACCGCCGCCGCAGACGGCTCCGCCCTGGGCAACCCCGGCCCCAACGGCTGGGCCTGGTACATCGACGACGCGAACTGGGCGGCGGGCGGCTCCCCGCACGGCACCAACAACCAGGGCGAGCTGCGGGCGGTGCTGGAGCTGCTGCGTGCGACGGCCGGCACCGACGAGAAGCTGCTGATCGAATGCGACAGCCGCTACGTGATCGACTCCGTGACCAAGTGGATGCCGGGGTGGAAGCGCAAGGGCTGGCGGAAGTCCGACGGCGGGCCCGTGCTCAACCGCGACCTGCTGGAGGGCATCGACGAGGCGATCCGTGGGCGTGACGTCGAGTTCTCCTGGGTCAAAGGCCACGCCGGACACCCTCTGAACGAGGCAGCCGACGAGCGTGCGAACGCGGCCGCGAAGGCGTACCAGGCCGGGG
>WPCJ01170245.1_pt1 | contig 15061 bp, 10 predicted proteins | sample 5399831 | NCBI WGS metagenome assembly WPCJ01 (sample SAMN12869470, study PRJNA574797) | sludge metagenome | isolation source: wastewater treatment of pH10 | place: China:Beijing | collected 2019-05-20 | reverse complement strand
CAGTTCAGGACGCGGTAGCGGTACTTGGGTTTGCTCGGAGGGTCGTCTTTCTTTACGCATGTCGCCATGATCACACTCAACGGTTCAGGGGGGCTGAAAGCCTTGATCTATCGATGGATGACATTTTAATGCACCAACGCCGCCGCGAGGGATAAACCCTATTCGTTATGCCTTAAGGAGCCTCTGTGGCTAATGTCCCAACATATAAGGCACTTCAGAAGTGCTATGACGCAAAATCTGCCGATGTCAAAAACCACTTTGGGCATCTTCCGCAGTTAATCGCCGGTGGCCTCCCGTATGAAATTGCCATCGCATATGTTTTTCTAAAAATTGAACAAGCCCAAAACAGAGCACTATATGGCGGGGTCGTTAAGGTCCATCGCTGCAATGCCGAGTTCGCTAGGCGCCTGATGAATTTTCAACATCTCACCCGAGATGGGTTCAAAGACCTCTACAAGAATGTCTTCGGTCGCACTCTGCCGAAAGCAACGGCAGATTTAATGACTGACGCCGAAAGCTTCCGAGACAAAGTCATTCACGGTAAGGATGTAACGGATAGTGAGCTTCGCGGGGCTATCGCTGATGTCTTGGCCTATGCAGAAGCTTTCAATTCGGAAGTTAACGACGTTGCAGGCTTTAAGCCGCTAGGTGACATGCGTGGCTTCAAGGGGCGTGCTGAGCCTCTCGATAAACGCACTAGCAAATGGTTAATGCGAGGGCTGGGCTTTGGCGTCAAGGCATAACCCGGCAGTCGAGCGGACCTGCGCGAAAAGCCGCGCAGTCCGCTCACTTTTACGTTAGCGTTTTATCACAGGAGGCAAACTATGAAAGTTCTTGCAGGCATCATTGGCGGTTTAATCCTCGCCATCATCGGCGCAATTCTCGTAACCGTGACTTTTGCGGCATCACCTGAGAAAGGCGGTTCTTGGGGGGCAATCGGTTTTCTTGTGTTTTGGGTCTTGGGCATTGTTATCGCCGTAAAGTCTTCAACTGCTCCGAAAGCTTGGCGCAAGCTACTCATAAGTTCAGCCGTCCTGTCGTTCCTGCTTCCGTTATCAGGTCTGATTTACACAGGCAGTTTTATGGCAGAGCATGTTGATCCGAATGCAGAATATGCAGGTGCTCAAGCTGCTGGCGCTGCAATTGGTGGTGGTCTTATCTCCGGCCTCATGGGATTTGTTGGCTTTTTCCTGGGGGCTGTCTTTTTGGTAATTGGCCTGCTTGTCGGTCGAGATAAGCAGGTTGTCTATGTTCAGGCACCAGCACAAGCTCCGACAAACGAGCAACGCTAACAAACGCTTCGAGAGGGGCGCTCCAACAGCCGGCTTCGCCACCTGTTTCCGCGCCCCTCAAGCTAAACGTTGAACTAAACTGCTTGCGCAGTTGGCAAAGCACGACCACTGCAGCCCGGACCGGCTCGATGCCGGTCGGCCCACGGGCCGTGGCGCATCAGCAGGACACCGGCCTTGCCACGCCGTACCTTTCTTGCCATGGGGCTGCCCGAGTTGGCAGCGTGAGATGAACCGTTATTCATTGAACCGCCGGATACGTGACCCGTATGTCCGGTGGTGTGGGAGGGGGCGCCGTGAGGCGGCTTCCTGTCCCGATTGGGCCTGTAAGCTCGTAGCATCCTGCAGAAAAATGAGCTAATATATGACCATAATTTAGGTCTAAATAGAGGTTTTTATGCATCAGGTGTTAGCAGATTTTTCTGTAAGTATTTCAGAATTAAAGAAAAACCCTTCAGCTTTGCTTTCTCAGGCAAATGGTTCACCTATAGCAGTGCTAAATCACAACAAACCTGCAGCCTACCTGATTCCAGCGGAGACTTACGAGGCTCTGATGGATATGCTCGAAGACTATGAATTGGCGCAGCTTGTTGAGGAACGTCGTGGCAATAAAGATCAGGCTATAACGGTGTCGTTGGATGACTTATAAGCTGCGATTTCTTCCTGCTGCGCTTAAGGAGTGGGAAAAGCTTGGTGCCCCGATCAGGAGTCAATTCAAGAAAAAGCTGGCGGAGCGGTTGGAAAATCCCAGAGTGTCTGCTGATAAGTTAAGTGGCTATGATTCCGTGTACAAAATTAAACTTCGCTCTGCTGGATACCGGTTAGCCTATGAGGTTGTTGATGATGAGCTGTTCGTGTATGTGCTTGCCGTAGGCAAACGGGAAAAGGGCAAGGTTTACTCGTCTCTCAAAAAGCGAACCTGAGATGAAGCAGAGCAAGCATAAGCCATCATCACAAAATTCTCTAACAATCTCCTCGTGATGCTTTTTGGGTTAATCTGTCGGCCGGTTACAGAACCTGTGCAGACAGACGGTCAGTTGCACCTGTCAGCGCTGGCTCGAATCTGTCTGTCAGTTTGATCCGGTGCATGATGACGGCTCCATTCCGCTGGCGTGGCTACGATCCGCCTCTGGCGGCGGCAAGATTGCCTCTGCGTCCGGGTGGCACCGGGCGAGGAAATCCATCATCTCCGTGGCGTCCTTCGAGAGATAGAAGCGCACCATCTTTTCGTTGAACTCTTGCGCCTTGGCGGCGGGTACGCTGATCGCATCGATGCCGTGCGACATGAGCACGCCGTTCATCATGAAACGAGACGTGCGCTTGTTGCCGTCGAAAAAGAACTGCTGCAAGGCACCGAACAGGAAAAAAGCCGTTGCCCGCTCGAACGGCTCGCACGCTTGCAGGGATGAAATGCCCTCACTGAACACCCTGTTCAGTTCCGGTGCGCCGGGTAGCGTCGGTAGCGGGGTATGGCGCCCGTGCTCGCCAAGTCCCACGTCCGGGGTGTAATTCGTCTCCTGACCTTCCCCACGGAACATGCCCCATTCCAGGGCTTCCTTGCGAGCGACGATGCCATTCAGTTCGATGAATACGGTCTTTGTAAGAGAGAACTGACTACGCTTGACCATCACCAGCAGGCGCTTGGCGCTTTCGGCCAGATTCAGGACTTGCTCCTGATCGGAAAGCTTGCGTCCGCCAATGGTCACGCCATCCAGCAGGGTCTGGACTTCGGGGAATGTGAAGGGATTGCCTTCAAGTACAGAGGCATCCCAAACGAACTCCGGCAGCATTTTGTGGAAGCGGAAACAGACTCGTTCCATCGAGTGAGACGGAACGGAAGTCGGCACCGCCGACCTGTCCCATCGGAAACCAAGAACATCAAACAGCGACATTTCGCCTCTCCGTCAATTACGTTCTTCGATGAATGCCCAAGCCTGACCAATAGATCGAATCTCTTCGAGATGCCATCCAGTCATGACCAGATCAGATGATCCGCATGCTACGCTATGAGCGGGGTCATGAACATTCATCACATCGCCAATCCGCTCGGTTTTATAACCAGCAGAATGAAGGCGGTATTCAATAGCAGTGTTCCTGCGCAGGGCGGGCAACTGCTTCTCATCGCATGCCGGTTACGCCGCTCGCGGCGATCAAATAATTCTCAGGCCCTGAGTCCCTCACTTCAGCCGCAAGGGCAGGCCCGCTGCGATGAAGCTGACTTGCTCGCTGCAGCGGGCCACGGCCTGGTTCAGTCGACCGGCTTCGTCGCGGAACAGCCGTCCGAGCGGTGTCTCCGGCACCAGCCCCAGCCCCACCTCATTGCTCACCAGCAGCACCTCGCCGCGCAGCCCGGGCAGGGTGGCGAGCAGCGCGTCGCGCTCCCGTGCGAAGCGGGGCAGGCTGCTGGCGTCGCACAGCGTGGCCGGCGGGAGGGCTTCGGTCCCGCCTCCGCCTCCGATGCCGGGCAGGCTGGCGATGAGCAGGTTGGTCAGCCACAGGCTGAGGCAATCCACAATCACGCACTGCCCCTGGCGGGCATGCTGGGCCAGCGCATCGGCCAGATGCAGCGGGGTTTCCACGGTGTGCCAGTGTTCCGGCCGGTCGTGGCGATGGCGCGCGATGCGCAAGCGCATTTCGTCGTCCTGCGCCTCGGCCGTGGCCAGCACGGTGACCGGCAGGCCGCTGGCGTGGGCGAGTTGTTCGGCGTGGCGGCTCTTGCCCGAGCGGGCGCCGCCAAGAATCAGGTGAATGCTCATCGGTGATGCGCCTGCATGCGGAAAAAAAGCTTGCCTTGCGGCATGCAAAGGATGAAATTGACCGTGCTCATGGCCTCGAATCGAGTGATTGACGGAAAGTCCGGCTGTTATTCTTGTCTGACATTCTTGTCTGGCGGTAACGGATGGGGCCGTAGAGCCCCATGCTCACCGACGCATTGTGGCACTGACTCCGGGAGACGCCCATGGATACCCTGTTCCGCCCTGTCATGGGCTTGCTGGATCGCTTCCGCTACCCGTGGAAGTTTGCTTCCATCTGCATCGTCGGCGTGCTCGGCATTCTCGCCTTGTTTGCACAGGTGTACCAGAGTCTGATCGAAGAGATTCGTTTTACGCAGCAGGAAATCGCCGGGCTGACCCTGCTGGACAAGGGCTTTGCAGTGCTGGTCCTGAGCCAGCAGCACCGGGGGCTGTCGTCCGGCCTGCTCGGTGGCAGCGAAGACCTCCGCCCGCGCGTGGCCGATCGGGCACGCGCGCTGGGTGAGGCGATGGCGAACGTGGAGGCCGAACTGCTTGCCAGCCCGGCCTGGGCGCCACTGGGCACCCGCTGGGGAGAGATTCGGGGGCGCCTGCAAAAGCTCGCCAATGATGGCCTGAGCCTGCCGGCGGCAGACAACTTCAGGGCGCACACCGAAGCGATTGAGCTGACCCTGACCTGGATTGGCGACATCGGCGGCGTGTCGAACCTCACCCGCGATTCGGAGAGCGACAGCTACAACCTCATCGACCCGATGCTCAATGCCATTCCGGACATCACCGAGCGCCTTGGCCGCCTGCGGGGCCGGGCGACGGGCATCATTGCACGCAGTGAGCTATCGGTGGTGGACGAGCATGCCATTGTGTCGCAACTGGCCGAACTGGGCATGACCCAGGCCCAGCTCCGGGACCGCCTCAATCGGGCGATGTCGGCAAATGACGCCCTCCGGGGCCCACTCGGCGGGGCGATTGCGGAAGTGGATGCGGCGATTGGCCGTTTGCGCGACACCGCCGTGAGCGAAGTGCTCGGGCGCAGGTTCTCGATTCCGCCGGCGGTGTTCTTCGATACGGGAACGGCCGCCATCGATGTCGTGTTGAAGCACTATCGTGACACCGTGCTGCCCTCTGCCCAGGCGCTGCTGAATGAACGCCTGGCCGAACTCAGGCGGCACATGACGAGAAACCTGGTGGTTTCGGCGCTGGTGCTGCTCTTTGCCGGCTATCTTTTTGGTGGCATCTATTTTTCCATCGTCCGCTCGGTGCGGGAGCTGGTGCAGGGCGCGCAGCAGTTTGCCGGCGGCAACTACCGGGCGCGGGTCAGCTTCAGCGCCAACGACGAGCTGCGCCAGGTGGCCGACAGCCTGAATGCCATGGCGCATGACGTTGCCGAGCTGATTGGCGAGATCCAGCAGAGCGCCGTCGAGGTGGGGCGTGCGTCGGCCAGTGTGTCGGCTGCGGCCGGTCAGGTTGCGGAGGGTTCCAGCACCCAGAGCGAGGCGGCCACCGGCATGGCCGCTGCGGTGCAGGAGATGACCGTGGGCATAGACGAGATCTCGCGTCATGCGGGTACGGCCCAGGCGCTGGCGGAAAGGTCCGGGCAGATTTCGCACGAAGGCGGCGAGGTGATGCAGCGCACCGTGGGCGAGATGGAGCGCATCGCCGAGGCGGTGAACGCCTCGGCTGTGGCGGTGGGTGAGCTGGGCGACAAGGCCCGGCAGATCAGCTCCATGGTCGAGGCGATCAAGCAGATCGCCGAGCAGACCAATCTGCTGGCGCTGAATGCGGCCATCGAGGCGGCCCGGGCGGGCGAGAGCGGTCGAGGTTTTGCCGTGGTGGCCGACGAAGTGCGCAAGCTCGCCGAGCGCACGGCGGGCGCCACGCAGGAGATCACCCAAATGTCCGGCTCCATCCAGCAGGGCACCGAGCGCGCCGTACAGGCCATGCAGCAGGGGGTGGTGCGGGTGCGTGACGGGGCCGAGCTGACCACCCGGGCAGGCCGCTCGATGGAGGAGATCAATGCCGGCGCCCAGGAGGTGCTGCGGGCGGTGAGCGAAATATCCTTCGCGCTGCGCGAGCAAAGCGGTGCCAGCGCGGACATCGCACGCAATGTCGAGCGGATTGCGCGGATGAGCGAAGACAACAGCGTTGCGGTCAACGAAACCGCACAGACAGCCGGCATGCTCGAATCGCTGGCCAGCGGCCTGGAGCGCAAGGTCGAGCGCTTCCAGGTCTGATTGCAGCCCCGATGGCGGTGCCGACGCCTCGTGGACGCTGCGTGCGGACGTGCGCAATGCCGGCAAAAACGCTATCATCGGCACCCCATTGCCCGCCTCATGCGGGCAATGGCTTATGTTTCAGGTGCCCGACGGCGGCTCACGCCCAAGGGTTGAACGGGAAACAGGTGCGTCGTCGGACGCGGGGTGATCGCCCCGTACCGTTCCACGATCAGGCCTGTGCTGCCCCCGCAACGGTAAGCAGACGCAAGACGCATCAGGACGCCACTGGGCCGCGACGGTCCGGGAAGGCGATGCGCCGGTCCGGCTGGTTGAGCATGCCACCGGAACAGTCTGCAAGCCCGGATACCGGCCTGAACCGAAACTGGCGAGAGTGTGCTGCGGGGAGCGGCAACCGGCGCGCCGGGATCGGTGTGCGTGTCCATGCGCCCCGGCGCGGCACGCCTGCCGTCCTGTTCCGCACGAAACGGGCCTTTGAAGGCTCGTCCCGGGTGTTCCCTTCCTGCTCCAGCACGTCACCGCTCATTGCAGACTGATCCGGTTGCTGCGGGGCCGCGTGGCCGGACGTGTGGAGACTGACCGATGATGTTCCGTATGAAACCCCTTGCGATGGGCGTTGTGGCCTGTCTGCCTGTCCTGAGTTCCAGCCTGTTTGCCCAACAGCACGAGGTCGCACCCCACGAGGTCGCACGCAATACGCCGGTAATCGGCGAGGCCGTGGTGGTCACCGCCACCCGTCAGGCACAGCGTGCCAGCGAGGTGCTGTCGCGGGTGGAGGTGATCGACCGCGAGACGATCGACCGTGCCGGCCAGGCCACGCTGGTCGATCTGCTGCGGGCGCAGCCCGGCATCCGGGTGGCCAGCAACGGCGGCGCCGGGGCCAATGCCAGCGTGTTCATGCGCGGAGCCGAATCGCGTCACACCCTGCTCATTGTCGATGGCATGCGGCTGGGCGCGGCCAGTTCCGGGCAGCCCACGCTGGAGGCGATTCCGCTGAGCATGATCGAGCGCATCGAAATTCTGCGCGGGCCGGCCAGTGCGCTGTATGGCTCCGAGGCCATCGGCGGGGTGATCCAGATTTTCACCCGCAAGGGCGAGGCCGGTTTTCATCCGGAGGCCTTTGTGGGGGCGGGCACGCAGGGCACCGTGCAGGCCAATGCCCATGTCGCGGGGGGCGAGGGGCGGCTGCGTTACAGCCTGTCGCTCGGGCAGGACGAAACCGACGGCTTCAATGCCAAGCGTGACCCGGCTTACTGGACCACGGCCTGGGGTAATTCCTACGATCCGGACAAGGACGGTTTTCGCAACCGTTTCGTGAATGCTTCGGCCTCGCTGGGCTTTCGCGAGCGCGATGAGCTCGGGGTGAATCTGTATCGCTCGGACGGGCGCAACTGGTACGACGTGAGTACCACGTTCGATTCCTATCTGGACAAGCGCCTGAGTGCCGCAAGCGCCTACATGACCAACGCGCTCACCGACGACTGGAGCAGCACGCTGCGCGTGGGGCGCAGCGGCGACGAGTTGCGCAACCATGCGGATGCCGTCGCGCCCAGCGTGTTCGACACCACGCAGACACAACTGATCTGGCAGCACGACATCCGGCTGGCCGTGGGTTCCCTGATGCTGGCGTATGACCATGTGGACACCGAGGTCAGCGGCACCACGGCCTACACGGTGGACGAGCGCACGGTGAAGGCCTGGCTGGCCGGCTGGTCGGGGCAGATCGACCGCCACAACCTGCAGGTGAATGTGCGCCACGATGACAACTCGCAGTTCGGGGGCAAGACCACCGGATTGCTGGCGTATGGCTACCGGCTCTCCGCGCAGTGGGGCGTGAGTGCGAGCGTGGCGACGGCCTTCAACGCACCGACCTTCAATCAGCTGTACTGGCCCGATACCGGTTTCGGTGGCGGCAACCCGGACCTGAAGCCCGAGGAGGCGCTGAACCGCGAGCTTGGGGTGCGCTGGGACGATGGCATGAGCGGTTTCGAGGCCACCTACTTCAACAACCGCGTGAAGGACATGATTTCCGGCTGGCCGGCGGTGAATGTGAACCGCGCACGCCTGGAGGGGGTTGAGTTGCTGCTGCGAACCCGGCTGGCTGGCTTCGACGTGCAGATGGGCATGGACTGGTTGAAGGCCGAGGATGAGCACACCGGGCGCAAGCTGCCGCGCCGGGCCGCGCAGGCCGGGTTTGTGCGGGTCGATCGCAGTACCGGAAACTGGTCGTACGGGATGGAGCTCAGTGGTGAGGGGCGGCGCTTTGACGATGCCGCGAACCGGGTGCGCCTGGGCGGGTACGGCGTGCTGGATGCCTATGCCCATTACCGCTTTGCACCTGACTGGCGGCTGGAGATGCGCGCCAGCAACCTGCTCGACAAGGAATATGAGCTGGCCCGTGGCTACGCGATGCCGGGTGCCGCCGCCTTTGTTGGCGTGCGTTACACGCCCGCACGCTGATTGTCCGGCGGGCGGCAGGGTGTCTGGCTGATGGACGGAGGATCGGCCTGATGGCGGGCCTGCGGCGCAGCCTGCTGGTGCTGCTGGCGCTGCTGCTGAGTGGCGCGATGGCGTTTGTGTGGGCGCTGCTCAGTGGCGATCTGCACACCGCCTGGGGCGATGTGCTGGCCGCGCTGGGCGGGGGGCAGGGCGGGCTGGTGGCCGATGTGGTGCGCGAGTTGCGTCTGCCGCGTGCCGTGGCGGTGTTCGCCTGCGGCGGTCTGCTGGCCATTGCCGGGGCGCTGATGCAGGTGCTGTTGCGCAATCCGCTGGCCGATCCGTATGTGCTGGGCATTTCCGGCGGGGCCGCAGTGGGGGCGCTGGCGGCCATGCTGCTCGGGCTCTCCGCCTGGTGGGTGGATGGTGCCGCCTTTGCCGGGGCGCTGGGCGCGATGATGCTGGTGTTTGGGCTGGCACATGGCGATGGTTCGTGGACCCAGACCCGTCTGCTGCTCACCGGCGTGATCGTGGCGGCCGGTTGTGGGGCGGCGATCACGCTGATGCTGGCGCTGGCGCCCGATACCCGGGTGCAGTCGATGCTGTTCTGGCTGATGGGCGATGCCAGCGGCGTGCGCCGGCCCTGGCCCGCAGTGGGGGTGATGCTGGCCGGTCTGTTGGTGGCCTTGCCCTTTGCGCGTGACCTGAACGTGCTCACCCGTGGTGCCGCTTCGGCCCGCGCGCTGGGGGTGAATGTGCTGCGGCTGCGTTATCTGCTGTATGTGCTGGCCTCCCTGCTCACCGCCACGGCGGTGACGCTGGTTGGCTCGGTGGGCTTTGTCGGCCTGATCGTGCCGCATCTGGTGCGTTTCGTGATTGGCAACGACCAGCGCGTGCTGCTGCCTGCGGCGATGCTCGCCGGGGGCACCTTGCTGACCCTGGCCGACACCGCCGCACGTACCGTGATGGCCCCCATGCAGTTGCCGGTGGGGGTGCTGACGGCGCTGATCGGCGTGCCCTTGTTCCTGTTCCTGTTGTCGCGCCGGACGAACTGAGATGAGCGAGGCTGCCGTGCCCTTGCTGGAGAGCTGTGGTCTTGCGCTACGCGTGGGCGAGCGCTGGCTGTGCTGCGAGTTCAGCCTGAAGCTGATGGCGGGCGAGTGCCTGGTGCTGCTCGGGCCGAACGGGGCGGGCAAGTCCACCCTGCTGCACACCTTTGCCGGGCTGCGTCCGGCCACGGTGGGCACGGTCCGCCTGCTCGGACGCACCCATGACGCATGGGAGGGCGCGGCGCTGGCGCGTTATCGCGGTCTGCTGGCGCAGCAGCAGCCGGATCACTTTTCGTCCACGGTGCTGGAAACCGTGCTGGTGGGACGCCACCCGCATCTGGGGCGCTGGGGCTGGGAAGGGGCGCAGGATCATGCGATTGCCCGCCAGGCCTTGCACGATGTGGGGCTGTCGGCCTTCGAAGGGCGCGATATCCTGACCCTGTCGGGCGGCGAGCGGCAGCGGGTGGCGATTGCCACGCTGCTGGCCCAGGCGCCCCGCCTGCTGCTGCTGGACGAGCCGACCAATCACCTCGACCTGCATTATCAGATCGCCACGCTGGAGCTGTTCCGGCGGCTGGCGGGCGAAGGGCGCGGTGTGGTGATGGTGTTGCACGACATCAACCTGGCCGCCCGCTATGCTGACCATGTGATCCTGCTCGATGGCAAGGGTGGGGTGATGGCCGGCCCACGCGACACGGTGCTGCAGGCCGGACCGCTGTCGCAGGCATTCGGCCATCCGATCCGCCAGGTGCCCCTCGACGACGGCCACTTTTTCATGCCGGCCTGACACCCGTCCCGCGCTGGCGCCTATCCGACAACACACACGATGAATGTGGCCGTCCGGCCATGCTTGCGGAGAACACGAATCATGCATTTGCCCACGCTGTCACCCTCACGCCCGGGGCCGTTGCCCGGCCATGTGTATCTGGTCGGAGCCGGCCCGGGCGATCCGGAGCTGCTCACCCTGCGCGGGGCACGGTTGGTGGCGGGGGCCGATTGCGTGGTGTATGACAATCTGGTGAGTCCGGCGATTCTGGAACTGGCCGACGCGCAGGCCGAACGGATTTATGTCGGCAAGAAGGCGGCCGACCACACCCTGCCGCAGGACGACATCAACCAGCTGCTGGTGAGCAAGGCGCAGGCCGGTCGGCGGGTGGTGCGGTTGAAGGGGGGCGACCCCTTCATCTTCGGACGCGGGGGAGAAGAGGTGGAGGCGCTGGTCGAGGCCGGCGTGACGGTTGAGGTGGTCCCGGGGGTGACGGCGGCGGCTGGCATTGCCGCGTATGCCGGCATTCCGCTGACGCACCGCGATCACGCCCAGTCGGTCGTGTTTGCGACCGGCTTCCTGAAAGACGGCGTGCTCGACCTGGACTGGCCGATGCTGGCCCGTCCGGCGCAGACCCTGGTCATCTACATGGGCATTTCCCGCCTGCCGGAAATCTGTGCGCGCCTGATCGAGCACGGGCTGCCCGCCAGCACGCCGGCGGGGGTCATCGAGCGTGGCACCACGCTCCGTCAGCGGGTGGCGGTGGCCGATCTGGCGACCCTGCCCGAAGCGGTGGCGGCTGCCGGCATTCGTCCGCCCGCGCTCACCGTGGTAGGGGGGGTGGTGGGGCTGTACCCCCGGCTGGCATGGTTCCACCCCGATCCGCAGGCCGATGACGGGAGCGCCCCGCCTCACGCCGGCTGCACCGCAGTGCATGACAGGGAGGCGTGAGATGACCCGGCCGGCTGCCCATTGCCCCGCGCTGTTCATTGCCGCCCCCGCCTCCGGGCAGGGCAAGACCACTGTGACGGCGGCGCTTGCACGCCTGCACGCCCGGCTCGGCCGGCGGGTGAGGGTGTTCAAGTGCGGGCCGGACTTTCTCGACCCGCAGATTCATGCGGTGGCCAGCGGCGCACCGGTGTTCAATCTGGACCTGGGCATGTGTGGCGAGCAGGATGCGCGCTGGCGTCTGTTCGAGGCGGCGGGCGAGAGCGACCTGATCCTCATCGAAGGGGTGATGGGGCTGTTCGACGGCCAGCCCTCCGGGGCCGACATTGCCAGCCTGTTCGGTGTGCCGGTGATGGCGGTGATCGATGCCCGGGCGATGGCGCAGACTTTTGGCGCAGTGGCCCACGGGCTGGCGCATTATCGCGCCGGCCTGCCCTTTTCGGGCGTGCTGGCGAATCAGGTCGGCAGCGCGCGCCATGCCGACATGTTGTGCGAAGCCCTGCCGGACGGCATGCGCTGGTATGGCGCGCTGGGCCGGGATGCCGGGGCTGCGCTGCCCGAGCGTCATCTGGGCTTGCTGCAGGCGGGCGAGATCGGCGATCTGCTCGAAAGGCTGGATCGCATGGCCGATGCACTGGCCGCCACCGGGGCGGCCGAGCTGCCACCGGCGGTGCCCTTTCCGGCCGACCGTCCCCCCGCATTGCCCCCGCTGCTGGCAGGGCGTCGCGTCGCAGTGGCCCGCGATGCGGCATACAGCTTCATCTATCCGGCCAATCTCGAAACCTTGCGTGGCCTGGGCGCGGAAGTGTGTTTTTTCTCCCCACTGGCGGGGGATCCCCTGCCAGCGTGCGATGCGTTGTGGCTGCCGGGGGGGTATCCGGAGCTGCATGGCGAGGTGTTGTCCGGGCAGCGCGCGCTGTGGCAGTCGCTGCGCGCGTTCGTGGACGCAGGAAAACCGGTGCTGGCCGAGTGTGGCGGCATGATGAGCCTGTTCGAGCAGGTGGTGGACAAAGCCGGGAATATGCACCGCTTTGCCGCCGTGCTGCCCGGTCGCGCCGTGATGCAGGCCCGGCTCGCCGCGCTGGGCATGCAGTCGGTGACGCTGCCGGAAGGGCGGCTCACCGGCCACACCTTCCACTACTCGAAAACCGAGTCCCCGCTCACTCCCGCCCTGCACGCACTCCGCCAGGACGGCGGCGAAGGAGAGGCCGTGTATCGCCATGGCCGGCTCACCGCCTCGTATGTGCATCTGTACTTTCCCTCCTGCCCGCAGGCCGTGGGGCAGCTCTTCGGCGGAGGGTAAGCGGGTAAGCGCGGGCGTCAGTGCGCCGCTGCCCGGTGGGTCTCCAGCACGGTGCACAGGCGTGCCACCGGATGCTCGGACAGCGGCATCAGCAGCCTGACCAGCGCGAGCGTGATGAGCGGCTCGATCAGCACCAGCGGCGCATACGCGGCGACGAATTTCAGCCAGTCGGCCAGCGGTGTGGCTTCGCTGCCGAGGGCCAGCCAGAAACCGACCATCAGCGTCACGCCGGCGTAGAACACCGCATCGAGCTTGACGATGCGGCCGATCGTGAGTTCGCGCAGGCGCTGGCCGAGGCTGTAGTGCAGCAGCATCAGCGGCACGGCCAGGGTCAGGGTATTGACCCCAAGGTGCACCAGGTCGGCAGGCTCGAACAGCAGGCCCTGCAAGGCCAGTCCGAGGCCAAAGCCGAGCAGGGTCGGCACGAACCCGAGGATCAGGTACATCGGCATGGCGCCGATGAAATGCAGCTCCGATGCCCCTGCCGGCATGTGAAAGCTTTGCATGAAGATCGAAAAGAACAGCGCAGCCAGCAGGGTGCGCACGATCAGTGTGGGCTGGCGGAACAGATGGATGGCGTGACCGCCGAGTACGCCGATGGCGGCGACGTTGGCGACCACGATCTTGGTGGCCGATACGAATCCGGGCTCGATATGCATGAAGACTCCCCTCGCGTGCAATGAATGCAATGTGGTTGGCGCGTTCGGCACTGGGCATGCCGCGCTGCGCTTGAGTTTGGCGTGCCACGGGAGGGGGATCGAGATGACTGGAAGCGGCCGGACCGGCCGGACCGGCTTGAGGGCCGTGTGCCGTGCCTGCTTCGCAGACGGCAGCCGTCCGCGCAACAGGCTGGCGCATGTCTGCGCCGGTGATCCAGACGGTTCGACCCACGCCCCGGGGCTCGCACCTGTAATCGATCCGGCCGGTCTTCTGGCTCGCCTTCCTCCGGACTCCGTCACCTTCCCGGGCCGGGTGGCCCAGTGGTGTTCGACGGTTCCGTCAGGCTTACAGCAGCGGGGGCTGCGCCGGACTGGCCATGCGATTGAAGCAGCATGGCGGCACCGGACTTCCCGTTTCACCTGTCATGCGGTTGCATGCACAGGCACCTGATCGATGGTGGGCGGAGCATAAGCGAGATGAATCGGTGACGCAAGCGGGCGATGCAGGGGTACCAGGAAAGGACATGCGGAACGGCGCACGAAAGTGCCTGCCGGAGATTGCTTTCCTGATGTTGCATGCCGTATCCTCCGCGCCATTCGATCAGGGTGCTCCGTGCTGCGTTCGTGGCGCGGAGTGAAACGGGAAGACCGGTGACGTCGTGGCGTGAGGCTGCGACCATTCCGGCGCAGCCCCCGCTGCTGTAAGCCTGACGGAGTCGTCGGGGTGTGTGCGAGCACACCTTTCTGCCACTGGGTCTTTCGGCCCGGGAAGGCGGCGCACTCCGGATGACGGCGAGCCAGAAGACCGGCCCGGTCGATGCAAGGTTCGTGCTCCGGGGTGTGGGTGCTGGCCGGCAGAGGCCGTGTCGTTGCTGGCATGTGCCTGTCCTTTTGGGTACCGGGTGTTGTGCGATCGTCGATCTGCCTGCGTGCTGCCGTCCAGTCATTCGCTGTGTTTCCAGACATTTTCCAGGAACCCTCCCCCGGTGCCGGCTTTGCCGGGCAATCGTCGTGACGCTCCGTAACGGGGGTCGCATGAGCGGGAGGTGAAGGGGTGGTGGATGCGTGGGGAAGGCCACACGAGGATGGGGCGCCAGTGGTCGTGCGTGGCTGGTGTCCGGGTGCCTTGCGGCCGATGCGCTCCGGCGATGGGCTGGTGTTGCGGGTGCGGCCACGGCTGGCACGCCTGACCCGTGCGCAGGTGCTGGCCTTGTGTGCGGTGGCTGCGGACGAAGGGGCCGGACTGATCGACCTGACCAACCGGGCCAACCTGCAGCTGCGCGGGCTGGACGAGGCCGGCTGGCAGCGGGCACTGGTGCGGCTGGCGGCGCAGGACTTGCTGGACGAAGATGCCGGCATCGAGGCGCGCCGCAACGTGCTGGTGGCGCCTGACTGGCACCCGGGCGATGCCACCGAGCGCATTGCGCGCACGCTGATCGCGCGGCTGTCCGAGCTGCCGCTGCTGCCGGCGAAGTTCGGCATTGCGGTGGATGCCGGCAAGGCGCCGGTGCTCTCGAATGATTCTGCCGACCTGCGCATCGAACGCACTGCTGGCGGCGGATTGTTGCTGCGTGCCGATGGCCGGGCGCAGGGCATGCCGGTGTGTGTGGATTCCGCGGTCAGCGCG
>WPCJ01052378.1_pt1 | contig 15073 bp, 17 predicted proteins | sample 5399831 | NCBI WGS metagenome assembly WPCJ01 (sample SAMN12869470, study PRJNA574797) | sludge metagenome | isolation source: wastewater treatment of pH10 | place: China:Beijing | collected 2019-05-20 | reverse complement strand
GCGTCGCTGCATTGCGCCTTGCGGAAATCGTTCCAGGACTGGCCGCCGAGCGTGTTGTTGGTCTTGGCGGCGTTGTACTTGGTGCTGCACTCCTTCATCGACAGCGCAAGCGCCGGCGACGATGCCTGCAGCACGAAACCGCCGCTGAGCGCGAGAAGGCCGGCGGCAAGCGCAAATCTGGTGCGTGTCATGAGCGTCATCCCCCTGTGGGACCGGGTGGCCACTGCGTCGGCCTGGCGGGACATTCCGGAAGGTCACGCGGCATAAGGACGCTAGGACCGCCAAGATGAACGCAAGATGATAGGCTCCATTAAAGTTTCGTAAGGTACGGCCTCCGCCTCCCCCACCATCCGCTCCGGGCAAGGGCCCGTCCAGCCGAGGAACGGAGCGAAAGATCGACGCCGCACGCGCACCGATGAACGGGGCTCATCGCTGCCATCACAGCGACAGGGGTTGATCGCACCGCGCCTTGCGTGAAGGAAAGAAAATCCTTCTCCGGCGACGTGATGACTGATCTCCTCCCCCTGCTCTTTCCCGGCGTCACGCTCCAGGGCATCGCCATCCTCCTCCTCGCGACCTTCCTCGGCGGGCTGGTGCGCGGCTTCACCGGCTTCGGCTTCGCCATGGTGTTCATGCCGCTGGCCTCGCTCGTGCTCGGTCCCGTCGCCGCGCTCGGGCTGATCTGGGTGATCGACATGCCCTTCGCCCTGCCGATCGGGTTCAGGGCAGCCAAGCGCGCGGAATGGGGCGAGGTCATCCCGCTGCTGATCGCCGCCACCCTGACCCTGCCGGTCGGCATCGCCCTGCTGACCTGGCTCGACCAGCAGACCATGCGCTGGATCCTGGCGGTGCTCGTGCTGGCGGCTGTCGCCCTGATGGCCTCGGGCTGGCGCTATCACGGCAAGCCCGGCCTCCCGCTCTCGCTCGGCGTCGGCGCCGCGTCTGGCCTGTGCAACGGCCTCGCCAGCATCGGCGGCCTGCCGCTCGCCGTGTTCTGGCTCGGCGCCCAGCGCAACGACCGCCACAAGACCCGCGCCAACCTGCAGACCTATATCGGCCTGAGCACGGTGGTCAGCGGCACGATCCTGACGCTGAAGGGCATCATCACCCTCGCATCGGCGCTGATGGCTCTGCCGCTCTTTGCGATCTACGGCATAGGCCTCTGGCTCGGCACGCATGCCTTCGGCATCGCCTCCGAGCAGACCTTCCGCCGCATCGCCTATCTGACGATCTTCCTCAGCGCCCTCGTCAGCCTACCGCTCTGGGACGGGCTGATCGGGCGGTAGCAAGGGCTCAGCCGAGCTTGGCCATGATGTCGTCGGCGATCTCGAAATTGGCGAAGACGTTCTGGACGTCGTCGTCATTATCGAGCGCTTCCATCAGCTTCATCATCGAGGCCGCCTTCTCCTCGTCGAGCGGCGCCGTGGTGGTCGGCCGCCAGACCGGCTTGGCCGAGGCGGGGGCGCCGAGCGATGCTTCCAGCGCCTTGGAGACCTCGTTGAGGGCGTCGAAGGCGCACAGGATGATGTGGCCGTTCTCGTCCGAGATCACATCGTCGGCGCCGGCTTCGATCGCCGCTTCCATCACCTTGTCGGCGTCGCCGGCCTCGGGCGGATAGCTGATTTCGCCGACGCGGTTGAACATGAACGAAACCGAGTTGCTCTCGCCCAGCGCCCCGCCCGACTTGGTGAAGTAGGAGCGGACGGCGGAGGCGGTGCGGTTGCGGTTGTCGGTCAGCGCCTCGACGATGACGGCCGTGCCGCCGGGGCCGTAGCCCTCATAGCGGACCTCGTCATAATTCTCGCTGTCACCGCCGAGCGCCTTCTTGATGGCGCGCTCGATATTGTCCTTCGGCATGTTCTCGGCCCGCGCCGCCAGCACGGCCATGCGCAGGCGCGGATTCATGTTCGGGTCGGGCATGCCCATCTTGGCGGCGACGGTGATTTCACGGGCCAGCTTCGAGAACAGCTTGGAGCGCACCGCGTCCTGCTTGCCCTTGCGGTGCATGATGTTCTTGAACTGTGAATGGCCGGCCATACGCCCTGATCTCCGCTGTTTATGCGCCGGCCGGCTTATACTCAGCCGGCTCGGCGCGAGGCAAGCGCAGCCGCCGCCTTTCCAACCTACTCGCTCTATGCGCCGGGCTTAAGCGTTTGTTGGCGAACTGCCAGCAATGTCGCCTCGAGCCCTCCAGCGGAATCGAACATTGCGCGCATGAGCAACGCCATCGTCGAGCATACTGCGCGCCTGCGGACCTTCCGGATCGACGCCACCGATATCGCCCAGCTGCGACAGCAGGCGGAGTTCGCGCGCCGGCGCCTGCCGACATTGCTGCCGGAGCTGCACGCGCATTTCGAGGCCTGGCCCCAGATCCAGAACGCCATGCAGCGGCCGGAGGTGCATGAATTGCGGCTGGCGCACTGGATCCGGCTCGTCTCCGGCGAGCTCGACGACGGCTACCTGCAGTCGGCGCACGCCCTCGCCAGCATCTTCAACGACAATGGCGTCCCGGCCCATGCCGTCGCGATCTGCCATGCGATCGTCGGCAATGCGGTCGGCGCCGAGCTCGGCCTGCTGCGCGACGGCCTCGCCAAGCTCAGCCATATCTGGCAGGCCAAGGAATACAACCGCCGCATCGCCCTGCGCGCCGCGCTGCAGAAGGCGGTGCAGCTCGACCTCGAATTGCTGCTCGAGACCTACAGCCATGTCCAGCGCGAGAACCGCGAGCGCACGAAGCACGAGATCTCGGCCTTCGAGGTCACGATCCGCGACGTCGTCGGGGCGGTGACCGGCAGCGCTCGCATCGTCGAGGAGATGGCCCATACGATGAACGGGCTCGTCAAGGAGACCGGCGTGCAGGCCGTCGCAGCCGCCCGCGCTTCGGACGAGGCCTCCGACAATGTCGGCAGCGTCGCCAGCGCCACCGAGGAGCTCTCCATCTCTCTCAGCGCAATTTCCGGAGAGGTCGCCCGTGCCACCACCAAGGCTCACGACGCCAGCAACGCAGCGCTGCGGACGGAGGCGATCGTCAAGGGCCTGGCCCAGTCGGCGCAGACCATCGGCTCGATCGTCGACCTGATCCGCGACATCGCCGCACAGACCAATCTGCTGGCGCTCAACGCCACCATCGAGGCGGCCCGTGCCGGCGAAGCCGGACGCGGCTTTGCCGTCGTCGCCCAGGAGGTGAAGCAGCTCTCCGCACGCACTGCCAGGGCGACCGACGAGATCGCCGCCCAGGTCCCGGCCATGCAGGCGGCGACGCAGGAGGCCGTCGAGGCGATCGAGAGCATCGTCGGCTTCGTCGGCGACATGGACCAGACGACCCTGACGATCGCGAGCTCCGTCGACGAACAGCGGGCGGCGACCCAGGAGATCGCCCGCAGCATCAGCTACGCCTCGCAGGGCACGCAGGAGGTGGCGCAGGCCATCGCCAGCGTCAACGACTCCGCCCAAGCCGCCGGAACCGGCGTCGGCGAGATGCTCGGCCTCGCCCAGACGCTGGCCCAGCGGGCCGGGAGCCTGACCGAAGCCTTCGAGAATCTGAGCAGGCAGAACCGCGTCGCCTGAGCGGCGCGCGCCGCATCGGCCCGCCCTGCCCCTTCTGAAACGAGAAACGCCCGGCCTGCGCCGGGCGTCCTTGTTCTGCGAAGGCCGGACTATCGGTCTATGAGATGGTCACGCCGCCTTCTTGGCGCCGAAGGTCGGGTCGAGCTCGCCCTTGGCGTAGCGCTTGGCCATATCGGCCAGCGTGATCACGCGCTTGATCTTCGAAGCCTGGCCGGCGGTGTTGAACTCCTCCAGCCGCTTCTTGCAGAGCGCGGTCATCGCCTCCATCGCCGGCTTCAGGTACTTGCGCGGATCGAACTCGCCGGGGTGCTCGGACAGGATCTTGCGGATCTGGCCGGTCATCGCCATCCGGTTGTCGGTGTCGATGTTGATCTTGCGCACGCCGTGCTTGATGCCGCGCTGGATTTCCTCGACCGGCACGCCCCAGGTCTGGGGCATCTTGCCGCCATACTGGTTGATCACGTCCTGCAGGTCCTGCGGCACCGAGGAGGAGCCGTGCATGACGAGGTGCATGTTCGGCAGCTTCTTGTGGATCTCCTCGATGACGTGCATCGCCAGGATCGCGCCGTCGGGCTTGCGGGTGAACTTGTAGGCGCCGTGCGAGGTGCCCATGGCGATGGCGAGCGCATCGACCTTGGTCTCGGCGACGAACTTCACGGCTTCATCGGGATTGGTCAGGAGCTGGTCGTGGCTGAGCTTGCCCTCGAAGCCGTGGCCGTCCTCCTTCTCGCCCTCGCCGCTCTCGAGCGAGCCGAGCACGCCGAGCTCGCCCTCGACCGAGATGCCGCCGAGATGGGCCATGTCGGTGACGGTCTTGGTCACGCCGACATTGTAATCCCAGTCGCCGGGGGTCTTGCCGTCGGCCTTGAGCGAGCCGTCCATCATCACCGAGGTGAAGCCGGCCTGGATCGCGGTCATGCAGGTCGCCGGCTCGTTGCCGTGGTCGAGATGCACGCAGACCGGGATGTGCGGATAGATCTCGGTGACCGCGTCCATCATGTGCTTGAGCATGATGTCGTTGGCGTAGGAGCGCGCACCCCGCGAGGCCTGGATGATCACCGGCGCGTCCGTCGCGTCCGCCGCCGCCATGATCGCGAGCGCCTGCTCCATATTGTTGATGTTGAAGGCCGGAACGCCGTAGTCGTTCTCGGCGGCATGGTCGAGCAATTGGCGAAGCGTGATGCGGGCCACGATGATCCTCCGGTTGGGCTCTGCTTTATCCGGAGGGTTTAGAATCGAACTGTGGCGGACGCAAAGCGAAACCGGCCAGAAAAGTGAACGCGATCAGCGCAGTCGTGCTTCCAGCACCCGAACGCGCTCCTCGATCGCAGCGACCTGCTCGGCAAAATCGCCCGTCACGGCCTTCGCCATGACGAGCAAGCCCGCCGTATCGCGGCGCTGCTTGCGGACGAGATCGCCGAGTTCGTCGAAACGCTTGTCAACGACGTCGAAGCGCTTGTCATGCTCGGAGAGCTGCGCCTGAATTCTCTCCAGGACCTCGAACATTGCGGTTTGAACATTCTCGCTCATCGCACCAGCGCTCCGGCAAAACCGTCATGCCTGACGAGAACATAGCATAAACATCGCGTCATGCAACCGGAAGCTGCGACTGCCCCTCAGCCCTTCCGGAGCGCCTCGACGCCCGGCAGCGCCTTGCCTTCCATCCATTCGAGGAAGGCGCCCCCGGCGGTCGAGACGTAAGTGAGGTCGTCGGCGACCTCGGCATGGTTCATCGCCGCGACCGTATCGCCGCCACCGGCCACGGCGACGAGCCTGCCGTCGCGGACGCGCTCCGCCACCGCCTTGGCGACAGCGACGGTCGCGGTGTCGAAGGGCGGCAGCTCGAAGGCGCCGAACGGCCCGTTCCAGACCACGGTCTTCACGCTGTTGAGCTTGAGTACCACCTCGGCGACGCTGAGCGGGCCGGCATCGAGGATCATCTCGTCGGGCCCGACCTCGCCGATCGAGACGACGCGATGGCCGGGATGCGCCTTGAACTCGCGTGCCACCAGCGCGTCGACCGGCAGGATGATCTCGCAGCCCGCCGCCTTGGCCTTGGCCTCGATCTCGCGGGCGGTGTCGGCGAGATCGTGCTCGCAGAGCGACTTGCCGACATTGACGCCGCGGGCGGCGAGGAAGGTGTTGGCCATGCCGCCGCCGATGACGAGCACGTCGACCTTCTGCACGAGGTTCCCCAGCAGTTCGAGCTTGGTCGAGACCTTGGCGCCGCCGACGATCGCCATAACCGGCCGGGCCGGGTTGTCGAGGCCGGCCGAGAGCGCCTCCAGCTCGGCCTGCATGGTGCGCCCGGCATAAGCGGGCAGCAGATGCGCCAGCCCCTCGGTCGAGGCATGGGCACGATGGGCGGCCGAGAAGGCGTCGTTGACATAAAGATCGCCATTGGCGGCGAGCGCCCTGACGAATGCGGGGTCGTTCTTCTCGTCGCCGGCATGGAAGCGGGTGTTCTCCAGCAGGAGGATCTCGCCGTTCTTGGCGGCGGCGATCGCCTTCGGCGCCTCCTCGCCGATGCAGTCGCCGACGAAGATCACCGGCTGGCCGAGCGCATGCGCCAGCGCCGGCACGACCTGCCGCAGGCTGTTCTTCTCGTCGCGCCCCTTCGGCCGGCCGAAATGCGCCAGCAGGATGACCTTGCCGCCCTTCTGCGCGATCTCGCGGATCGTCGGCAGGATGCGGTCGATCCGGGTGGTGTCGGTGACCCTGCCCTCCTCCATCGGCACGTTGAGATCGACACGGACGAGGACGCGCTTGCCGGCGAGATCGGCGTCGTCGAGGGTGCGGAAAGCAGGCATGGAGGGCGCTCTCTTACAGACGTTGGAACAGGCAGGGATAATCGATGACGAGGCCATCCTCGTCGACGGGAAGCTCGGCGATGAAACTGCCATCGGCCGTCTCGAACCGGAAGAGCCTCGGCTCCAGGCAAGTGTAGATCTGCTCGGTGACGAAGGGCTCGAAACTGTCGAACGGCACGAACAGCATCGCAATCCGCCGCTGCTGCCCCGGCTGCCAGGAGCAGCGGCGGATCGGCAGGGTGTTGGTGAAAGGCGTGGCGGAGAGGTCGATGTCGATGCAGGCGTCGAAGGCCGGCAGAGGGCCGCGCTCGCTATCGTGCCAGGCGCCGTCACGTCGAGTCATGGCGAGACCACGACCGTCGGTCGTTTCGATCTCGAAGAAACGCACCGTGAAATCGGCATCGCAATGAATGCGATAGGTCGCACCGAAGCGGTTCCCATCACGCTCGCCGACCAGCGCGGCATCGGCGCGGAGGCCGTTCGCCTCAGCGCGCAATGTCAGGTGTTCGAGCCCGTCGCCTTCCAGCGCCCGCCAGCGGACACTGCGCCCGTCCGCGAGATCGGCGGGCGGGCGGAAGCTCATCGCGGCAGGATCGGCGGCAGCACGCCGGGAACGCCGCTCTTCAATACGATCACCGTCAGGACGACGGTCAGAACCGCCGTGACGATGCCGGTGAGCAGCAGGGCGCCGAAGCGCGGGGTTGAATTGACGCGCTGGCGCAGGGCCGAGAGCTCCTCGCGCAGGCCGGCGAAGTCCATGGTGCCGGCGGCGAGGTCGACCTTCTGGGCGCTGCGCTCCAGCGAAGCCTCGGCGCGGGTCAGCACCGCCTCGTAGCGCGCGAACTTCTCCTCGATCCGGGCCGTCTTGTCCTCGATGCGCGAGAGCTGGTCGAGCTTGCGCGGATCGCTCGGTGCGAGCGGCTCAGCCGGCTTCGCCTCTGTGGCGCGCGCCGCGGCGATCTCGGCCATGCTCGGCGCCGGCGGCACGATGACGGTTTCGGGAGACGTGGTCGACGTGGCGACGGTCGGCTCGATCTTGTTCATTGCGCGGTCCGTTCCTCGGCGGTTTGGACGCGGCCGCACCGAAAGGCGCGGCCGCAGCGATTGTCTGGATCAGATCAGCTTCGCCATGGCGACGGCGGTGTCGCTCATGCGGTTCGAGAAGCCCCACTCATTGTCGTACCAGGAGAGGACGCGGACGAACTTCTCGTCCATGACCTTGGTCTGGTCGAGCGCGAAGGTCGACGAAGCCGGATCGTGATTGAAGTCGATCGAGACGTTGGGCTGATCGGTGACGGCCAGAATGCCCTTCAGGGCGCCGCGCTTGCTCGCCTTGATGATGGCGTCGTTGATCTTCTCGACCGTGGTCTTGCGCTTCGAGATGAACTTGAAGTCGACGACCGAGACGTTCGGCGTCGGCACGCGGATCGAGGTGCCGTCGAGCCGGCCCTTGAGCTCGGGGATGACGAGGCCGATCGCCTTGGCGGCGCCGGTCGAGGTCGGGATCATCGACATCGCGGCAGCGCGGCCGCGGTAGAGATCCTTGTGCATCGTGTCGAGCGTCGGCTGGTCGCCGGTATAGGCATGGATCGTCGTCATGAAGCCCTTGTCGATGCCGAAGGCGTCATGCAGCACCTTGACCACCGGCGCGAGGCAGTTGGTCGTGCAGGAGGCGTTCGAGACGACGATGTGGTCCTTGGTCAGGGCCTCGTTGTTGACGCCGTAGACCACCGTCAGGTCGGCGCCGTCGCAAGGGGCCGAGACCAGGACGCGCTTGGCGCCGGCGGCGAGATGGGCAGCCGCCTTGTCGCGGGTCGTGAAGATGCCGGTGCATTCCAGCGCGATGTCGACGCCGAGCGCCTTGTGCGGCAGGTCCTTGGGATCGCGGATCGCGGTGACCTTGATCGGGCCGCGGCCGACATCGATGGTGTCGCCGGAGACGGTCACGGTGCCGGGGAAGCGGCCGTGCACGGAGTCGAAGCGAAAGAGATGGGCATTGGTCTCGACCGGACCGAGATCGTTGATCGCCACGACCTCGATGTCCTTGCGCTTCGACTCGATGATCGCGCGCAGAACGTTGCGCCCGATACGGCCGAAGCCGTTGATCGCCACCTTGACCGTCATCTCAATCCTCTCCTTCGCCGTTTGCCGGCGCAGCCGGCGTCATTCACGCGGGCAAATCGGCCAAACCAAGGCGGAACGCAAGGGCAGGCCTTAAAAATTTGAGACGGCTCAGCCGTTGTGACGCTTGATCGCAGCCGCGGCCACCGCCTCCGGCGTGATGCCGAAATGCTTGTAGACCTCCTTGTAGGGGCCGCTCGCCCCGAAGGACGACATGCCGACGAAGCCGCCATCGGCACCAACCACGGCATCCCAGCCGAAGCGCACGGCGGCCTCGACCGCGATCTTGATCGACGCTTCGCCGATGATCGCAGCCTTGGTCGCCTCGTCCTGCTCCAGCAGCAATTCGAGCGAGGGCACCGAGACGACGCGGGCGCGAACGCCCTTGTCCGCCAGGAGCTTGCGGGCAGCGACGGCGATCTCGACCTCGGAGCCCGAGGCGAAGAGCGAGACCTGCGCCTTGCCGCCCTCGGCCGCCAGCAATTCGTAGGCTCCCTTGGCCGAGCGGTTCGTGGCCGAGGCGTCGGTGCGGACCGGCGCCAGGTTCTGGCGCGACAGCGCGAGCACGGTCGGGCCGTTGGTGCGCTCCAGCGCGATCTGCCAGGCTTCCGCCGTCTCGATCGCATCGGCAGGACGAAGCACGCGCATGTTCGGCATGGCGCGCAAGCTGGCGATCTGCTCGATCGGCTGGTGGGTCGGACCGTCCTCGCCGAGGCCGATCGAATCATGGGTCATGACGTAGACGACTGGAAGGCCCATCAGCGCGGCGAGCCGCATCGACGGACGGGCATAATCGGCGAAGACCAGGAAGGTGCCGCCGGCGGTGCGGAAGCCGCCATGCAGGGTGATGCCGTTCATCGCCGCGGCCATGCCGTGCTCGCGAATGCCGTAGCGGACATAGCGGCCCTTCGGGGTCTTCGGCGTGAAGTCTTCGAAGCCCTTGGCGCGGGTATTGTTGGAGGGCGTCAGGTCGGCCGAGCCCGAGACCAGCTCCGGCATCACCGGCACGATCACGTCGAGCGCCAGCTCGGACGCCTTGCGGGTCGCGACCGTGACAGGATTGGCAGCCAGCGCCTTCTTGTGGGCGACGAGAGTCTTGGCGAGCTTGGCCGGCACGGTATGGTTCAGGCGGCGCTCGAACTCGCCGCGCTTGCGCTCGGACAGCGCCGCCAGGCGCGCATTCCAGTCCTTGCGCTCGGCGAAACCGCTGGCGCCAAAGCCGCGCCAGGCCTTGAGCACGTCGGCCGCGACCTCGAACGGCCCGCCGGTGATGCCGAGCGCCTTCTTGGCGGCAGCGAGTTCTTCCGCACCGAGCGGCTCGCCATGGGCTTTGGAGGTGCCGGCCTTCTTCGGCGCGCCGAAGCCGATCACCGTCTTGCAGGCGATAAGTGTCGGCTTGTTCGACTTCTGGGCGCGGCGGATCGCCGCCTCGATCGCGTCGGGATCATGCCCGTCGACGCGCTCGGCCTTCCAGCCACAGGCCTTGAAGCGGGCGAGCTGGTCGACCGAATCGGAGATCGAGAGCGGCCCGTCGATCGAGATGCCGTTGTCGTCCCAGAGCACGATCAGCTTGTTCAGCTTCTGATGGCCGGCGAGCGCGATCGCCTCCTGGCTGATGCCCTCCATCAGGTCGCCGTCGGAGGCGAGCACATAGGTCTTGTGGTTGACCAGCTACTTGCCGAACTCGGCGGCGAGCATGCGCTCGGCCATCGCCATGCCGACCGCGGTCGCCAGACCCTGGCCGAGCGGGCCGGTGGTGGTCTCGACGCCGGCGGTCATGAAGTTTTCGGGGTGGCCCGGCGTCTTCGATTCGAGCTGGCGGAACTTCTTGAGGTCGTCGAGCTCCATGCCGGGCGTGCCGGTGAGATAGAGCAGCGCATAGATCAGCATCGAGCCATGGCCGGCCGAGAGCACGAAGCGGTCGCGATCGGGCCAGCGCGGCTCGGCCGCATCATATTTCAGGATGCGGGTGAACAGCACGGTCGCGACGTCGGCCGCGCCCATCGGCAAGCCGGGATGGCCGGACTTGGCCTGCTCGACGCCGTCCATGGCGAGGGAGCGGATGGCGTTGGCGAGCCGCTCGTGCTGGGCGCGGTCGATCGCAGGCGTCGTCATGGAATCTCTCCGGCGGGGGCGGAACGAGGCTCGCGCCGAAGCTGGCCGGCGGCGAGCAGCGAACTCTTGAGAAAAAGGTCGCGCGTTCGATAGGCCGCCCGCTCAAGCGGAGTCAATTCGCCTGCAAGGACGCAGATATCGAGTTTTCCCCACGCTTCGATCGGATGGAACCGGCCAAAGCGCTTTCCACGGCGATATTTGTTAAACTAGGCTTCCGAATCGGATGAGCCGGCTCCGGCCGGCACGCAAAGGAAGAAGCGTGGCGTCTCCAGCTCTGGATCACGCCCTGTCGCGCCTCGAAGGCGCGCTTGGCCAGCTCGAAGCAGCCGCCCGCAGGCGGCTCGAGGTCGAGCGCGGCCGCGCCAATCTCGAAACCGAGCTCACCCTGATGCAGGACGATCGCGCCCGTCTCGCCGTCGAGCTCGACGGCGCCATGGCCCGGATCGGCCAGGTCGAGGGCGTCGCCCAGGAGGTCGACCGCAAGCTCGACCGCGCCATGACGGCACTGGCCGAGGTGATTGCCCGCGTTGAAGCCCAACCTGACGAAGAAGCCGAGCAGGACGCCTGATGCCCCAGGTCAACGTCACCATCGCCGGCAAGGCCTACCGCATGGCGTGCGGCGAAGGCGAGGAGCCGCATCTGGAGGCGCTCGCCCAGCTCTATGACGGCAAGATCGAGGAGATGCGCCAGGCCTTCGGCGAGATCGGCGACATGCGCCTGCACGTCATGGCGGCGCTGATGGTCGCTGACGAGGTCACCGAGCTGAAGAAGAAGGTCGAGACGCTCGAAGGCCGCCTGCAGTCGCTGCAGGGCGATGCCGGCTTCGCCGACCAGCGTGCCGGCGAGGTCGAGGAGAAGGCGGCCGCCGCGCTCAATGCCGCGGCCGAGCGCATCGAAGGCGTGGCGAAGAGCTTGTTGCCGGGGCAAGCAGGGTAAGCGGCGCAGGCATTCCCCCACCTTTGGCTGCCGCCTTTGCAATTCCTCAATCATGCCCGACTGACGCTTGCTGAAAGCAGCGAATCGATGAAGGCGGCGACAATGAGCGGCAGGGTTCGGGTGGCGATTCTCCTCGGCGGCAAATCAGCCGAGCACGAGGTCTCGCTGATGTCCGCCACCAATGTGGTCAAGGCGATCGACAAGGCGAGATACGACGTCGTGCCGATCCTGATCACCAAGGCCGGCGAGTGGCGCGAGCTCGAACTGCAGAACGGCATCCTGCCCGACCCGATCCCGCAGGACGGCGCCGAGCTCTGCCTGCTGCCCGGCGGCGGTGGGCGCCTGCTGCGCCTGCGGGACGGGGCCGCACCGCAGACGCTCCAGAAGATCGACGTGCTCTTCCCGGTACTGCACGGTCTCGACGGCGAGGACGGCTCGGTCCAGGGGCTGGCTCAGGTCGCCGGCATCCCGCTCGCCGGCTGCGGCATCGTCGGCTCGGCCAATGCGCTCGACAAGGATATCGCCAAGCGGCTGCTGCGCGAGGCCGGCCTCGGCGTCGCCCGCTCGCTCACCGTGCGACGGGGCGAGGCTCTCGGCTTCGAGCAGGCCAGCGCCGCGCTCGGCCTGCCGCTCTTCGTCAAGCCGGCCCGGCAGGGCTCCTCGGTCGGCGTCAGCAAGGCGACGGATGCCGAGAGCTTCCAGGCGGCGCTCGCCGAGGCTTTCCGGCATGATCGCGTGGTCCTGGTCGAGGAGTTCATCGCCGGCCGCGAGATCGAGCTCAGCGTCCTGGAGCAAGCCGATGGCGAGACCATCGTCTCGCTGCCGGGCGAGATCGTCGCCGCCGCCAGCCACGGCTTCTACACCTATGAGGCAAAGTATCTCGACGAGGACGGCGCCCGCGTCGAGGTTCCTGCCGATCTCCCCGAGGAGACGATCGCCAGCCTGCAGGACTTGGCCAAGCGCGCCTTCTACGCCCTCGGCTGCGACGGCATGGCCCGCGTCGACTTCTTCCTGCGGCCGGACGGCAGTGCGCTGGTCAACGAGATCAACACCATCCCGGGCTTCACCGACATCAGCATGTTCCCCAAGGCGCTCGCCGCCAGCGGCGTCGCCTATCCCGACCTGATCGACCGCGTGATCCGCCACGGGATGGCGCGCGGGGCCGGAGCATGACGGAGGCGAACGAGGTGCGGCTGCGCGACGCGGTACCGGGCGACGGCGCTGCGGTCTTCGAGATCACGCGACGCTCCGTCGCCGCGCTGGCGTCGGGACATTATTCGCCGGAGCAGATCGCCGGTTGGATGGGCGAGCGCACGCCGGCCTATTACGAGGCGCTGATCGCGAAGGGTGGCATGGTGGTGGCCGAACGCGCGGGGGCTCTCGTCGGCTTCGTCGATGCCGAGCCCGGCGAGGTGACCCGGCTGTTCCTGCTGCCGGAGACGGCCGGCACCGGGCTGGGACGGCGGCTCCTCGAGATCGGCATCGAACGGGCGCGCGCCGGGCATGTCGGAGCAATCAGGCTGGAATCCACGATGAACGCCGAGGGCTTTTACCGGAAGCACGGCTTCCGCAGCCTCGGCCGCGGCCATTTCTCGCACGGACTGGGCGGGCAGCCGATCGAGATCGTCCATATGGAGCTCTAGCGACAATCGCCACTGGCGCTTCACCTGCGCTTTGCCTACATTGTCCGAGCGGGGCTGCCTGGTGCGTGCGAGTCATGTATTCCCGGGCCCATACGACTCCCTAGGGAGCTGTCCCTGACTGGGTCCCTGGACCCGGACACACGGCGCCCACCTACTTTGTAGGTGTCCCGGGATCGAAATCTCCACGGCCGAGGTGGCTCCGCAGCCCATGACCGACAGCGTCTCTCTCGCCCCCTCCCCGCGCAAGGCGGTGCTGCGCGCCGAGGCGCTCGCCCGGCGTGACGCCCTCGAACTCGACGACCGCCTGCTCTGGGACGAGGCCATCGTCGCGCATGTGCTGGCGCTGCCGGTCTTCACGCAGGGACCGGTCTCCGCCTATTGGCCGATGCGCTCCGAGGCCGATCCGCGCCCGATCCTGGAAGCCTTGCACGAGCGCGGCTTGCCGCTCTGCCTGCCGGCGATCGCCGGGAAGCGCATGCATTTCCGACGCTGGGCGCCCTGGGAGCCGATCGTGCCTGGCGGCTTCGGCACGCTGGTGCCGACCCCCGAGCAGCCGGAAGTGAAGCCCACCATCCTGATCGTCCCGCTCGCCGCCTTCGACCGGCGCGGCTACCGCATCGGCTATGGCAAGGGCTATTACGACCGCGCCATCACCGAGCTCGAACCGACCCTGACCATCGGCATCGCCTATGCGGCACAGGAGATCGCTGAAGTGCCCGCCGAGGCTCATGACCGCCGCCTCGACTGGGTCGTCACGCAGGACGAAGCGATCCGCTGCGGTTGATTTCGCCGCGGCGATCACGTCATTAGCGGGCGCGCCTTTCGTTCAAGACGCCGCCGTCCTGCCGTGTTTTCTCAAATCCGCACAGTCATACCGCGCGGCCTGGGGAGAGCCGGGGCGGCCGGCTTGCGTGAAAATGCGACAGGACGGGCCGTGATGCGCAGCCCAAGCGTTGGATAGTGACATGCGTCTGCTCTTTCTCGGTGACATCGTCGGGCGCGCCGGGCGCCTCGCCGTCCAGGACCGCCTCCCCGCTCTGCGCGAACGCTGGAAACTCGACTGCGTCGTGATCAATGGCGAGAACGCGGCGGGAGGCTTCGGCATCACCGAGGCGATCTGCGACGAGACGCTCGCCGCCGGCGCCGATGTCGTCACGCTCGGCAACCATTCCTGGGACCAGCGCGAGGCGCTGGTCTTCATCGAGCGCCAGCCGCGCCTGATCCGCCCGGCGAACTATCCGCCCGGCACGCCCGGCCGCGGCGCGACCGTCATCGAGGCGAGGAACGGCGCCCGGGTCCTCGTCGTCAACGTCATGGGCCGCCTGTTCATGGACGCGCTCGACGATCCTTTCGCGGCACTGGAGCGCGAGCTCGCAGCCTGCCCGCTCGGGGATGCAGCCGATGCCGTCATCGTCGACGTCCATGCCGAGGCGACCAGCGAAAAGCTCGCAATGGCCTATTATCTCGACGGCCGCGCCAGCCTCGTCGTCGGCACCCACACCCATGTCCCGACTTCGGATACGCGCGTGCTGCCTGCCGGCACCGCCTATCAGACCGATGCCGGCATGTGCGGCGACTACGAGTCGGTGCTCGGCATGCAGAAGGAGGAGGCGATCCGCCGCTTCCTGCAGAAGACCCCGGGCTCGCGTCTGGAGCCGGCGCTCGGCGAAGGGACGCTCTCGGGCATCGCGGTCGAGACCGACGACCGCACCGGCCTCGCCAAGGCGGCCTGGCCGGTGCGCCTCGGCGCGACGCTGGCCGAGACTTGGCCGACCGCCTGGGACGCATAGGCCTGCAGATGTCGCAACTCTTCTCTGCTTTCGTCGCCGTCTTCGTCGGCTACGCGGCCTCGGTCGCGGTGGTGCTGGCGGCAGCGCAAGC
>WPCJ01166345.1_pt1 | contig 15089 bp, 15 predicted proteins | sample 5399831 | NCBI WGS metagenome assembly WPCJ01 (sample SAMN12869470, study PRJNA574797) | sludge metagenome | isolation source: wastewater treatment of pH10 | place: China:Beijing | collected 2019-05-20 | reverse complement strand
CGCCAAGTCTCGGCAAGCCGCGGTGGACCGGGCCACCGAGGTCTGCGGAGCTGTGCAGCGGGCCTGATCGCCGAGCCGGTCAGGCGATGCGAGTTTCGTCGCAGTACTCGGCGATGCGTCCGATGGCCTCCCGCAGCACTGCCTCCTCGGGCAGCGCGACCAGCCGGAAGTGGTCGGGGTACGGCCAGTTGAAGCCGCGGCCGTGGCTGATCAGGATCTTCTTCGACCTGAGCAAACCGAGCGCCCACTCCTCGTCGTCGTCGATGTCGAACAACTCGTTGTTGAGCCGCGGGAACAGGTACAGCGCGCCCTGTGCCGGCTCACAGCTGATGCCCTCGATCTGGTTGAGCAGGTGGTAGGCAAGAGCCAACTGGTCGTGGAAGCGACCGCCCGGCTTGACCATTTCGTCGATCGACTGGTAGCCGCCCAGCGCTGTCTGGATGGCGTGCTGGGCAGGCACGTTGGCGCACATCCGCATGTTTGCCAGCAGTTGCAGCCCTTCCAGCAGATTGGACGCGGCGTCCAACGGCCCGGTGGCTACCAGCCAACCGGCACGCCAGCCGCACGCGCGGTAGGCCTTCGACAAACCCGAGAATGTGAAGCAGAGCACGTCATCGCCGGTCAGGCTGGCGGCGTGCACGTGCTCGCCCGAGTAGATGATCTTCTCGTAGATCTCGTCGGCGAGCACGATCAGTTCGTGCTCTCGTGCCAGATCGATCATCTCTTGCAGCAGGGCACGTGAGTAGACCGCCCCCGTGGGGTTGTTGGGGTTGATGATGACCAGGGCCCTGGTGCGCGGGGTGATCTTGGCCTTGATGTCAGCGATATCGGGCTGCCAGCCGTTCGACTCATCGCACAGGTAGTGCACCGCCCGCCCACTCGACAGGTTCGTCTGGGCGGTCCACAGTGGATAGTCGGGTGCCGGGATCAGGATTTCGTCGCCGATGTTGGTCATCGCCTGCAAGACCATCGAGATCAACTCGCTGACGCCGTTGCCGATCAGGACTTGGGGGACATCGACGTCCAAGCCGTGTGTCTGGTAGTAGTTCGCCACCGCGGTGCGAGCGGAGTAGAGGCCGCGGGCGTCGGCGTATCCGTCCGATTCGCTCATGTGGGCGACCACGCTGCGGACCATCGACTCGGGGGCGGAGAAGCCGAAGGTGGCGAGGTTGCCGATGTTCAGGTGCAGCACGCGTTGCCCTTCGGCCACCATGCGCTGCGCTTCGACCATGTTGCGGCCGCGCACGTCGTAGTGCACGCCCTGCAGTCGGGTCGCCTGCTGGTACTTCGACATCTCTCCACCTTTCCAGCGTCGCCTCTGCCTGATGCGACTCCCCAAGAATACTTGTCTGTGCGAAGCGGCGGTATCGTCGGCATGTGGCAGTCAATCGGGGAGTCATCGTTGCGGCCGCCCTCGGGATCCTCGATGAGTACGGTCTCGCCGACCTGTCGATGCGCCGAATCGGCGACGCCGTGGGGGTCCAGGCCGCCACCATCTACTGGCATTTCGACAACAAGCAGACGCTGCTGGCTGCGGTCTCGGACGTGATCCTGACCGCCTTGGCTGAGCCGCCCAGCTGCGAGTTCGGGCACTCGTTGGCCAGTTGGGCGCGCGACCTGCGTTGCGTCCTGCTCGGTCATCGGGACGCAGCAGAACTGGTGGCGGCGACGTTGGCCGTCGGGCTGGGGGAGCGTGGCCCCGACGGCCCGGCGGCACAGATCTTCCGGTCGGCGGGTTGGCCGCAGCTGGACGCGCAGCGTGCGGCCCGGGCGGCCACGCACTTCATCTTGGGTCATGTGATGCAGGAGCAGACCCGGCAGAACCTGCTCCGCGTGGGTGTGCTGGCCGCTCCTGCCGAGGCGCTGGACGATGCGGGATTCGAGCTTGGCCTACAGCTGGTGGTGAAGGGCGCCGGAACATTTCGGGAGTTTGCATAACTATTGGGGACGCGGCATAGTTATGCTATGACCTATTCGATAGCGGTGGCTGGGTGCACCGGTTACGCGGGCGGGGAGATCGTGCGGCTGGCCGCCGGCCATCCCGAGATCAGCATCGGCGCTTTGACCGCGCACTCCAATGCTGGGACGAAGCTCGGCGCCCACCTGCCGAACCTGCCCCACCTGGCCGACCGGGACGTCGTCGACACCACCACCGACAACCTTTCCGGTCATGATGTCGTTTTCCTCGCACTCCCGCATGGTGCATCGGCCAGGGTCGCTGCCGAGTTGGCCGACGATGTGCTGGTCATCGACTGTGGCGCGGATTTCCGGCTCAGCGATGCTGAACAGTGGCACAAATTCTACGGCTCCGAGCACGCCGGCACCTGGCCCTACGGCCTGCCCGAGTTGCCTGGTGCCCGCCGTGAACTGATCGGGGCCAACCGCATCGCGGTGCCAGGCTGTTACCCGACCACGGTCACGCTGTCGCTGCTGCCGGCGCTGGTCTCCGGTTTGATCACCGGGCACGATGTGACTGTCGCGGCGGCGTCCGGCACTTCCGGAGCGGGCAAGTCGGCCAAACCGCATCTGCTGGGCAGCGAACTGATCAACTCCATCAGCGCCTACGGCGTCGGCGGAGTGCACCGGCACGTGCCTGAGATCTTGCAGAACATGGCACGGCTGGGCGCGGTCGCACCGACCGTCAGTTTCACCCCGGTGCTCGCACCGATGTCGCGCGGCATCCTCGCCGTGGTCACCGCCCCGATCAGCGGCCATGACGCCGCCACGGTGCAGCAGGCATACCTGGCCGCCTATGCAGATGAGCCGTTCTGCACTGTGCTGCCTGCTGGCCAATGGCCGGCGTCGAAGTCGGTGCTGGGTAGCAACGGCTTCCAGGTGCAGGTGACGGTGGATGAGTCCGCCGGACGGCTGGTTGCGGTCGGCACGCTGGACAACCTGACCAAGGGCACCGCCGGGGGTGCCATCCAGTCGATGAACCTGGCGCTCGGCCTGCCGGAGACCACCGGCCTGTCCACGATCGGGGTGGCGCCGTGAGCATCACTGCAGCGCAGGGCTTCCGGGCCGCCGGCGTCGCGGCCGGCATCAAGGCCAGCGGACGGGCGGACCTGGCGCTGGTGGTCAACCAGGGCCCACGTTTTGATGCGGCCGGCGTCTTCACCTCGAACCGCGTCTTCGCGGCCCCGGTGGCCTGGTCGCGGCAGGCGGTCGCCGACGGTCGCTTGCAGGCAGTCGTGCTGAACTCTGGCGGCGCCAATGCCTGCACCGGGCGCGAGGGCTACCAGGACACCGTCGCCACCGCCCATCGAGTTGCGTCGGCGGTCGGCTGTGATCCGGAAGCGGTCGGGGTCTGCTCGACCGGGCTGATCGGGGTCCGACTTCCGATGGAAGCACTGCTGGCCGGTGTCGACCAAGCCCATCTGGTCTTGGCGGACGCCGGTGGTGATGATGCGGCGCGCGCCATCATGACCACCGATACGGTGCCCAAGCAGGCGTCCGTCCAGGGGGCCGGCGGCTACATGATCGGGGGTATGGCCAAGGGCGCCGGGATGCTGGCTCCCGCGTTGGCCACCATGCTGGTGGTTCTCACCACCGACGCGGTCGTCGACTCGCCGACGCTGCAGGCAAGCCTCGAACAGGCCACCGCCCTGACCTTCGACCGCATCGACTCCGACGGCTGCATGTCGACCAACGACACCGTCCTGCTGCTGGCCAGCGGCGCGTCCGGCTTCGCCCCCGACCCAGGCGAGTTCACTACGAATCTGGCGAAGGTCTGTTGGAGCCTCGCCCGGCAACTGATCGCGGACGCCGAGGGTGCCTCCCACGACATCGCCATCGAGATCGTCAACGCCGCCAGCGAGGACGAGGCGCTCGAAGTGGCCCGCTCCATCGGACGCAGCAACCTGTTCAAGTGCGCGATCTTCGGCAACGACCCCAACTGGGGACGGGTGCTGTCGGCGATCGGGGTGACCCAGGCAACCTTCGACCCAGACCAACTTGACGTCAGCATCAACGGCATCCAGGTCTGCCGTGGCGGCGGGGTGGGCCAGGACCGCGCACTGGTCGACCTCAGCGCACGCGAATGCCACGTGCTGGTCGACCTGCATGCCGGCGGGGCCGCCGCGACGATCTGGACCAACGACTTGACCTACGACTACGTCAAAGAGAACGCGGAGTACAGCTCCTGATGGCTGAGCAGCGGGTATACAAGGAGGCCGCACTTGTGGCCAAAGCCGGCACACTCATCGAGGCGTTGCCCTGGCTGATGCAGTACGCAGGCAAGATCGTGGTGATCAAGTACGGCGGCAACGCCATGATCGACGACGAACTGAAGTTGGCTTTCGCTCAAGACATCGTCTTCCTGCGGCGGGCTGGGGTGAAACCGGTGGTGGTGCACGGCGGCGGGCCGCAGATCAGCTCGATGCTGGGTCGCCTCGACATCCAGTCCGAGTTCCGTGGCGGGCTGCGGGTCACCAGCCCCGAAGCAATGGACGTGGTCCGGATGGTTCTGGTCGGCCAAGTCGGCCGGGAACTGGTCAACCTGATCAACCGCTACGCCCCCTTCGCCGTCGGGCTCTCCGGTGAGGACGCCGGCCTGTTCACCGCCGTACCGAAGCTGATCGAGGTGGACGGCGAGGAGGTCGACCTCGGCCAGGTGGGCGACGTGGCATCGGTCAACCCGGCAGCGGTACTCGACCTGATCGAGGCCGGCCGCGTGCCTGTGGTCGCCACCGTCGCCCCTGGCCCTGACGACCTGATCTACAACGTCAACGCCGACACCGCGGCGGCCGCCCTGGCCGTGGCGCTGAACGCCGAACGCCTGGTGATGCTCACCGACGTGGCTGGGCTCTACGCCGACTGGCCGAACTCGGAAGAGGTGATCACCCAGATCACCCCGCCCGAGGTGCGTGCGCTGCTGCCCAGCCTGGCGTCCGGGATGCGTCCCAAGATGGAGGCCTGCCTGCGGGCGGTCGAGGGTGGCGTCGACCGGGCCACCATCATCGACGGCCGAGTCAAGCACGCCCTGTTGCTCGAGATCTTCACCAATGAGGGTGCCGGCACCATGATCATCAACGAACCGCAGGAGGGACGATGACCAACCAGCACGATTGGGTCAACCGCTACGACGCCACCATGATGCACAACTTCGGGCTGCCGAAGCGGGTCTTCGTGCGCGGCGAGGGGGTATACCTGTGGGACGCGGACGGTAACAAGTACACCGATATGTTCAGCGGCATCGCGGTCACCGGCCTGGGGCAGGCCCACCCAGCTGTGGTGTCGGCGGTGGCCGACCAGCTCGCCACCCTGGGCCACACCAGCAACCTCTTCGCGTCGCCGCCGCAGATCGCGCTCGCCGAGCGGCTGGCGGCGCTGGCCACCGGGGGTGACCCGGCCAAGGCAGCGCGGGTCTATCTCGGCAATTCGGGCACCGAGGCCAACGAGGCGGCCTTCAAGGCCACCAGGCTGACCGGACGAACCAAGCTGGTCGCCATGGAGGGGTCGTTCCACGGCCGGACGATGGGTTCACTGGCGCTCACCTCGACCGCCAAGTACCGCGAACCCTTCGAGCCGCTCCCCGGAGATGTCAACTTCGTGCCCTTCGGCGATGCCGAGGCCTTGGCGGCAGCGGTGGACGACAGCACTGCGGCGGTCGTCCTGGAAACCATCCAGGGCGAGAGCGGGGTGGTCGTGCCGCCTGACGGCTACCTGGCCCAGGTTCGTGCGGTGACCCGTCAGCATGGCGCGCTGCTGTGGGTGGACGAGGTGCAGACCGGCATCGGTCGTTGCGGCGAGTGGCTCACCTCGGTCGCCGACGGACTGGAGCCCGACCTGATCACCGTGGCCAAGGGGCTGGGAAACGGCGTCCCGATCGGTGCCTGCCTGGCCATCGGCCCGGCTGGCGAGCTGTTCACACCAAGCAGCCATGGCAGTACCTTCGGCGGAAACCCGGTCGCGGCGGCGGCGGGGCTGGCCGTGCTCGATGTCATCGAGGCCGACGGCCTGCTGGAGCGCAGCCGGTCGATGGGGGAGTACCTGTCGGGCGCCGTGCTCGGGCTGGGGCATCGGCAGGTACTGGGGGTTCGCGGTCGCGGTCTGCTGCGCGGCATCGAGATCGCCTCCGAGATTGCCCCGCAGGTCGCGGACGCCATCTTGGACGCCGGCTGGATCATCAACGCGCCACGCCCTGCCCTGCTGCGACTTGCTCCGCCACTGATCGTCACCACCGAGGTCATCGACGAGTTTGCGGCAGTGTTGGCGAGGACGCTGGACGCCGTGGGTGGCAATGACTGACGAGGCGCCGGCCCGGACGTCGTCAAGGGTGGCCCGGCAGGGTCTCATCATCGCCCTGATGCGCCAGCGCGAGGTCGGCTCGCAGGCGGAGTTGGCCGACCTGCTGGCCGGCGAGGGCATCACCGTCAGCCAGGGCACTCTCAGCAAGGATCTGTGGGAGATCGGTGCGGTACGGGTACGCAGCGCGGACGGCTCGCTGGTCTACGCGCTACCGAACGCCGAGGTCGCCTCCGACCATGCCGCCCACGAGGCCCGGCTGGCACGCATCTGCGCCGAGTTGCTCGTCTCGGCGCAGGGCTCGGCGAATCTGGGGCTGCTCAAGACGCCTCCGGGGGCCGCGCAGTACTTCGCGTCCGCCATCGACCGGGTGGCGCACCCCGCCATCCTGGGCACCATCGCCGGGGATGACTCCATCTTGGTGATCGCCCGGACGCCCGACGGCGGACAGGATCTGGCGGACTGGTTCAGCGTCCTGGCGGGCGGCGAGAACCGCGACCCCGGCAACGGGACGGGACGGGCCTGATGGGAGTCACGAACGGGATGGGCGATGATGGGGCGGTGACGCACAGCCCAGATCAGCCTCCAGCTCAGCACGCCGACGGATTCCTCTGGGGAGGCCGGTTCGTCGGCGGCCCCGCGGACGCGATGTTCGCGCTGTCGGTCTCCACGCATTTCGATTGGCGGCTGGCGCTGGACGACCTGGATGGCTCGATCGCCCACGCGGCTGCCCTGCAGCGCGCCGGGCTGCTCAATGAGGCCGATCACCTGGCAATGGTGGCAGCGCTGGCCCAACTGCGCTCCGATGTGGCAGCAGGGCGGGTCGGTCCCGCAGCCACTGACGAGGACGTGCACGGGGCGCTGGAGCGGTTGCTGATCGAGCGGGTCGGCCCTGAACTCGGCGGCCGGTTGCGGGCGGGTCGATCCCGCAACGACCAGATCGCCACCTTGGTGCGACGCTGGCTACGACGCGAGATCCGGCTGGTGGCACTCGACGTGCTCACTGTCGTGGGTGCGCTGCGTGACCAGGCCGAGCGGCACTTGGGGGTGATCATGCCCGGCCGCACCCACCTGCAGGTCGCCCAGCCGGTACTTCTCAGCCATCAATTGCTGGCCCACGCCTGGCCCTTGCTCCGTGACATCGATCGCCTCAGCGACCTGGATGATCGGGCTGCTGTCAGCCCCTACGGTTCGGCGGCGCTGGCCGGAACCTCGCTGGGACTCGACCCGCAGGCCGTCGCGGCCGAACTGGGTTTCGCGTCCAGCGTGCCGAACTCGATCGACGGCACCGCAGCCCGCGATCTGGTCGCCGAGGCCTGCTATGTGCTGGCCCAGATCGGCGTCGATCTGTCGCGGCTGGCAGAGGACGTCATCATCTGGGTGACGCCGGAGTTCGGCTTCGCAAAGTTGGACGACGCCTGGTCAACCGGTTCGAGCATCATGCCGCAGAAGAAGAATCCGGACGTCGCAGAGTTGGCCCGCGGTAAGGCTGGTCGGCTGATCGGCAACCTTGCCGGGCTGCTGGCCACCTGCAAGGGTTTGCCGCTGGCGTACAACCGCGATCTGCAGGAGGACAAGGAGCCGGTCTTCGACTCGGTCGACCAACTGCACATCCTGCTGCCGGCGGTCGCCGGCATGGTCGCCACCCTGCGATTCGATGTCGAGCGGATGGCGCAGGCTGCCCCGCGCGGCTTCTCGCTGGCAACCGACATGGCTGACTGGCTGGTGCGTCGTGGTGTCCCGTTCGCTCGTGCCCACGACATCGCGGGTGCTGCTGTTCAATACTGCGAACACGCGGGTCTCGAGCTGTCAGAACTGGACGCGTCCGCGTTGAAGCAGATCGCGCCCGAGATGGACTCCGGTGTGCTGGAGGTGCTCACCATCGAGGGTTCGGTGGCGGCGCGTGACGGTCGTGGCGGCACTGCACCCAGTCGGGTCGCCGAACAGTTGGCCGAACTGGACGCAGTGGCGGTCGATCTGCGCCAGTGGGCCGAATCGTCGACCGCACAGAACTGACCTGACGGGGGCGGGTGCCCAATCAGCGGTTTTCGTGGGCTGTGGTGAAGCCCGCTAGATGTACCCGGCCAGGACGGTTGCCGCTGCGCCGTCGAAGCTGCAGCGTCCGGCTGGTAGCCGGGTGAAGACCGATGCGATCGATGCTGAACATCTGTCGACCTTGCTTCGGTTGGACGCGTTCACTGCGGTGACGATCCCGGATGAGTTGACGCCGGCAGCGGTTCGACTCAGCCTTGGTTCAGGCCGCGTTCGATGAGGCCTACGACACTGTTGTCACGATCACGGCCCGCCGTGATCGTCTCGATCAGCGGATCGCAGCCTTGGCCGCCAACAGTCGATACACCGACGTCGTGCGCAGGCTTGGCTGCCTGCGAGGCATTTCGACGCTGACCGGGTTCGGGTTGGCGGTCGAGATCGGCGACTGGAGCAGGTTCACCGGCAACTCGATCGGCTCGTTCGTCGGCCTGGTCCCATCGGATAACTCCTCCGGCCAGTCACGTTGCCTGGGGTCGATCACCAAGACCGGCAACAGTCATGCCCGCCGGCTGCTGGTTGAAGCCGCCTGGCATCACCAGCACCGCTACGTTCCCGGCAAGACGATCCGCGACCGCTGGGACCTCGCCTCGCCGGCAGCCCGGGCCCGCGGTGATGCCGGGAACCGCCGGCTGAACCATCGCTGGAACCAGTTCAAGAAACGCAAGAAGGCCAACAACGTCGCCAACGCGGCGATCGCCCGCGAACTGGCGGGCTGGTGCCACCAAGCATCCAGCCTGGTGGCGCCTCATCCTGCCCACTTGACAAACCATCACTCCATATCAGTACAGCTAGCTGACCCCCTCTGGCAGCAGACTCCTCAGCGCGGCTACATGCCCGGTGAAGGCCGCACGGCCGGCTGGAGTCAGGGACAGCCACGTGGTCTTGCGCAGGTCATCACGCCTCTCCGACCCCCTCTTGGCGACGACCACGTAACCGGCGTCGGTCAGAATCTTCACCTGCTTGGACAGATGGGCGTCGGCGATGTCCAAGCTGTCACGGACGTTCCCGAAGGCCATCGCATCGACGGGCTCGAGCAGGCTGCAGATTCTGAGCCTCAGCGGGGCATGGATCAGTTCGTCGAACCGGGCCTCAGCCACGCCGCACCGATCCGACGAGGGCGCGGAACACGTGGGCGCAGCCGTAGGTTCCGACCACCCACGTCAGCAGGACGGGCACGACCGCCCAGGGCCGCAGCCCCAACGAAACAAGGCCGAGAACAACGCTGAACATGGCCAGCGTCCAGACCATCACGCCTAGGGCGCCGGCGAACGCGCGGCCGCCCCAGCGGCGGAACTGGACACCCGTCTGCTGCTGCACGAAGTACCCGATGATGAACAGGACCGCGATGGCGAGCAGGGACCCATCCCCGGCGGTGTACCCCTCTCCCGGGTTGGCCGTGACTCCGTCCGCGACGAACCATGCGAGGGCGGCCCCGGCCGCCGTCATCAACGTCCAAGGGGTAGCGAGGTTGTTTGCCAACCGCTCGCGGTCGGCTTCGAGCAATGCGAGGCGATCCTGCGCCTCCTGGGAGTTGCTGTAATCAGTTGCCATATTGGCAATCTATACGACTTGCCAAAGTGGCAAGTGATGTTCGAGAAAATTCTTTGCTTGCCACCTCGTTCGCCCATCGGCACCTCCATGCTGTCGCGAACCTCGCGGCAGACATCCGGACGTTGGTGTGCGCCGTTGCCTCACGGCTAGATGTGAACTACAGTTGACACATGGTCGAGGTGGTGAAGTCCGCTACATTCGACCGCTGGCTCCGTAGACTCAAGGACCGTCGCGCGGTCGTCCGGGTGCTCGTCCGGGTCGATCGACTGGCCGCTGGTAACGCCGGAGACGCCAAGCCCGTCGGACACGGCGTCTCCGAACTGCGGATCGATTACGGCCCGGGCTACCGCGTCTACTACCTGCGCGAAGGCGAGCGGCTGATCCTGCTGCTCACCGGCGGAGACAAGTCGAGCCAGCAGACCGACATCCAACTAGCGCACCAGATCGCCGCAGACTGGCGCACCGAGGAAGGAGCAGACTGATGAGCAGCCATCCCGAGACGTTCTCCGCCTTCGACCCCGCGGATTACCTCAACAGCTTCGATGACGTGGTCGCTTATCTGGAGGCTGTGATCGATGAGGGCGAAGATGATCCCACCCTCATCACCCAAGCTCTAGGTGCCATCGCCCGGTCACGGAACCTGAGTGCGATCGCCCGCCAGGCAGGCATGAGCCGAGAGGGTCTTTACAAGGCACTGTCGGCAGGCGGTAACCCGACCTTTGCCACCGTGGTCAAGGTCGCACGCGCCCTCGGCCTCCGCGTTCACTTCGAATCCGTCGCGTAGCGCGCACCATCGGCGGCAGATGCGGATGTCCGGCGTAGCGCCTCACGCTGATGACCGGATGTATCGGGGATGTGAGCGCCAGACTTCGTTGGAGCTGAACTGAATCCCTTCAACGGTGACGTGGGGCAGCGATTCCTCTCCCGGAATCTCGGGAGCAGGCATGCACGGGTGTGGACGAGTCCGTCGAACACCTCTCGCGGGGATCCGAACTGCTAGCGACGCCCGCCAGCGCGAGAAATGAGCCCTTGCAGCTCCGACAGGTCCTTGCATGCGCTTCGTCTTGAAGGCAGGCGCCGGTAGGGGTTTCAGAGGAGGTGTATCCCTTCGTCGGTGGTGACCGGCAGCCGGGCGAGTCAGGACGCGTCTTGGACGCTCCCGATGATCAACTGTGTCCCCGTCTCGAGGCGTGTCGGGGATGATCCCCGCATCCCGTGGACGTACCGATGACGCGCTTCACGGTATTCCTCGATCTGCCGCCAGGGCTTCCCCACGTTCTTGACCTGTTGGGGGTAGTTGTCGACCACCTTCTTGAACACGGCGTTGTAGTGCTCCAACGAATGCAGCTTTGCGTCCGCCAAAGCCGAGTAGACGTCGCGGACCTTCCAGCCCTTCTCGGCCAGCGCGACGACGAGGATGCGGATTTTCAATCCCTCCCACGCGACCCAGGCCAGAAGGAGAGCCTCCGGTGTTCCCTGGCCGCGCGCTCGCGAGACTTCCTCTTGGGCGCAGACCTGGTGCCATAAGTGTGTCTTGTAGGCAGATCCGTTGTCGGACAGGACTCGTTCGACGTTGACGCCACGCTGCCCGAACCAGTGGACCGCCCGGACCAGGACAGCGGTGGCGGTCACTGCGGTCTCGTCATCGTGCACTTCGGAATAGACCATCCGCGAGTGGTCGTCGATCACGGAGTGGATGTAGGCGTGGCCCATCTTGGGCTGACTGCGTTTGTTGCGAGGCTTGTCAGTTTCGGCGCGGTTGCGGTTGCCTTGTTGGCGTCCGAGGTAGCGCCAGCCGCCACCATCGGGGATGTTGCCGACCTTCTTCACATCGACATAAGCCAGAGAGCCGGGATGGTCGTGCTCGTAGCGGCGGACCGGTTCACCGGTGGCCCGGTCGACATGGCTGAGCCGGTTCATCCGGCATAGCTTGACGACCTTCAGCGAGGTCTTGGCTGGGCTGGTGTGGGGTCGACTGGAGCGGTCCTGCATCGATTCACCAGCACGGTAGCGATCAGCCCAACGTTTCACCGTGGGCCACGAGCACTGGAAGCGGGCGGCGACCTCGGCGATCGGGACACCGTTATCGACGACGAGCCTGGCAACAATCAGGCGGTGTTTTGGGGTCAAGGCTGCGTTAGCGTGGGACACAAGAGGGCCTTCCTGGCTTGACGGAACTGTCGCAAGTCCCACTCAACCAGCGAAGGCCCTCCCTCGCTCACACGACCGGATCACAGCCACTCAACCAACGTGTCCGGTCAGTACAGCTAGTCTGTCGGGGTGAACGCGCTGCTTGAAGAACTGACTTGGCGTGGCTTCGTCGCCCAATCGACCGATGTGGACGCACTGGCGGCCCACTTGGACGCAGGCCCTATCACGTCCTATGTCGGTTTCGACCCGACAGCGGCGTCTCTGCACATCGGCCATCTCATGCAGCTGCTGGTGGCCAGACGCATTCAGGAGGCCGGTCATCGACCCATCCTGCTGGTGGGTGGCGCCACCGGATTGATCGGCGATCCCAAGCTGGCCGGCGAGCGGGTGATGAATGATGCCGCTGTGGTGCATGAATGGGCTGAGCGATTGCGCGACCAGGTCAGCGGGTATGTCAGCTTCCAGGGCGACAACGCCGCCCTGGTGGTGAACAACTTCGATTGGACATCGACGCTGTCGACCTTGGACTTCCTACGCGATGTTGGGAAGCACTTCCCGGTCAACCGGATGCTCGCTCGCGATGTGGTGGCACGCCGCCTCGAGGACGGCATCAGCTTCACCGAGTTCGCCTACGTGCTGCTGCAGTCCCTCGACTACCGGGAGCTGTACCGGACCCACGGGGCGACGTTGCAGACCGGCGCCCAGGACCAGTGGGGGAACATCACTGCGGGCATCGACTTCATAAGACGCACTGAAGGGGTTCAGGTGCACGGTCTGGTGACCCCGCTGCTGACCAAGGCGGACGGCAGCAAGTTCGGCAAGACCGAGGCAGGGACGGTATGGATCGATCGGGAACTCACCTCCCCGTTCGCCTTCCACCAGTTCTGGCTGAACGCCGAGGACGCCAAGGTGATCGAGTACCTGAAGATCTTCACCTGGCGCAGCCTGAACGAGATCACCGAGTTGGCCGAGCAGACCGCCAATCGGCCGCAATTGCGGGCCGCCCAGCGCGCCCTGGCAGACGACATCACCGATCTGGTGCATGGCAGGGCTGAGCGGGAGGCGGCGGCAATAGCTGGCCGAGCACTGTTCGGGGGTGCCGATTTGGGTGAATTGCCTGAAGCCACGCTGCCCGCGGTGATGGCGGAACTGGGAGCTGTCGATCTGCACGCAGCCGACGGCCAACTGCCCCTGGTGAGCGACGCTCTCGTCGCCGGCGGGGTGGTGGCGTCCAAGTCCGCCGGACGCCGGGCCATCGCGGAAGGCGGCGCGTACCTGAACAATCGCAAGGTGATTGACGTGGAGCAGCGACTGGCCCGTGACGATCTGCTGGCCGGCGGTTGGGCTGTGCTGCGTCGAGGAAAGCGCACGGTGGGCGCGGTAAGAATCGTTTGACAAGCGATTACTCTGGTCGCCCAGGGACGATTTGCCTCATTGGGAACCTCCGTGTAACGTTGGCGAAGCCTTCTGAGCGAGACGGACGCAAGAGTTCCTGGTACAGGACCCCATCACGGGGGCCGAACCAAAGGAGAATGCGGCTGGGCCGGGGGCCGACCAACGACAAAGAATCTGAACCGCAGACGGGGTGTGTGTCCAGCAAGGGCCCACCGCAGAGCGGAGAAGATTCAACGGAGGCGAACCGCAGGGTTTGACTTCTGGCCGAGAGCTCGGTAAAGTTGGACGAGTCGCTCCGGTGAGAACCGGGCACATGACAACAGCAGATCGAAGAGTGACGAGCCGGCCCCGCCGGCAAGGAACAAAGCGATCGAATAAGGGCCGAAAAAGCCGGTTTGACAGCCGACCAAGAAGCCCGATAAAGTAAATCGAGTTGCCCCAAGCAGCGGCCGGAAAAGCCAAAGCAAGGAGCGCATCCGAAACTTGAGAACTCAACAGCGTGCTTAAAAGTCAATGCACAATATGCACTAAAAGATCCCGTGCTCATTGGCAGGAGTAATCCTAACAATGAGTTTCGAGATTCCTTTGATGAGTGACAATCCAGTGATGGAAATCTTGTCAGCATCAAACATCAAAGTTGACGACAACCGGCCCTTGGGTCTGTGTCGATAGATTTTCAACGGAGAGTTTGATCCTGGCTCAGGACGAACGCTGGCGGCGTGCTTAACACATGCAAGTCGAACGGTAAGGCCCTTCGGGGTACACGAGTGGCGAACGGGTGAGTAACGCGTGAGTAACCTGCCCTTGACTCTGGGATAACAGATGGAAACGTCTGCTAATACCGGATACTCAGCCTTGTGGGCATCCGCAGGGTTGGAAAGCTCCGGCGGTCAAGGATGGACTCGCGTCCTATCAGCTAGTTGGTGGGGTAATGGCCTACCAAGGCGACGACGGGTAGCCGGCCTGAGAGGGCGACCGGCCACATTGGGACTGAGATACGGCCCAGACTCCTACGGGAGGCAGCAGTGGGGAATATTGCACAATGGGCGCAAGCCTGATGCAGCAACGCCGCGTGCGGGATGACGGCCTTCGGGTTGTAAACCGCTTTCAGCAGGGACGAAGCGCAAGTGACGGTACCTGCAGAAGAAGCACCGGCTAACTACGTGCCAGCAGCCGCGGTGATACGTAGGGTGCGAGCGTTGTCCGGATTTATTGGGCGTAAAGAGCTTGTAGGCGGTTAGTCGCGTCGTAAGTGCAAACTCAGGGCTTAACCCTGAGCCTGCTTTCGATACGGGCTGACTAGAGGAAGGTAGGGGAGAATGGAATTCCCGGTGGAGCGGTGGAATGCGCAGATATCGGGAGGAACACCAGTGGCGAAGGCGGTTCTCTGGACCTTTCCTGACGCTGAGAAGCGAAAGCGTGGGGAGCAAACAGGCTTAGATACCCTGGTAGTCCACGCCGTAAACGGTGGGTACTAGGTGTGGGGGACATTCCACGTTCTCTGTGCCGTAGCTAACGCATTAAGTACCCCGCCTGGGGAGTACGGCCGCAAGGCTAAAACTCAAAGGAATTGACGGGGCCCCGCACAAGCGGCGGAGCATGCGGATTAATTCGATGCAACGCGAAGAACCTTACCTGGGTTTGACATATACCGGAAACGTCTAGAGATAGGCGCCCCGCAAGGTCGGTATACA
>WPCJ01038709.1_pt1 | contig 15102 bp, 16 predicted proteins | sample 5399831 | NCBI WGS metagenome assembly WPCJ01 (sample SAMN12869470, study PRJNA574797) | sludge metagenome | isolation source: wastewater treatment of pH10 | place: China:Beijing | collected 2019-05-20 | reverse complement strand
CAATCTGCAGCGCACCGCGGGCGAGGCCTTCCCGGCGGTCGGCGTCGGCAGCGGCGGGGCGGCCAAGGCGGCGCCGGAGCTGAGCGAAAAGGACCGAATGCTGGCCGCGCGCATGGACCGCTTGAAGCAGGATCAGAGCCTTCTGGCGCTGTTGCTGGGCCAGGACGGGCAGGGATCAGGCGGCGGTTTCGGAGGCGCATTCGCTCCGCCGCCGGATAAGGTGGCGTGACCACGCTTCCGCCTTATTCCTAAGAGGGTGTTAACTATGTAACGCTAGGGGTGACGATTGATTCCTCGCCAACCCTGAGCCTTCGAGCCATGACCGCCTACCGCGCCAGACTGACGGAAAGCGACATACGGCGCCTGATCAAGTCTGATCTGGAGGACGAGCGCGCGGCCGCCGCTCATAAATTGTGCCGCAGCATCGACCGCATGGCGCTGGATGACGTGGAGCGCGAGGCGGCGCAAAAGATTCTGAGCGTGCTGGCGGCCGATGCGGCGGAACTGGTGCGACGGGCCGTGGCGGTGACGCTGAAGGCTTCGGACATCATGCCGCGCGAGGCGGCGCGCAGGCTGGCCGGCGACGTGGACAGCGTGGCCCTGCCTATCATCAACAGCTGCCCGGCCTTCACTGACGACGACCTGATCGAGATCGTGCGCGCCGGGACGGCGCTGCGCCAGGTGGCGGTGGCGTCCCGCCCGCGCGTGCCGCGCGATGTGGCGTCGGTTTTGGTCGCCGAAGGCAGGCAGGAGGCGGTGGCCGCCCTGGCCGCAAACGACAACGCCGATCTGTCCGAGGCTGCGCTTGGCGTCGCCCTAGATCGATTCAGCGATGCGCCGGAGGTGATTTCGGCCCTGGCCTATCGTCAGGTTCTGCCGCTGTCCGTGACGGAGCGGCTGGTGGTTCTGGCCAGCGAGGCTGTGCGCGAACACCTGATCACCCGCCACGCCCTGACGCCCGAGACCGCTATCCAGTTCGCCGACTTCGCGCGGGAGCGGGCCACGATCGACCTGGTAGACCAGGCCCGTGTGACGGATGATCTGCCGACCTTTGTGGCGGGACTGAACAGCCGCCGCGTGCTGACGCCGTCTCTGCTGCTGCGGTCGCTGGCGCGGGGGCAGATCGGCCTGTTCGAGCACGCCCTGGCCGAGTTGGCGGGTACGCCGCATCATCGCGCCTGGCTGATGGTGCATGACGCCGGGCCTTTGGGACTCAAGGCCATCTACGACCGTGCGGGCATGCCGCCACGTCTGTTCCAGGCCTTCCGCGCCGGGGTCGACACCTGGCGGGCGCTCCAGGCCGAAGGCGGGGACACCGGCAGCGCCGTCTTCCGTCAACGGATGCTGGAGCGGTTCCTGAGTCAGCGTCCCGACGCCGCCCGTGAGGATCTGGCCTATCTGCTGGAGCGGTTGGATCGTCCGGCTGACGACGGCTGGCGCGGCGCCGTCAGCGCGGCTTGAGCCGCGCCTGATCCATCAGTCGGTTTTAGCCCAGGTGCTCCGCCGCACGGGCTTCCAGGGTTTCAACCAGATCGCGTCCGACGGGATGGTCGTCGGTCTGGATCTTGTCGCGGACCACGGCCTTGATGGCGTCGATGTGGGCGTCGACCACGGCCAAGGGGGCCTGCATCCGCTTGTCGGCGTCATCCAGCATCCGGCAAAGCGAGGCGGCGATGCGCGTGACCAGCGGATATTCGTAGGTGGTCCCCAAGCCCTTGAGGTCGTGGGCGCGGAAATAGAGGGCCTCGGCCGTTTCGGGCGTGTAGCCCTGGCTGCGGATGTCGGACTGAGCCTTGTCCAGTCTGACCACCTCGTCGTTCAACCACTGGCCGAACTGAGCCGACATGGCCTTCAGCGCCTCCTCGGCCCTGGCGATGGCGTTGGCGTCAATGCCGCCGAAGCCGCCGCCGACCTTGGCGCGCAGGGGATTGGGCGGGCGGATGACTTGGTTGGTCACGGGCGGCTCCTCAACAACAGCGGCCATTTTGTCGCGCAGAGGCTTAAAATCCGGTGACGGCGCCTCGACTATTTTACAGTTCAGGCGGCGAATTGTTCGGCCATGACGCGCTCTTCATATGAGCGGCCTGAATCGAACAGCATGGTCAGGGTGATGTCGCGCCGTTCCCGCACCTCGACGCGCGAGACGCGGCGCACCTCGAAATTGTCGGCGGTGGCGCTGACCGGCCGCTTGTCCGGCTCTAGTACGTCGAAGCGCACCCGCGCCGTGTGCGACAGCAGGGCGCCGCGCCAGCGCCGGGGGCGGAAGGCGCTGATCGGCGTCAGCGCCAGGCTGGGCGCGTCCAGGGGAATGATCGGCCCGTGCGCTGACAGATTATAGGCGGTTGATCCGGCCGGGGTCGCGACAAGGCAGCCGTCGCAGGTCAGCTCCTCCAGCCGCACCTTGTCGTTGATGCTGATGCGCAGCTTGGCGCTCTGGCGCGTCTGGCGCAGCAGGGAGACTTCATTGATGGCCAGGCCGCTGTGGACCTGGCCGCTTTCGACCCAGGCGTCCATCTGCAGCGGATGCAGCACCGTGCGGTCGGCCTGGGCCAGACGATCCAGCAGGTCGTCTTCCTCATAGTCGTTCATCAGGAAGCCGACGGAGCCGCGGTTCATCCCATAGACGGGCGTGCGCAGCTGCAGATTGTTGTGCAGGGTCTCCAGCATGAAGCCGTCGCCTCCCAGGGCGACGATGACCTCGGCCTCGGCGGCGGGAACCGAGCCATAGCGTTCGCTCAACCGCTGGCGGGCGGCTTCGGCCTCGGGCCGGTCGCTGGCGACGAAGGTGATGGCGGTGGGGTGGAACGACTGAGTCACGGCGCTACGCAAGCGGAGCGGAGGCGCGCTGTCAAACGGTCGACCCGCCTTCAGGCGCCATCAGCAGACGAAATTCATAGGCCGCCTGCGTGGTCGACCGCTGCGCCGGCCGCCAGGCCTCGCCGTCAGGATCATGCGGCAGGCCGTGGTTCAACCGACGAACCTCGCGCAGCAGGGCGGGGAAGGCGGCGCGATCCAGCCCTGCAGCGGTGCAGGCCAGAAACAGCGGTCGGGCGGTGTCGCCGCGCAGGGCGCGCCGTAAAGCTTCGGTCTCCAGACCGCTCAGCATGGTCAGGGCGTGGACGAAGAGGTCGAGTTTCTCTTCCCGCAGCGCCCGCATCAGGGTGGCGGGGCGCAGTTGTCCCGCCGCATGCAGCTTGGCGGCCAACTGGGCGGCGGCGTGATCGGGCGTGGTCTCGGCCGCTTGCTGGGCCGCTGCGGCGACCGCCGTCGCCAGGGCGGCGGCGTCCAGGCTGAAGCGCTGGGAGATGGCCTGCTTCAGGGCCTCGCCGACCCACTGATAGAGACGCAGGGCCAGATCCTCGTTCAACCGGGGGTGCCGTGTCAGCGGCGCGCGCAGGGCGGCGATGGACCGCGCTTGCTCCACCAATCGAGCCATGTCGGCGGCTTCCAGCCGCGCCGTCCGGTTGACGGCCAGGGCGGTCAGGACGGCCGGCTCGCCGCGGTCGAGGATGGCGCGGGCGGGCAGGGGGCCGAGATCGGGGCGCAGGGCCACCTGGACCTGATGGTCCAGCGAGGCTTCCTCCAGCAGGGTCAGCAGGTCGGCGTCGAGCAGCAGGGGGCTGGCGGCGATCACCGGGCGGGCGATTTCTATGGCGTCGGCGGCCAGCAGGCGCACCAGGTCCGCCGGCGCCCAGGCGGCGTCCGCCAGACGTTCGGCCAGGGCGCGGCGGATATCCTGCTCGGCGGCGCGGACCATGGCGACGAAGACTTCGGTCAGGGCAGGCGGCGCGCCAGCCTGGCCGCCGACCGAGTAGTAGAGGTCCGCCACGCCCAGCAACAGGCGCTGCTGTTCTTCCGGCGGCCGTCCGGCGGCCAAATCGATCAGTTGGTGAAGGCTGGCCAGCGGCAGGGGCTCGCTACGCGGGGAGGGCGCGAACGCCTCGATTGAGTCCACGAAACATCCCCCTGACGATGCGGCCGCGCCGCCGGCGGACAGTGTTCGCTCGTGTCGATGAAAACAGGGTTAATGAAGTCTTCCGTTTCGAGCCTTTCGGCGGCGGTCGGCGACTTGACGCCGGGCCGGAGCGGAGAGAGGCTCATCTGAACGCTGATAAGGGGAAGGCCAATGACGGACGCGGCGCAGTCGCTCAAATCCCAGGTTTCCGAGGCGGAGTGGAAGGTGCGGGTCGACCTGGCCGCGCTGTACCGCCTGGTGGCGCTGAACGGGTGGGACGACATGATCTTCACCCATATCTCGGCCCGCGTGCCGGGACCGGAGCATCACTTCCTCATCAATCCATACGGCTGGTATTTCGATGAAATTACAGCCTCTTCACTGGTGAAGGTCGATCTGGACGGCAATGTCGTTCAGGACACGACCAGCTTCATCAACCCGGCGGGCTTCACCATCCATTCGGCGGTCCATGCGGCGCGCGAAGAGGCGCATTTCGTCATTCATCTGCACACCGTGAACGGCGTGGGCGTCGCGGCGCAGAAGGACGGCCTGCTGCCGATCAGTCAGAACGCCTGCCTGCTGCAGCATCAGGTCGCCTATCACGGCTATGAAGGCCTGGCCCTGAACCACGACGAGCGCGAGCGGCTGGTGGCGGACCTGGGCGACAAGCCGCTGATGCTGCTGCGCAATCACGGCACCCTGGCGGTCGGGAACACGGCGGCGGAGGCCTGGGTTGGGATATTCTTCCTGGAACGCGCCTGCGCCCAGCAGGTCGCGGCTCTGTCGGCGGGACGCGACAACGTTCTGATCGCGCCTGACGCCGCCCAGGCCGAAACCAAGGAGCAGGGCCGGGGGATCGGCTTTGTCTCCTCCCTGGCCTGGCCCGGCGCCCTGCGCCAGTTGCAGCGAAAATCGCCCGGTTACGACATCTAGCAAAGGGTGGGGCCGTGCGAGGGAGGGGAGGCGTCGGCCTTTGGGTCGGATTGGTTGCGCTGTCCGGCGCTGAGGCGGCTCACGCCGGCGCCTGGAACCTGCCGAAGGGGCAGGGCGAGATCATCGTCAAATATGAGACTATCCGCGCCGAGGACTATTTCGCCTCCGACGGCGGGCGCGCCGACTTGCCGGGCGGGCGGCGCGACATCGCGGCCAGCGTGTTCGTCGAATATGGCTTGAGCGACCGCTTCACTCTTCAAGCCAAGGGCGAATGGCAGGACGGGCGCGACGAGTTCCTCGACTATCAGGGGCTGGGGCCGATCGAGATGGGCGTGCGCTGGCAGGCCTATCGCGACGATCGCAACGTCGCGGCCGTCTATGTCGGCTACGCCGAGGGCGGGGCGGGACGCAACGCCGGCTACGCTCCGCCGGGCGCGGGAGACAGCGACGTCGAGGTGCGGCTTCTGGCGGGGCGATCCTTTGATCGCGGGTTTATTGATCTCCAAGCGGCGCGGCGCTGGCGGTCGGGTTTGCCCGACGAGACGCGCGCGGATGCGACGGCCGGGGCGCACCTCAACCAGGACTGGATGGTGATGGCGCAGGCCTTCGGCGGGGCGGCGGATGGCGATGGCGCGGCGCGTTGGCTGTCGCTGGAGGCCTCGGTGGTGCGTCGGTTCGGAGACTGGCGGCTGCAGGCTGGCTGGCGACAGGCCGTTTCGGGTCGTGAAATTCCTGCGGGCAGAGGGCCTATCATCGGAATCTGGCGTCGATTTTAGTCCCGATTTCCGCGACGGAATCGGAGGTTCGCCACGTTACAGATACGTTATTTGCGTAACGGCGGTGACCCGTTAAGCGGGGGCGCTTGTTGTCGGGGAGACTGCGTCGCGTGTTCAAACGCCATTTTTTCATTATCGGCGCAGCCTGCGTATTGGGGCTGATGGTCGTGGCGGCGATCATCAAGATAGCGGCCGGGGGCGGCGACGCAGGCCAGCAGCGCGGTCCGGGGGGACCGGGCGCCGGACGCGGCCAGATCGTCGCCGAGGTCGTGGCGGGGCGTCGCGAATTCGCTGACCAGATCCGCGTGCTGGGCGTGGCCCGCAGCCGCCGCTCGGTCAACATCACCTCGAACACGACGGAACTGGTGACCAAGGTCATGTTCACCGACGGTCAGGCCGTGGCCGCGGGGGCGCCTCTGGTCGAGTTGCAAGCGCGTGAGGAAGACGCGGATCTGATCCGCGCGCGCGCCCAGCTGGAGAACGCTCAGCGCGAATATGACCGCTATCGCATCCTGGCTGAGCGCGGCGTGGCGCCGCGCGTCATGGCCGAGACGGCCGAGACGGCGCTGAAGACGGCCCAGGCGGCCATGGCGGCGTCGGAAGCGCGTCGCGGAGACCGTATCCTGCGCGCGCCCTTCGCCGGCGTGCTGGGCCTGACGTCAGTCACGCCGGGCACCCTGATCTCGCCGGGCGCGGTCATCACCACCCTGGACGACACCAGCGGGGTCCGCGTCGACTTCCCCATGCCGGAACGCTATCTGGGCGTCCTGCCCGTGGGCGCGCCGATCACGGCGACCACGGACGCCTTCCCCGGCGAAGAGTTCAACGGCCGCATCGCCTTGCTGGATACGCGGGTCAATGAACAAACCCGCGCCGTCATCGCCCGCGCCGAATTCCCCAACCCTGGAAACCGCATCCGCCCGGGCATGATGATGCGCGTCGCCGTTCACCAGGGGCGCCGACAGAGCCTGGCCGTGCCTGAGGCGGCTGTTCAGTATGAGGGCCAGGGCGCCTTCGTCTATCGCATCGCGCGTGGTGAAACGGGCACGACCGCCCAGCGCGTCGAGGTCCAGACCGGCGCCGTCGAGAGCGGCTTTGTCGAGATCGTTTCGGGTCTGGGCAAAAACGACCGCATCGTCGCGTCCGGCTTGAACCGTATCCAACCGGGCGCCCCCGTCACCGTCGAAGGCGCCGAAGGTCAGCAGCGCGGCGCTCCAGCCAAGGGCGGCGCACGCGCGTCGCAGGCGGCCCGCCCATGATGCTGTCCGATGTTTCGGTCCGGCGCCCCGTCTTTGCGGCGGTGGCGGCCATCGTCCTGTGCGTCATCGGCGCCGCGGCCTTCTTCTTCCTGCCCGTGCGCGAGCTGCCGGACGTGGACCCGCCGGTCGTGTCGGTCAGCACCAACTACGCCGGCGCCTCGGCCGAGGTGATCGAGAGCCGGATCACTGAGCCGATCGAGCAGCAGATCGCCGGCATCCAGGGCGTCGAGCGCATCAACTCGACCAGCCGCGACGGCCGCTCTAACGTGAACATCGAGTTCTCGCTGGACCGCAACATCGATGACGCGGCCAATGACGTGCGCGATCGCATCTCGCGCGTGCTGGGCCGCTTGCCGGACCAGGCCGATCCGCCGGAAGTGGCCAAGGCCGATTCCGACAGCCAGCCGATCATGATCATGTTCCTGCGCTCCACGACGATGGACCGCATGGAGCTGACCGATTACGCCCGCCGCTATCTGGTGGACCGCTTCGCCACCGTGCCGGGCGTGGCCCAGGTCAACATCTTCGGCGAGCAACGCTACGCCATGCGCATCTGGCTGGACGCCGGGGCCATGGCGGCGCGGGGGCTGACCGTCACCGACGTCGAGAATGCGCTGAACAGCCAGAACGTCGAACTGCCCGCAGGCGCGCTAGAGTCGGCGCAGAAGGACTACACCGTCCGCGTGGCGCGCAACTACGCCGACCCGGCCGATTTCGCCCAACTGCCCATCGGCACGCGCGGCTCGGCCTCGACCGCCACGGGCGCGCAGGCGTCGGGCACCCTGGGCGCGGCCTCGGCGGCCATGACCAACGGCGTCACCGGCGCCCTGATCGGCAACGCCGCCTACGTCACCCGTCTGGGCGACATCGCCCGGATCGAGGAGGCGCCCGCCGAGGCGCGTCGCCTGTTCCGCGGCAACGGGATCGATCAGATCGGTCTGGCCGTCACCCGTCAGGCCCAGTCCAACGACCTGCAGATCTCCGAAGGCGCGCGCAAGCTGATGGAAGAGATCGCCCCCAGCCTGCCGCCCGGCACGACGCTGGAGGTCGGCTCCGACAACTCGGTCTTCACCTCGCACGCCATTGACGAGGTGTGGATCACCATCGGCATCTCCATGGCCCTGGTGGCCCTGGTCAACTTCATCTTCCTGGGCAGCCTGCGGGCGGCGATCATCCCGTCGGTGGTGGCGCCTATCTGCCTTCTGGCGACCTTCATCGTCCTGGCGCCGCTGGGGTTCTCGCTGAACCTGCTGACCCTGCTGGCCCTGGTGCTGGCCATCGGCCTGGTCGTCGACGACGCCATCGTCGTGGTCGAGAACATCCAGCGCCGTCTGGATCACGGCGAGCCGCCGCTGGTGGCCGCCGAGCGCGGCGCGCGTCAGGTCTTCTTCGCCGTCGTGGCGACGACGATCGTGCTGCTGTCCGTGTTCGCGCCTCTGCTGTTCCTGCCGGGCTACGTCGGCCGTCTGTTCGTGGAGCTGGCCGCCGCCATCGCCGCGGCCGTGGCCTTCTCGGCCTTCCTGGCGCTCAGCCTGTCGCCCATGCTGGCGTCCAAGATCCTGAAGCCGGCGCACACCGGCGGCTGGGTGGCGCGGCGCGTGGATGCGGGCATGGACGCCCTGAAGCGATCCTATGCGGCTTCGCTTGACGCCCTGCTGGGCCGACGCATCGCTGTCGGCGGGGTGGCGGCCGTCATCGTGCTGGTCGCGGCGGGGGCTACAGGCATTTTCCTGCACCTGCCGAACGAGCTGGTGCCGAACGAGGATCGCGGGCGCGTGACCCTTCGGATCGCCGGGCCTGAGGGCACGGGCTTCGACTACACGCGCGAGATCATGCTGGGGCTGGAGCCGATCCTGGCCGAGTATCGTGAGAACGGCGAGGCGGCCAACTTCCTGGTGTCCTCGCCTGGTTTCGGCGGTTCCGGCTTCAGCTCGGGCAGCGCCATCCTGAACCTGTCCGACTGGTCCGTGCGCGACCGCTCGGCGGACCAGATCGCCCAGGAGCTGAACGGCAAGCTGCGCAACCAGACCGGCGCCCAGGTCAACGCTTCGACGCCCGGCGCCTTCCAGCGCGGCGGCGGCAACTCCAACTCGGTCGAAATGGTCGTCACGGGTTCGGAATACGCCGCCATCTACAACTGGCTGCAGCCCATCCTGGCGGCGGCGCAGGAGAACCCCGGCTTCTCGCGGCCGCGCCTGAACTATGAGCCGAACGCGCCGCGCCTGCTGGTCGACGTCGATCCGCAGAAGGCGGCCGCCCTGGGCGTCTCCTCGCAACAGATCGGCCGCACGCTGGAAACCATGTTCGGTTCGCGCCGCGCCACGACCTACATCAAGGGCGGTCAGGAATACGACGTCATCCTGCAGACCGAGCGTGACAATCGCCGCGAAGTGACGGACCTGGAGTCGCTCTATGTCTCGACCGGCACGGCCCAACTGGTGCCGTTGTCCGCCGTGGTCTCGACCAAGACTTCGGGCGATACGCCGGACCGTCGTCGTTTGGATCGCCAGCGGGCGATCACCCTGGCGGCCGACCTTAATCCCGGCATGACCATTGATGACGCGGTGCAGTTCCTGAACGCCGAGGTCGCCAAACAGCCGCAGGGCGTGACCAATATCCGCTGGGGCGGCGCCGCCCGCGACCAGCAGGAGGCGGGCAGCGCCGTCGGCTGGGCCTTCGCCCTGGCCCTGCTGCTGGTCTTCCTGGTGCTGGCGGCTCAGTTCGAGAGCTGGATCACCCCGGCGGTCATCATGCTGACGGTGCCGCTGGCGGCGGCGGGCGGGCTGTTCGGTCTGTTGATGGCGGGTTCCAGCCTGAACATCTACAGCCAGATCGGCCTGATCATCCTGATCGGCGTGGCCGCCAAGAACGGCATCCTGATCGTCGAGTTCGCTAACCAGCTGCGCGATCAGGGGCGGAGCATCCGCGAGGCGATCATCGAGTCCTCGTCGCTGCGCCTGCGTCCGATCATCATGACCTCGATCGCCACCGCCTTCGGCGCCCTGCCGCTGGTGCTGTGGCAAGGGGCAGGGGCGGGCAGCCGTCAGACCATCGGCGTGGTGATCTTCACCGGCGCCATGTTCGCGACGGTGCTGACCCTGTTCGTGGTGCCGGTGATTTACGGCGTGTTGGCGCGCTTCACCAAGTCGCCGGAATACACCGCCCGCAAGATCGAGGAATGGGAAGCGCAGGAGAAGCGCGACGGCCTCGAGCCGGACATGAGCCCGGCGGAGTAGTTTCCTTCTCCCCTTGTGGGAGAAGGTGGCTGCCGAAGGCAGACGGATGAGGGGTTTTGCGACCTCAGATGAAGGGACGCGCGTCAGGCGTCCCGCAACCCCTCATCCGACCTCGCTCCGCTCGGCCACCTTCTCCCGCAAGGGGAGAAGGCTAGGCGTTGCTCACTCGCCGGTCGGCTTGAACCCCGTCTCGACCTTCAGGAAGGCGATCACGTCGCGACGGTCCGTGGCGTCGGGCAGGCCGGCGAAGCTCATCTTGTTGCCGGGCAGGAAGGTGCGTGGGTTCTGCAGCCAATGGTCCAGGGTCTCGGCGTCCCAGGTGAAGTCCGCTGTCCGCAGGGCGTGGGAATAGCTGTACTTATCCCGCGCGCCCGCCTCGCTGCCGAACACGCCATAGAGGTTGGGGCCCGTCATGTTCGGCCCGCCCGGCGTGATGGTGTGGCACGAACGACAGCGGGCGAAGGCGCGGCGGCCGTTCTCCAGATCCGCCTGGTCATAAGGGGCGGGCAGGGAGGCCAGCAGGGCGGCTTTCTCGGCCTGGGTCAGCGCGGGGGGCTTGGGGGCTTCGGCCGCGCCCGTTCCCGAACCTTCGGCGCCTTGGCCGCAGGCCGTGAGGCCCAGAGAGCCTGTTAGCGCGGCGGCCAGCACGACGGCCGGGCCGGACGCGCGGCGGATCATGGGGAAGGACGAAAGACGGAACATGACGCACTCCTTGGCCGAGGGTCATGCTTTAGCCCATGAGGGCGCCGTCGCAATGGACAGCTTGTCCAAGCGAGGGCGTCAGCGCCCGGTGGTCAGCTTCACCACGATGTGGGCGGTGGTGTCGATGATGGCTTCCGGCGTATCGGCGCGGCGCATCAGTTCGAAGCCCGCCGCAACGGATTCCACCAGGTTCGCCGTCTCATAGGAGGTCAGGCGGGGATTGAGCCCCTCGGGATGCAGGCCGCTGGCGTGGGCCTGGGCGATGCGGCGCTCCAGCGCCAGGTGCAAGCGACGCAGGCGGCGGATGCGGCTCTCGGCGAAGGCGGGCTCGCCCATGTCGGCCAGCATGTGCTCGACCCGCAGCACCGGGCCGTGATCGCTCCATAGGCCCAGAACCTCCAGCACATAGGCGCGCGCCGCCTCGAAGGCGCGCTCGCCGGACCAGTCGGCGTGGATGTGCGCAGCCAGCCGCTGGAAGTCCTCGCCTGCTTCTTCGCACAGCAGCAGCAGGCCTTCCTCGACCGAAGCGAAGTAGGTGTAGAAGGTCGGCGCCGACACCCCGGCCGCCGCCGCTACGTCGGCGGGACGGATTTCGCCCAGGTGCTTACTGTTCAGCAGATTGCGCAGAGCGTCCAGCAGGGCGCGCCGGGTGCGGGCGCCCCGTGTGCGGATCCTGTGACCCAGCTTGTTGGTCGTCTCGGACATGAGGGAGGCGGCCGAAGTTGCGGTGGCTACGGGCCGGAAAGGGAAGGAGGCGAAGGCCTAGCGGCTTCCACCCTCTGCGACAAGCGCGACTCGGGCCGGGACGAGCCCTAAAGGGTGGCGCAGACCTCGACCTCGTCGCCGAAGTATCCGCCCGTGGGCACGAAACCCAGGCGGCGATAGAAGCCCTCGGGACTGCCTTCGCCTAGGCCGTAGCTGGTGAAAAGCGTGGCGTAGCCGCGACGACGCAGGCGCTGCTTCACCATCTCGACGACCCGGCGGCCGACGCCCGCGCCCTGGTGCGGGCCTGCGATCATCAGGCGCCACAGATAGGGGCCGTCGCAGTCGATGCCGTCGTCCCACTCGTCGCCGTCGTTGACCATGACCAGGCCGACGAGGGTTTCGTCCAGGTAGATCGCCCGAAGCCATGTCGCTTCGGAACAGAAACCCTCGGCGATGGACACGCCGTTATCGGCGACGACAGCGCGTTGCGCCGGCGACAGAGTTTCGCTCAACTCGCAGACTTCGCTGACATTTTCAGAGGTGATGCGGCGGAAAGAGATTTCATTTTCAGGAGACATGGACGGCATATTGCAAAGCCTCTCCATGCTTCGCCCTGCGACGTATGGACGCCGAACGCCTGAGGCGCGGGAGAGGAGGCGAGGGCCCTCGTCTCGCGGACGCCGTGACGGGCTGTTCGCCGTCCTGCCGGTTTGAAATCGGCGTTCTGCTAGTTCAGAGCGCGGCATTTAGAGGTGGAGTTGTTCATGACCGGGTCGTCGATCATACAGAGGACGTATCGGTCGCCGTTCGTGAGAATGAAGGAGAACGACTCTGTATTGGGGTTGTACATCTCGGTCCGATAGTTGGTATGCGAGATGATCTTCCAGCCTGTATTCAGCAATTCGGTCATTGATTGAGAAAGCGGAACCCAATCCGTAGCGCGGTGCTGGGGATCGGGGTCCGGAACCCTCTGCCGCCGTGCTTGGGCCTCGACAGCCGTCGGAACCATCACGAGCAGAGCGAGCAGCAGGGTGAATTTTCGCATTTTCATCCTTTAGGGCGGCCAAACAACGGGCGGGCGAGCGAAGGCCCTGGGCGTCGAACGTCGTCGGCGGATGGTAGCGTGAGGAATCGCGATCCGTCGATACGGATAACGGCGTCGCATCTCGCGACGTGCGGGCCTGACCATTCCCGGTCTGATCGGGAGAGGGTGGTGCCGGTTGCAGGGATCGAACCCGCGACCTTCGGTTTACAAAACCGCTGCTCTACCAGCTGAGCTAAACCGGCGTGGCCCGCCTTATGCTGGCGGAATCTCTTTGACGCAAGCACACTGATCGAATGCCCTCGCTGCCCTATCTCGCGCCCATCGTCATGCTGGCGCTGTCCAACGTCTTCATGACCTTCGCCTGGTACGGCCACCTGAAATTCGGGGCCAAGCCGCTGTGGATCGTGGTCCTGATCAGCTGGGGGATCGCCTTCTTCGAATACTGGCTGGCCGTGCCCGCCAATCGCATCGGCCATCAGGTCTATTCGGCGGCCGAGTTGAAGACCATGCAGGAGGTGATCACCCTGCTGGTCTTCGCGATCTTCTCGGTGATGTATCTGGGCGAGAAGCTGACGGTGAACCACCTGATCGGCTTCGCCCTGATCGCCGGCGGCGCCTTCTTCATCTTCAAGGGACCGCTGTAGGCGGTCAGTCCAGGGCGGCCGCGATCTTCTGGGCCAGGGCTTTCAGCTGTTCGGCGTCGGCCATGGGGGCGTGGCCATGGCCCTTCATCGGGCGATCGGTCCAGCGCGGCACGATGTGGAAATGCAGGTGGAAGACCGTCTGGCCGCCCGCGTCGCCGTTGAACTGCATCAGGCTGAGGCCTTCGGGCTTCAGCGCCTTTTCGACCGCGCGGGCCGTGCGCTGGACGGCGGAGGTCAGCTTGGCCAGGGTCTCGGGCTCGATCTCCAGGATGTTGCGGGCGGTCGACGTCTTGGACACGACCAGGACGTGCCCCTCGGACTGGGGAAACACGTCCATGAAGGCCAGGACGTCGTCGTCCTCCCACACCTTCACGCTGGGCATGTCGCCGCGCAGGATCTTGGCGAAGATGTTGTCCGGGTCGTAGGCGCCGTGAAGGCTCATGGGGGTCTCCTTCGGGGTAGGGCGCTCAACCTAGCAGGCGATCTCGTGCGGCGCACGGAGCGGAACGCCGCGATATGCGCTTATATGGTCAAGGTTCTTCAGTTGGAGGCGTCATGCTGGGTTTCATTGTTCAGGCCGTGGTCACGGCGATCGGCCTGTGGGCCTCGGCCAAGCTGGTGCCGGGGGTGGAGTTCACCTCGACCGGCTCGCTGATCGCGGCGGCGGTCATCCTGGGCGTGGTCAACGCCTTCGTGCGGCCGCTGATGGTGATCCTGACGCTGCCTTTGACCATCGTCACCTTCGGCCTGTTTCTGCTGGTGGTGAACGCCGCCATGATCGGGCTGACGGCCATGTTCCTGGGCGGCTTCGTCGTCGATGGCCTGTGGGCCGGGATCGGCGCGGCCATCGTCACCGGCGTGGTCAGCTGGATCGCCGGCGCGCTGTTCGGCGGCATGGACGAGCGGAGATAATAAATTACCCGGACAATATTGACGCGATAATATCATCCGGGTAATTCCGTCCTCAACAAAGCGAGGACGGATTATGACTCTGTGCACGGCCTTCGACGGCCATACGATGATCGCGACCGGGCCGTTGGCTCAGGTCGCGGGTGCGGCGAAGGCCGCGCACGACTCCGGACGGGCGGTTCTGGTCTTTCGGGATGAGGATGCGCAGCCGGTGGACCTGGATTTGCGCGGCGATCTTGCGGCGGTGCTGGCGCGACTGCCGCCCGAGCCGTCGCAGCCTGAACCTGAGAAGCGCGGGCCGGGGCGGCCGAAGCTGGGCGTGACCGCGCGCGAAGTCACCTTGCTGCCCCGCCATTGGGACTGGCTGGCGTCCCAGCCGGGCGGGGCGTCGGTCGCCTTGCGCAAACTGGTCGAAACCGCCCTTCGCGAGGCGGAGGCGCCGGATCGGATGCGTCGCAGCCGTGAGGCGGCCTATCGCTTCATGACCGCCGTGGCGGGCGATCTGCCGGACTATGAAGAGGCCGTGCGGATGCTGTTCGCGGGCGACTGGACGGCGTTCGACGCCCGGACGGTGGCCTGGCCCGTGGACGTGCGTGATTACGCGCGGCGTCTAGCGGAGCCGGGCTGGCGCAACGGCCAGGGACGCTAAGGTCTGGACGCTGAGGTCAGCTGGGGCGGATCACCATGCAGGTGACGCGACGCTCGGACAGGGCCTCGCACGCCGCCTCGGCCGACTGCTGGGTCATGCCGGTGAAGCGCGACCGATACCAGCCGTTCGCCGTCTGCACGTCGCGCTGGGCGCTCGAGAATTGGGTGCGGAAGCGGCGGCTGACGTCGTTCAGCCAGTCGCGCGCGACGGCTTCCTCGCGGAAGGCGCCGACCTGGACGGTCCAGCGGCCGGCCGGAGCCGGGGCGGCGGCGCGCGCAGAAGTGTTGCG
>WPCJ01177990.1_pt1 | contig 15111 bp, 13 predicted proteins | sample 5399831 | NCBI WGS metagenome assembly WPCJ01 (sample SAMN12869470, study PRJNA574797) | sludge metagenome | isolation source: wastewater treatment of pH10 | place: China:Beijing | collected 2019-05-20 | reverse complement strand
CAGCGCATCGCCGGCGAGGATCGCGGTCCACTCGTCGAACGCACACCAGACCGTCGGGCGGCCACGCCGCGTCAGGTCGTTGTCCATCGACGGCAGATCGTCGTGCGCCAGCGAATAGCAGTGCACGCATTCGAGCGCGGCCGCGACGCGCAGCGCGGCATTCTCGTCGGCCCCGAAGAGGGCCGCGCTTTCCAGCACCAGGAGCGGCCTCAGCCGCTTGCCGCCGTTCAGCACACCATGGCGCATCGCGGCCAGCAGCCCGGACGGCCGGGCGATCTCGCCCGGCTCCAGGCGTTCGTCCAGCAAGCGTGCGAGCAGTTCCTCGACTGCGCGGGCGCGGATCTCGAGCATCGGTTCGAAGGCATCGACAGCGTTCATGCGGCGACCGTTTACGGCATACGCGCCTTTCGTCAAGCGACCGATCGTCCTGTCGATAGCGCATGCCTTGCGTGTTGCCTATTGTCGGTGGCGACATTATGCGAAGGTGTCTGGCAGGAAAGGCCGCGTGACCGAAGCGAATCCAGAGATCGAGGGGCCGGCCGCGGCGCCGGCAAGCCCTGCCGCGTCCGACACGGCGGGAAGAACCCCGGAAAGGACCCGAACGCGTTCGATGATGCGTCGTATTCTACGGATCGCCGTCATTGTCGCGCTTGTCCCGCTTGTCCTGACGATCGTCTACCTGCCCTCCTTCGTGCGTCCGGTGTCGACCCTGATGCTGAAGGATCTCGTTACGCTGCAGGGATTCGACCGGCGTTGGATGCCGCTGGAAGACGTCGCCCCGGTTCTTGTCAATTCGGTGGTGATGTCGGAGGACGGCCAGTTCTGCTCGCATCGCGGTATCGATCTCGGCGAGCTCAAGGTCGTCATCGATGACGCGCTGGCGGGCGAGCAATCGCGCGGGGCCTCCACCATCACCATGCAGACCGTCAAGAATCTGTATCTCTGGCAAAGGCCGTTCGGCACCCTTCGCAAGCTGATCGAGCTGCCGCTCGCCGTCTACATGGACCTTGTTATGTCGAAGCGGCGGATCATGGAGATTTATCTCAACATCGCCGAATGGGGCCCCGGCATCTATGGCATCGAGGCGGCGGCGCAGCACCATTTCGGCCGCCCGGCAAGCAAGCTGACGGCCCGGCAGGCCGCGCTCCTGGCGGTCACGCTGCCCAATCCGATCACACGCAATCCCGCCAAGCCCGGTCCCGGGCTGCGGCGCCTGGCAAGCGTCATAGAACGTCGCGCGGCCCGCGCCGGAGCCTATGTGACCTGCCTGCAATAGGCAGTGACGGAAGGGAGCGTAAAAAGAATCGCGGCGGGACTGGTCAAAACCGCCCCGCGCGTGTATGGACACGCCACTTTCTAAAGCTATCGGCCCGTGGAGTGGCCCTTTCGCGAGGGTCGCCGGGCTTTTACGGAATAAGTGGAGCACTTCCATGGCTGTGCCAAAAAGAAAAACCTCGCCTTCCAAGCGCGGCATGCGCCGCTCGGCGGATGCGCTGAAGGCCCCGACCTATGTCGAGGACAAGAACTCCGGCGAGATGCGCCGCCCGCACCACATCGACCTGAAGACCGGCATGTATCGCGGCCGCCAGGTTCTGACGCCCAGGGAAAGCTGAGCTTTCCAGCGTTCCTGTCTTTCGGGAGACCGGCCTTGTGGCCGGTCTTTTTGCGTTTGATGGCGATGGACGGGGCATTTCAGGCGAAAACAGAATCGCCTCCAATGCTCCATCTTCTCGATTCTTACGCGACCGCGGACGGAAAACCGCTTGGCGCTGTTGCGGGGATCGCTTCAGGGATCATGGACTGCGGGTCGCGCAAGCTTGACGTTCGGGGTGCGGTGCCCTGTATCATGATGCGAAAGCCGAGGAGACGATCATGCTGAGAAGCATCCCGCTGCTGGCGGTTTCCTTCATCCTCTACAATCTCGGACTGGTCGGCGTTTTTGGCGACGGTCCCAACGGCGATCCCTGGCAGACGCAACTCTTCGCCTTCCGCATGATGTCGGGCGGTACCTTCTACATGACGCTCGGAATTTTGATGATCGTCATCGCGCTGCTGCTTTTCTTTTTCGAGATCGTCAAGGCGACTCGCACCTCCAACGCCTCCGTCATCGACCACCTCATGTCGACTTTCGTCTTCGTCGCCTTCCTGGTCGAGTTCCTGCTAGTGGAAGGAGCCGCGCACCCGGTCTTCTTCGTCCTCATGATGATCGCGCTGATCGACGTGCTGGCAGGCTTCTCGGTGTCGCTGCGCGCTGCCGGACGCGACATCAGCATCAGCTGAGCCGCGCCTGCCGGTCAGCCCATCGAATCGATCTTGCGCTGCATCGCGGCGATCTGCTGCTTGAGTTCTGACAGTTCGTCGGGCTTGTCATCGCCCTTGCTGTCGGCGGGTGCGCCCGCGCCGCCGCCCGAGGGGAACGGCGTGAACATGCGCATGGCGTTCTGGAACATCTCTATGTTGCGGCGGGTCTGCTCCTCGATCGCCTTGAGGGGCGGTGCAACCTTAATCATGTTCATCGGGTTGGCGCTGCCCATGGCGGAGTTCATCTGCTCGCGGAACCGCTCCTGCTCCTTCGAGAAGGCGATCATCGACTGTTCCAGGAAGCTCGGCACCACCATCTGCATCTGATCGCCGTAGAATGCGATCAACTGCCGCAGGAAGGGGATGGGCAGCATGTTCTGGCCGTCCTTGTTCTCCAGTTCGAAGATGATCTGCGTCAGTACCGGATGGGTGATGTCGTCGCCGGACTTGGCATCCTGGACGGTGAACTCCTCGCCCTTCTTGACCATCTCGGCGAGGTCTTCCAGCGTCACATAGGTGCTGGTGCCTGTATTGTAGAGCCGTCGATTGGCGTATTTCTTTATGACCACCGGTGCGTCCTTGGCGGGCATCGACATCCTCCCAAAAGACCGGACCGCATGTTCGCCCGGCTACGATTGCGCCTCAAAAGGGCAGGATATGCCCAAAAGGACTGCAATTCCAAGCGCTTTGTGCAGTGCGAGATGAAAGCCATGCTGCAGCGCCGCCAAATCATGCTGCGCAGCATGGCCGCACAACGGATTGCAGCATGGGACGGATGCCCGTTTCCGGCCCATTTCCAGTTTGACTCGGGACGTGAAAACGCGGGACAAAGTAAACAGAAAGCTCATTCGCCGCCAATTTCTGGAGAATATCATGTCTGCTTCCATCGTCGTCGCGAGCGCCGCGCGCACCGCGGTCGGTTCCTTCAACGGAGCCTTCGCAACCGTTCCTGCACATGAACTGGGCGCGGTCGCCATCCGTGAGGCTCTCGCGCGCGCCGGCGTCGAGGGGGCCGAGGTCGACGAGGTGATCATGGGACAGATCCTGACGGCGGCGCAGGGCCAGAACCCGGCCCGCCAGGCGGCCATGGCTGCGGGCATCCCGCAGGAGGCGACGGCATGGGGTCTCAACCAGCTCTGCGGCTCGGGCCTGCGCGCCATCGCTATCGGCATGCAGCAGATCGTCTCGGGAGACGCCAAGGTGATCGTCGCCGGCGGCCAGGAATCCATGTCGATGGCCCCGCATGCGCAATATCTTCGCGGCGGCACCAAGATGGGCGACCTCAAGCTCGTCGACACGATGATCAAGGACGGCCTCACCGACGCCTTCCACGGCTATCACATGGGCATCACGGCCGAGAACGTCGCGCGCCAGTGGCAGCTTACCCGCGAGGACCAGGACAGCTTCGCTGTTGCCTCGCAGAACAAGGCCGAGGCCGCGCAGAAGGCCGGCAGGTTCAAGGACGAGATCGCGCCCGTCACCATAAAGGGGCGCAAGGGCGACACGATCGTCGATCAGGACGAGTATATCCGCGCCGGCACGACGCTCGAGTCGGTGGGCAAGCTGAGGCCGGCCTTCGACAAGGACGGAACGGTCACCGCCGGCAACGCGTCGGGAATCAATGACGGCGCAGCCGCCACAGTGCTGATGACCGAAGCGGAAGCGGCCCGCCGCGGCATCACGCCGCTGGTGCGCATCGTCTCCTGGGCGACCGCGGGCGTCGATCCGTCGATCATGGGAACCGGTCCTATTCCCGCGTCGCGCAAGGCGCTGGAAAAGGCCGGCTGGTCAGTGTCCGACCTGGACCTCGTCGAGGCAAATGAGGCCTTCGCAGCGCAGGCCTGCGCGGTCAACAAGGACATGGGCTGGAACCCCGATATCGTCAACGTCAATGGCGGCGCGATCGCCATCGGCCACCCGGTCGGCGCGTCGGGCGCGCGCATCTTCAACACACTGGTCTACGAAATGAAGCGCCGCGGCGCGAAGAAGGGCCTCGCCACGCTGTGCATCGGCGGCGGCATGGGCGTCGCCATGTGCGTGGAAGCGAATTGATTTAGGGAGCGGGGGATAGGGGCGAGGTCAGGAGGGGGGGCGTTTTCCTCCTGCCGGGCTGCTCGTCAGTTTCCCTGCCGTCTTGCGGCCTCAATAATCCTTGGAGGGGAAACGTTCATGGCAAGAGTTGCACTCGTTACCGGAGGGTCGCGCGGCATAGGCGCGGCGATCTCGATCGCGCTCAGGGACGCCGGTTACAAGGTCGCCGCGAACTATGCAGGCAATGACGAGGCGGCGGAGAAGTTCAAGGCCGAGACCGGCATAGCCGTCTACAGATGGTCGGTCGCCGACTACGACGCCTGCGCGGCCGGCGTCGCCCGCGTGGAGGCAGACCTCGGTCCGGTCGAGGTGCTGGTCAACAATGCCGGCATCACGCGCGACGCGATGTTCCACAAGATGACGCCGCAACAGTGGAAGGAAGTCATCGACACCAATCTCTCCGGCGTCTTCAACATGACGCATCCGGTGTGGAGCGGCATGCGCGACCGCAAATTCGGCCGCGTCATCACCATTTCCTCGATCAACGGCCAGAAGGGTCAGGCGGGGCAGGCCAACTATTCCGCGGCTAAGGCCGGCGACATCGGCTTCTCGCGGGCGCTGGCGCAGGAAGGCGCGCGCGCCGGCATAACCGTCAACGTTGTCGCGCCCGGCTATATCGGCACCGAGATGGTCCGTGCGATCGACGAGAAGGTGCTCAACGAACGCATCATCCCGCAGATCCCCGTCGGGCGGCTCGGCGAGCCGGAGGAGATCGGGCGCTGCGTCGTGTTCCTCGCCTCGGACGATGCCGGCTTCATCACCGGCTCCACGATCTCGGCCAACGGCGGCCAGTACTTCACCTGACGCAGGGCGTCATTGCGAACGGAAAACGGCGCCGTAAGGCGCCGTTTTGTTTTGCGGCTTGGGTCGGCCGGCCTTTACCAGGCTCAGTCCTTCTCGAAGACGGCCTTGTGCACGAAGCCCGCGAGCGCGCCGCCGACGATCGGCGCGACCCAGAACAGCCAGAGTTGCTGCAGCGCCACGCCGCCAACGAAAAGCGCCGGGCCGGTCGAGCGCGCCGGGTTGACCGACGTGTTGGTCACGGGGATCGAGATCAGGTGGATCAGCGTCAGCGCGAGGCCGATCGCGATCGGGGCGAAGCCCGCCGGCACCCGTCCATGCGTCGCGCCGAGGATGATGAAGATGAACATGAAGGTCAGCACCGTCTCGATGACCAGCGCGGAGCCGAGCCCGAATTTTCCCGGTGATGCTTCGCCATAGCCATTGGTCGCGAAACCGCCGATGCCGGCAAAGTCCGCCTTGCCGCTGACGACCACGTAGAGCACCGCCGACGCCAGCACCGCGCCGACAAGCTGCGCGATCACATAGGGGATGAGGTCCTTCGCGTCGAAACGGCCGCCGACCATCAGGCCGACGGAGACGGCGGGGTTGAAATGCCCGCCCGAGATTCCGCCCACGGCGTATGCCATGGTCAGCACGGTAAGGCCGAAGGCCAGCGCCACGCCGATGAAACCTATCCCCAATTCGGGAAAGGCAGCCGCGAGAACCGCGCTTCCGCAACCTCCGAACACAAGCCAGAACGTTCCGAGGAATTCGGCAAAAAGTCGTTTCGACATGGCCAGTCTCCTTGATAGTTGACCTGAGGTGAACACGCGTCGGCGTAACCGTGCAACGGGAACGTTCCTCCGGAGCGGCGTCCGAGGGTTTTTAGTCACAGCTTAATTGCCTGTCGCGTCGCTGTGCCATGTCGGGACAACTTTGTTAAGGTTTTCCGCTCGTCTATCGACCGGCTCGCCGGCATATCCTGTCCGGCTAGTTCCGGCCGGGTGACCGATCGCAACATCTTGTGGGGAACGTAACGGGAAAGAGGCGAAGGAAGTGATTCGTCGCTGATTCGTTCCGCCTTTGGCCTGATCGTTAACGGGAACGGCGTCGACGCGGCCCCGCCGGCTGGTTGAGGGAAACCATTGCTTAATGATTTCAGGATGTTGGCTGCTGCGAGGCAGCCCACGGCTTTGCTCTAAGCGGCGGCGTTAACACTTTTCGCAGTGCCGGTCGTAGAACTCGTTCTTGCGATTCAGCATGTGGTGTCAGGTCGATCCGAGTTGACTACATGTAGCCGTGAACAAAACCTGAATCGGTCGGAGTAGGTGATTCGTCGCTGATTCGTTCCAGACTCGTTCCAGGCATTAACGGAACGACGCCACGATCCGAGCTTCGCGCGGGCCTGCATGGCGGTTTTTCCTTTCGTTCAGCCCCGCAAATCCCTATGTGTGCCAGTGTCCAGCGCCAAGAAATAGGCAGGCCAAAGGGTGCAGGTGGTGGCCTCGGTCGCCGAAACGCAGAGCCACGGAAGACCCGTTCCGAAAACATGACAATCCATCTCAAGTCGAAGACACAGCCGTCCTATCCGCAGCCCGGCACGCCCCTGGTCCTTTCGGGGCGTGACGTCACCGCTGTGCTCGGCCCCACAAACACGGGCAAGACGCATCTTGCGATCGAGCGCATGGTCGCGCACGAGTCCGGGGTGATCGGCCTGCCGCTGCGGCTGCTGGCGCGCGAGGTCTATGGCCGTGTCTGCGAGAAGGTCGGCGCACACAAGGTCGCGCTCGTCACCGGCGAGGAGAAGATCGTCCCGCCCGGCGCGCGTTATTCCGTCTGCACGGTCGAGGCCATGCCGCGCGAGACCGATGCGGCCTTCGTGGCCATAGACGAGGTGCAGCTCGCGGGCGATTTCGAGCGCGGCCATATCTTCACCGACCGCCTGCTTCATCTGCGCGGCCGACAGGAGACGCTGCTGCTCGGTGCCGCCACCATGCGCGGCATATTGGAGAAGCTGCTGCGCGGTATTTCCGTGGTGACGCGCCCGCGCCTGTCGCATCTCGCCTATGCCGGCCAGAAGAAGCTCACGCGCTTGCCCGCCCGTTCGGCCATCGTCGCCTTCTCGGCCGACGAGGTCTATGCCATCGCCGAGCTCGTGCGCCGCCAGCGCGGTGGCGCTGCGGTCGTGCTCGGCGCACTGTCGCCTCGCACGCGCAACGCGCAGGTGGAGCTGTTCCAGTCGGGCGATGTCGACTATCTGATCGCCACCGACGCCATCGGTATGGGTTTGAACCTCGACCTCGACCATGTCGCCTTCGCCCAGAACCGGAAGTTCGACGGCTATCAGTTCCGCGACCTCTCGGCAGCAGAGCTCGGCCAGATCGCCGGCCGCGCGGGGCGGCACCTGCGCGACGGCACGTTCGGTGTCACCGGCCGGGTCGACCCGCTGGACGACGAGCTGGTCGCGAAGATCGAGTCGCATGATTTCGACCCCGTGAAGGTCCTGCAATGGCGCACGGTCGGCTTCGATTTCTCCAGCCTCGAGGCGTTGCAGCGCTCGATCGAGATGCCGGCGCCCGTCGAGGGGCTGACGCGCGCCCTGCCTGCCGTCGACCAGCAGGCGCTCGAGCATCTGTCGCGCGATCCGGCCATTCGCGACCTCGCCACGGGCCGCGAGCGGGTGGCGCTGCTGTGGGAGGTGTGCGCGCTGCCCGACTATCGACGCATCGCGCCGGCCCAGCATGCCGACCTTGTCTCCTCCATCTATGACGACCTCGCGCGCAAGGGCCATGTCGACGAGGCTTACATGGCCGAGCAGGTCCGCCGGGCCGACTCGACCGAGGGCGACATCGACGCGCTCTCGCAGCGCATATCCCAGATCAGGACATGGACTTTTGTGTCCAACCGGCCCGGTTGGCTTGCCGATCGGACACATTGGCAGGAAAAGACACGGGAAATCGAAGACAGACTGTCGGATGCGCTGCATGAGCGGTTGACGAAACGCTTCGTAGACCGCAGGACTTCCGTCCTTGTACGCCGCCTGCGGGAAAATACCATGCTTGAAGCCGAAATCAGCCCGTCGGGCACGGTCCTCGTCGAGGGTCATCATGTGGGCGAGCTTCAGGGCTTTCGCTTCACTGCCGATCAGAGCGCCAATGGCGAGGATGGCAAGGCCATCCGAACAGCCGCGCAGAAGGCGCTGGCAGCCGAGTTCGAGGCGCGCGCGGAGCGCTTCTCGACCTGCCCCAACGGCGACATCGCGCTCGGCTCGGACGGTGTGCTGCGCTGGATCGGCGCGCCCATCGCAACGCTGACATCCGGCGAGGAGCCGCTGAAGCCGCGCGTCATCCTGCTGGCCGACGAGCAGCTCACCGGGCCGGCGCGCGACAAGGTCGCGGCGCGTGCCGAGCGCTTCGTCAATTTCCAGATCGAATCCCTGCTCAAGCCGCTGGTCGACCTCAAGGCGGCCGACCAGATCACCGGCATCGGGCGCGGCATCGCCTTCCGCCTCGTCGAGGAGTTCGGCGTCATCAACCGGCGCGACATCGCCGAGGACGTGAAGTCGCTCGATCAGGCCGGCCGCGCCGCGCTGCGGCGTCTCGGCGTGCGCTTCGGCGCCTATCACGTCTTCATCCCGACGCTCATCAAGCCGGCGCCCGCCGGGCTCGTTACGCTGCTCTGGGCGCTCGGCAATGACGGCAAGGACAAGCCGGGCTTCGGCGATGTCGTCCATGCGCTGGCGTCGGGCCGCACCTCGGTGGTGATCGACCAGTCCTTCGACCGGGCGTTCTACAAGCTTGCGGGATACAGGACGCTTGGCCGGCGAGCGGTCCGCGTCGACATATTGGAGCGCCTCGCCGATCTCATCCGTCCGGCGCTCGCGTGGCGCGCGGGGCAGGGCACGCGACCCGACGGCGCCTATGACGGCCAGGCCTTCATCGTCACGCCGGCCATGATGTCGATCCTCGGCGCGAATGCCGAGGACATGGAGGAAATCCTGAAGGGTCTCGGCTATCGTTCCGAGGCAAAGCCCGCGTCCGATGTGAAGGCCCGGCTGGAGGCCATCGATCAGGCCGCTCGGGACGCCGCCGCGAAGGCCGCAGCCGAAAAGGCGGAAGCAGCGGCGAAGGCCGCCGCCGAGGCCGCGTCCGCAACAACCGGACAGTCCGATGGCTTGTCGGTAGACGGTTCATCCGCTGAAGCCGTGTCGAATCCCGCGGAAGCCGCCGAGGGTGCGGACGAAGCGGAGACTTCGACCGCCGGCGAGGCGGGCGAGCCGGAAGCTGCTTCCGAACCCGCTGCGGTCTCTGAAACCGTGCCGGACGCCGCCGTTCAGGATCATGTTTCCGACGATTCGCCTGAAGGCGCGTCCGAGACCGCACCGGTTGCAGATGAGGATGCCGCGCCTGTCGCCGAGCCCGTCACGCAGGCCGGCGAGGCGGTACCGGCTGTCGACAAGACCCTTGTCGACAAGCCTGCCGAGGAACCGAAGCCCATATTGCTTTGGCGGCCGGCTCGTTTCGAGCGGCCCGCAGGCGGCCGCCGTCACGATCATCGCCAGCGGCATGGCCGTGCTCCCGCGGAGGGCGATGCCGCCGGTAACCGCAATCGTGACGGCAAGGAGGGCGACGGAAAGCCGAACTTTGCCGGCAAACGGCACAAGGGCCGGCCTGAAAACCGGCCCGAGCGTGAAGGCGGCCGTGCGGATTTCCGCAAAGGCAAGCCACAGCACGCCAACAGGGAAAACCGGGGAGACGACCGTGCCTCGAAGCCGTCCTTCCAGGCACGTCCGCGCGAGGAGCGCCCGGCAAGGATCGACCCGCTGTCGCCCTTCGCCAAGCTCGCCGCGCTGCGGGACCAGCTCAAGAAGTAGGGCCGCGGTTCGTCGATGGACGGCATCGCCCGACAGCGCATCGACAAATGGCTGTTCTTCGCCCGGGTGGTGAAATCGCGCTCGCTGGCGGCCAAGCTGGCGGTCGCGGGACGCGTGCGCATAAATAGCGACAAGGCGTCGCAGGCATCCGATCTGGTCAAGCCCGGCGATGTCCTCACCATCACGCTGGAGCGGCGCATCCTCGTCTACAAGGTTCTCGACGGTGGCGTCCGGCGGGGGCCGGCGGAGGAGGCAAGAAAGCTCTACGAGGACATTTCCCCACCGCCCGCCGAGAAGGGCAGCGCGCCTGCCGATGCCATTGCGCCGCTTCGCGAAATCGGCAGCGGACGCCCGACCAAGCGCGAGCGGCGGGAGACGGACAGACTGCGCGGTCGCGACTAGAAAGGGCCGGTCCAGTACCGGTGTCACGGCCGTCGCGGAGGGCGGACGCTCGCGAAACTCTGGGGTACCCGCGTCTGAAAAGCTGTTCCGCCAGCGGGGCAAAGGTCGGGATGCGCAACCTTGTCAGCCTACCCCAAACGGGATAACTCACCCAAAACATTGCGAATGCGGGAAAAACCCGGAGCAGATCGATGACCTATGTCGTGACGGACAATTGCATCAAGTGCAAATACATGGATTGCGTTGAGGTATGTCCGGTCGACTGCTTCTACGAAGGCGAGAACATGCTCGTCATTCATCCCGACGAATGTATCGATTGCGGGGTCTGCGAGCCGGAGTGCCCAGCTGACGCCATCAAGCCGGACACCGAGCCGAGCCTCGAAAAGTGGCTGGAGATCAACACCGAATACGCCTCCAAGTGGCCGAACATAACGGTGAAGCGTGAGCCTCCGGCCGATGCCAAGGAGTTCGACGGCGAGGACGGCAAGTTTGAGAAGTATTTTTCTCCGGAGCCCGGCACGGGCGACTGACCGGGACTGGGGCCGACACGGCACGGGCAACTGACCGGAAATCGAGCCCGACACGGTAGGCAGCTGACGTCCCGGCGCGGCTGATTCCTTAAGCCTCGATCAACCAGCTTGCGACTCGGCAAGGCATGGCAAGCTTTGCCGATCCAGCAAATTGTTGATTCTTGCCGCTTTTTGTGCTAGATGTAGCAAATATGCCGATGGCAGAACCTCAATCGACTGGCACAACACCGACGCGCGCAAGCGCTTATCATTGAAAGGCGCGGACTGACACAGGACCAGACCTCAAGGGGTCGGGACAGACGCTATTCATGCGTCTTGTCGCATTCTGCGTCGTTCGGGCCCCGATTTGCTGCGTCGAACGTGCCTCTGATCTTCGGCATGGTTTGGCCTCTTGGCCGCCGCACCAGGCTTCCCGGCAAGCCGGAGGCCGCAACTAAGGAGTTCAGGGCGTAATGGCAACCACCACCCAGCATAAGAAGTCGGCGACGCGACACGGCTTCAAGACCGGCGAATATATCGTTTACCCGGCGCATGGCGTTGGCCAGATCATGGCTATCGACGAGCAGGAAGTGGCGGGACACAAGCTCGAGCTTTTCGTGATCGATTTCCAGAAGGACAAGATGCGGCTCAAGGTGCCGGTCGCCAAGGCGACGTCCATCGGCATGCGCAAGCTGTCCGAGACGGATTATGTCGACCGCGCGCTGAAGGTGGTGCAGGGACGCGCCCGCATCAAGCGCACCATGTGGTCGCGCCGCGCGCAGGAATACGACGCGAAGATCAATTCCGGCGACCTTATTTCCATCGCCGAAGTGGTGCGCGACCTGCACCGCGCCGAGAACCAGCCCGAGCAGTCCTATTCGGAGCGCCAGCTCTACGAGGCCGCGCTCGATCGCATGGCGCGCGAGATCGCTGCCGTCAACCGCATGTCGGAAACCGAGGCCGTCCGCCTGATCGAGGTCAATCTCGCCAAGGGTCCGAAGCGGGGCGCCAAGGCCGACAACGAGGAAACGGAACAGGAAGAAGCCGCCTGACCGGCTTCTTCCTCGCCTGACAGGAACCCGGCCTTAGCGCCGGGTTTTTTGTTGGCGGATTTAGCCGTCGGCTTTCCGTTTCGGGCAGATAGAGCCCACGGAACATTTTGCCTGGTATCCGCGTTGCTCCCGAAACCGGCAAGGCGCGCCGTATCCGCTCCCATCACAGGCGGTCGTTAGGTGTGCCGCGTCAGAATGGGAGTTGCGCGTGAACCAGCATGCCATCGACCGCAGTATGGTCAGGGTCGCCATGCGCGCGCCTTATCTGGAGCGCGACGAGGAATATGACCTCGCAGTTCGCTGGAAAGAAGGCCGCGACCAGAAGGCGCTTCACCTCATCACCACCGCGCATATGCGCCTCGTCATCTCCATGGCGTCGCGGTTCCGTTATTTCGGCCTGCCCATGGGCGATCTCATCCAGGAAGGGCATGTCGGCCTTCTGGAAGCCGCTGCGCGCTTCGAGCCGGATCGGGACGTGCGTTTCTCGACCTATGCGAGCTGGTGGATCCGTGCCTCCATGCAGGACTATATCCTGCGCAACTGGTCGATCGTGCGGGGCGGCACCAGCTCGGCGCAGAAGGCTCTTTTCTTCAACCTGAGACGGCTGCGCGCGCGGCTTGCGCAGGGGAGGAGACCGCTTTCGGGCGTCGAGGTGCATCGCGAGATCGCTGTCGCGCTCGGCGTGCCGGAAGCCGATGTGGCGCTCATGGATTCGCGCCTGTCCGGGTCGGATACGTCCCTCAACGCGCCAGTCGTCGACGACGGCGGAAAGTCGTCGGAGCGCGCCGATTTCCTTGTCTCGGACGGACCGCTCCCCGACGAGATCGTCGAGGAGACCATCGACGTCGAGCGGCGTGCCGGCTGGCTGCGCAACGCGCTCGGCGTGCTCAACGCGCGCGAGATGAAGATCATCGAAGGGAGGCGCCTTAAAGAGGAGTGCGCGACCCTCGAAGCGCTAGGCGAAGAGCTAGGCATCTCCAAGGAACGCGTTCGCCAGATAGAGACGCGCGCGCTCGAAAAGCTCCGTTCTGCGCTGATCGAGCAGCACTCCGGCTTCCTTGCCGCATAGGGCAGATCGCTTAGCTGTCGGTTATGATCTTGACTTTGTCGCCGGCCGAGACCGTCGCGCCGGGGGCTAGGCCGTTGATGACCCTGAAAAGCTCCAGCTTGCGGTCGACGCCGACCATCGAGGCGGCGATCGAGCCGATGGTCTGGCCGGGCTTGACCGTGACGACGCGGATGCGCAACGGCTTGAGCGCCGCCTTTTCCTGCGCGGACAGGAACTTGAAGCTGCCGCTCACCATCTGCGCGACGGCGTCGAGTTCGGTGCTGGCCAGCGGGGCCGCCGTCAGCAGGCGATAGACCTGCGGCCCGGCCCGCACCACCGTGATGTCGAACTTCCAGCCGTCGGCCGCCGCCCGCGCGGTCGCCGCTTCCTTGCCGTTGATGGTAAGCGTGCGCACGCTGCTCGGGTCCAGCCCAGCCACCCAGCCCGAGCGGATATAGTCGGGAAGCGAGGTGCGCTCGTTCAGCGCCACGCCGTCGAAGCGGATGGCGAGGTCGCCCGGTCCGGTCGCGGTCACCGCAGCGCTCGTATTGTCGATGATGAAGCCCTCAGGCACCGAGAAGGAAACGCCCAGGCGCGGATGAAGGAAGGTGTTGCCGCGCACGAAGCCTTCCTCGGGCGTGTCGCCATAGAGAAGGCCGTCAATGCCGGCGAGGTATGAATCGCGGTCGCGCGCACCCTGTCCCGACTGGCCGAACTGCCGCGCGTGACGTTGCGCAAGCTCGATGCGCTGTGGTGCGTTCGGATGGCTTGCGAGGAAGTCGAGGCTGGCGTCGGTCGCGCCGCTGACCGAGCGGAAGTCCGTGTAGGCGGACATGGATTGCAGGAAGCGGCCGGCCGCATAGGGGTCGTAGCCCGCCTGTCCGCTGGTCTTGATGCCGATGCCGTCGGCTTCCAGCTCTTGGTTGCGCGAGAACTGCGCCATGCGCAGCTTGCCGCGCAGCAGGGCGACATTGGCGTTGGGATTGCTGCCAAGCACGTCGGTGACGACCTTGGTGGCCAGCACCTCCTCGGCTTCCTTCTGTTGGCGCTGCACGCCGTGGTTGGCCGTGACGTGCCCCATCTCATGCGCGATGACGGCGGCCAGCTCGGACGAATCGTTCGCCAGCGCGAGCAGGCCGCGCGTGACGTAGAGATAGCCGCCCGGCAGCGCGAAGGCGTTGACGTTGGGGGAATTCAGGATCGTGATGCGATAGGCTTGGCTGCCCGACACGGAGGTCAGATTGCCGACCACCTTGGCGACCATGCGCTCAAGCTTCGGATCGGAATATTCGCCGCCATAGGTTGCGAGGATGCGCGGATGCTGCGCCCGCGCCAACTCGGCGAGCTTGTCGTTGCGCGAGACGGAATCGACGGTGACCGGCGTTTCGGACGGCCGGAAGGCCGATTCCGTGACCTGTCCGCTCGTCGAAACGCCCGAAAGCGCCTGGCAGCCGACCAGAAACGCGCCCAGCCCCGCAGCCACGGCAAAGCGCCCGGCACGGTTCAGCGAGCCGGACGACCGCGACATGGCCCCTCCTCGGCTGATCCTGCGAAACGACAGAACGCGATCCTTTCGATTGTGACGCACGGCGCGGGCCGGCGTGATGCAAATAACACTACACCATTCGCGAGCATATGTGAGTATGCCGCCAGAACGCTGTCTGATGGTAAATTATGTCCGCTTGCGGGCAGATTCCAGTCGGGCCCGAATCTAGCCCTGATTGCTACGCCCCATATAGCGCCTGAAAGCCTCCGGACCAGAAGGACTGAAGAATTCCTCGATCGGCCCGGTTGCGGCGACCTTGCCGCTCTCGAGGAATACCATGTCCTGCGCGACCCGACGCGCATCCTCGGGCTGGTGCGTGACGAACAGAACGGTCATTCGCCGCTCTGCCTGAAGCTGCGTCAGCAGCGCCATCATCTCCTCGCGCAGGGCGGGGCCAAGCGAGCCGAATGGCTCGTCCAGCAGCAACACCGGGCGGTCGCGTACCAGCACACGCGCCAGCGCCACGCGCTGGCGCTCGCCGCCGGAAAGCTCGCGCGGCAGCCGTC
>WPCJ01176018.1_pt1 | contig 15135 bp, 15 predicted proteins | sample 5399831 | NCBI WGS metagenome assembly WPCJ01 (sample SAMN12869470, study PRJNA574797) | sludge metagenome | isolation source: wastewater treatment of pH10 | place: China:Beijing | collected 2019-05-20 | reverse complement strand
GCCTGCAGATTGGTCTGGAAGACGTGCCGGACCTCATTGCAGACCTCGAAAAGGGGTTTGCGGCGATCTAAGCCGGTTTTGCAGCGGCCATCTTGCGGGACCGCGCGCGGATCGTTTTCTTTGCCGCCTTCAAGGGCTTCGGTTCGATTTCAGAGAGGCCTTCCACGACGGCCTCTATCATGGTGCAGGCGACGAAATCCGCCTGCATTTCTTCCCGCAACGCCTCCCGGTCAACGGATCGTGCTTCGCTCGGATCGTGCCACAGCACCACGCCAATGCGCAGAGAGGGCCGCAGACGTCGCAGACGACGTACGGCAAAGCGGGCGTGACGCGCCGCCTGCTGATCCAGAAAGCAGATTATCAGCGTATCCCTGCCGGAAAGATCCAGCGCCCTGAGATTGGCGGGCTTGAGCGCATCATGCACGACGGCTTCTGCCGACGCGCCCTGCACGGCAAGCACCTGCGCCAGCATGATCGCAGCCGTGTCGTCGAGCCCCTTCCGTCCCCCGAATGTCAGCAGCGACCGGCCTTCGCCGGAGGGAAGTTCCAGATCGGATGCGCTGCCATCGCCATCGGGATTCTCAATCGCGATCTCTTCGTCGTCACCCTCCTCCTCGCTCGCAATCTGCTCCAGATTGGCCACCAGCGTCTTCGTGCTTTCGTCAACGATCTGCAATTGCGGCTCGGTCAGAACACCGCGCAGACGGTCCCGCTCCGCCATCAGGAGCGCCGGGATCGCGACCGAACCGTAAAACTCGACCAGATATTTCCGTTCCAGCATTTCCTCGGCATTATCCGTGGCCTCATCCGGGTCTCCGGCCAGGAGGCGTTGATAGAGACGTTCCTTCGGATCGAGTACAGGCTCGTTGCCGAACAGGATTTCCAGAAACTCGAATTGCGGCACATGACGCCCCAGCACCACGAGACAGACCGTCAGAGGCGTCGACAAGACCAGCCCGACCGGGCCCCAGAGCCAAGTCCAGAAAATGGCCGAAACGATGATTGCAAGCGGCGAAAGGCCGGTGCGCGAGCCATAGAGCCAAGGTTCGATCACATTGTTTATAAGAAGCTCGATGAGGACGAAGAGCCCGATTGTCCACAGCAGCAGATCCCATCCGGGTGCGACCGCAAAGGCGAGGAACAGCGGCAGGATCGCCGCAATGACCGGGCCGATATAGGGAACGAACCGCAAAACGATTGCCAGCATCCCCCACAAGGCGGCGTTCGGGATACCCAGAATCCAGAGCCCGAAAGCGAGAGGCACGCCATAGGTGATATTCACCACAAGCTGGGTCAGCAGATATTGGCCGACACGCTTTCCGGCATCCTGCAACGCTTCGGTCGTGCGGTGAAGATCACCGTAGCCGACAAGCCTTATGAAGCGATCCCGCAGTTCCTCCCGTTCGAGCAGCATGAAAATCACGACGACCACGACGAGACCCGTCGTTGCGAGCGGACCGATGAGCGGCTCGATGATGCTCCTGAGCGTTTCAACCGGATGGCGGGGTGAGAATATCTGGACGAGGAGCGGCTTTTCCTCCGGTTGGTCCGAAGGCAGAGCCTGTGTTTTTTGTTCGGGTCTGTTGATTTCAGTACCGATGCGCTCGGCAAAGCTGTTCAGCCTGTCGAAGAAACTGTTGTCGGAACTGGCTTCCTTGAGCGTTCTGATCTTCTCGATGATGTTGTACTGATAGATCGAGATATTCTGCGCGACTTCTGAGACCTGAAAAGCAACCACCGCACTGAAGACGGCCACGATCAGGAAGCCACCGGCAACACTCGTAATCACCGCGAACAGGCGCGGAAGACCGGCCCTGCGCAGAAAAGCGACAATCGGCGCAAGCGCAAATGTCAGCAGCACCGCTATGGCAAGCGGCAAAAAGACGTCTTTTGCAAAGTAGAGAATGGCAACGGCCACAGCCATTGCCGCCAGGGTTGGCAGGCGTGGCGGTGCCGTCGTGACAGAACGCACCGCAGAATCCGGGTTGTCGATACTCTCCATGAACCCCTCTTTTGCCGCGTTATGATTTTCGGCTTGTTAGCCGCAATAACTGAAAAAGAGGCGTTCGGTTCCATATACATATGAAACAGACAACAAATTAATTAGCAGATACTAATAATAATATTCTCCACAATATCATTGTGTTCATAGAAGTAAATTTTAATACAATCAAAATATCGGATATACATTGAATTCGGTTAGTACTGGGAATATGTGGGGACCTGCTTTGTCGTTAATATCAGCCAAAAACCTTATCAATCTAAGATTAAGCAAACTTCTTCTGGCTCTACTTTTGGTGGTGTTTTCGTCGGGTTCATACGCTCAACAGACACCCAAGCCTGTAGAGGTCGGCGTCTATGTCAGCGAGCCATTCGTCAACAAGCAGGGCGATTCTTATTCCGGCATGGCAATCGATATCTGGCAGGATATCGCCACCCGGATGAACCTTGCTTCGAAATATGTGGAGTATCCGAACTATACCGAACTGGTGAAAGCCGTCTCAGAAGGCAAAGTTGAAGCCGCCGTCACCAATTTGACGATTACGGAGCAGCGCGCCGAGATCGTCGACTTCACCCATCCGTGGTTCGATGCGGGCTTGCGCATCATGGTGCACACCCAGGCAGGAAGCGGCTGGGATGATCTGATCAATCGCCTGGATGACGCCGGGCATCTGGCAACCTATGCCTGGATACTCGGTATTCTCGTTGCGGCCACGATATTACTTACGATCTTCGACAGGCGTTTCGATGAAGGCTTTCCAAAACGCTGGCGCGAGGGGTTGGCCGAGAGCTTTTATCACGTGGTTTCCATTGCGACGTCAGGCAAAACATCGCGAAAGAACCTGTTCGGCTGGGTGGGACGCATCTGGCAGACATTCTGGATGGTGTTCGGTATCGCAATTATCGCCTACGTTACCTCATCAATTACAAGCGTCATGACCGTCGCTCATATCGACAACAACATTTCCAGCCTTTCCGATCTGCAGGGAAAATCCGTTGGCGTACGCGCAGGCAGCGTCGCCGAACAATTCCTGAAGTCCCGCTCTATCGCGACAGTACCTTTCGACCATATGCCGGAAGCCGTCAACGCACTCGTCAGCGATGAAATTGCGGCCATCGTCGGCGATGGCCCTGTGCTGGAATATTACGCCCATCAGCATGCCGACCAGCCTATCGATATGGTCGGTAACATATTCAGTCCGGATAAATATGGTTTTGCTTTTCCGCGTCATAGCGAACTTGTCAAACCCGCGACCGTGGCGATCATCAGCGCTCATGAAAATGAAGCCGTGGCCAAGCTGAAAGCCAAGTATTTTGGTCCCGAGAATTGACGACAGATACAGAAAAGGCGGCCATTGGCCGCCTTTTCATTATTCCTGCGAATGGTTTACCGGCCTGCCACGATGGAAGAAATGATGCCGGTGGCAATGCCGATCAACATATAATCATTGTTGACCTTGACCCAGTGATAACCACGCGGCGGCTTGCGCAGCTTGTAGCTCGAATAGTTGTTGACGACATGACCGCGATAATTTGGCGGCAGACGGTTGCCCTTCTTCCAGCTCTGATGACGACGGTTGTCATATTTGCGTGCATCATATTTCGGGCCACCCTTGTGCATCTGGCTATGAGACGGCTTACCTTGGTGCGACGGATAGGGCTGGGCCATTGCAGCAGGCGCTGCGAGAAAGGAAAAGGCAGTAAGAGCAATAACGATCGGCTTCATATCGGCTTCCTTTGCTTTATTCGATGTGAGGACAATGCGCCTGCCAATGTGAATGCCAAGTGAACACTCCCATTAAATAAATTTAATGATTTCATCAGCCTAGCCCAATGCTGCTATCTTGCGTTTCCCATCTGCCTAAAATGCGCTAGGTAGAAGTCAAATTCGTACGCGCCTCTCAACGAGGTAAGTGTCAGAGGGCTGCATCATGATGAACTGGGTTTTCATTCTGCAAGGCGTTATCGCGTTTGGACTGGCTGGGCTGGCCATTGCAGTCATCCTGCGCCATCGTCGCCACTGACGCGGTTTCTGTCTACAATATTTTTCGTCCGGGCCTGCTGATTCCCACGCAACCGAACACAAAATCAATCGTTTAAGCTTAGTCTGATTTTTCAGGAGGAGACAGGGATGCGGAAAGTGGCACTTGGGTTGGTTGCTTTGCTCGCAATAACGGGCTGCACGACCACGGAAAAGGATATTTCCATCGGCACCGGCGCAGGAGCCATCATCGGCGGTATTGCTGGCGGTGGACGTGGTGCGCTTATCGGTGCTGGTGCGGGTGCGTTGGGTGGCCTGCTGGTGCGTGAACTACGTAACGGTAATTGCCAGTATCGCGACCGTCACGGACGCATGTATGTGGCTCGCTGCAGACGATAATCGCAGGCATCCGCATAGATCATCGAAAGCGCCGGTTTTCCGGCGCTTTTGCTTTCCGGCAACTTCGGCTGCCTGTCCTGCCTGCTTGGCTTGACTGGAACCTTCGCTCCCCGACGTCGTTTTATTTCCAATAAAGACAGTTCAGGGAGAACTCCGATGAAGCTTGCTTTCAAAGCCGCCCTTGTTGCCTTGGGCGTATTTGCGGCGGGCGCAGCGCAGGCGGCGAACGCCATATCCACCACCAATCTCAATATCCGCACAGGTCCCGGCACACGCTATGCGACGTTGGGCTCCATCCCCAGCGGCGCGCCTGTGAATGTGCGCGGTTGTACATCCGGCTATGGCTGGTGCCAGGTGAGCTACGGTCCGACCTTTGGCTGGGCATCATCACGCTATCTGGCATTTCGAGAGGGATCGTCCAGCGGGTATTCCGATGATTTCGGTAGAACAGCCGCCCTCATCGGCATTCCGCTTATCGCCGGCGTCGCCATAGGTTCTGCACTCAATGATCGTGACGACTATTGGTATCGTGATCGCCGGTATTATCGGGACAGACACTGGGATCGCCGCGGATGGTACGACCGCCCTGGCTGGCATGGGCGTCCCGGCAATCATGGGCCGCGCGTTTATATGAGACAACGCGGACCGGACGGGCCGCACGGACAGTAACCGATTTGGAACAGAAATCGAAAACGCCGCGAGCCTCTCCTTGCGGCGTTCACGTATTTTCTCTGCCGACAGCTGCGCAGAACGGCTGCACATTCCACCTCCTCCCACGAGAAGGAGGACCATCCAAGCAGCCAGCCATCACCTTCAGGCTCATTTATGAAACGAAGTAGTTTGCTCGACTTCTTTTTCGCGCGCTGATCCGCGCGAAAAAGCCTTCTCAAACCAATTTCCGCTTTGAAACAGAGGAAACTTTTTTAGAAAAAATGTGCCCTATAAATAATTTTCTGCTCCCAAATATGAAATTTTCACAAGGTTGTTGCGATTTGATAGAATGAGAGACCCCTGACATGTTTCGGGCGTATTTGTTGGCGAACTGCCGCGCTCCTTAACGCCACCATCCGGTGAAGCGCATGGAACGCCAACATATAGAGGCTGGAGGCAACATGGACCAAACAGCGAATGCCGTGCACAAAGCCGCGGTCGGACACTTACCTGCATTCATAACACCTCCAGGGCAGACCGATGTACTTTTGAACATCGTCATAGTTTTCCTGGTCTGCGTGGTGTTCCTCACCGGAATTCTCTATCTGAGACTTCATGCACTCCCGGAACACATTGCTCACCAGACGAACAAAGTCCAAATTCAGCTGGTCGCCGTATTGGGATTGATCGCGCTCTTTACTCACAATCAACTTTTCTGGATCGCAGCTCTCTTGCTTGCAATGACAGATCTGCCAGACTTCCTGTCACCGATCACGTCCATGGCCAGGTCTCTGGGTCTCATTGCTCGACGCGGCCTCCATCTGACAATCCCGCCTGCCCCTCCTGCGGCAACTGTGCCCGCCAGCGATGTTGTTACACCGCAAACCGTGCCCGCAGCCTCGCAAGGTGCAGCGACCCCAACAGCCGCAACTGACACGGGTTCTCCCCTCTCTACCGATCAGAACAAGCAGGAGCAGAAATAATGTTCGAGTTTTTGCTTTGCTCCATGATCACCATACTTCCGGATTACCTTTACCGTCGCTTTCGTCAGGGGAAACGGATAGGGCGCGAAATTACGGTTTATTCCGTATGGTTTGAACTGAGATGGGGGATCACGGCTTGCCTCATCCTCACGGTCTCTCTGATCACCATGATTTTCTATTACCATCCGTCGACATCCAACGTTACTGCCGCTTTCCGAACGGTCACAATCCTTCCGGAAATAGGCGGACGGGTCGATGAAGTGTATGTCACTCGAAACCAGAAGGTCAAAGCTGGCGAGCCGCTCTTCAAACTCGATGACAGCAAACAAAAGGCGGCGCTGGAAACGGCCAGAAAGCGGATAGCCGAAATCGATGCCGAAACGATTGTTGCCAAAAGCGATCTCGTGGCATCCGATGCCCGGATAAAGCAGGCAGAAGCAGCCTTCGTTCAGGCGCAAAGCGATGTAAACACGCAGCTCGATTTGCAACGCCGCAATCCTAACGTGGTCGCTCGCAAGGACATTGAACGTCTCCAGTCGATAGCCGATGGCAGAGGTAGCGAACTGGCAGCGGCGACCGCCAATAAGCAGACGCTCGAAACCAAGATCACCACATTGCTCCCGGCACAAAAGGCGAGCTCGGAAGCCTCGGCGACGCAGGCAGAGGTAGAACTGAAGAAGACCGTTGTTAAGGCGGGTGTTTCAGGGACTGTTCAGCAATTCACGCTGCGCGCCGGAGAGGTCGTCAATCCATTGCTACGTCCTGCCGGGATACTGGTGCCGGAAACAGCTGGCCGAACAGCCCTTGTTGCCGGTTTCGGGCAGATCGAAGCACAAGTTATGAAGCCGGGCATGATTGCCGAAGCCACCTGCATCGGAAAGCCGTTTACCATTATTCCGATGGTCGTAACCGAGGTGCAAGACGTTATCGCTGGCGGACAGGTGCGAGCGAGCGATCAGTTGGTTGATATTCAACAATTGGCGAAGCCGGGAACGATCACCGTTACCCTCGAACCCCTTTACGAGGGACAGCTGGCTGACATTCCTCCGGGTAGCAGCTGCGTTGCAAACGCATACACAAGCAATCATGAGGAATTACAATCCGGCAAGGCAGGTACGCTGCGCTCGATATTCCTGCACGCAGTTGATGCAACGGGCCTTGTTCATGCGATGATCCTGAGAATTCAGGCTGTGATGTTGCCAGTTCAGACACTTGTTCTTTCTGGGCACTGATGCTTTTCGAATCCAGATGGCGAAATGGGGGGAGTCAATTTTGGCTCCCCTTTTTTAACTGACGCTGATGGATTGGAGCATAATCCGACCGGAGTGAAACGCGCTCTAACCCATGGTCACTGCACAGGTTTACTTTACCTGTTCAGTATCACGTTACTGAAAGCGCATTATGGCGCCCGATGAAGAAACGAATGATGTGATGATTTTGAAGATGGAGTGGGGCAAAAGCGAGCAGCTCTGTAAACCGCCCGCAAAAGACCGGTAAACAGGCCTAAACCTCAAATCACCTCAGCGATTGAAAAGGAATGGCGATCCCGACAGGATTCGAACCTGTGACATTCAGCTTAGAAGGCTGACGCTCTATCCAACTGAGCTACGGGACCTCGCCTTTCGAAAAAGATCGAAGATATTTCAATGAACGCAGGGCTTTGCCAGCAAAGCCCTGCCGAATTATCGCATTGCCCGGCCTGAAACAAGTGTCAGGCTAAACAGGCAATCAATGCACCTCAATGCGTCCAGGGCATCGTCCGGTCGAAGCGGAAATTATCCGAATAGGAAACCTTGCGGCGCTTCGGCTCATTCGGCTCGATAATGCGATAGGCGATGCCGTTGCGCTTTGCGTAATCGACTGCTTCTTCCTGCGTGGCGAAGAACAGGCGAATCTGGCTCTTCATATCGCCGGAAGAAGTATAGCCCATCAAAGGCTCGACCATACGCGGGCTTTCCGGCTCATATTCCAGAAGCCACTGGTCTGTCTTAGCCTGACCGGACTGCATTGCAGTCTTAGCTGGACGGTAAATACGTGCAACCATTTGAAGAACCCTGAACTACTCTCTTGCCCACTGGGGAGCTGAAAATCCACCAAGCCAATAGTTTACACGTGAATGCATGTCAACGCGATAAAGACGCACGCCACAGCCCGTGGCAGGACGTTCATATATCGACCAAATCAAATCTTGGGGAAGATGGTCGGAGCGGCAGGATTCGAACCTGCGACCCCCTGATCCCAAATCAGGTGCGCTACCAGACTGCGCTACGCTCCGTCGCTTTCAAGCGGGTGCGGCTTCACTAGATAATCAAACGAGATAAAGCAAGAGGCAAATTTATCAGATTGCGCTTTTTCCTTTCAATCCGAACAGGATGGCCGGAAGAGCCGCCTTTTTCCGGGCCCCTCGTTCTCACTATGCCAATGCTTTTCCCACCGGAATGCAACTTGGGGCAGCAGGGACAGCGCCACCTGCAAGCAACCAAGGCGCTTTCCCGTCCGAAAGTAGCAGAATCAGCGAATTGACAGCGCTGGTAAAGTAAGCTTACCAATTATCTGCCTACATAAATTAGCACTTCGTAATTCAACTGCCGTTCGGGGGAGAACGGTCGTTCAAAGCATATCCGTCGAAAAAATCGCGACGGCGCATTCGATATCAAGGAGAGGAACTGCATCACATCCAGGAAGGGAGGACCTATGCCCTGGAATCAAGTTTATGACCCTTTGGGGAGCATGTTCTGGTCGACATTGCTTGCCGCTCTGCCAATTGTCGTCCTGCTGGGCGGTATCGGCTTTTTCCACATCAAAGCGCACACCGCAGCCATACTTGGTCTTCTGACGGCGCTTGTCATTGCGGTCGTCGGCTTCGGAATGCCTGCCGACATGGCTGGCGCCACCGCCGTTTACGGTGCCGCCTATGGACTTCTGCCCATTGGCTGGATCATTCTCAACGTCATATTTCTCTATCGGCTGACCGAACAGACCGGCCAATTCAATATTCTGCGTGATTCCATTGCGGGCATCACGCCGGATCGTCGTCTCCAGCTTCTCTTTATCGCCTTTTCGTTCGGTGCCTTCTTTGAAGGTGCAGCCGGTTTCGGCACCCCCGTTGCCGTGACGGCTGCGATGCTGATGGGGCTGGGTTTTGCTCCCCTGCCCGCGGCTGGCCTTTCACTGATCGCCAATACGGCACCGGTCGCCTATGGCGCGCTTGGAACACCGGTCATCGCGCTCTCGGCCGTAACGGGGATTGACCTGCTACAGCTCTCTGGGATGATCGGGCGTCAGCTGCCGTTCTTTTCCGTCATTGTGCCCTTCTGGCTGATCTGGGCCTTTGCCGGACGCCGAGGCATGCTGGAAGTCTGGCCGGCGCTGCTTGTGGCAGGTGTGGCCTTTGCCGTTCCGCAATATCTGGTCTCCAACTTCCACGGGCCATGGCTGGTGGATGTCGTCGCGGCGATCTGTTCGATGGCAGCTCTTGCAGGCTTCCTGCGCATCTGGCAGCCGAAGCGCATCTGGACCTCGACCGGCAAGGAAGGTGAAGCGGATTCGGCACCTATGCCAGCGCCGCCGAAGCATTCCACCGGAGCCGTTTTCCGGGCCTGGACGCCCTGGCTTATCCTGTCGGTATTCGTGTTCCTCTGGGGCACGCCGCAATTCCGGACATGGCTCGATTCGCTCTGGGTCTGGAAAATGCCGATCCCCTATCTGCACAACCTGGTTTTCAAGGTTCCGCCCGTCGTGGCCGAAGCGCATTCGGAAGCTGCGATCTATACGCTCAATCTGCTTTCAGCTACCGGCACGGGTATCCTGCTGTCGGCCGTGGTCGGCGGACTGGTGCTGGGCTTCAACCCGCTGAAGCTTCTGAAGGAATACGGCAAGACCGCCTATGTGGTTCGCTTCTCGCTGATCACGATCTCGGCCATGCTGGCGCTTGGCTATGTCACGCGCTATTCGGGCACTGATGCGACCCTCGGCCTCGCTTTCGCGCAGACCGGCTGGGTCTACCCGTTCTTCGGAGCGATGCTCGGCTGGCTTGGTGTTGCGCTGACGGGGTCCGACACGGCGTCGAACGTCCTTTTTGGCGGCCTGCAGAAGATCACGGCGGAACAGCTCGGCCTGTCGCCTGTGCTGATGGCGGCGGCGAACTCCTCCGGTGGCGTGATGGGCAAGATGATCGACGCTCAGTCCATCGTCGTCGCCTCGACCGCGACGCAGTGGTACGGGCATGAATCGAAGATCCTGCGCTATGTGTTCTTCCATTCCATTGCGCTTGCCGCACTCGTCGGCCTTCTGGTGATGGCTCAGGCCTATCTGCCGCCATTCACCTCCATGGTTCCGACAGAAACACTACCGGCCATCACGCACTGACGTGAATTGACCGACAGGCGGACCCACGCGAGCCCCTCGCGTGGGTTTTCTGTTCTTCTGCGAAAACGTCTTCGGGGGAACCAAATCGCGCGTGCACACGTTCTCACTTCACTACCAATAAACTGGAGACTGAATGTGAATAGAAACGGGCTTTATCTGATTATTGGCGCGCTGATTGTCGTGGCTGCGGGTCTTGCGGTTTATGTCTATCGTGAAGAGACCAAACCCGCCGGGATCGAGATGAAAATCGGAGAAGACGGTGTTTCCATTCAGGAAAATTGAAATCGAAATGAAGTTATAAACATATAAACCGATTAAGATTTCAAACGCTTACGCTTTGTGATGCAACATTTTGGACTTCGCCATGTTATTTGGTGCACCAGATAAACGGAGGACCGAAATGGGTATCCAGACTGTTTCCGACGAGCTTTATCGTCGTCATGAACGCGAATGGGCAGAGCTGCGCAACGCAGTTGAAGCAAGCGAAGCCAACCAACGGCAGCAGGAGAAGGCTTCAGGCCAAACCTCTTGCGATGACAAGACGTCTGGGCACCAGTAAGTCTTCACCAATCCACCTTGAAACGCCGCGAAAGCGGCGTTTTTTGTTTCCGCTTGGTCGGTCGAACTGCGCCCACCCGGATGCTGCGGTAACCAAATGCGAAGGAACAATTGGTAGCGTCTCCCCATCGCGATTCGAACAGGAGACAGACGATGGCTGCACGGAAACGCACCACCCGCTCGCCCCAGCGCTCCACAAAGCGCTCGGCCAAGTCGTCGGGCAAGTCTTCGGGCTCGTCCACCCCCGTTCTCGCGCTTGCCGCAATTTTGGGCCTTGGGGCCTTCAGCCTGTGGGCAACCTCCCAGCACAAGAGCCCGCAAGCCGCGATAACAGCCCTGTTCCAGCGCCCCGCTTCCAAGCCGAGCACACAGCCGGTAGCACGAACCGAGCCAAAGGCGGTCGTCACCAGCAAAGCCCCCGAGAGCAAGGCCCCCGAGAACAAGGCGTGGTCGAAGGATTACGGCGCCGCTGTCGGCCCTGTACCACGTCCTTCGGCGCCCGTTGTGGCACCCGCACCGCAAAAGCCGGTGCAGCAGGCGGCAATCCAGCCCGCCACCCCGCCGCGCCCCACAAATCAGGTTGTCGTATCCCCGCCCGCCGCTGCGTTGCGCTCAATGCCGCCGCGTGGCGTCAACACTCCGGCAAGCTCCCCATCGGTGATTTATGCCAAGGCGCGGCTCACCATCCATAAGAATGCCTGGGACAAGTCGCCATCCATCGGCGTCGTGGAAAAAGGCCGCGAGATGCGCTCCTATGGGAAGACCGGACGCTGGCATCGCGTGATCGTCCCGAAGACCAACATGATCGGCTGGGTGCATGAAGATCAGCTTATCGGTGGGCGCAACAAGCCTGACAGTGCAAGCCTGATAACCGGCTCTATCGCCAGGAAGCCGCAGCCTACGACGACAAAGGCACCGAAACAGGCTCAAGCTCCAGCGCATTCACGTATGGAGCCGCCAAAAGCTGTCGGCCAGAAAAACTAATCCACACTGCGCGCCATGGCTTCAAGCTGTCGGTCGCCCGGCAGATAGTCGAATCCTGCATTGATAAGCGATGAACTATCCGCGACCAGATCTACATAAAGCTGGTCGTACAGACCGCTTTTGCCCGCTGCCGAAAGCAAGATACGCATGAAGATCGGCGGAACAGGGACAAGGCGCGAAGGCTTTCCCAAGGCAGCACGCAGTTTCGTCACGAGTTCCTTTGTCGAACGCGGTTGCGGCTCCGCAAGATGAAACACGCGTCCGGCAACCTTTTCGGCAGGCGCAACGCTTAAAAATGTCAGCGCACGTGCGACATTCTCAAGCGACACAAAACTGCGCCGGTTGTTTGCCAGACCGAAAGGCAGCGGCAAACCGCTGTTGCAGAGCTTTATCAAGGCCTTCAGGTTCGCCCGCGCTCTCGGGCCGTAAACGAGAACCGGGCGCGCGATGACGACCTCAATCCCGTTGATTTCGCGCAGATCGGCTTCCGCCTTTGCCTTGGCACGGCCGTAATCATCACGCGGCATTAACGGCATATCCGGCGTTAGCGGCGACGGGTTTCCCGCAATCGTATAGATCGTGGATACAAATACGAAACGCCTTACGCCGGCGGCTTTTGCCTTGGTGGCGAGTTCCACGGCCAGTCGATGATTGACCGCATCGAATGTATCTGCATCCGGTCGTTCCGCGCCGGTGCGGTGAGCAAGTGCGGCACAATGAACAACAGTTTCCACGCCGGAAAGATCGGGGTCAGACAGTTCATTTCGGGAAAGCGGCAGGACTTCATGTCCCTCCCCGACCAGCATTTGAGTGAGTGCGCTTCCGATAAAACCACCCGCTCCGGTAACCGCGATCTTCATCCTCAGCGTTCCGGCTGTTCGCTGCCCGCCAGAACCTGAGCGGCAAGCGTACGCGTGATGCGGCTTTTCTGCTCAAGCGCCGCCCGGTCGAGCTTGTCGACAATCAGGATTGCAGACAGAAGCGAGCGCTCGATCCGGCTCACCAGATAGGTGACGACATGCGGTTCGACGCTTACCTGTCGGTCCGCGAAGAGCTTGTGAATGACGCCGGAAAGCAGCAGATCGTCCGGTTCTGAAATTTCCACGACGGTTGCAGCCTTGAGGCGCGAGGCAAGATCGGGGAGCTTGACGTTCCAGTTCGCAGGCCACAGGCGGGAGGTCATGAGCAGGGAAGGCCCAAGTCCCTGAGCCGCATTCTGCCGAACACTGTTGATGAGATGGAAAAGCCCGGTTTCATCGAAAGGCGTGGCGCCGATATCGTCAATCAGCACCGGATATTCGGCAGCGCCGTTCACGGCTTCCTCGGTGATATTCGAAGGATCGACCAGAAGCGCACCCGTTCCGGCGCGCCAGATTTCCGCCAGGTGCGTCTTACCCGATCCGGTCGGTCCGGCAAGGATCGTGACGGGCGACAGCCAGTTCGGCCAGCGATCGATCAGATCGACGGCGGCACGATTGGAGTCCGTGACGATCATGTCTTCCCGATGATAACCGGGCTGATGCTCAAGATTCAACGGAATCTGGCGCGGTGCCTCACGCATCGCGGCCTCCTGCAAATCCCGTTTCAAATCCTGCCCGGTTACGACCCAGTCTCATTTCTCTTTGCCCGCATTCTCGCCTGCCTCGATCAGCGGCCCGGCGTCGGGGTTCGGCTGATGGTAGGCAGGATCATACATCGGTGAGTGGAGATAGCTATTCAATGCGAACCGCACAAGCACCCCGACTGCAGCCGCTGCGGGCACTGCCACCAGCATTCCGGTGAAGCCGAACAGCGAACCGAAGGCAAAAAGAGCGAACATAAGCCAGACTGGATGCAACCCAACGGACGAGCCAACGAGCTTCGGCTGGAGAATGTTTCCTTCCACAAACTGACCAAGGAAAAACACACCCGCGACGGCACAGATCATGATCCAGTCCGGCCAGAACTGGACCAGCGCCACACCGATGGCGAGCGCCAGGCCGACAAAGGAACCGATATAGGGAATAAAGCTGATGAGACCGGCGAAAAAGCCGATCAACAGGCCGAAATTGAGCCCGGTCAGGGTAAGACCGATTGCGTAATAGGTTCCCAAAATGAGGCAGAGCGTTCCCTGCCCGCGAATGAAACCGGCAACGGCGGCATTCATCTCAGCGGCGATGCGGCGGACAGTATGAAGCTGGCGGCGCGGCACCCATGAATCAATGCTCGAGACCATGCGGTCCCAGTCCAGAAGCATGTAGAACGCAACCACCGGAGTGACGACGAAAAGCCCCGCAATATCGATCAGCGATTTCCCCGAATTCCACAGGGACTGAAGCAATGTCGACAGGAAACCGGCACCCTGCTGGAGCAGCGAACTCAGATTCTGCTGAATGACCGAACTGTCAATGCCGATATATTTCTTCAGCCATTGCGAATCCTCATTCGCGAGCAGCGACTGCAGCTGGGTGATGTATTCGGGGATTTTGGAAATGAAATCCGCGAGCTGCGTTGCGAGGATCGGCACGACGATCATCAGGCCCAGGATCAGCGCCATCAGGAAGATGAGCAGAATGACGATTGTTGCCGCAAGCCGGGACAGGCCGAAACGTTCCAGCCTGTCTGCGACAGGGTCGAGGAAATAGGCCAGCGCCATGCCAGCAACAAAAGGCAACAGCACTGAACTGAATACGATGAGAAACAGAATGAAGACCGCGACGGTCCCCACCCAGAACATCGCCTGACGACGTACCGAAGAGCCGGTCAGTGCGCCGACTTCCACATTGACGTGGATATCGCCATCGCGAACTGTCGCTTCCGACTGACGGATCGTTCGGCTGGCGCTCGTGCGCGTGGGTGTCGGTTTCTTGACCATGTGCAACTATTTCCAGGAAACGTATTGGATAGAGCCAGTCCTGATAGCAGAATGGCGTTACGGATATCTTAGTGCGAACGGGAACAAGTTAGAACGGTTGCTGAGGATTGCAATGTCTGTGCGAAAAGCCTGACGAAACACAACCTTCTATCGAGTTATGGACGGTGCTTTACGATTTCAGGCAGAAACCTGCGCTGTTTCGCTCTTTTCGGGCTTTGTGGCCTTGCAGGCAGCGCCGTCTCGTGCCATTGCGCGCACATTCTCTGTTTATCGCATTTTTCTTGAGCAAAACCGTTACACGCTTTTGCCGAAAATGCATTAAACAGCTGCGTGGATAAGCACCCAATTTCAGGAGC
>WPCJ01129578.1_pt1 | contig 15147 bp, 14 predicted proteins | sample 5399831 | NCBI WGS metagenome assembly WPCJ01 (sample SAMN12869470, study PRJNA574797) | sludge metagenome | isolation source: wastewater treatment of pH10 | place: China:Beijing | collected 2019-05-20 | reverse complement strand
TGACCCTTCGACGGGCGGTGCGGCCGACACCGCCGGCGCCGGTCGGGACGGGCGGTGCCACCGGTGCTTGTCGGGACGTGGCTGTGCGGCAGGTGCCGCTGGCGTCAGCCGCGACGGAGGTCCCGGCGCCTGATCTTGCCGGTCAGCGTCTTCGGAAGCTCATCGACAAACTCGACGCGGCGTGGGATCTTGTATGCTGCGAGCCGCTCCCTTGCAAACGCGACGAGCTCGTCTGCGGTGACGGCCGCGCCGTCGCTCAGCGACAGGTAGGCGACCACGCGCTCGCCGCGATAGTCATCTGGCTCGCCCACGACCGCCGCCTCACGGATCGCGGGATGCTCGTAGAGCGCGTCCTCGACCTCGCGTGGCCAGACCTTGTAGCCAGACGAGTTGATCTGGTCCTTGATCCGGTCGACGAGGTAGACCCAGCCGGCCTCGTCGATGATGGCGACGTCCCCGGTGAGGAGCCTGCCGTCGGGGAACGCGGTGGCGGTCGCCGCTGGATTCTCCCAGTAGCCGCTTGCGAGCTGGTCCCCGGAGAGCTCCAACTCGCCAGGCGACCCCGTAGGCACTTCGTTGCCTGCCTCGTCGAGCACCCGGAGCGATACCCCGGCCATCGGCTTGCCGATCGAGAGCGTCCCTGTCGGCTTGTGGACCGGAGCGCGCTCGCCCAGCGGCACCCCGACGATCCCGGCGTTCGACTCGGTGAGACCATAGGCGTTCAAAATGTAGTGGCCAAACCGGCGCTCAAACGATGCGACCTTTGCGGGCGGCACCGGAGCGCCTCCCGTGAACAGCTGTCGAACGCTAAGCAGATCTCGCGCCGTGGCGTGCGGAAGCTCGTACAGGGCGGTGTACATCGTGATGGGCGCGACGGCCAACGTGACGGCGTGGCGGGCGAACGCCTCGAGCGCCACGTCGGGCCGGGGCCGATTCAAGAAGACCAGGCTGCCTGGGGAGAGCAGCGTGCCGATGCAGATGATGACGGAGCCCGTGATGTGGAAGAGCGGAGCGAGCGCAAGCATGCGGTCCTCCGGCCTGATCTGCGCCCACTCCACGAAGTTCAGGCCGACGGCGAGCAGGGAGCGGTGTGTGGCCATGGCGCCCTTCGGCGGTCCCGTCGTGCCCGACGTGTAGCTGAGCATCGCGATGTCCTCGGCAGTTGCGCTTGCCGGCGCAGGCCGTGATCCCGCAAACGCCTCGAGCTCCTCGGTGAGAGTTCCGAGTGCGAACGGCAGCCGGGCCGCGTGCTCAGGGGTCAGACCTGGCTGCTCGTCCGTCGCCTCGCGCACCGGAAAGACGCGGGGGTCATTCTCTGTCTGAAACTGCCGGTCGTCGACGCTGAGCACCCAGGCGAGTGCCGTCTCTGGCGCGGCCGCTTCCGCGATCCCGATCGCCTCCGGGGCGCAGATGAGACCGACGGCCCCGGACGACGCGAGCACCGTGTGCAGCTCGCGGTCACGGTACATGGGGTTCAGCGGCAGGGCGATCGCCCCGAGATGCCAGATCGCGAGCAGCGCGATAGGGAAGTGGGGGATGTTCTGCAGTGAGACGGCGACGCGATCGCCGGGGTGCACCCCGCGGGCTTGCAGGGCGGCCGCGAGGGCGAGGCTCAGGGAATCAACCTCGGCAGTCGTGAGCGTGCCGTCGAAGTAGGTGATGCAGAGACTGCCGGGGGACTCCGAGACGCGGCGCTGCCACGCCTCCGTGAGGGTAGCGGGCAGGGCTACATCAGTCGTGGAAACGGATTCGGGCTTGCTCATCGAGGACTCCATCGTCGCCGGAATGTTATGGTGCACGAATGGAGCGCCGTTCGTCATCTGCTGTTAGGTAACGTGCAATCATTCGTGATGTACTGCACTCTATGCGGTCGGGGCGGCGGGGGCAAACGCTGGCATTCTGGCCACGCGCCCCGACGCGGAGGAATCGCGGCGAGACGCCGGTAGGATGGAGGTATCAGTTTGACCGAGTGAAAGGCGGGCACAGTGACCTACGTGATTGCTCTTCCCTGCGTGGATTTGAAGGATCGCGCCTGCGTAGACGAGTGCCCGGTCGATTGCATTTACGAGGGTGAGCGGATGCTCTACATCCACCCCGACGAGTGCGTCGACTGCGGTGCGTGCGAGCCGGTGTGCCCGGTCGAGGCGATCTACTACGAAGATGACCTCCCCGGCGAGTGGGCCGAGTACTACAAGGCCAACGTCGAGTTCTTCGACGAGATCGGTTCGCCAGGCGGGGCGGCCAAGGTGGGGGTCTACGACTTCGACCACCCGATCGTTGCCGTGCTTCCCCCGCAGGAGCAGTAGCCGACCCCCTCGATCCACGCGCCTCTCGTGGGCAGTGAGCGGGCGCAGAAATGTCGCCGAACCGCCGACATTTTGTTTGATGTCAAAATACTTTCTGTCAGAAACCGGCATGAACGCGCCATTTGGTGCGTGAAGGCCAACTTTGCGGGTAAGGTGAAAATGATCGCTGCCCAGACCCTGGGGCGTGCTCAAACGGACCTCACGAGGAGATGACGTGACTGAAACACCTGCGGCTCAGGCCACCGCCAAGCTGAGCTTTCCTGGAGGAACCGCCGAGCTCCCGATTGTGAAGTCAGTAGACGGGCCAGACGCGATTGACGTCAGCACGCTGACCAAGCAGAGCGGATACACCGCGCTTGACTACGGGTTTGTGAACACCGCCTCCACGAAGTCCGAGATCACCTACATCGATGGCGAGGCAGGGATCCTTCGCTACCGCGGATACCCGATCGACGAGCTCGCGCAGGCCTCGACCTTCCTTGAGGTCGCCTACCTCCTGATCTACGGGGTGCTCCCCAGCGCCGACGAACTCGCGCGCTTCGACAGCGAGATTCGCCACCACACCCTGCTGCATGAAGATATGCGCTACTACTTTGAGGCCGTGCCGCACACCGCACACCCGATGGCGATGCTCTCGGGCGGCCTCCAGACGATGTCGACTTACTACGAGGACTCGCTTGATACCGCGGTGCCCGAGTTCGTCGAGGTCAACACGATTCGCCTGCTCGCGAAGCTGCCCGTGCTTGCCGCGTACTCGCACAAGAAGTCGATCGGACAGGCCTTCCTGTACCCGAAGAACGAGCTGAGCTTCGTCGAGAACTTCCTGCGTCTCAACTTCGGCAACAAGGCCGAGTCGTACGAAATGAATCCCGTGCTCGTTGACGCCCTCGACAAGCTGCTCATCCTGCACGCTGATCACGAGCAGAACGCATCCACTTCGACGGTCCGCCTCGTTGGCTCGACCGGGGCGAACATGTTCTCCTCCGTCTCCGCGGGTATCAACGCCCTCTCCGGCCCGCTCCACGGTGGCGCGAACGAGGCCGTCCTCGATATGCTCGCGCAGATCCGAGACTCGGGGCAGAGTGTGAAGACGTTCGTCGAGAAGGTCAAGAACAAGGAAGACGGCGTGAAGCTCATGGGCTTCGGGCACCGCGTCTACAAGAACTACGACCCGCGTGCGCGCATCGTGAAGGACTCGGCCGCGAAGGTGCTCGAGGAGCTCGGCGTGAACGATCCGCTGCTCGCACTCGCGCAGGAGCTCGAGCAGATCGCGCTTGAGGACGACTACTTCAAGGAGCGCAAGCTCTACCCGAACGTCGACTTCTACACCGGCGTGATCTACAAGGCGATGGGCTTCCCGACGAGGATGTTCACCGTGCTGTTCGCGATCGGGCGCCTGCCCGGCTGGATCGCCCAGTGGCGCGAAGCACGCCTGGACCCGCAGACGAAGATCGGCCGCCCGCAGCAGCTGTACTTGGGCTCACCCGAGCGTCACCTCGGCCGCTAGCCGATACGACGGGGGCCCCGGAGCGAGTTCGCTCCGGGGCCTCTCGTCGTTTGCGGGCTGGGCGCTGGGCCCTGGGGCCGGGTGCTGGGGCCTGGGCGTGGACGCTGGGCCCGCGGTGACGCCTCCCGCATTCCCACCCCGCCCAAACTTTCCTTCCGGTGCCAAATATCCGGGGAAATTGACGCTGCGAAGAAGAATTGGAGGTGAACAGCGCTCAGGCATGGAGCGCCCCGAGCGCCGAGCGAGGTGATGCCGCCCCAACCAAGTCAAATACTCCTTTGGGGTCCAATTTCCGCCGGAAATTGACACCCAAAGGGATACACGAATTAGCGGAGGGAAGTGATTGACTCCCCGAGCAGGCGGATCGCCTCACGGATCTCCGCCTCCGTCGCGACCGCGGGCGGCGCCATGCGGAGGGTCTTGCCCTGCGTGTCCTTCACCAGCACACCGCGGTCACGGAGCGCCTCGGCGACTGCCTTCGCCGGCGCGAAATCCGGGTCAATGTCGACGCCTGCCCACAGCCCAATCGAGCGCACCGCGGTCACCTCAGGCAGCTCAGCGAGCTCAGCGAGGGCATCCGAGAGCACGCCGCCGAGGGCGACAACGCCCGGGAGGAAAGCAGGATCGCGAAGCTCCGCGACAACACTGCGCGTCACAGCGCACGCGAACGGGCTGCCGCCGAACGTCGAGCCGTGGCTCCCCGGCGTGAACACCCCAAGGAACTTGCTGTCGCCCAGCACCGCCGAGACCGGCAGAATGCCGCCGCTCAGCACCTTGCCGACCGCAATGAGGTCGGGGCGAACGCCGAAGTGCTCGGTCGCGAACAGCTTGCCCGTGCGGCCCATGCCCGACTGCACCTCGTCAGCGATGAACACGATGTTGTTCTCGGCGGTGAACGCGCGAAGCTCTTGCAGGAACCCCTCGGGCGGGAGGATCACTCCTGCCTCACCCTGCACCGGCTCGATGAGCACCGCGACAACCGGCGACGCGGTCGCGACCGAGCGCACCGCAGCCATGTCACCGAACGGGACCGTGACGAAGCCGGGGGTGTACGGGCCGTACCCCTCGCGAGCGACCGGGTCGTCGGACCCCGAGATGATCGTCGTCGTACGGCCGTGGAAGTTGCGCGAGAACGTGATGATGACGCCCTCGTCTGCGGCGAGGTCACGGTTCTCATGCGCCCACTTGCGGGCACCCTTGATTGCGGTCTCGATGGCCTCGGCGCCGGTGTTCATGAGGAGCACGCGTTCGAAGCCCGCGAGTTCCGTGAGCTCGGTCACGCAGGCCGCGAGCTCATCGTTGTAGAACGCGCGCGCGGTGAGCGTGAGCCTGTCGAGCTGGGCGTGCGCCGCCGCGGTGATGCGGGGCGGGCGGTGCCCGAAGAGCATCGTAGAGAAGCCGCCGAGGAAGTCGAGGTAAGTCTTGCCCTCGATGTCGATGACCGTCGCGCCGTTGCCCTCGGTGAGCACGAGCGGGACGGGGGCGTAATTCGAGGCGGCGGCGCGCTCGGTCTGGGCGATCGCGATCTCGGTTGCGGTCTGGGTGGTGGTTTCGGTCATGCGAGTACTCCTTCGAGTGTGGTGGTTTGGGGAAGTGGTGGTGGGAGCGCCGGCTAGGCGCCGCGATGGGGCTCGACCAGGCGATCTTCAGCGAGAATTTCTTCGATGATGTGCTCGGCGATCGCCATCGCCGAGGTCGCGGCGGGGGAGGGCGCGTTGCGCACGAACACCGCATTGTCGACGCGCTGGATCACGAAGTCGTCCTCAAGCGTGCCGTCTTGGTTCATGGCCTGCGCTCGCACGCCGCGCAGCCCGGGGCTGAGATCCTCGGAGGCGAGCTCGGGGATGAACTCCTGGGCGCCTGAGAGGAACGACCGCTTGTTTGCGGTGCGGAGCTGGTCGATCGCCTCAGCGAAGTTGCCGCCCGCGAAGCGCCAGAACGCACCCGAGGACGCGATCTCGAGGGCATCGCGGACGTTGAAGCCGAGCCGGTGATACTGCTCGCGCGCGAACGAGAGGAAGGCGTTGGGGCCGACGGTGACGTCGCCGTCGACGGTGCGCGTGAGATGCACGCCGAGGAACGGGTAGTCGGGGTCAGGCACGGGGTAGAGCAGCCCGTTCACGAGCTTCGCGGTCTCGGGCGTGAGCTTGTAGTAGTCGCCCGAGAAGGGCACGATCGCGGGGTACTTGCCCGCGCCAGACCGCTTCGCCAGCCTGTCTGACTGGAGGCCGTTGCACGCGATCACGTAGTCGAACGCTTGGCTGCCTGCTGACGAGTGCACGATCTGCTCCGCACCCTGCCGCGTGATGCGCGACACCGACGTGCCGAGGCGCACCTCGCCGCCGGCTGTGCGCACATCGTCGAGCAGCGCGCGCGTGACGCCCGGGTAGTCGACGATCGCGGTGTGTGGGGAGTGGATCGCGGCCCGCCCGACGCAGTGCGGCTCGATCTCGCGCATCGCGTCTTCATCGATGATCGCGACGCCCGGCACCCCGTTCGCGCGCGCCTTCTCGAGGATCGCGTCGAGCTGGCCGAGCTGCTTCTCGGTGTGCGCGACGACGAGTTTGCCGCACTCGTCGTAGCGGATCCCGCGCGACTCACTGTACGCGTGGAGCAGCTCGACGCCGCGCCGAGTGAGTCGGGCTTTCAGGCTGCCCGGCTGGTAGTAGAGGCCCGCGTGTACGACGCCGCTGTTGTGCCCGGTTTGGTGTGTGCCCGGGGCGGATTCCTTTTCATACAGGACAACGGAATTTGCGTCATTGCGTGTCGTCAACTGGGCTGCGACGGAGGCGCCGATGATGCCGCCTCCGATGACGGCAATGCGTCGTGTGTGCATACGTTCCTCTTTCAGAAGTGCCATAGTGGGGGTGTGGAAAAGCTCTCGAAACAAGACAGTTTGGCTCGCCGGGCGATGGAACAGATTCGCTCTGAGATCACCAGCGGACGACTGGAACCGGGGACGATGGTGTCCGCCGTACAGCTCGCCGAGCGCATCGGCGTCTCGCGGACGCCGATTCGCGACGCGCTGCTGCAGCTGGAGCAGGCGGGCATGGTCAGGATCGAGAAGAATCGCGGCGCGACGATCCTTGCGACGACGCTTGAGGATCTCCTTGAGGTGTTCCAACTGCGCCTGATGCTGGAGGTGCCGGCCGCCGGGCAGGCCGCCCGCGCCCGAACCGATGAGCAGCTGCGCGGGATCCTCGCCTGCTTCGAAGCGATGGGTGAGGAGACGGAAGACGCCGAGCAGCTACTCGTGCTTGACCGGGACCTCCACATCTCGATTGCTGAGGCGTCGGGGAACGGGCGGCTGCAGGGGCTGCTGCTCGACCTGCGAAATCTCGTGCTGACCCGCGGCGTTGGCACGACGTCGACCGCGCGAACAGGGCGCGAACTCGTGGACGACCACGCGGGGCTCGTCGACGCGATCGAGCGGCGGGATGCCGAGGCGGCTTCGGCGGAGATGCGGCGCCACATCAAGAACACGGCGCAGCTGCTCATCGCCCAGGAGGCCGGGGGAGACCCCGAACACGGCCCCGAGTGGGTCGCGGAGCAGCTGGCCTGGCTGTAGGTTCGCGGGCCATTCGGCACGACCGGGGCTGCCGGGGCTGCCGGGGCGGCCAGGGCGGTCGGTCCGCTCTGTGCGTCCGGGGTGCCTAGACCGTAGGCGAGGGGCCGCCCGGGGCGCGTGAAACGCGCGAGGCGGTGGCTTCGCTGATGCGTGTTCATGCTGTCTCCTGACGGCAAATGTGATGATCCAGGGGGTGCTCAAAGGGGCGAGCAATCGAAGCTTAAAGTAAGTTGCATGCAACGTGCAACCTGTGTATTCTGATTCCCGAGCGGCTGCGGAGGCCCGGCCATACGCCGACCCCAGCTCGCTCGCACCACAGTTTTTCCAATACCCAAAGGAGGGTTTTATGAACCTCAAGCGTGGAGCGCTCGCCGCTTGCCTCGTGGGAAGTGCGGTCCTGATGCTTACCGGTTGCGCGCAGGGGAGCGACGCCGAAGGCGGCGGCTCAGACGCGGCAACGGTGAACACCGAAGCACCCCTATACGCGAAGCTGCCCGACCGCATCAAGGACGCGGGCAAGATCGTCAATGCGGGTGACCTCACCTACGCGCCGTTCGAGTGGCTGCAGGAAGACGGCAAGACCGTGAAGGGCATCGACGTCGACATCGCGAGCGCGCTCAGCGAGCAGATCGGCGTGCCGTTTGACTGGCAGGACGTGAAGACCGAGGCAGCCCTCAGCGGCATTCAGTCGAAGCGCTACGACGCGCTGCTCGCATCGATGACCTACACGGATGAGCGCGCTGAGGTCTACGACTACGTCACCTACCTCAAGGCGGCTTCCGGCTTCATCACCTCGCCAGATCGCGTGGGCGAGTTCACTTCGCTCGACGACCTGTGCGGGAAGAAGATCGCCGGCACGCGCGGCACGATCCAGGTCACCCAGGTCGAGGAGCTGAGCGCCGACTGCGTTGCGAAGGGCAAGCAGGCTATCGATATCCAGATGCTCGACAGCGACCAGGCGGGCATCCTGCAGATTCGTCAGGGCGGCGTCGACGCGAGCGTCATCCTCGGCGCAGTCGGCAGCTACGCGGTCTCGCAGTCCGAGGGGGCCGTCGAGCTGATCCCGGGTCTCACCGTCGGCGACAGCGTGTACGGCATCATGCTCAACAAGGCAGACGCAGAGCTCCGCGACGTGCTCCTCGAAGCGATGAACGCGATCATCGCCGACGGCAGCTACGGCAAGATCCTCGACGAGTGGGGCGTCAGCGACCTCGCGCTCGACGAGTCACTCATCAACAACGGACGATAGGCGTCAGCATGGCCGCTCCGAACACTATGACGATCTCGCTCCCCGGAGAGGGGGAGCAGCTCTTCAAGCTCGTCAGGCACAAGAGCGTCGGCTCGGCGATCGCGGCAGTTCTCGTGCTGCTCGTCGCCGCGGGCATTGTCGCCGCGTTCATCTTTGCCGATATCGACTACAAGGTCACCGCGAAGTATCTCTTTGACCCGCAGATTCTGAGCGGAGTCGTGACGACGCTCGAGCTCACGGTGATCTCGATGCTGATCGGGCTTGTGCTCGGAGTGGTCACCGCGCTCCTGCGCGAATCGAAGAACCGCGTGCTCTCTGGCGCGGCGGGCTTCTACACCTGGCTGTTCCGCGGAACACCTGTGCTTGTGCAACTGCTCATCTGGTTCAACATCGCGCTCGTGATCCCGACGGTGTCCTTCTTCGGCCTCTGGCCAGTGAGCACGAACACGATCATGACGCCCTTCCTCGCCGCGATCCTCGCGCTCGGAATCAACGAGGGCTCGTATATGTCCGAGATCGTCCGCGCGGGCCTCCTCGCCGTGGACAAGGGACAGGCCGAGGCCGCGCTCGCGCTCGGCATGCGCAAGCGTCGGGTGATGATGTCGGTCGTGCTGCCGCAGGCGCTCAGGGTCATCCTGCCGCCCGCCGGCAACCAGCTGATCGCGATGCTCAAGACGTCTGCGCTCGCCTACACGATCTCCGTGTCTGAGCTGCTCAACGGCGCCTTCCGCATCTACACCCTGAACTACAAGGTCATCGAGCTGCTGTTCACCGCCTCGATCTGGTACCTGTTTATGACCACCGTGCTGACGTTCCTGCAGAGCTGGCTTGAGCGTCGTATGAACCGCGGCTACGCCGCGCAGGCGGCCCCCAGCATGAAGAAGCGCTGGCTGAAGAACACCTTTGGAGTAACACGATGAGCGTCGAAACCGTGATCCAGGCCGAGGGCGTCAGCAAGCGTTTCGGCGACAACCACGTGCTCAAGCACATCAACATGTCGGTCGGCAAGGGGGAGGTCGTCGTGCTGCTCGGGCCCTCCGGATCGGGCAAGTCGACGTTCTTGCGCTGCATCAACAACCTTGAGCGCATCGATGACGGCCTGCTCACCGTGAACGGCGAGCTCTCGGGCTACCGGCGCGACGGGAACACGCTCTACGAGCTCAGCGAAAAGCAGATTGCGAAGCACCGTGAGCAGGTTGGCATGGTGTTCCAGCGCTTCAACCTCTTCCCTCACAAGACCGTGCTCGAGAACATCATGCTCGCGCCGCTCAAAGTGAAGCGCGCCGAGCGCGCGGCGAGCGAGGCACACGCACGTGAGTTGCTCGCCCGCGTCGGGCTCCCCGAGAAGGCTGACGCCTATCCCTCGCAACTGTCGGGCGGGCAGCAGCAGCGCGTCGCGATCGCCCGCGCGCTCGCGATGCGGCCGAGCATCATGCTGTTTGACGAGCCAACGAGCGCCCTCGACCCCGAGCTCGTCGGCGAAGTGCTCGACGTGATGAAGCAACTCGCCGCCGAGGGAATGACGATGGTCGTCGTGACCCACGAGATGACGTTCGCGCGCGAGGTCGCCGACCGAGTCGTCTTCATGGCTGACGGGTACATCGTCGAGACGGGCACCCCCGAGGCCGTGTTCGGTAACCCGCAGCACGAGCGCACCAGGGCCTTCCTCCGCTCCGTTCGCGAAGAGGCTGCCGACGCCTAACGCGCAAGTGCACCGGGTGCGCCAACCGCACCCACCAACCGCTTTTCCAAGAGTCAAGAGAACCGAGACCCCCATGCAGACCAGCCTTCAGACCCACGACGCGTTCCTCAGCTCCTTCGACGGCGGTGCGCGTATCCCGGGGATCGACAGCACGAGCCTCGACCGCTTCGACGTGGTTGACCCCGCGACGGGGGCGGCCTTCACCCAGGTCTCGAACGCCCCGATCGCGCTCGCCGACCACTGCCTCGAGGTCGCCGGGCGAGGGTTGCGCGCGTGGAGTGGCCAGAGCGCCCGAGCGCGCTCGAACGTCCTGCTTCGAGCCGCCGAGCTGCTCATTGAGCGCATCGAGGTCATCGCGGCAACGATGACGCGGGAGATGGGGAAGCCCCTCGACGAGTCGCGCGCAGAGGTGCGCTTCTCCGCAGACTACCTGCGGTGGTATTCCGAGGAAGCCGTCCGGTCGTACGGCGGCTACCGAGAGGCGCCGGCCGGGGGAGCGCGGCTCATCGTCACCCGCCAGCCGGTCGGGATCGCGCTGCTCATCACGCCCTGGAATTTCCCGCTCGCGATGGGCACCCGCAAGGCCGCCGCTGCGCTCGCCGCTGGGTGCTCGGTGATCCTGAAGCCAGCCGAAGCGACGCCGCTCAGCTCGCTGTTGCTCGGCGACGTGCTTCTCGAGGCGGGAGTGCCGCCGGAGGCATTTCAGGTCGTCACCACCTCAGACTCCTCGGGCTGGTCGCGCACGCTCATGGGCGACGCACGCCTGAAGAAGGTGTCGTTCACCGGTTCGACCCGGGTTGGCTCGATGCTCATCGAGCAGTCGGCGCAGCACGTGCAGAAGCTGTCGCTTGAGCTTGGCGGCGACGCGCCCTTCCTCGTCTTCAACGACGCCGACCTTGATCGCGCGGTGAACAGTGCGGTGATCTCGAAGATCCGCAACGGCGGGCAGGCCTGCGTGGCCGCAAACCGCTTCCTCGTGCAGGACGGGATCGCGGCCGAGTTCACCGCCGAGCTGTCGAAGCGGCTGAACGCTTTGACCATCGGCTCGGGATTCGCCGACGGCGTCGACCTTGGCCCGCTCATCAGCGGGCAGGCGCGCGAGCAGGTGCGCGGGCTCGTTGACGGAGCGCTCGAGCTCGGGGCGGAAGACGCGTGCGTGGCCCCGCAGCCGGCCGGGGACGGCTTCTTCATGAACCCAGCCGTTCTCACGAACGTGCCAGAATCGGCGACGATCGCGTCGGCGGAGATCTTTGCACCGATCGCCGTTGTCGGCACGTTCTCGACTGACGCTGAGGCGGTTGCGAAGGCGAACAACACCCCGTTCGGGCTCGCCGGCTATGTCTTCTCGCAGGATATCGATCGGGCGTTTGGCGTCGCCCACGCACTTGAGGTCGGCGTGCTCGGCATCAATAAGGGGCTCGTCGCCGACGCGTCGAGCCCGTTCGGTGGGATCGGCTACTCCGGCTACGGCAAGGAGGGCGGCATCGAGGGGATGCAGGACTTCCAGACGCTCAAGCAGTTCAACCTCGACTCGCCAGCAGCCACCCTGCTCGGCTAGGCAGTTCAGTACACCGCTCAGCACGACCACGAAAGGGGCCGCGTATGTCGGTCACATACCCGCTCGGGTTCCGCTCTGCGGGCGTCGCAGCGGGCATTAAATCTTCGGGAAAGCCTGACCTCGCTCTCGTCGTGAACGATGGGCCAGAGCCGAGTTGCGCCGTCGTCTTCACCCAGAACCGGGCGCAGGCCCACCCGATTCGATGGAGCAGGAGCGTGATGGCCGCGGAAAGCACGCCCCGCGCGGTGCTGCTGAACTCCGGGGGAGCGAACTGTTTCACGGGCGACTACGGCTACGAGACCGTGGAGCTCGCGGCCGCTGCGGTCGCCGCTGAGGTGCCCGGAATTCAGGACACCGACGTGCTCGTCTGCTCGACGGGTCTCATCGGCTCGGGCGGCGAAGCGTTCCGGGCGAGTGTGCTCGGAGGGGTGCCGCTCGTGAGCGCCGCGCTCGCTGCCGACGATACGACGGCTCCGGCCGCGATCCTCACCACCGACTCGGTCACCAAGACGGCGACCCACGAGGGCGAGGGCTGGCGCATCGGGGCGATGGGGAAGGGCGCGGGGATGCTCGCACCGGGACTCGCGACGATGCTCGTCGTGGTCACCACTGACGCGGTCGTCCCCGCCGAGGTGCTCGACCGCGCGCTGCGCGCTGCCGTCGCCGCAACCTTCAACAGGCTCGATTCCGACGGCTGCATGTCGACGAACGACCAGGTCACAGCCTTCGCCTCGGGCCAGAGCGGCGTCACACCAACCGAGGCAGAACTCACAGCGGGGCTCCTCGCTGTGTGCGACGACCTCGCCGAACAGCTCCAGGTTGACGCCGAGGGCGCCGGCCATAACATCCACATCATGGTGGAGGGCGCCGAAACTGAAGCAGACGCGGAGGAGGTTGGGCGCGCGCTCGCCCGCAACAACCTGTTCAAAGCCGCGATCGCGGGTGAAGACCCAAACTGGGGGCGCGTGCTCGCGGCGATCGGCGTGACCGACGCCTCGTTCGACCCCTACTTCGTCGACGTGAGCTTTAACGGGGTGCGACTCTGTACCGCAGGCGGCCCTGACCGGCCTGTCTCTGAGTGCGACCTGTCGCCGAGGCGTACTGAGGTGCTCATTGAGCTCCACGCCGGCGAGGCGAGCGCGCGCATTCGCACGAACGACCTCACGGTCGACTACGTCCGAGAGAACAGCACGTACGCAAGCTGATGGGTCGTTGGTGACAATGGGTCCAATATTGTACGCATTCCACAGTCGTATTGTGACACTCCTTTGCATAAAAGCCTCAAAGGATTTCCGCGACCCGGCTTCGCAGGAGATAATAGAAGGGAAAGACCAAACATGCGAGGAGGCGTCATGGCGGCAATGAAACCAAGGACCGGAGACGGGCCCATGGAAGCGGTACGCGAGAGCCGCGTCATCGTGGTGCGTGTTCCCCTTGAAGGCGGTGGCCGTCTGGTGGTGTCAGTCAATGACGAAGAGGCCGCCGAGCTTCGCGATGTGCTTGCAGGAGTGCTCGGCGACTAAGCGCCGTCCACACATGCAGAATGAGGGCCCCTCGGGGCCCTCATTTTTTGTTCCGCGAGCGCCAGGTTCGGGGCGCCTGCCCTGCGCACCCGGCCTCCGGACACTTCGTCAATAACCCTGCGATCTGCAAGTAGTATGCCCCGATCCTGAAGAGATTGCATATCTGCTGCAGATCCCATGGCTTGGGGCCGACGGGGTGCTCGCTGCTCGCTGCCCAACCGCGCCTGGAACGCTCAACGGAACGCCACCACGCGCCTGGAACGCTCAATTGACCGCCACCAGCCGCAGTAACAATGAGATCGGCGATACAAAGTCCCCGAGGGCTTCGGTACGCCATATCTGCTGCAGATCCCATGGCTTGGGGTTGTCCGCCAAGGCAAGGCCAGGGCCAGTTACCAGTCGCAAGACCCAGGCCAAGGAGCTCAAGCGCCGCGGATACTTAGTAACCGCAGACCACAGGAGAACCGCAGCCCCCAGTAGCCACAGATGCTCAGCGCCCTGGACCGCGGCGGCGCCAGGGTCCACAGCGGGGGAGCAGTGGGGTTAGCCGTCGAGCCGCACGACTGTCAGCAGTCCGTCGCCGGTCGGGGCGAGCGAGGACGCAATTGCGTCCGACTCCGCCACGACAGCCAGCAGGTCGCGGAGGGCCTGCGTGGACTCGTCCCGCGCTGCGGGGTCGGCGACGCGGCCGTGCGCGAGCGCCGAGGGCACCACGATAGCGCCGCCGGGGCGCACGATGCCGAGCGCGTGCTCGAAGTACTCGAGGAGCTGCGACTGCTCCGCGTCGAGCAGCACGATGTCGTAGGCGGCGAGATTCAGCCGCGGCATCACGTGGCGCGCGTCTCCCTCGACGAGCCGGGCGCGAGACGCGGGAATGCCAGCCTCGGTGAAGAGCGCGCGGGCCTCACGCAGGTGCTCAGGCTCAATCTCAATCGAGGTGAGGATCGCGTCTGGCCGATGCCGCAGCAGTGACAGCCCGCTGACTCCCACACCGGTGCCGATCTCGCAGATCGCCCGGGCACCCGAGAGCACCGCGAGGGCCGAGAGTTCGGCCGACACCGCGCGCGATACCGGCTCGATGCCGAGCTCGAGCGACACCCGCCGGGCACGCACGAGCGTGTCAGTCTCACTGGGATACTGCTCCGTGTACTGCCAGTTGCGCTCGAGCTTGCTCACGTGTTCCTCTGTCCTCCGTCGTTCTGCCTGTTCAGGATAGGGCTGCCGAGTGAGATTTCGCCGCTGGCTCGCCGTTCTCGCCCGTGTTCCGCCTGTGAGAACTCTGGCTCGGCATGGGCACGCGGCTGGCAAGTCGAGATTGCCGCCGCCTACTCGCTACGATGAGTGAATGGACAGCCTGAGCTTTTCGAAGATCCTCATCATTTTGGTGATCGCGCTGTTCGTGATTGGCCCGACTCGGCTGCCCGAATACGCGAAGAAGTTCAGCGATTTCGTGCGCTCAGTGAAGCGCGCCGCCGACGGCGCGAAAGACAGGCTGAAGGACGAGATGGGCCCCGAGTTCGACGACGTCGACTGGAAGCAGCTCGATCCGCGCCAGTACGACCCGCGCAGGATCATCCGCGATGCCCTCGTCGAGGACGAGCGAGAGGCGCGGCAGGCCGAACGACGCGAACGCCTCGACGAGCTCGCGGCCGCCCGCCGCGCCCGCCAGGGGATCAGCGCCGAGGGCGCCGTCTCAGTCCGCTTCGACGACGAGGCCACCTAGGCGCAACCTCA